>WNGF01000668.1_pt1 | contig 50631 bp, 41 predicted proteins | sample 5400641 | NCBI WGS metagenome assembly WNGF01 (sample SAMN13153371, study PRJNA577476) | soil metagenome | isolation source: 80 cm soil or saprolite under grassland replicate 2 | place: USA:California | collected 2016-06-15 | reverse complement strand
TCCACGCGGCGTTGCGTCGTCAGGCTTGCGCCCATTGCGAACAATTCCCCACTGCTGCCTCCCGTAGGAGTCTGGGCCGTGTCTCAGTCCCAGTGTGTCCGTCCGCCCTCTCAGGCCGGATACTGATCGTTGCCTTGGTAGGCCGTTACCCTACCAACTAGCTAATCAGGCGCGGGCCCCTCTTCAAGCGCCAGGTCTTGCGATCCCCGGCTTTGATCTCCGCCTTTCCAAAGGCGGGATGTCATGCGGTATTAGCGTCCCTTTCGGGACGTTATCCCCCACTCGAAGGCAGGTCACCCACGTGTTACTCACCCGTTTGCCACTCTACTTGCCCCTTGCGGGGCTTTCGCGTTCGACTTGCATGTGTTAGGCACGCCGCCAGCGTTGATTCTGAGCCAGGATCAAACTCTCAAGTTAAAGTGGTCAGCTCCCCTTTCGGGGCGCTAAACGCGTTTAACGTTGATCGCCTGTTGAAAATGGCTCTCTAACGTTGTTCAGTTCGTCAAGTTATGGGTGGTTCGCAGCCGGCCACAGTCGGTGAACTACACCCCCTGCACCCGGATTGCACTGCGCCACCCGCTGATACTCGACGGGTTTAAAGTGCTTGCACGTTCTATCTAGTTTTCAAAGAACCGGACTGGCCTGGCCCGACGTAGCGCCGAAGCGCGCAGTCGGCCCGCCGACGTTCCCCTCCGCGTCTTTCCTTGTTGGGGGAACCTTACAATCTTACTAGAAGATTCCGAAGTCTGTCAACCCCCTCGCCTCTCTCTTTCGTCGTCCTTTTTTCGCCGACGCGACATCACCACGTGGTGACGGGCGCCGAAGAACGGCTTGGGGATTGGCGAGCCCTGAAGTATTTCTTGCGGGCGGGAGCAAATCTTCCAGCCAACCTGGCCGGGTCACGCTCGGTGCAACCAATATACGCGCGGCTCTTGGTCCTGTCAACCCCCTGTATTCATTGGGGTTTTGCGCCTGAGCCGAGGACCGTCGCGCTTGACTCTCGTCTCGGCGCGTACGGCTCATCCAACCCCGTTCGGCGATGCTTCCTATCTCAACCAGGGACGTTCCGAGACCTACCTGATCTTGACGACATGCTGGTCCTTGCGCCCCTTCCTGAGCACGATGACGCGCCCTCCGATGGCGTCGGCCGAGGTCACCCGTGCCTTCTCGTCCGCGACGCGATTGTTGTTCACGTACACGCCGCCGCTCCTCAGCAGGCGGGTCGCCTCGCTGCGCGACGCAACGAGCTTGACCGTCGCCAGCATCTCCGCGACCGCCATGCCATCGGGCGGCAGCGCGAGCTCGGTCGAGGGGGCGTCGGCAAACACCATCAACACGTCGTCGGCCGAGGCGGCGGTCAGGCTTTCTCCAAACAGGACCGCTGCGGCGCGCTCGGCTCGCGTCACGTGATCGGGTCCGTGCACGAGCGCCGTCACTTCGCGCGCCAGCGCACGCTGCGCCTCGCGCCGTTCGGGCGCGTCTCGCGTCACGCGCGCGAGCTCCTCGATCTGGTCGCGCGTCAGGAACGTGAAGAACTTGAGGTACCGGACGACATCGCGATCGTCGGTGTTGAGCCAGAACTGGTAGAAGTGAAAGGGCAGCGTGCGGTGCGGATCGAGCCACACCGCGCCCGCTTCCGTCTTTCCGAACTTCACGCCGGCCGACGTCGTCACGAGCGGCATCACGAGCGCGTTGGCTTTCGCGCCGCGCAGCTTGCGAATGAGATCGCAGCCCGCCGTGATGTTCCCCCACTGATCGCTGCCGCCCATCTGCAGCGTGCAGCCGTACCGATCGTGCAACACGAGAAAGTCGTACGCCTGCAGCAGGAGGTAGCTGAACTCGGTGAACGAGATCCCGTCCTCACTCTCGACGCGCCGCTTCACCGACTCCTTTGCGAGCATCCAGTTGACGGTGAAGTGCTTCCCCACGTCCCGCAGGAACGTCATCAGATCGATCGTCGCGAGCCAGTCGGCGTTGTTCACGATCCGTGCGGGATTCGATGCGCTGCCGAAATCCAGGAAGCGCGCGAGCTGGGCGCGAATGCCCTCGAGGTGCTCCTGCACCTGCTCGCGTGTGAGCAGCGTGCGCTCCTGTGTCTTTCCGCTCGGATCCCCGATGAGCCCGGTCCCGCCGCCGACGATCGCGACCGGACAGTGCCCGGCGCGCTGGAAACGCGCGAGCGCCATCACCGGAAGAAGCGATCCGACGTGCAGACTGGATGCGGTGGGATCGAAGCCGATGTAGCCGGTCACCGGGCCGGCTCTCAGCGCATCGCGAGTGCCTTCGGTACTGTCGTAGAGCATCTCGCGCCATTCGAATTCCGAGTAGAGATCCACCATCGGCCAGCGCGTACTATATCGTGACCCCGCGGCGCGCTAACATAGCGGCGAATGCCCCGAGCATTGACGGCTGGCATCAGCCGGCGCGACCTGCTGAAAGGAATTGCTGCGGCCGGCATCGGCGCGGCGACGGGAACGCTCGCGCACGGCTACCTGTACGAACGTCATCACCTCGAGCTGACGCGCGAGACCCTCCACGTCCTCGGCCTTTCTCCAACGCTCGCCGGCCTGCGCATCGGATTGCTCTGCGATTTCCACCGCAGTGAGACTGTCTCGCACGAGATCGTCGAGCGCGCCGTGCAGATGGCGATGAGCGAAGCGCCGGACATGATCATCCTCGGCGGCGACTACGTCACCTGGGGCGATCGCCGCTTCGTCGGGCCGGTCGCCGACGCGCTGGCGCCGCTCGCGGCGCCACACGGCGTCTTCGCGATTCTCGGCAATCACGATGACGATCGCGATATGCCGGCGGCGCTCGCCGCGAAGGGCTTCGTTGTGCTGCGCGACGCGCGAACGCGGCTCATGGTCCGCGGCGAGACGCTCGATCTCGCCGGCATCCGTTACTGGACGCGACGTGCAAGCGACATCGCGCACGTCCTTCGCGGCGCCTCGCCCAACGTCTTCCTGCTCGCCCACACGCCGATGCGGCTCGCCGAAGCGGCGTCGCTCGCGGTGCCGCTCGTCCTCAGCGGTCACACGCACGGCGGCCAGATCGTGCTGCCCGGCGTCGGTGCAATCGCCGCGCGCGAGTTTCCGGTGATCGCGGGGCTCGGCAGGCGCGAGGGCACCGCGATCTTCGTGAGCCGGGGTGTGGGCACCGTCTACATCCCGGTGCGACTGAACTGTCCGCCTGAAGTCGCCATCCTCACGCTCCAGCCGATCGACGCCTGACGCCGCTTGCATTCGCACCTGAACGGGCGCACACTGCGGTCCAGGGGTGATTTTGAGTATTCAAAATCACCCCTGAGAAGGAGCTGAACCCATGGCTAAGCGAATGATGATATGGGGGTTAGGGGTCAGCATCACCGCCGTCCTTCTGTTCGCGCTCTCGGGAAGGTGGACCGACCCTTGGCTGTGGAGCTTCGTCGTCGCGTGGGCCGCGACAACTTTTTACGGGCTCGCTGGAATTGACGACGACCTCGCGCGGGAGAGGTTTCGTCCGCCCGCAAAAGGCGCGGATCCGGTCGCGCTACAGTTCGTCCGCCTGTTTGGGCTCGCCCACTTGGTGCTCGGCGCGTTGGACACCGGCCGATGGCACGTGGCGACGGTCGACCCGGCGCTGCGCGCGTTCTCGCTGGCGGTAATGGTCATCACCTTCGGCATGTTCTTTCGCGCGATGCACGAGAACCGATTCTTCTCCGCGGTCGTGCGGGTGCAGAGTGATCGCGCACATCGTGTCGTGGACACCGGCCCGTACTCCGTGGTGCGGCATCCCGGATACGCGGGCCTGTTGCTGGCGATGCCCTTCGCCGGACTGGCGCTTGGCTCGTTCATCTCGGCAGGAATTGGCGTCGCCTTGTCCCTCATGGTGGTGCGCCGCGTGATGTTCGAAGACGCATTCCTGCGGCAGAACCTCGAAGGGTACTCGGACTACGCCGCACGCGTCCCGCACCGGCTCATTCCTCGCGTGTGGTAGTTCGCGATTCGGCGGGGCGCGACAGCCGCAATCACGCGGCGCAAGATCTGACAAAGCAGGATTAGCAATTTCTCTTAAAGTCAGCCGCCACGGATGAACCGGCGTCCGTCGACGCGCCATCCACCGTCGAGAATGATTCGGACCGCCTCAGGATAGATCTGGTGCTCTTCGATCAGGATCCGCGCCGAGAGGATGTCCGGCGTATCGTCGGCGTGCACCGGGACGGCGGACTGCAGGACGATGGGGCCGCCGTCAAGCTCGCCGGTGACCAGGTGCACGGTCGCGCCACTGACCTTGACGCCGTAATCGAACGCCTGTCGCTGGGCGTCGACTCCCGGAAACGCGGGAAGCAGCGACGGGTGCACGTTCAGGATCGCGTTCGGGAACGCGTCCAGGAGCGGCGCTCCGATCAGCCGCATGAACCCCGCGAGGCACACCACCTTCACTCTCCGCGCGCGCAGCTCGCGCGTTATCTCCGTATCGAAGGCGTCGCGCGATGGGAACCCGCGGTGATCGAGCACCAGCGCCTCGATGCCCGCTGCGCGTGCGCGTTCGAGGCCGGGGGCCTGCGCTGTGTTGGAGATGACGACTGCGATCTCCGCGTCGAGCCGTTGCTCGGCGATCGCATCGATCAGCGCCTGGAGATTGCTGCCGCGGCCTGAGATGAGGACGCCGATGCGGCGAGAGCCGGGGATCAGGGATGCGGGATCCGGCTGGTTAGCTGGCAACGTATCTGACACGGCGATCGCCGGCAACTATCCGTCCGATGCGCGTCGCGCCGGGGCCGAGTTGCACGACGAGCTGATCGGCCGACCCGTTCTCGCACGCGACGATCAGGCCGATGCCCATGTTGAACGTGCGCATCATGTCCTCGTCATGGACATTCCCCGTGCGCTGAAGCCACTGGAAAATGGGGGGCACGCGCCACGACGAGCGATCGATTTGAGCCGCCGTACCTTCGGGAAGGACGCGCGGGAGGTTGTCCGTGATCCCGCCGCCGGTGATGTGAGCCATGCCCTTGATGACGCCGGCCGGCAGGAGCGGACGAACCAGCGGCAAGTACGAACGATGCGGCTCGAGGAGCGCCTTGCCGATAGTCGTGCCCACGTCGGGGATATGCGAATCAACGCCAAGGCCGGCGACGTCGAACACAATGCGCCGCGCCAGCGAATAACCGTTGGTGTGCAGCCCGGATGACGGAATGCCGATGAGCGCGTCACCAGGGGCAATTCGCTTCCCGTCGATCAACTGATTCCGTGGGACGACACCGACAATGAAGCCCGCGACGTCGTATTCGCCGTCCGCATAGAAGCCGGGCATCTCGGCGGTTTCGCCGCCGAGCAGCGCGCATCCGTTCTCGCGGCACGCGGCTGACAGACCTTCGACGACCTGCACGGCGACGTCAGGGTCGAGCCGTCCGGTCGCCAGGTAATCAAGGAAGAACAGCGGCTGCGCACCCTGCACGAGGATGTCGTTGACGCAGTGATTGACGAGATCGACGCCGATCGTGCGATGGACGCCGGCCAGGAACGCGACGCGGAGCTTGGTGCCCACGCCGTCCGCGCTCGCGACGAGCACGGGATCGGTGACGCCGGACGCGTCGAGCCGGAACAGGCCGCCGAACGAGCCGATCTCCGACAGAACGCCGGGCGTAAAGGTTCCCCGCGCGAGCGCTCGAATGCGGCGCACGACCTCGTTGCCCGCTTCGATGTCGACGCCGGCCTGCTTGTAATCCATCAGAAGTCGAGCGTTTGAATCAGCGCGGCGGCAATCTTCCGCGCAGGCGTGTCCTGGGGAGCCGTCCAGTATGCGCGGCGCACCGCGACGTAGAAGCGCTCCTCCTCGAGATCTTCCTCGAGCATGTCGAACGCCTCGCCGAGAAGCATGATGGCCGGTGCGGGATCCTGCTGTTTCTGAAGTACCGAGAGGACAAGCGGCGTATTGCGCAGCGCGACCGCGCCAAGCGCGAGCGCGATCGCGGCACGGCCGGGATCGCGGCTCGGAATCCCGCGCTGGACGAGCATTGCCGCAACGTCCGCGTTCCCGTTGATCGCAATCGCCGCCAGGCCGTTTGCAGAAGCGCGAAGCAGCTCTTCGTAGCCGTGGTTTTCCATCCCGAACCTGAGCGACTGCTCCAGGAAATTCAGGTGTGACGAGCAGTTGACGCCCAGCAGGCAGATGGCTGCACCGATCGCAGGCTGAACGTTCCGTGACGCCGGCCGCTGCAACGCCGCGAGCACCTCGAGCGATTTCTTGTCCCCGATCTTCCCAAGCGCCAGCACCGCATCATCCTGCAGGGGCCCTTCAAGCTTCGCGACGGCGGTGAGTGCCGGCAGCGCGTAGGCGCCCTTGTAGTCGCCGATCGCCTCGATGACGGCGCTGCGGTAAAAATCCTGCCCCTTCATGACGAGGCCGGTCAGCGCGTCGCGGACGCGGGTGTCGCTCGCGTACGCCGCGAGCGCGCGCGTCAACGCGGGCCGAACGAACTCCGACTGCTCCGTTGTCAGCGCGTCGAGCATCCGCGGCACGAGCTGCGGGTCGACGTTGTGCTCGAAGTAGCCGTACGCGACCGCGCGCAGCCTGTCGTTCTTTTCCGACAGCGCGCGCGCCATAACGTCGTGCGTGCGCGAATCGTTGAAACCCGATAGCAGCACGAGCGAGCGGAAGCGTGAATATCCGTCGGGGTGATTCTGGACGGCGTCGATGAGAGCGGGGACGACCGCGTCGGCGGGTGCACGGCGGATCCGCCGCGCGGCCGCCATGCGGATACCGTAGTCAATCCGCCCGAGCTGATCGATCGCGTCCTTGATCTGCTGCGGTGTGAGCGGCGTCTCGCGTTGTGCTTCCGGCTGCGCACCCGCGGGACGCGCAGGCGCCGTCGTCGACTGAAAGGCGTTCGGCGTTGCGGAAACGAGCAGGAATGCCGGCACGAGCGCGGCAAGCAGGCGCATGCCGCTCAGTCGACCGCCTTCAACGCGAGCTGCAGATATGCGCGCTCGTCGCGCGGGAATGCGACCGGGTAGAACCCTGTGTAGCAGGACGTGCAGTAGGACTGCTGCTGCGACGGACCCACCGCCTGCCGCAGCCCGTCGAGGCTCAGGTACGCGAGCGAGTCCGCGCCAACGTATCGGCGGATCTCGTCGATCGTGTGGGTCGCCGCAATCAGCTCCGTGCGGCTTGGCGTGTCGACGCCGTAGAAGCACGGCGAGATCGTCGGCGGACAGCTGATGCGCAAGTGCACTTCCTTCGCGCCGGCCGCCTTCACCATCTTCACGATTTTCCGGCTCGTCGTCCCGCGCACGAGGGAGTCGTCGAGCAGCACGACGCGCTGACCTTCGAGGATGCTCCGGACCGGATTCAGCTTCACCTTCACGCCGAAATGCCGGATCGACTGCTGCGGCTGAATGAACGTGCGGCCGACGTAGTGGTTCCGGATGAGACCCATACGGAGCGGCAGGTGAGCCTCCTCCGCGAATCCCGTCGCAGCACAGACGCCGGAATCGGGGATCGGCACGACGACATCGGCCTCGGCGGGGGCCTCGCGCGCGAGCACGCGGCCAAGATCGGTCCGGACGTCGTTCACGCTGCGGCCGAACACGTAGCTGTCCGGACGCGCGAAGTACACGTGCTCGAACACGCAGTGGGAGAGCGGCGCCGGGGGAAACGCCTTGACCGATCGCAGGCCGCCGCTGCTGATCACGAGCACTTCGCCCGGCTCGACGTCGCGGACGTATGTGGCGCCGATCAAGTCGAGCGCGCAGGTTTCCGAACATACGATCCAGGCGTCGCCCAGCTTGCCCAGCGCAAGCGGCCGGAAGCCGTTCGGATCGCGCACGGCGATCAGCCGGTCCTTCGTAAGCAGCGCGAGCGAGAACGCACCGCGGATCTGCGTGACGGATTCAATCAGCGCCTCTTCGACCGAACGCGCCTTCGACCGCGCGTAGAGATGCAGCAACACTTCGGTGTCGCTGCTCGTCTGGAAGATCGCACCGGCCTGCACGAGCTCGTCGCGCAGCTCGCGCGCGTTGACGAGATTGCCGTTGTGCGCGACGGCAATCTGTCCGTGCGCGCAATCGATCAGAAATGGTTGTGCGTTGTTGATTCGGCTTTCGCCGGCCGTGGAGTAACGCGTGTGCCCGATGGCCAGATGCCCCGGCAGCGCCTCCAGGGCGTTCTCATCGAACGCGTCCGCGACATGCCCCATCGCCCGAGACACGCGCATGCGTTCGCCGTCGGCCGTAACAATGCCGGCGCTCTCCTGTCCGCGGTGCTGCAACGCGTACAGCCCGAGGTAGGTGAGGTTCGCCGCTTCGGGATGTCCGAAGATCCCGAAGACACCACATTCGTCCTTGAACTTGTCGAGCATCGTGGTCTTGGCGCTGACGTGGGGGTGAAAATCTATTTTACGCTGCTCTGCCCTCGAAGTGGCGTTCAATCGCCGTCGACCACAACCGTTCCGCCTCTGCCACAGTGCAATCGATCGCGTCCTGGCCCGCGACGCGAACAGCCAGTCGCGATCCGCCCGTTCTGCCGATTCGGTACGCGGGGACCCCGATCGCGGCGGCAAGCTTGAGCATGGCAGGGACGCTCCGCGGCTGGACGGAGACGACGGCGCGCGAGGCGGATTCACCAAAGAGCGTCGCCGTCAGCCGCATGGAATTGGGGGCCTGCCCAACATGCTCAAGGATGTCGACCTCGAACCCGATGCCACCGGTCTCGAACGAACACTCGGCAAGCGTCACGCCGACCCCGCCGTCCGAGCAGTCGTGCGCCGAGCGCAGCAGCCCAGCCGACGCCGCGCGCGTCAGCAGCGTGATGAGGAGGCGCTCCTTCGCGAGATCGAGCTGCGGCGGCTGTCCCTTCGCCATGCCATGCAGCACTTTCAGGAACTCGCTGCCGCCGAGCTCGCCGAAGCCGTCGCCCAGGAGGAGAATCTCGTCCCCCTCGCCTTTGAACGTTCGCGACAGCACCGTCGACGCATCGTCGAGCACACCCACCACGCCGAGAATCGGCGTCGGGTAGATCGCTTCGCCGTTCGTCTCGTTGTAGAGGCTCACGTTGCCGCCGGTGATCGGCACATCCAGCGCTCGGCACGCATCCGCGATCCCTTCGATCGCTTCGACCAGCTGCCACATGATCTCGGGACGTTCCGGGTTGCCGAAGTTGAGGCAGTTCGTCGCGCCGATCGGCGTGGCGCCGGCACATGCGACGTTGCGCGCGGCTTCCGCCACCGCGAGCATCGCGCCGCGCCGCGGATCCAGATAACAGTGGCGGCCGTTGCCGTCGACCGACATCGCGATCGCGCGGGAGGTACCCTTCACGCGCACGACGCCGGCGCCCATCCCCGCGAGCACGATCGTGTTCGTGCGCACCATGTGATCGTACTGGCGGTAGACCCATCGCTTGCTCGCGACCGTCGGGGATCCGAGGAGCGCAAAGAGCGCGGTCTGGGGCGCGACGGGCGGCAGCGCGGCGGGATCGAGCTTCTGGACCTCGTCGAGATAGGCGGGCCGCGCGGTCGGGCGGTTGTAGACCGGCGCCGCATCGACGAGCGCACTGTTGGGGATCTCTGCCACGACTTTGCCGTGGTCCTTGACGCGCATCAATCCGTCGTCCGTCACATGGCCGATGTGCGCGGCATGGAGGTCCCATTTGTCGAAGATCCGCTCGACCTCTGCCTCGCGTCCCTTCTTGACGACGAGGAGCATGCGCTCCTGAGATTCCGAGAGCATGATCTCGTACGGCGTCATGCCGGTCTCGCGCTGCGGGACGTGCATGACGTCGATCTCGATGCCCGCGCCGCCGCGCGATCCCATCTCACACGTCGAACAGGTCAGCCCCGCGGCGCCCATGTCCTGCACGCCAATGAGCGCGTCGGTCTGCATCAGCTCGAGGCACGCCTCGAGGAGCAGCTTCTCCATGAAGGGATCGCCGACCTGCACGGCGGGGCGCTTCTCCGCCGACTTCTCGTCGAACTCGGCGGACGCCATTGTCGCGCCGTGAATCCCGTCGCGCCCCGTCTTGGAGCCCACGTAATAAACCGGGTTTCCAATGCCGGACGCGCTGCCTTTCACGAGGGCATCAGCCTCTGCAATCCCCAGGCAGAAGACGTTGACGAGTGGATTCGCGGCGTAGCGATCATCGAAGGTGATTTCGCCGCCGACGGTCGGAATGCCGATGCTGTTGCCGTAGCCGGCGATGCCCGCGACCACACCTTCAACGGTGCGCCGGGTGCGCGGGCCGTCGGGCCCGCCCATCCCGCCGAACCGCAGCGAGTTCATCAGCGCGATCGGCCGTGCGCCCATCGTGAAGATGTCGCGGATGATGCCGCCGACGCCGGTGGCCGCACCTTGGTACGGCTCGATGAAGGACGGATGGTTGTGCGATTCGATCTTGAAGACCGCTGCGAGCCCGTCGCCGATGTCGACCGCTCCGGCGTTTTCACCCGGGCCCTGCAGCACACGAGGGCCTTCGGTCGGCAGCTTGCGCAGATGGACGCGGGAGCTCTTGTAGCTGCAGTGCTCCGACCACATCACGGAGAAGATGCCGAGCTCCGTCATCGTGGGCTCGCGCTTCAGCGACCGGACGATGCGGTCGTATTCCTCGGGGGTGAGTCCATGACGCTCGAGAACGGCGGGATTGATGGGCATGAGGCGAACTAGCGCGCCCCGCCGTGGGCGGCGAGCGCTGAAACGACGGATTCAAACAGCACAAGGCCATCGGCGCTGCCGAGCGACGGCTCGCACGCGCGTTCCGGATGCGGCATGAGTCCGACGACGTTGCGGCCGGGGTTGCACACGCCCGCGATGCCACGGAGCGCGCCGTTGGGGTTCGATGACTCGGTGATTTCGCCGCGGGCATCGCAATATCGGAACACGATGCGCCGCTCGGACTCGAGCTCGTCGATCGTCGGCGGATCGGCGTAGTAGTTCCCCTCGCCATGCGCAATCGGGATGCGGAGCACCTGCCCGGCTTTCGCGAGAGCCGTGAACGGCGTATCGGTCTGCTCCACGCGGATGCAGACGTGCTCGCAGTGGAATTTGAGATCGCGGTTGCGAAGCATCGCGCCGGGAAGGAGACCCGCCTCGCAGAGGATCTGGAAGCCGTTGCAGATGCCCAGCGTCGGCCCCCCAGCGCGTGCGAAGTCGGCGACGGCCGTCATCACGGGAGAAAACCGCGCGATGGCGCCGGTCCGCAGGTAATCGCCGTGCGAGAACCCGCCGGGCAGCACGACGACGTCAGCACCGTTGAGGCTCGTTTCCTTGTGCCAGATGAACTCGGCGTCGTGGCCGAGCACGTGCTTCGCGGCGTGATACGCGTCGTGGTCGCAGTTCGATCCGGGAAAGACGACGATTGAGAATTTCATGATCTATTCAATCTCAACGCGATAGCTTTCGATCACCGGGTTCGCCAGGAGCTTGTCGGCCACTTCTGACGCCAGCGCGCGCGCCTGGTCGGCGGACTTCTCCGCCAGCTCCAGCTCGAAGTACTTGCCCTGCCGCACATCACCGACGCCGGTGTATCCCATCGAATGCAGCGCGTCGGCAATGGTCTGCCCCTGCGGATCGAAGACGGACGGTTTCAACGTGACGAACACCCGAGCTTTCATTATTTCCCTTTGCGATGGGGCCCCACCCCCATCGCCTGCCAGCGCTCGCTCCTCGCTCGCGCCGCTGTTTTGACACAACCGGGTGAAATTCGCCGCATTTTTCTAGACCGGTACGGATGTAAACACGCGATCGAAAATGGCGTCGATGTTGCGCATCTGATCGTTCAGATCGAACGCCTTTTCTATCTCCGCCCGCGTCAGCACCTTCATCAGGTCCGGATCCGCGAGCAGCAGCTGCTTGAAATCCTTCTGTTCGTGGAAGGAGCGCATGGCGTTGCGCTGTACCCACTCGTACGCCTGCTCGCGCGAGATGCCGCGCTTCGCAAGCTCCAGCAGCACCGTCCCGGAGAAGACCACGCCCCGCGACCGGTTCAGGTTTTCCTTCATCCGCTCGGGATACACGACCATGCCGCGGACGATTCGCGTGAAACGCCGCAGCATGTGATCGAGGGCGATGAAGCTGTCGGGCAGGATCACGCGCTCGACCGATGAATGCGAGATGTCGCGCTCGTGCCAGAGCGCGATGTTCTCGAGCGCCGCCATCGCGTTCGCGCGAATCAGCCTGGCGAGTCCCGTGATCTGCTCGCAGCCGACCGGGTTGCGCTTATGTGGCATCGCGGACGAGCCTTTCTGTCCCTTGCCGAACGGCTCCTCGATTTCGCCGATCTCGGTCTTCTGCAGGCCGCGAATCTCGAGCGCGAACTTCTCGAGCGACGCGCCGGTGATCGCGAGCGACGTCATCAGCTCGGCGTGGCGATCGCGCTGGATGATCTGCGACGACACGGGCGCCGGCTGAAGGCCGAGGCGCTGGCACACGCTGGCCTCGATCGAAGGATCGAGGTGCGCAAAGGTCCCCACCGCGCCCGAAATCTTGCCGACCGAGACGATCTCGCGCGCGCGCAGCACGCGATCGAGATCGCGCTGCAGCTCGGCATACCAGAGCGCCAGCTTGAGCCCGAGCGTCATCGGCTCGGCGTGGACGCCGTGTGTGCGCCCGATCATCGGCGTCCGCCGATGTTCCTCCGCGCGCGTGCGCACCGCCTCCATTAATCCCGCGATGCCCTTCGCGATCAGATCGCAGGCTTCGCGCATCTGGATCGCCTGCGCGGTGTCGACCACGTCCGAGGACGTCAGCCCGAAGTGCAGCCATCGCGCCGGCGGTCCCACCTTCTCGGCCACCGCCGTCGTGAACGCGATCACATCATGCTGCGTCGTCTGCTCGATCGCTTCGATGCGCGCGATGTCGAAGGCAGCCTTCGCGCGCAGCTCGCGCGCCGCCTCGGAGGGCACGAGGCCGGCCTCCGCCATCGCGTCGGCGGCGGCAAGCTCCACCTCGAGCCACGTCTCGTAGCGACGCTGCTCGCTCCAGATGGAGCCCATTTCGGGATTCGTGTACCGCCTGATCATGCCTATCCGAGATCGATACGCGCTCGGTCAATCGCGGGGACCGTTGGGCCCAGCACCGTCGCCGCGAGCGAACCGTTCGCAAACAGATCCGAGGCCACGCGCTGCACGTCGAGATCGGTGACGCGTTCGACGCCGCTCAGCGTTTCATCGAGCCCGAAGTGCCGGTCGAAATAGATCTCCTGGCGGGCGAGATGCGACATGCGGCTCGCGGTGTTCTCGAGGCTCAGCATGAGGCTGCCTTTCAGGTGATCCTTCGCGCGGCGCAGCTCCGTCTCCGGGACGGGCGCGCGCTTCATCCCGCGCAGCTCCTCGACGCACAGATCGATGACTTCGCCGACCGCCTCGTTCGAGCAGCCCGCGTAGATGGTGATGTTTCCCGCATCGCGGTACGCGCTCAAGCCGCTGAAGACGGCGTACGCAAGGCCCCGCTTCTCGCGCACGTTCTGGAACAGCCGCGAGCTCATCGAGCCGCCGAGCACGGTGTTCATGATGTAGCTGACGTATCTATCTTCGTGATTCTGCGGGTAGCTGTTGGTGCCAAGACAGAGATGGCTCTGTTCGAGCTCCTTCGTGCGGGTGATGACCTGCGGCACGACACGCGGCGCGTCGGCCGAGAGCGGCTCCCCGGTCGATTCGAGCGCGCCGAACGCGGATTCGACCAGCTCGCGGACGCGTGCGTGCTCCAGGTTTCCCGCCGCCGAGATGATCATGTTCTTCGCGACGTAGGCGCCCCGGAAGTATTTGAGCAGGATCTCGCTCGTGAACGATTCGACGGTTTCCTTCGATCCGAGGATCGGCCGGCCGAGCGGGTGCCCTTCCCAGAAGTGCTGCGTGAAGAGCTCGTGCACGAGATCGTCAGGGGTGTCCTCGACCATCTTGATCTCTTCGAGAATCACCTTCTTCTCGCGCTCGATCTCGTCGTCGGAAAACGCCGGACGAAGGACGATGTCGGCGAGGAGATCGACCGCCAGCGGCAGGTGCTCGTCGAGGACCTTGATGTAGTAGCTCGCGTACTCCTTCGCGGTGAACGCATCGAGCTGCCCGCCGATCGAGTCGATCGCCTGCGCGATGTCCTCGGCCGTGCGCGTGTCGGTTCCCTTGAACAGCATGTGCTCGACGAAGTGCGCGATGCCGCTGCGGTCGTCGGATTCGTGCCGGGATCCGCGCATCAGCCACACGCCAATCGTGACCGAGCGGACGTGGGGCATGGTCTCGGTGATGAGCCGAAGGCCGTTGTCGAGGACGTCGCGGACAACCATGCGTGAAGTGGTGTGCTCCGTCACCGTAAGTGATTGCTACTAAAGGGATTACTCATGATTGCCCAAACCCCGATTTTACCACGGCCCCAGTGCCCGATCAAGGGAATCCCTCCGGAAATGCCGTGCTCGACCGACATAGTACAATGAGAATTCACCAGAACGCGCCACAGGGCGCGTTCTGGTGTCTCGCCGAAGCCTCCGGCGGAGGCGGACTCGCCGTCATGTCCACCAACCTCACGACCGACATCGCGGAACTCGAGCTCCAGGAGCTCGAACAGGCGCTCGAACGCCTCGGACACCCGCGCTTCCACGCCCGTCAGATCTTTCAGTGGGTGCACAAGCGCGGCGTCACCGACTTCGCGGCGATGAGCGATCTCGGCCGCGATCTTCGGGCGCAGCTCGCCGCGCAGTTCACGATCACAACGCCGAACGTCGAGCGCACTGAACGCTCGTCCGACGGCACGACGAAGTTCCTGCTGCGTCTCGCCGACGGGAAGCTGATCGAAGTGGTCTACATCCCCGACACGCCCGCACAGACGTTCTGTATCTCGACCCAGGTCGGCTGCGCGATGCAGTGTGCGTTCTGCCTGACGGGCAAGATGGGCATCGACCGCAACCTGACAGCCGGGGAAATCGCCGGCCAGGTGCGCGTACTCGCGCGCGAGCTCGGCATGCTCGACACGCGCTTCAATATCGTCCTGATGGGGATGGGCGAACCGCTTCACAACTATGAAGCGACGATGAAAGCGCTGCGGATGCTTGGCGACGAACACGGCTTCGGATTGTCGGCGCGCCGGATGACGCTCTCAACCGTCGGCGTGCTCCCGGCGCTCGAGCGCCTCGCGAGCGAGCCGTTGATGCCGAACCTCGCGATCTCGCTGCACTCGACGACCGAGGAGCAGCGCGACATGCTCGTCCCGATCAATCGCAAGTACGGGCTGAGGGAGCTGCTGGACGCGTGCCGCCGCTTCCCGGTGAAGCGCCGCGAGCGGATCACGTTCGAATACGTGATGCTGCAGGACGTCAACGACACGCCGGAAGACGCGCGGCGGCTCGTTCGCCTGCTGCATGGAATCCGCGGGAAGGTGAACCTTCTGCCGCTCAATGAAGCGGCCGGCATTCCGTTCGAGCGTCCGTCCGACGATCGCGTGAACCGCTTCGCGCGCATCCTCTCGGAACACGGCATCACCGTATCGGTCCGCAAGAGCCGCGGCCGCGATATCCGCGCCGCCTGCGGTCAGTTGATTACGGAGTCGTCGCGCACCGCCGCGCCGGGGAGACGCCTCGCGATGCTGATGGGGACGTAAAAAGGTAAAAGGTACGACTGACGCTACCGACGAGCGTATTCCCCACCTGCTCCACGCGCACGTTCACACGCTGATTTCTTGCCAGTCCTGGCGGGATTCTCACCTTCAGATAGTTATCCGTCACGACCAGCGTGCCGTCCTCGAGCGTCAGGCCCGGACGCACCGTGCCGCGCTGCGAGTTGTGGAAGCGGCGCGTGAGCTCCGCACCAATTGTCCGCAGCTGCAGCCCGCGTTCGCGCGTCACAACGCCATCCACCTTGCTGCGCATCGCGCTCGCGACGGTGCCGGGCCGATCCGAGTACGGAAACACGTGCAGGTGCGTCAACGGTGACGCCGGCAAGTACGCGAGGTTCGCGTCGAAATCGTCGCCGGTCTCACCGGGAAATCCGACGATCATGTCGGATCCGATCGACGCATGCGGCAGCCGTTCGTGGATGCTATCCACGAGGCGGCGATAGTCGTCGAGCGTGTAGGGACGGCACATCGCGGCGAGGATGCGATCGCTCGCGTGCTGCAGCGGCAGATGAAAGTGCGGCGCGAAGCGGCCGCCGCTCGCCGCGATCATATCGACAATGGCCGGCGTGCAATCCATCGGCTCCAGCGAGCTGACGCGGAAGATGACGTCGAGGTCGAGTTGCTCCAGCGCGCGGAGCAACTCGAGAAGCGAGGCGGGCGGCTCGAGATCGCGGCCATACGACCCGAGGTGAACGCCCGTCAGCGCAATCTCCCTGAACCGCGCCACCGCTACGCGCTCCACCTCGCGCAACACGCCGGCGACGGGAACGCTGCGTCCGCGGCCGCGCGTCGACGGGATGATGCAATACGCGCAGCGTTCTTCGCACCCGGTCTGCACGCGCAGCGTGAACGCCGTCCGCCCGGCGACGCCAGGTTCGATCGCCGCACCGCACGGCCCATCGCCGTCGGCGTCCCTGGCGCCCTGGACGGCCTGGGCGGCGGCCGCCCGTAAAGGCGGGCCCCACATCACAGGACGGCCCCACTCGGACACGGTCAAATCGGAAACGAGCTGCTCCTTGTCGGCGTTCCGTACGACGCGCACCACGTTCGACAGCGCACGCACATCGTCCTCACAACGCGTGGCGTAGCAGCCGGTCACGACAATCTGTGACGACGGGTTGTCGCGCGCGATGCGGCGGATCGTCTGTCGCGCCCCCTGGTCGGCCGTCGCCGTTACCGAGCAGGTGTTGACCACCACGACGTCCGCGTCAGCCGCCGCGGACGGAACGGCGCCGCGCGCGTGGAACTCCTCTTCCATGCGAAGCGAGTCCGCCTGGTTCACGCGGCAGCCGAATGTGACGATGCTGTATTTCATGGCGTCGCGGTTCGCGGGTCGCGGGTCGCGGTTCCGCCGTTCGCGGGTCGATTAGAGCTTCAGTTTTTCCGCGGCCGCTTCGACCTTCGCGGCAAGCATCTTCTTGTACTGATCCAGTTTCGCAGCGATCTCGCGATCTCCGACACCGAGAATCTGCGCCGCAAGGACGCCGGCATTTGTCGCGCCGGGCTTCCCGATTGAGACGGTCGCCACGGGAACCCCGGGCGGCATCTGCACCGTCGACAACAGCGCGTCCATTCCCTTGAGCGCTGACGAGTCGATCGGCACGCCGATGACCGGCAGCGTCGTGTGCGCCGCGACGACGCCCGCCAGGTGCGCGGCGGCGCCGGCGCCGACGATGAAGACCTTCACGCCGCGTGCCGGCGCTTCGCGGACGAGCCGCATGACGCGATCAGGAGAACGGTGCGCCGATGCCACCGTCATCTCGCACGCGATCCCGAACTCGCGAAGGACCTCGACCGCGGCCTGCATCATCGGCGCGTCGGAATCCGAACCCATCAGGATCAGAACCGCAATCTCACTCATAGCGCTTTCCTGCCAATATCGCGGCGATACTGCATGCCGTCGAACGAGATCTTCGAAACGCCCGCGTACGCCCGCGCAATGGCGTCTTCAAACGTGGGCGCGCGCCCGACGACCGTGAGCACGCGGCCGCCCGCGGTCACCACGTCCGCGCCCCGGCGCGCGGTCCCCGCATGGAACACCAGCACATCCTCGAGCCGCGCGGCATCCTCGAGCCCACGAATCGGCAGCCCCATCGGCCCGGGCGCGGGGTAACCCTGCGATGCGAGCACGACTCCGACGTGCCGTTCCTGGCGGAATGCGACTGGCGCGTCGTCGAGCGCCCCGTCGGCCGCCGCCGCGAGCCGCGGCGCGAGGTCGCTGGCGACCATGGGGACGACGACCTGGGCTTCCGGGTCGCCGAAGCGCACGTTGAACTCGATCACTTTCGGACCGTCGCACGTGAGCATCAGCCCCGCGTAGAGAAACCCGCGATATTCCTGTCCGTCGCGGCGGAGCCCGTCCACCACCGGACTCACGATCTCGCGCAGGATGCGCTGCTGCATCGCGTCGTCGACGAGCGGGCTCGGTGTGAACGCCCCCATCCCGCCCGTGTTCGGTCCTTCGTCACCGTCGAACACCCGCTTGTGATCCTGCGCCGACATGAGCGGCGCCGCGCGGCGGCCGTCACAGATCGCAAAGAAGGACACCTCGGGCCCCGACAGGCATTCTTCGAGCACGACCCGCGATCCCGCTTCGCCGAACCGGCGGTCCTCCATCGCGGCGGTGACCGCGAGATCGGCGACGGCGCGATTCGCCGCGACGACGACCCCCTTGCCCGCCGCGAGGCCGTCCGCTTTCACGACGAGAGGAAAACCCAGCTCACCGGACGCGACGATCGCGTGCGCGTCGGACGCCCGATCGCATGCGCGGTAGCGCGCGGTCGGAATTCCGTGGCGCGCCATGAACGCTTTCGCGAACACCTTGCTGCACTCGAGCTGAGCGGCGGCGCGGGACGGCCCGAAGATTCGCAATCCGCGCGACGCGAAGAGATCCGCGACGCCTCGATCGAGCGGCAGCTCGGGTCCGACGACGGTGAGGTCAATCGATTCACGCTCCGCGAGTGCGGCGAGCGCCTCAGGATCGCCGGCGGAGACGTCGGCGAGGCGCGCGGACTGCGCGATCCCGGCATTTCCGGGTGCGCAAAGTACCGCCGAAACCGACCTTTCCGAGGCAAACTTCCAGGCGAGCGCATGCTCGCGGCCGCCGCCGCCCACCACGAGCACCTTCATGTCGTCTGCACTAAATCCAAGCGATTCAGCGATTTGAGAGAGGGAGGGTGACGGAGTGCCATCACCAAATGTGTGATTGACGTCTGAAGAGCTTTCCGCCTAGAATCCGCGATTACCTGTGATAGCCTAGCATATTCCGTCGGACTCTACGGGCCCACAGAGCACCACCCCGGCGCGCTTCGTTCTCATGGACGTTTCGCCCGGCACGGTTCGCGCACGGTGGCCGCGAAGGGGGTGTTTTTCAAGCTTGGCTGAAGTCAAGGTACAGGAAGGCGAATCGATCGAAAGCGCGCTGCGCCGTTTCAAGCGCAAGGTGCAGCAGGAAGATATCATCAAGGATATCAAGAAGCATTCGTTCTATCTGAAGCCGGGCGACCGGCGCCGCGCAAAGCAGGCGCTCGCACGCAAGCGGACGAGGAAGAAGCAGCGCCGAGAGGTCGAGTAGTCAGTGGTCAGATTGAAGCCGCCCGGTTCCTCCGGGCGGCTTCGACTCACGCCACGGGGCGGGAGTTGGTTGTGAGAGGTAAGGATCGATGGAGTTCCAGGACAAGTCCCTCACCTGCGTGGACTGCGGTACCGAGTTCATCTGGACGGCCGGCGAGCAGCTTTTCTTCGCCGACAAGAATTTCAAGAACGAGCCAAAGCGCTGCAAATCCTGCAAAGCGAAGCGCGCGTCGCGGCCCTCGGGCGGCGCGACCATCGCGCGCGAGCGGGTCGAGACGACGACCAACTGCTCCGCGTGCGGCAAGGAAACCACCGTCCCCTTCCGGCCGACGCAGGGGCGGCCTGTCTTCTGCCGGGAGTGCTTCCAGTCCCGGAAGTTCGCGGGCGCCGGCGGCGTGTAGAGCCGGCGCGTTCCGCTCTGCCGAAGGCCACGCCCGACGCGTGGCCTTTTTTTTACCGAAACGTGGATCTACCCGCAGTCGTCTCATTACTAGTACATTCACCGCGCTCCCACTGATGGCTTACCTACGTACACCTGCCGTTCTTTTCGTCGCACTTGCATCCACGCTCTCCGCAGCCTGCCACCGCGGCGATGCCCCTCCCGCCGCGCCGCAGGGGGCGCCGCCGATGGGTGTGGGAACGCTCGTGCTCCAGAACAAGCCGATCGAGCAGAGCTCTGACTTCATCGCCACGGTGCGATCGCTGCGCTCGTCGACGGTGCAGCCCGACGTCGATGGCGTCGTCACGCGCATCTTCGTGAAGTCCGGCGATCGCGTGTCGACGGGCACGGCGCTCGTGCAGATCAAGCCGGACAAACAGCAGGCCGCTGTGCAGAGCTCCCAGGCGAGCCGGGCCGGCGTCGAATCCGACGTGCAGTACTGGCGCGGCCAGGTGAAGCGGCTCGAGGCGCTCGTCGCCGCCGGCGCGATCAGCCGGCAGGAATTCGAGCAGGCGCAGAACCAGCTCCACACCGCAGAGGCGCGCCTCGAGGCGCTGAACGCGCAGGTGCACGAGCAGCAGGTCGAACTGCAGTACTACCGCGTGGCCGCTCCGCAGGCGGGGATCGTGGGGGACATTCCGATCCGTCAGGGAGACCGCATCACGAAGGCGACCGCGATCACCACGATCGACGACAACAATTCGCTGGAGGCCTACATCCAGGTGCCGCTCGATCGCGCGCCGGAGCTCCGCGTCGGACTGCCCGTGCAGCTGCTCGACACGGACGGCAAGGTGATGGTGACCAACCGGATCTCCTTCGTCGCCCCGCGCGTGGATGATGCGACGCAGACGGTGCTCGTGAAGGCGGCGTTGCGCGAACGACCGCCGTCCATACGCACGGAGCAGTTCGTGCGCTCGCGGATCGTGTGGCGATCCGCGCCGGGTCTGACGGTGCCGATCACCGCGGTGACACGCATCAACGGGAAGTATTTCTGTTTCGTCGTCGAGAACTCGCCGAAGGGACCCGTGGCGCGCCAGCGCCCGATTGAGGTCGGCGATCTGATGGGCAACGACTACATCGTCAAGAGCGGGCTCGCCGCCGGAGACCGGCTAATCGTCTCCGGCATCCAGAAGATTGGCGACGGCGCCCCGGTGAAACCCGAGTAATGTTCGCCGAAACATTCATCCAGCGGCCGATCCTCGCGTCGGTCTGTTCGCTCGTCCTCATTCTCGCCGGGGCGATCGCGATCCCGACGATGCCGGTGGCGCAGTATCCGTCGCTGGCACCGCCGGTCGTTACCGTGACGGCGTTCTACACGGGCGCCAACGCGCAGGAAGTCGAGACGGCGGTCACGACGCCGCTCGAGCAGGCGATCAATGGCGTCGAGGGGATGATGTACATGTCCTCCTCGAGCACCAACAGCGGTGTCTCCACGATCAGCGTCACGTTCGACGTGACGCGCAACCAGGACGTCGCGCAGGTGGACGTGCAGAACCGCATCAACCAGGCGCTCGGCCGCATGCCCACCGAGGTCCGCACGACCGGCATCACAGTCCAGAAGCAGTCCACCGGTTTCGTGATGGCGGTCGGCGTCTACTCGGAGAACTCCGGCTACGACTCGCTGTTCCTGAGCAACTACATCGACGTCTACGTCAAGGACGCGCTGAAGCGCGTGCCGGGCGTCAGCGACGTCATCATCTTCGGCGAGCGGAAGTATTCGATGCGGCTCTGGCTCGAGCCCGATCGGCTTGCGGCGCGCCGCCTCACCGCGGGGGACGTCGTCAACGCGCTGCGCGAGCAGAACGTGCAGGTCGCGGCGGGCAGCCTCGGCCAGGCGCCGGCCCCCTCGGGCCAGATGTATCAGCTCAGCGTGCGCGCGGTCGGACGGCTGCGCGAGGCACGGGAGTTCGACAACATCATTCTCAAGAGCGGCGCGGATGGATCGCTCGTCCGGCTGAAGGACGTTGGCCGCGCGGAGCTCGGCGCGGAAACCTACAGCGCGATGCTGAAGTTCCAGGGGGTCGAGGCGGTCGGCTTCGGCGTCATCCAGCTGCCGACGGCCAACGCGCTGGACGTGGAGCGCGGCGTCGTCGCGGAGCTCGATCGGCTGTCGAAGCAGTTTCCCCCAGGCGTCAAATACCAGGTCGCGTTCAACACGACGGACGTCGTGGAGGAATCAATCCGCGAAGTGCTGAAAACGCTCGCGGAAGCGATCGCGCTCGTCGTGCTGGTCATTTTCATCTTCCTGCAGACGTGGCGCAGCACCCTGATTCCCGCGATCACGATCCCCGTCTCGCTCGTCGGGACGTTCGGCTTCATCAAGCTGATGGACTTCTCCATCAACACGCTGACGCTGTTCGGTCTCATCCTCGCCACCGGTATCGTCGTCGACGACGCGATCGTCGTGATTGAGAACGTCGAGCGTCACATCCAGGAATACAAGGTGTCGGCGCGGACAGCTGCGTCGGACGCGATGCGCGAAGTACTCGGCGCCGTCATCGCCACCGCGCTCGTCCTCATCGCGGTGTTCGTGCCGGTCGCCTTCTTCCCTGGCACGACGGGACGCCTGTACGCGCAGTTCTCGATGACGATCGCATTCGCCGTGGCGCTGTCGGCGTTCAACGCCGTCACACTCACGCCTGCGCTCTCGGCGCTCCTGCTCGAGCGCGAAAGCCACCACAAGGGGCGCTTCTTCACATTCTTCGAGCGCGTGATCACCGCGGGCACCAACACGTATGTGCGCGCGCTCCGCCGCGGCGTGGCATGGCGATGGGCGATCGTCGTCGTCTTCGTGGCGACGCTCGGCGTCACGTGGTGGATGTTGAAGACGGTGCCGCAGTCGTTCGTGCCGGAAGAGGATCCCGGCTACTTCCTGGTGCAGGTGCAGGCGCCCGCGGGCGCGTCGCTGGAGTACACCGGGGGCGTTGCCCGGCGAGCCGAGCAGATCATCGGCGGCGATCCTGACGTGCTCGCGACGTTCTCCGTCATGGGCTTCAGCTTCAGTGGCGCTTCCTCGAACACTGGCCTGATGTTCGTGCGGCTGAACCCGTACAGCGTGCGCCGCGGCCCGGATCACGTCCTGTCCGCCGTCCTCCGTCGCGTCAGCGGCCCGCTCTTCTCCATCCCCGGCGCGATCGTCGTCAGCTTCACGCCGCCGGCGATCCCCGGGTTGAGCCGCTTCGGCGGATTCGAGTTCCAGGTCCTGGACCAGACAGGCACCAGCATCGACACGCTCGCGCAGGGGGTCCAGTCGGTCGTCGCGGCGGGCAACCGCTCGCCGAAGCTGCGTGGCCTCTTCAGCTCATTCACCGCGAACGATCCGCAGATGCAGGTGACGATCGATCGCGAGCGTGCGCTCGCGCTGGGGCTGCCGCTCGGTGAAATCACGAGCGCGATGCAGATCTTCCTGGGATCGCAGTACGTCAACGACTTCGAGTTCAACAACCGCGCGTACCGCGTCTACGTTCAGGCTGACCAGCAGTTCCGATCGAACCCGGACGCGCTCAGGCAGCTCTACGCGCGATCACGGACGTCGCAGATGATCCCGCTCGACCAGGTCGTGCGAATCCGCGAGACCACCGCTCCGCAGGTCATCAACCACTTCAACCTGTTCCGCTCGGCATCGATCAACGGATCCGCGGCGCCGGGCGTCAGTTCAGGCGACGCGCTCAAGGAAATGGAGACCGTCGCCCAGCAGAACCTGCCGCAGGGCATGGGCTACGCGTGGTCCGGGATTTCCCTCGAGGAAACGAAGGCGGGCAAACAGTCGCTGTACATCTTCGGGCTTGCGCTCATCCTCGTGTACCTCACGCTGGCCGCGCAGTACGAGAGCCTCGTGCTCCCGTTCATCGTACTTCTCGGCGTTCCGCTGGCGGTCCTCGGCGCGTTGAGCGCCCAGTGGCTGCGAGGGCTGTCGAACGACGTTTACTGCCAGGTCGGCCTCGTGATGCTCATCGGGCTTGCGGCGAAGAACGCGATCCTCATCGTCGAATTTGCGGAGCAATTGCGCGAGAAAGGACTCGGCATCATCGACGCGGCCGTCGGAGCGGCGCGGATCCGGCTTCGCCCGATTCTCATGACATCACTCGCGTTCATCCTCGGCGTGCTGCCGCTCGTCTTCGCGACCGGTGCAGGCGAGGGAGCGCGCCACTCGGTCGGCACGGCTGTCGCCGGCGGCATGCTGCTGTCGACCTTCCTCAACATCGTGTTCATTCCGATTCTCTACGTCGTCGTGCAGACGCTGCGTGGCGGCGGGACGCGGGGCCACCACGAGACGACCGAAGTGCCGCAGCACTGAAACCGCGGCAAATGCGGTGAGATCCGCCGATCCCCAGCCTGAATTGAAAGAGGCAGGCGTGTTCATTCGCGCGCTGATGCCGCACGCCCAGCCGCCGAGGTCGTCCACCCGCGCGAATCCGGTGTCAAAACGGGTGGGAAAGATTGACACTTCTCTCGGGCGCGTAGTACGCTGCCCGGTCTATTTCTTTGAACCGTAGGGCCTGGGGCAGGCGCTCAGGCGGTTGAACGACAGGCCACCGGCGGGGGCCCGCGTTCCCGCCGGCGCGGTCGGGCTTGGAGGGAGCGGCGATGCAGATCGAGGAACGAGTCGTCGACGGAGTGACGATTCTGGACCTTAAGGGCAAGATGACGCTCGGCGAAGGCGACGAGCTCCTGAAGGACAAGATCAACTCGCTCATTCAGCAGGACAAGAAGAAGCTGCTGCTCAACCTCGAAGGCGTCCCCTACATCGACAGCGCGGGCCTTGGCGAGATCGTTCGCACGTACACGACGGTGAGCCGGCAGGGAGGGAAGCTGAAGCTCCTGAATCTCACCAAGCGCATTCAGGATCTGCTCGCCATCACGAAGCTGCTGACCGTGTTCGAGACGTACGAGTCCGAACCGGATGCGATCAAGAGCTTCAGCAGTTAACCAGACCGCGCACGCACCCGCCGCGCTTTGAATGGCGCGACACAGTATTCCGGACATCATCGAACAGGCCGAGCCGCGCCGCGGGCATTCCGTCGCCCGCACGCGGCCGTTGTCCTATAGCCTCGTCCGATCGCTCCGGCCGGAGCAGTGGACGAAGAACCTCATCATCTTCGGCGGCCTGCTGTTCGGGCAGAAGCTGCTCGATCTGACGTCCGTCCTGAAGGCGACCGGCGCGTTCGCGGTCTTCTGCGCGCTCTCGGGAGTCGTCTACCTCCTCAACGATGTGGCGGACCGTGACGCCGATCGGCGGCATCCGCTGAAAAGGCACCGGCCGATTGCGTCCGGCGCCGTGTCCACGAAGGCGGCGCTCGCGACGGCGGCGGCGATCGGGGTGGTCGCGCTGACTGGTGCGTTCCTGCTGCGCATCGAGCTCGGGTTCTTCGCGGCCGCGTACCTCGCGCTTCTCGTGTTCTACTCCGGCCCGCTGAAACACGTCGTCATCATCGACGTCCTGACCATCGCGATCGGCTTCGTGCTGCGAGCGGCGGCGGGCGCCGTCGTCATCGACGTGCCAATCAGCAACTGGCTGCTCTTCGTGACGATCCTGGGCGCGCTGTTCCTGGCGCTCAGCAAGCGGCGTCACGAGCTGGTGCTGCTCGCCGATGGCGCGACGAGCCATCGGCCGATCCTGCAGGAATATTCCCCCTACCTGCTCGATCAGATGATTTCCGTGGTGACCGCCTCGACGCTCGTCGCCTACGCGTTTTACACGATCAACCCCGAGACGGTCGAGAAGTTCCACACGAACCACCTCGGCCTTACACTTCCCTTCCTGCTGTACGGGATATTTCGCTACCTTTATTTAGTGCACCAGAAGGAAGGAGGCGGAAGTCCTGCGGAAACGCTCCTGAACGATCGGCCGCTGCTCACGTGCGTGGCGCTGTGGGCCCTTGCGGTCGCGCTGATCATCTATGGACCCTTGAGATAAATGGCCAAAGCAACAGTCGCACTCCTTCGAACGACCCCGGCGACGGTTCTCCGCGACTACCACTCGGTTATGAATCTGGGCGGGTATCAGGACGTCATCGCCAGGGACGCGGACACCGCGCTGAAGGTGAACATCTCGTGGCACTTCTTCTTCCCGGGGAGCTCGACGACGCCGTGGCAGCTCGAAGGGGTCATCCGCGCGATGAAGCAGGATGGCTACGACCCGTCACTGATGCACGCCTGCCACAATCGCACGGTCGTCATCGACGCGCATCTCGGCGAGCGTGAAAACAAGCAGATCAACGTCGTCAACGCGCACAACCTGCGGAACATCCACATCTACGAGACCGAGGAGTGGATCAACATCCGCGAGGCGGTCGGCGACCTGACGAAGAAGTTCACCTGCCTGAACGAGGTCTATCCGAAGGGCTTCATGATCCCGAAGCGCTTCATCGGGGAGAACATCATCCATCTCCCGACGGTGAAGACCCACGTGTTCACGACGACCACCGGCGCGATGAAAAACGCGTTCGGCGGGCTGCTGAACGAGCACCGGCACTGGACCCATCCGGTGATCCACGAAACGCTCGTCGACCTGCTGATGATCCAGAAGAAGATTCATCGCGGCGTGTTCGCCGTGATGGACGGCACATTCGCCGGCGACGGCCCGGGCCCGCGGTGCATGATGCCGTACGCGAAGAACGTCATCCTCGCGAGCGCGGACCAGACCGCTATCGACGCGGTAGCGGCGAAGCTGATGGGCTTCGATCCGATGTCGATCAAGTTCATTCGTATGGCTCACGATCTCGGTCTCGGCTGCGGCGATCCGCGCGACATCGAGATCGTCGGCGACACGTCGGCCGCGAACGAGAACTGGCACTTCGTCGGTCCGTTCAAGAAGATGACGTTCGCGTCGCGCATGCAGCACAAGATCTACTGGGGCCCGATGAAGAAGCCGATCGAGTGGTCGCTCAAGACGGTGCTGGCTCCGTGGGCCTACGTCGCGAGCGTGATTTACCACGACAGCTTCTGGTACCCGTACAACGCGAAGACGATGATGCAGGAGGTCCTCCACGGCCCATGGGGGCGCCTGTTCCGCAACTGGGAGACCGTCACGGCCACCGCGGATGGATACCCTGAGACTGGCGCGGAGGGGGCGGAGATCGAGCTGACCGGCACGAAGGCCCTTGTGCGGTCGCTCGGCATCCTGGGCACGTGCATCGCCCAGGCGCCCGAGTTCGTCCACAAGAAGCGAACGGCAGAACGAGCACACCATGTCTGATTTTTCAGTGCGCTCCGAGAACGTCGACGTCGAGCAGATCATGCGTCAGATCCGCTCGCGCATCCGCGAGAAGCGCGGCGTCGACTACACGGAGGAAGAGATCCGCGAGCTGGCGAACGTCAAGCTCGAGAAGTTCCTCGATCCGCGCGGCGTTCGGTCGGATCTGCTGGAGCAGTTCCGGCGCAAGCGCGAGGCGTCCCTGCCGCCGAACTTCAAATTCGAGGACACGACGCTGTTCGAGACGCACCGCAGCGTCCTGGCATTCATCCGGCGGCTGCTGCGGCCGATCCTGAAGCTGTTCTTCAATCCCAACCCGCTCATCGAGGCGCTGCACATCCAGTCGAAGCTGAACGCGCAGCAGGCGGCGCTCGAGCCGCTTTATTACGAGGTCATTCACAACCTCGTGCTCGAAACGACGCGGCTGGGCATCGAGGTGAAGAATCTCAAGATGCGCGTCGAATCGATGTCGAGCCGGCTTGATTTCGACGAACGCCGCGCGCGTGCCCTCGAGGGGGTCGTTCAGTACAGGCCCGGCGCCGTCCCCCCGCTGCAGCCGCCCACGGGCGCCACAGAGGATCGGCCCCCCAGCGACAGCGATCAAGCCGAACGCCGCAGCCGCCGTCGGCGGCGTCGTCGCCGCCGCCCTGACGACACGCGTGGACCACGCCCGTACCCGGCGTCTGACGCCCAGGGCGGCCAGAGCGGCGACCGCGCGCCGTCCTCGGCCGCAGATGCTCCTGCGGACACCTCTTCGCAGGCCACCGAGGAGTTCAGCGAAGACGACTCCACTCGTGCGGAGAATTTCCAGATGCAGGACAGGGGTGTGCCCCCTGACGACGACGGAGGCAGCTCCGGGTCGTGAAGCTCGCGGTCGTGGTCCAGCGCTACGGCGCGGATATCAACGGGGGCGCGGAGCTGCACGCCCGGTATGTGGCGGAGCGTCTCGCACGGCACGCGGAGGTGGAAGTCGTCACGACCTGCGCGCGCGATTACGTGACCTGGCGCAACGAGCGCCCCGCGGGCGTCGAGCAGGTGAACGGGATTCCGGTCAGGCGATTCCCGGTCCATCGCGAGCGCGATCCGTACCAGTTTGGCAGGGTCTCGAAGCGCGTCTTCGAGGAGACGCATTCAATCGCCGACGAGCTCGCGTGGCTCGAGAGCGAGGGACCCGCGAGCCCGGCGATGCTGGACTACGTCGAACGGAGCGCGGCAGGCTTCGATTTCGTGATCCTCTTCAGCTACCGCTATTACCACGCATGGCACGGCGCGCGGCGTGTGCCGTCGAAAGCAGTGCTCGTCCCGACGGCAGAGCGTGACCCCGCGGTCGGCCTCGCGATCTTCCGCCCGACGTTCCGCGGCGTTCGCGCGCTCATGTACAACTCCCACGAAGAGCGCGCCATGATCCAGGCCGCGGCGCACAACGAGGACGTGCCGGGCGTGGTGGTCGGGATCGGATCGGAGATTCCCGCGAGAAGCGACGGCGCGCGATTCCGGACCAGGTTCAACATGCGTCGGCCGTTCGCCATCTATGTCGGCCGCATCGACGAGAACAAGGGCTGCAAGGAGCTGTTCGATTTCTTTCAGCGATACGCGTCGACGTTTCCGCGCGGCCTCGACCTGGTGCTCGTCGGCAGCGCGATCATACCGATACCCGACCACCCGCGCATTCATCACCTCGGCTTTCTGGAAGACCAGGACAAGTTCGACGCGATCGCCGCATCGGATCTCCTGATCATGCCGTCATACTTCGAGAGCCTCTCGATGGTCGCACTCGAAGCATGGGCGCTCGGAAAACCGGTGCTCGCGAACGGCCGCTGCGACGTCCTCAAGGGACAATGCATCCGCAGCGCGGCGGGCCTCTACTACGAACGCTACGAGGAGTTCGCGGAGACGCTGTACTCGCTCGAATCGAACGGTCCGCTGCATGCGCGGCTTGGGCGAAACGGCCGCGACTACTTCACGCGCCATTACACCTGGCCGGTGATCGAGCGGAAGTATCTGGAGATGTTCGACCGCTTGAAGCGGGAGGACGCCGCGGATACGCCGCGGAAACAGCCCGAAGCGCTTCCAGGGTGGTTTGCGCGACGGGCGCGCACGGTGCCGCCGGCGAATGACGTGCTGGCGCGGATTCCCTCGGGCGCGGTCGTGCCTGGCCGTGAATCCAGGCAGGAGATCCCGCAATCCGCATGACGGCCGCCGCACGCCGTCCGCGCGTTCACCAGGTGCTTGCCACGCTCGGGTATGGCGATGCGATCGGTCACGAGGTCCTCGGCATCCAGCGCGTGCTGAGGGGCGCCGGGTACGAGTCGCAGATCTTCGTCGAGACGGCGGATCCGCGCCTCGAAGACCTGACGATCGACTACCGGGAGCTCGTCGGGGACGTCACGCCAGCGGACCTGCTGATCCATCACTTCTCGATCGGATCGCGTGCGTCGCGCACCGCCTACGCGTTGCCCGGACGGATGGCGCTCGTCTACCACAACATCACACCTCCCGAATACTTCATCGGCGTCCACAAAGACCTGGTGAAGCTGTGCTTCCGCGGACGCCGCGAGTTGACCGCGTACATCAATCGCTGTGAGCTCGCGCTGGGTGATTCGGAATACAACCGGCAGGAACTCGAGAGTCTCGGGTTCGCATCCACGGGCGTGCTGCCGGTCGTTCCGGACTTCACGCACCTGCAGGGCGCGCCGGACCGGTTCCTCGCCGCGGATTTCGACGACGGGTGGACGAACGTGATGTTCGTCGGGCGCGTGATCCCGAACAAGAAATTCGAGGACGTGATCCGCGCGTTCCATGCGTATCGCACCCGGCACAATCCGCGTTCACGGCTGCTGCTCGTCGGGTCGTACAGCGGCTTCGAGCGATACGTCGCGATGCTGCACGTGTTGATCGCACGTCTTGGCACTCCCGATGTGCATTTCCTCGGCCACGTGTCCAACGAGGAGCTGACGGCGCTGTACGACGTCGCCGACCTGTTCCTCTGCGCGAGCGAGCACGAAGGGTTCTGCGTCCCGATCGTCGAGGCTTTCTACACGCGCGTCCCCGTCGTTGCGTACGCGGCGACGGCGGTGCCGGCAACGATGGACGGCGGAGGGGTGCTGTACGAGACGAAGGATCCGCTGGATGTCGCGCGGATCATGGACGCCGTGCTGGACGACCAGCGCATTTATGACGCGGTGCTGCAGTCGCAGGACGCAGCGCTGCAACGGCTGCGCGGGCGCGAGTTCGCCGGAACGCTGCTGCGTTTCGTGGACGAAACGCTCGCGAAACCGCCGCGCGAGGCCCCCGAGGTCGCGTGGGATTTCTGGCAGCAGTTCGATCAGTTCGAGCGGCTCGAAGAGCTGCGCCAATTTCGGCCGGCCCTGTACAAGGCGTTGCCGGCCGACCCGGGATCCGGGATGCGGGATGCGGGATCCGTTCAGAGTGCCGCGTCTTCCGGGTCCCGGATCCCGGATCCCGGACCCCGACGATGATCATCAACCAGTGGGTGCCGGCCGCGCACAAAGGGGACGCCATCGGCGACAGCGCGCGGCGTGTGCGACAGATGCTGCGCGACGCCGGCCACACCTCCGACCTCTTCGCGCTCACGATCGACGACGAGCTGCGCGGCGACGTTCGCCAGTTCTCGGAACCCGACGCCCGGCGCGGCGACGTCACCATCTTCCACTTCGCACTGCCGTCCCCGATGACGCAGGCCTTCGCGACCCTGGATGGCGCGCGCGTGCTGCAGTATCACAACATCACGCCCGCGCAGTTCTTTGCGCCGTACGACGCGGGACTATTTAGGCTTGCGGCGCTTGGACGGCAGGAGCTTCGGTCCCTGGCCGGTCGCGTCGATCTCGCGCTGGGCGATTCTGACTTCAACCGTCAGGAGCTGGAGGATCTCGGCTTCGCGCGTACCGGCGTGATGCCGATCGCCGTCAACCTCGACCGCATCACCGGCGCGCCGCGGCGTCCCGCGCTCGAGAAGATTCTCGGCGACGGCCTGATCAACATTCTCTTCGTCGGCCGGATCGTCCCGAACAAGCGGATCGACGACCACATCCGGCTGGCGGAGGTCTACAAGCGGTACGTCGACAGTTACTACCGATTCATCTTCGTCGGCCGCTACGATGGGCTCCCGCGGTACTACGCGCAGGTGCGCGCGTTGATCGCGGAATTCAAGATGCTGCCGGATCGATTCTGGTTCACCGGGCCTGTACCCGACGACGACCTCGCCGCGTTCTACCGGTGGGCGGACGTGTACGTCTCCCTCAGCGAGCACGAGGGCTTCTGTGTGCCTCTGCTCGAAGCGATGGCCGCGGACGTGCCGGTTCTGGCCTATGGCGCCGGCGCCGTGCCGGAAACGCTCGGCGGGGCCGGCGTCCTGTTCGCGCCAAAGGACCTCGAGTTCGCAGCCGAGATGCTCGGCACGCTCGTGTACGATCGCCGCGTGCGTGACCGCGTCATCGAGGGACAGCGCCGCCGGCTGCAGGACTTCTCACCCGCTCGGATCGAGGCGTCGCTGATGCGCGCGCTGCAACAGGTGCTGAATTGAAGATTGCGTTCGTAGTACAGCGGTACGGCACGGAGATCCTCGGCGGATCCGAGTATCACTGCCGGCTGATCGCCGAGCGGCTCGCCCCGAAGCACCAGGTCGAGGTGCTGACGACCTGCGCCCAGGATTACATCACCTGGAGCAACGAGTATCCCGAAGGCGCTGACCGCGTCATGGCTGTCACGGTGCGCCGGTTCGCCAACGCGCGCACGCGCGATATCCACGCCTTCAATCGCTACTCGGAATGGATCTTCAACCACCCGCACACGCGCGAGGACGAGCTCGAATGGCTCCGCCAGCAGGGCCCGTGGTGCCCGTCGCTGCTCGAGTATCTCGAGGGCAATCAGCACCAGTACGACATCCTGATCTTTTTCACGTATCTCTACGCCCCCACCGTGCTCGGAACGAAGATCGCGCCGCAGAAGAGCATCCTCGTGCCGACCGCGCACGACGAGCCGGCCATCCACCTCGAGATCTATCGCGAGCTGTTCAGCCTTCCGGCGGGCCTCGCGTACAACACCGAGGTCGAGCGGCGCTTCCTGACGACGCACTTCTCGATACGCGCGATCGAGGAGGAAACGATCGGGTGCGGAGTGGATCTGCCGCAGGCGCAGCCGTACCCGCGCGAAGATCGCGCGCCGGCCCCGGGGAACGTCGACGAGCCGACGGCAGAAGACGATGCGATCGACGATTTGTCCCCGACCTTCAGGCCGCACCTTGCGCAGCGCGGGTCGACGTTCAGACGCCGTCATCGGCTGCATGGGCCGATCGCGCTGTACGGCGGACGCATCGATCCGGGCAAGGGCTGTGAGGAGCTGATCGAATACTTCAGCACGTATGTCCAGCAAGGCGGGGACGCGTCGCTCGTCCTGATGGGCGTGAAGTTGATGCCGCTGCCTGAGGAACCGTTCATCCGGTTCGCCGGGCGGCTCTCGGACCAGGAGCGCGTGCAGGCGCTCGAAGCAGCGACGGTCGTTGTCGTCCCGTCTCCGTATGAAAGTCTTTCGCTGCTCGCGCTCGAGTCGTTCGCGGTCGGCACACCGATCCTCGCCAACGCGCGCAGCGAGGTGCTGGTCGAGCACTGCCGCAAGAGCAACGCCGGCCTGTACTACGCTGATCGCGACGAGTTCAACGAGGCGCTGAAGCTGCTCGTCGCCGATCATCGCCTGCGCGCCATGATGGGACGCAACGGCCGCGACTACGTCCGGCGGAATTATCGCTGGGACGTGATCCTGTCGAAGTACGAACGTATCTTCGCGAAGCTGCGGCAGGGTGGATCGCAACGGCGATAACCCATTCAACGCCGCCAACCGCAGATTCTCCTTTCTCCCTTCTCCTGTTGGTTCTTGGCAGCGAAGACAGCGGGACGGCGGCTGCCGTTGATTCGGCTCAGTGGTTCGTAATCAGCGACTGATCGTCATCGGCAATGTCATCGAGATCGGCGACGTCGCTGCCGGAGCGGCCGAGCGTCACGCGCTTGCGTCGCGGACGGATGTCGTGCCGCTTGATCATCTCGTTCAGCGTGGTCGGCTTGATGTGCAGGAGCTCCGCCGCGCGTTTCTGGACGCCGCCGGCCGCTTCGAGCGTCGACTCGATCAGCCGCTTCTCGAAGTCCGTGATCACTTCCTTGAACGAGATCCCCTCGGGCGGGACGATGAACTGCGGCATCTGGAAGTGCTTGCTGCTGCGGACGTGATCGGGGATCAGGTCTGCGTCAATCTTCGACCCCGTTGACAGCACGACCGCGCGCTCGATGACATTCTCCAGCTCGCGGACGTTCCCCGGCCAGTCGTAATCCTGCAGCAGGTCGAGCGCCTCGGCGGTGAGCTCGAGGTGTGTCTTCTGGTTCTCCTCGCCGTACTTCTCGAGGAAGTGCTGCACGAGCAGCGGAATGTCGTCCTTGCGCTCGCGCAGCGGCGGCAGCTGCACGGTGATCACGTGCAGCCGATAGTACAGATCCTCCCGGAACTTCCCCTCCTCGACCATGTGACGGAGATCGACGTTGGTCGCGGCGATGATCCGCACGTCGACCTTGATCGTCTCGACGCCACCGAGCCGCATGAACTCGCGCTCCTGGATGACGCGCAGCAGCTTCGCCTGCGTCTCGAGCGGGATGTTGCCAATCTCGTCGAAGAAGATCGTGCCCTTGTCGGCGAGCTCGAACAGGCCCTTCTTGGGATACACGGCGCCGGTGAATGCGCCTTTCACATGGCCGAACAGGTTCGATTCGAGCAGGTCGGGCGGAAGATTGCCTGAGTTGACGGTGATGAAGGCGCGGTCGGCGCGCGCGGAATTCTGGTGCAGCGACCGCGCGATGAGCTCTTTCCCGGTGCCGCTCTCGCCGTTGATCAGGATGGTCGTTCGGCTCGGCGCGGCCTGGATGATGAGATCGAAGACCTGGCGCATCGGCGAGCTGCGGCCGATGATCGAGCCGAACCGGTTCGAGCGCGCCTGCAGGTTCTGGCGGAGCGCGCGGTTCTCGGCGACGAGCCGCCGCTGCTTCAGCGCGTTGCGCAGCACGACCAGCACTTCGTCGTTCTTGAACGGCTTCGTGATGTAGTCGTACGCACCGCGCTTCATCGCGGTGATCGCGTTCTCCACGGACGCGAACGCCGTGATCATGAGGACCGGCAGCTCGTCGTCCATTTTCTTCAGCTCTTCGAGCGTGGAGATGCCGTCCATGCCCGGCATCATCATGTCCACGATCGCGGCGTCGAACGGAACCGAGCGCACGAGCTCCAGCCCCTCGGCGGCATTGGCGGCAAGCCGCACCTCGTAGCCCTCCCGCGTGAGGAGCGCCTCGAGGATCTCCCGCATGATCTCCTCGTCGTCGATGACGAGAATCGATCCCGCACGGCTTCCGTTGCCGGCGGCCACGTCTGCTGATGCGGAAGAGCGCGGCATTGCTTACCCTTGCCTGTTCGAGGTCCGTCCAACGGCCGCCGGGTTCGCCGAGGCGAGCGGCAGCGTCATCGAGAAGCGCGTCCCCTGGCCCAGGGCGCTGTCGCAGGTCAGCGTGCCGCCGTGCTCCTGCACGATGCCGTACGTGATCGACAGGCCGAGCCCGGTGCCCTTCCCGATCTCCTTCGTCGTAAAGAACGGATCGTAGATGCGCGACAGCTGTTCCGCGGGGATTCCCGATCCGGTGTCGGCGACTTCGATATAGGCACTGTTCTTCTCTTCGCGCGTGACGATCGTCAGCCACCCGCCTTTCGGCATTGCGTCGCGCGCGTTGAGCAGGAGGTTCAGGAAGACCTGCTGCAGCTTGTACTCGATGCCCTGCACGAGGAGCGGCGCGGCACTGAGCTCCTTGCGGACCTGGATCCGCCCGGTCTTGATCTGATGCTCGAGGAGCGCAAGGACGTCATTGATCACCGCGTTGATATCGACGGCCGCGCTGTCGACCTGCGCCGGCCGCGCGAGGTTAAGCAGGCCGTTGACGATCTTCGCCGCGCGGAACGTCTGGCGCTCGATCTTCTCCAGCACCTTCGTCTTCGGATCGTCGGGTTCGGCCCCCTGCAGGAGCATCTGCGTGAAGCTCGAGATCCCCGTCAGCGGCGTATTGACCTCGTGCGCCACGCCCGCGGCAAGCAGGCCGATCGACGCCATTTTTTCGGAGATCTGCAGCTGCTCTGCGAGCTGCACCCGCGATGAAATGTCTTCGATGATGACGATCGTGCCGGCAATCGCGCCGTCGGAGTCGCGCAGCGGCGTCGTCGCCACATTGACGAGCAGCCGCCGCTCGCCTTCGTGGCGCGTCACGAGCGGCACCCGGTAGAACGTCGCGCCTTCCGGCGAATCGCGCCGTGCGGATCGCAGCAGCTCGAGGAATGATCGATCGAAGATCTCGTCGAGGCGCCGCGCGACGGCATGTTCGTGGCGCACGCCGTACAGCTCCTCGAGGCGGCGGTTCCAGCGCACGATCCGATCGTCCCGATTCACGACCGCGAGGCCGTCGTTCAGCGACTCCAGGATGTTCTCGCTGAACTCCCGCATCCGCTCGACCTCGTCCGCCTTCACGGTGAGCTGCCGGTACAGACGCCCGTTCTCGAGCGCCGTCGCGGCCTGCGCGGCGACGGCCGCGAGCAGCGCCATGTCTTCGCTGCTGAGCGGCTCGGTGCTCGCCTTGCGGCCGAGGGCCATCACCGCAATCGTTCCCTCTTTCGAGACGCACGGCACGAAGTAATGGATGCCCGCCTCGCGCCAGAAATCAATTTCGCGCGCGTCGATGCGGCGCTGCGCGAGCGGATCGTCGAGCGAGAGCGTGTGGCCGGCGATCAGCCGTGCGCCCGCTTCGGACGCCCGCGGCAGGCTCGGCGGCTGCCCTGCGAACCCGATGTGCGCAATCGTGACGAATTCGCCGTCGCGTCCAGGCGCGGCCGGCGCCAGCATCAGGGCCATGCGATCCACGACCAGGGTCTCCATGACGCGATGCACGAGCCGCTCGCTGAGGCGGAGCAGATCCAAGTCGCTGTTCAGATCGCGCGCGAACGCGACGAGCGCGCGGCGATAGTCGTAGCGATCCCGGTAGTACACGCGATCGAGGGCGGTCTGAATCGCGTTCTTGACAGGCCGCGAGAGCAGGACGACGACGAGCGTCGCAAGGAGCGCGATGACCGAGTAGTGCCGGTCGCTGCCGCCGAAGAACACCTCGCGCGCCAGCTTCAGCAGGATGGCGTAGATCGCCGCGATGGCGGCGATCGCCGCCGCATACACGAGCGCGCGCTTGATGATGACCTCGACGTCCATCAGGCGGTAACGCACGATGGCGGACGCGAACGCGAGCGGAACGAAACCGAGGAGCACCGCCGTCAGCTCCGCGCCGCGCCACGGCGTGAAGCCAAGCGCGTACGGCACGGCGTAGCCGAAGACGAACGGGACGGCGCCGAACGCCGTGCCGCCGACGATCCAGCGCAGCTGCCGGCGCGCCGTGACCGAGCGCACGCGGCCGAGCGCGCGGATCATGATCGCGAGCCCTGCCACGAGACCGGCGGCGAGATACATCAGCTCGCCGCGTTCGACGAGCGTAATGACGTTGGTCAGGACCACGCCCTGCTCGCGTCCGCGAAGCAGCGTCGCCACGCGCGCACCGGCGAGCAGCACCGCCGGCAGATACAGCAGCGGAAGTGCCGTGCGTCCTGCGTCGGTGCGCACCCAGCTGTCGGGCCGTTCCGGGAAGACGAGCGCGAAATGGACGATGAGCGGCGGGAGCAGCAGCGTGGCGACGACGTCCGCCCAGTAGATCGTCCAGTCGAGCGTGTCGAGCCGGCCGCTGAAGGAGAACGCCAGCATCCCGAAGAACGCGACGGAAAGCCAGAAGAAGTGCAGCGTCGCCTGATTGTCGGGACGACGGAAACGGACGCCCGCGCCGATGAAGAGCGAGAAGATCCCGACCGCGGCGAGCACGTAATAAAGGCCCTTCGGACCGGATGGAATCGGCGCGACGGTGATGTTGATCAGTTCCGGGACCCGTGTGCGCGCGATCGTGTAGGTCAGCGACTGCCCGTTGGTCGCCTGGTGCAGCACGCCGATCACATCGGCCGTTGAATCAACCGGCCGGCCGTTGATCGCTTCGAGGATGTCGCCCTGACGGACGTTCGCGCGGGCGCCCGGCGACTGCCGCGCGACTTCACGCGCGACCACCACGCCCTCGGGGCTGTTCGCCCACAGGATCCCGTCCTCGACTTCAGACCATGTCGAGCGGACGTAGATGTTCGCAACCGCAAGGCACAAGAGTGCGATGACGACTACCAGCTGAGCTGATAGCCGCAGTAGCGCACGGTTCCGGGTACCCGAATTCAACACGTCGTTCCTGGCCAACGAAGGATGGCCCAGGTGACGTAGCAAAGGGCGTTCCCTGGAGACCGGTTCGGTCCACACGGTAAACACTTGATTTATATAGTATTTCTGCGCGCGTGCGAGGTCAATTGACGCCGTCTTCCAATGGAACGGAGAGTCACTCCAAAAAAGCGGATCCGCAAAAAGGTGGCTGGCACCTTCGGTGCCAGCCACCTTTAGTGCCAGCCACTGTTGGTGCCAGGCACCTCTCATACACCTACCTTGTTCATCACCGCGAGCGTGGTGTCGAGCGCAAGCTTCGCGGCGTCTTCGGGAGACATGTCCTGCGGCACGCGGCCGAGCGGCTCAGGGCTGATGCCGCCGGTGTAGCGGATCTTCTTCAACGCCTGGAGGAACCCGACGAGATCGATGATCCCTTCGCCCGGCATGAACCGCTGATTGTCGCGGACGTCCTCGGGCGCGCTCGGTTTCGCGTCCGAGATGTGGACGTGCACGATGCGCGACTTGCCGGCGGCGACAATGTCCGACGTCGTGCTGCCCGAGTGGTGCCAGTGCCACGCATCGAGGATCGCGCCGATGTTCGGGCCGCTCTCCTTCGCGAGCGCGATCGTGTCGGGCAGGTTCCAGATGAACGGCGTTGACGGTGGCCCACCGGCGCGGCCCGCACGGAAGTACAAGGGGCCGAGGAACTCCATTCCAAGCCGGACGTTCGATTTCTGCAGCACGCCGGAAATCGCCGCAAAGCGATCCCGCACAAGCTTCCGCTGTTCGTCTTTCGGCTCCGTCGTGGACGCCGGCAGCACCACCATCATCCTGCTGCACCCGATCGCCCCGCAGAAGGCGGCGTCGTCCGCAAGCTGCTTCAGCGCATCCTTGAACGCCGCCTCTTCACCGCCAAACGGTAGCGGCCGCGCCATCGGCAGATTGACAATCGTCGGTTGGATCTTCAGTTCTGCAAAGAGCGCCTTCGTTGCGTCGACCCCCGCGGTTTTCGCAGGACCGAAGTCCCAGTCGACTCCGCCGTATCCGAGCTTCGCCGCGAGGCGCGCACGGTCCGCCCCGCCGACGCCACGCGTCAGCGATCCGTTCAGCGACACGAACATGCGGTCCGTCGCGGCGGCCTGCCGCGCGAACCCAAGCAGCGCCGTTGAGTACGCCGCGCGCTCGAAGAACTCCCGCCGCGTCAGCACCGATGACATACCACCTCCCGACGCACGAAGCGTCCTCACGGAGCCATTGAGGCTCCGATGTCGGATCCCGGATTCCGCATCCCGGATCCCGGACCGCGGACCCCGGTCAGTATAGTGATTCGAAATCGATTTAGAAGCGGACGAGGAAGCCCCCGACCACGCGCTTGGGCGGCCGGACGACGAGCAGCTCGTCGTAGATAGAGGCGGGATCGTTCGGATCGCGGAACAGGTTGCGGATCCCCAGCAGCACTTCCCACTTCGTGTTGCCGACGCCGAACGGGAGCGCCTGGTTCACCTGCACATCGAAACGACCGTCGAGTCCGCTGTCGGATGTGTCCTGCGTGCGGCGTGCGTAGCCCGAGTTCAGCTTGTACAGCACGAACACCCGCGTCGCTGTCTCCGGGAACTGCGTCTGGACGGACGTCGTGAGATCGTGAAGCGTTTCCTCGTCGATTCGCGCGAGCGCGGCGACCCAGGGGCGCGCCTGCGTGAGATCGCCCTGCGATGTCCAGCGGCCGTGCGCGAGCGTGTAGTCGAGCGTCCCGCTCACACGCTTCGAGCTCGACGAGCGCAGCCGCACGCCCCACCCGTACGCGTCGACGGATCCGGCGCTCGCGACGTAGTAGTGCCCGACGGAACGCGTGCCGGAAGGAGAACGCATCCCGAAGATCGTCATCGCCTGGTTGTCGATCCCCTGGAAGAAGCGGTGGACGCCGACCGAATAGTCGCCGGCGAAGTCGTGCTCGAACACCACGTCGAGATAGCGGGCACGTTCCGCGCGGAAGTCGCTGCCGGCCAGCGGCGAGAACGTGCGCTCCGGCGGAAGCCACGGACCGCCGAACGCCGGCGCGAGGAACTCTTCGGCACCGGGCGCGATCATACGCTGCGCGAGGACCGCGGTCACGCGAGTGGATTTCGTCGGCTCCAGCGTCAGGCCGGCGCGCGGGCTGAAGAGCGCCGGGGTCAGGAGGTAGTCATAACGCGCATAGCGCCCGCCGTACTCGACGGTCACGCCGTCCGCGAGCGTCCAGCGATCGACGCCCGACAACTCCCCGACGTTGCGGCTGCCGTCCGTGACGGCCGCGAGCGCCAGCAGGTTGCCTCCCTGGTATTCCTGCGTGCTGTAGGACCACCCGAGGTCGTACGAATGCATGCCGCTGCGCTTCGAAAGGAACGAGCCGGCGACGATCCAAGACGACAAGTCCCCCTGACTCATCGCGGCGCGCACCGCCCAGTCGCCGGCGTGTGTCGGCGATCCAATCGACAGATACGCGACGCCGCGCGGCATCAGGTCGCCCGTGAAGAGATCGCCCGGCGCAAACGCGCCGGTGGTCAGGAGATTCACCTCTCCGGTGAACGGCAGGTCGGACAGGAATGAGCCGGCGATGTTCGAGGATGCCCCAGTGCGCCGCGCAAACATTCGATCCGCCGGGACGTCGCCGTCCGAGTCGTCCTCGATGACGGCCGTCTTGGCAGAGTCCTTGAGGATGCTCCGCGTCAGATGACGGAGGCGCCATGCCGTGTCGCTGTGGGAATGGCTGTCGTCCGATGAATCGGGCGTGGATGCTTCCGCCGCCGGCAGTGCAAACCCGGCGGCGAGGATCGGCCGCGCCGTGACGAGCTCGTCGCCGCGGCCGGTGGTCCCCGCGGCGGCACCATCGAGACGCCGGAGCTGCAGGCGATACGGAGCCGACGTGAGCGGCCCGACGCGGACGTTCTCGCGGCGTGAAGAGATGAAGCCCGCCAGGTGCGCGCGCAGCGTGTATTCGCCAATCGGCAGGCGATTGAGCGCGAACCGGCCGTTGGTGTCGGTCACGGTCATCGCCATCGTGGCGCCAAGCACCGAAACCATCGCGCCGGGAAGCGGTCCGCCGCGCTCGTCGCTGACGATGCCGGTGATCGTGCCCGCCACGATGGCGCTGATGGTGCGGAGCCCGGGAGCGTGTGTGCTCGCCTGCTGGGCGGATGCAGAGGAGGAACACACGGCCGCCGTCGTGACCACGAACGCCGCCGAGAGCACGCGCATCATGCGTCGCATGGCTCCTCCGTTACGATCCCATCACCGTGAACGTCACGTCGCGCGAGAGCGACTTGCGCGATATCAGGTCGGTCACCGTGATCCCCAGCCGGTATTCGCCTTCCTGGAACGACGACAGCAGGATCCCCTGCCCCGCGAGAATCGGGCCGGACGCGGGATCGAACGTCGCGTCCATCGACGCGGCCTTGAAGCGCTGCGGCGTCGTGTGCGTGACGTAATGCTCCCCCGCACCGCCTCCTTCCTTCCGGAACAGGTTGTAGTCCACCTCGATGTCGAAATTCCGGTCGGAGATGACGGTCGGGTTGTAGATCAGAAACACGACAATCAGCTCACGGTTCTGACGGAACGCCGTCTCGGCCGCGCGATGCACTTCGTGCGAGCCGATCACGTACGGCCGCTCCATCACATCATCGCCCACCAACGGATCCCGGACCTCTTCGATGCTGTCGGCGAGCATCACCGTGCTGGTCGTCAGCTCGCCCGTCCAGAAATCAGGCACCGTGAGCGGCTGTTTGAGGACCGCAGCCTTGAGACGCGGCTGGCGCTCCGCGGGATCCTCCGCGCGCTCACGAAGCGCTACGTAGATATCGTACTCCCCCGGCGCCACGGCGAACCCGCGCGAAATGCGCAGCGGCTGTCCGGGAGGGCCGGAGAGCTCGACAGGGAAAATGAGGTCGAACGGGTAACGGACATCGCCACGGGGCGCCTGCGCCGCTTCGCGCTTCGCGGCGCGCACGTACATCAGGCCTTTCGCCGCATGCAGGCTGCCGCGGTCGACGGTAATCGTGAACGGCACGAACGTGCCGGTTTGCGCCTTGAAGAAATCGTTGCTCCAGCGGAGCGGAAAATCCGAGGAGCCGTGGCCGGCCATCGCCGCGTCGGCGATGTTCAGGAGCGTTTCAGCCTCGCGCCGGCGTGCCTCCTCCGCGCGGCGGTCCTGCCTGGTCTGCGCCGACCCGGAGCCGGGCAGCGCCAGCGCGCATACGAGCAGCAACGCCGCGACGGCCGCTCGCGGTCCCGACTGCTCCCAGGTGAACGCGACCCGCTCTCGTATCCGGCGCATGGAGCTGAAAGATCCAGCCGATCATAGGCGAGCTGCGGGACCAAGTCAAAAAGCGGTGCGGCGGCGGTGGTATCATCACCGGCTTATGGCTCGCGTACCCAAACTCCTGGACGTGAGCGTGTCACTGGCCGCTGGCATTCCCGCCTATCCCGGGAACCCCGAGTTCGAGTTGCAGCCGATCAAGCGCATCGCCGCGGGCGGCAGCTCGAACGTCTCGAAGCTCGTCCTGGGGACGCATACGGGCACGCACGTCGACGCGCCGAAGCACTTCTTCGACGATGGCGCCGGTGTGGACGCGCTCCCGCTCAACCTGCTGCTCGGGCGCGCCCGCGTCGTGGAAATCACGAAGCGCGGCGGCATCGGGCACGACGATCTCGCGGCCGCGGGGCTGCGGGAAGACCTGCGCGTGCTGTTGAAAACGTCGAACTCGGCGCTGTGGAACGGCGAAGCGTTTCACCAGGACTACACGTACTTGACCGAGGACGGCGCGCGCTACCTCGTCGACCAGGGCGTCAAAGTCGTGGGCATCGATTACCTGTCGGTCGAACAGTTCAAGAAGGCGGGGGCCCCTGCCCATCGGGCGCTGCTGTCGCAGTCCATTGTGATCATCGAAGGGTTGAATCTTGCCGAGGCCGAGCCCGGCATGTACGAGATGTATTGTCTGCCGCTGCGTGTCGCGGGTGGAGACGGCGCGCCAGCACGGGTCGTGCTGAAGCGCTGATCCACCTGAGGGGGCAGGGGAACCTGACACGTGCTGGACGATGTGCTCGTCATGGTGCTGGCTGGAGGCGTGGGTGAGCGGCTGTACCCGCTCACCAAGGAACGCGCAAAGCCGGCGGTCTACTTCGGCGGTCCCTACCGGATCATCGATTTCACGCTGAGTAACTGCATCAACTCGGGGCTGCGCCACATCTTCATCGCGCTCCAGTACAAGTCCCTCTCGCTCAGCCGCCACATCCGGACGGGATGGAGCGTCGTCGCCGACGAGCTCGGCGAGTTCATCGAGATCCTCAGCCCGCAGAAGCGCGTCGGAGAGCACTGGTATCTCGGCACGGCCGACGCCGTGTATCAGAACCTCTATTCCATCCTGCGCGAGAACCCACGGCAGCTCATCGTCCTGTCGGGCGATCACGTCTACAAGATGGATTACGCGAAGATGGTGCGGTTCCATCGCGAGCGGCGCGCCGCCGCGACGCTCGCGGCGATCGAGGTGCCGTCCGAAGAAGCGCGGCGGTTCGGCGTGCTGCAGGTCCACGGCGACGAACGGCTCACCGGGTTCCTCGAGAAGCCGAAGAACATTCCCGGCGGCCAGCAGGTCCTTGCGTCGCTGGGAATTTACATCTTCGACATCGATGTGCTGGTGCCTGCCCTCGAAGAGGACGCGCGCCGTTCCTCGACGCACGATTTCGGCAAGGACATCATCCCGGGGCTCATCTCCAACGCGCCGGTCTACGCGTACCGGTTCTACGACGAGAACAAGAAAGCGGCGAAGTACTGGCGCGACATCGGCACGCTCGACGCGTACTACGACGCGAACATGGATCTGTGCCACGTCAATCCCGAGTTCAATCTGTACGATCCCGAGTGGCCGCTCCGCACTTATCAGGTGCAGGCGCCTCCGGCGAAGTTCGTCTTCGCCGATGAAGGGCGCCGGTGCGGGCAGGCGCTCGATTCGATCATCTCGGCCGGCTGCATCATCTCCGGCAGCCGCATCAGCGGCAGCGTGCTCTGCCCGAACGTGCGCGTGCACAGCTTCTGCGACATCGAGCAGAGCATCGTGATGCCGGGGGTCCGCGTCGGGCGGCACGCGCGCATCCGCCGCGCGATCGTCGACCGCGACGTGTTCGTCCCGCGTGGCGCGCTCATCGGGTTCAACGCGGATGAAGATCGCCGTCGCCACACGGTCAGCGACAGCGGCATCGTCGTCGTGACGACCGACGACGAGCCCTACATCGGAGCAATCAGTGAAGAAGCCTTGCGCAACGAACAGGAGTTCGATCGCCGAGGCTCGTAGACGTTGAAGGGGAACGCCATAGTGAGAATCCAGGCAGTGAAGGGGCGCGAGATCATCGACTCGCGCGGCAATCCGACGGTCGAAGTTGATGTAACCCTCGATGGCGGCGCGTTTGGGCGCGCGGCGGTGCCGTCTGGCGCCTCGACGGGGCAGCGCGAGGCGCTGGAGCTTCGCGACGGCGACAAGAAGCGCTTTCTCGGCAAGGGCGTCACGAAGGCGGTGTCGCATGTGAACGGCGAGATCGCCAGGGCGCTTGGCGGGCGCGACGCCGACCAGCGCACGGTCGACACCTTCCTTATCGATCTCGACGGCACGCCGAACAAGGGACGGCTCGGCGCGAATGCGCTCCTCGGCGTCTCGATGGCGGTCGCGAAGGCGAACGCGGCGGCGCTTGGCGTTCCGCTCTACAGGCACGCGGCGAACCTGTATGGCGCGGCGACAGGATCGGTGCTGCCGGTGCCGATGATGAACATCCTGAACGGCGGCGCCCACGCCGACAGCAGCGTCGACTTCCAGGAATTCATGGTGATGCCGCTCGGCATCGGATCGTTCGCCGAGGCGGTCCGCTGCGGGGCCGAGATCTTCCACACGCTTCGCGGGATTCTGAAGAAGAAGGGTCACTCGACCGGCGTCGGCGACGAAGGGGGATTCGCGCCCAGCCTGTCCTCCAACCAGGAAGCAGTCGACGTCGTGCTCGAGGCCGTGACGCAGGCGGGATACAAACCGGGGGATAACGTCCACATCGCGCTCGACGTCGCGTCGAGCGAGCTGTGGAACGACGGTGCGAAGAATTACGAGTTCAAGAAATCGAAAGACAAGACGCGCTCTGCCGACGACATGGTGCGGCTCTACGAAGACTGGGTGCGGCAGTACCCGATCATCTCCATCGAGGACGGACTCGCGGAGGGGGACTGGGACGGCTGGAAAACACTGACACAGGCGCTCGGCAACAAGGTGCAGCTCGTCGGCGACGACATTTTCGTGACCAATCCGGAGATTCTGCGCCGCGGGATCAGCGAGGGCATCGCCAACGCGCTCCTGGTGAAGCTGAATCAGATCGGGACTGTCAGCGAGACGCTCGACGCGGTCGCGATGGCGCGCGATGCCGGTTACGCGAGCGTGATATCGCATCGTTCGGGTGAGACCGAGGACACGACCATCGCGGACCTCGCGGTCGCAACGAACGTCGGCCAGATCAAGACAGGATCGGCGAGCCGCACGGACCGCATCGCCAAGTACAACCAGCTCCTGCGCATCGAAGAGGAGCTCGGATCCGCCGGCCGCTACGCCGGCCGCTCCGCCATCACGCAGCTGGGATCCCGCTGATGTACAAGGTTGTCCTTCTTCGCCACGGCGAGAGCACCTGGAACCAGGAAAACCGGTTTACCGGGTGGACCGACGTCGACCTCTCTGAAAAGGGCCGCACGGAGGCGGCCGAGGCCGGCCGGCTCCTGAAAGAGGGGGGATATACCTTCGATATCGCGTTCACATCGGTCCTGAAGCGCGCGATCCGGACGTTGTGGGCGACGCTGGACATCCTGGACCTGATGTGGATCCCGGTCGTGAAAGACTGGCGGCTGAATGAGCGCCATTACGGCGCCCTGCAGGGCCTCAACAAGGCGGAGACCGCCGCGAAACACGGCGAGGCGCAGGTGAAGATCTGGCGCCGCAGCTACGACATCCCCCCCCCGGCGCTCACGCCTGACGACGAGCGGTACTCGGGACGCGATCCGCGCTATGCCAACATGAAGCGGGAGGAAATCCCGCTGACCGAGTCGCTGAAGGACACGGTCGCGCGCTTCCTACCCTACTGGCACGAGAGGATTGCGCCGGAAATCAAGGAAGGCAGGAAGGTGCTCATCGCCGCACACGGCAATAGCCTGCGCGCGCTCGTGAAGTATCTGGACAACATCCCGGAGAGCGAGATCGTCGAGCTCAATATTCCGACGGGGATTCCGCTGGTCTACGAGCTGGATAAGGATTCAAGGCCGATTCGTCACTACTACCTGGGAGATCCCGAGGCGGCCGCGCGCGCGGCTGCGGCTGTCGCCGCGCAAAGCGCCGCGAAACGGTAAAAGGCACAAGGTAAAAGGTAACGAGAAACGAAAAGGGCCGCACGGTTGAACCATGCGGCCCTTCGATTTCCTGGGTGCCAGCCGCGCCTACTCGACTTCTTTCTCCTGCGTCTCGTCCGCGGCGATGCGGAGCGAGCGGAGGAAGCGCTTGTCGTTGGCGCTGATCTCGAAGTTGCGGCGGTCGGCCGCGGCGCGGACGGCCTTCTGCGGCGCGCTTCCGACCTTGGCCAGCGCGCCAGGCGTCGTGCGGTTCATGAAGCCAATCACCGCCTCGAGGGACACCTTCATCTCGAAACCCGCCGCACGGGCGCGCTCGCGGCACGCTTCGATGCGTGGATCCTCTGAGACGGCGGCAGCAATGGCGTCGGACAGCTCGCGGGCCATCCGGTTCACGACGTCATCCATACGGGACCTCCTCACCGCCGCCGGAGCTGGGAAACCGGGGCGAATCCCGATCCGTCGGTCCGGCATCCACCAGGCTGGCCGGGTGATGGCGGACAGCTGCAGCCCGGGCTGGGCGACAGGGATCGAGCGCCAAATTTGATCATATGAAGGATTTAAAGCGCGGGAAACGCTTCGTCATTGTAAGCGCCCTCAGAATCGAGTGTCAATGGTTCAGGCGCGTTACAATCGACCAAACCCTCATTCCTTAGGACGCATCACGCCAGAACAAAGATTGGAAGATCACATCGGGTTCCCCGGTGTTTTTCCGTTCACCCGCGGCATCCAGCCCACGATGTACCGGGGACGGCTGTGGACGATGCGGCAGTACGCCGGCTTCGGGTCGGCGGCCGAGTCGAACCGCCGCTATCGCTACCTTCTTGGCCAGGGCGTCAGCGGGCTGAGCGTCGCCTTCGACCTGCCGACGCAGATGGGATACGACTCCGACCACGAGCTCGCCGCCGGCGAGGTGGGACGAGTGGGGGTCGCAATCGACTCGGTCGAGGACATGGCGGAGCTCTTCGACGGGATCCCGCTCGATCGCGTGTCGACCTCGATGACGATCAACGCGACCGCGATCATCCTGCTGTCGCTCTACATCGCCGTGGCGCGGCGGCAGGGGGTGGCGCCGCGCGCGCTGGCGGGCACGATCCAGAACGACATCCTGAAGGAATACGTCGCCCGGGGCACCTTTATCTATCCGCCGCGCGCGTCGCTCCGGATCGTCACCGACATCTTCGCGTTCTGCGAGCGCGAGCTGCCGAACTGGAACACGATCTCGATCAGCGGCTATCACATCCGCGAAGCGGGATCGACGGCGGTGCAGGAGGTCGCCTTCACGTTCGCGAACGCGATTGCGTACGTGCAGGCCGCGATCGACGCCGGGCTCGACGTCAATAGCGTCGGGCAGCGCATCTCCTTCTTCTTCAACGCCCATAACAACATCCTCGAGGAGGTCGCGAAATTCCGCGCCGCGCGGCGGCTGTGGGCGCGGATCATGCGCGAGCGGTTCCACGCCACCAACCCGCGCGCACAGCAGCTCCGCTTCCATACCCAGACCGCGGGCAGCACGCTGAGCGCCCAGCAGCCCGACAACAACATCGTCCGCGTCGCGCTGCAGGCGCTGTCGGCCGTCCTCGGCGGCACGCAGTCGCTGCACTGCAACGGCCGCGACGAGGCACTCGCGCTGCCGACCGAGGAATCTGCGCGCATCGCGCTGCGGACCCAGCAGGTGATTGCCGCAGAAACCGGCGTCGTCAACACCGTCGATCCATTGGGCGGCTCGTACGCGATCGAAGAGCTGACGGACACGATCGAGCGCGACGCACGGGCGCTGCTCGACCGGATCGACGCGGCCGGCGGAACGCTGCCGGCGATCGAGCAGGGGCTCATCCAGCGCGACATCCAGGAGGCCGCCTACCACGCGCAGCAGGAGATCGACAACGGCATCGCGGTCGTCGTCGGCGTCAACCGCTACACGTCGGACGAGGAGACGCACATCGACGTCATGCGGATCGATCCGGACGTCGAGCGGAAGCAGATCGAGCGCGTGCGGGCGGTTCGCAGTTCGCGCGCAGAGAGCGAGTGGCGCGCGGCGCTGGACGGCGTCAGTGCCGCCGCGCGCGGCGGCGACACCCTCGTCCCGCACATCATTCGCGCGGTCGAAGCGCGCGCGACGGTCGGCGAAATCTCGGACACGCTGCGAAGCGTCTTCGGCGAGCATCGGGAAATCGATGCCTCACGGTGAATCGCACCGGGATCCGGGAGACGGGATCCGGGATCCGGGGAGCGCTCAATCAGGGTCAGCGCCGGATCGTGCACCGATCGCATCGCGCGTCCCGCATCCCGCATCCCGTCTCCTTTCAGTGGAGCACCTCACCACCGGCTTCGACCTGGCGCGGGGGTTCGTGCCGGCCGTCATCGACGTGAGCTTCCACATCGACGCCGGCGAGACGCTGAGCCTTGTCGGAGAGTCGGGCAGCGGCAAATCGCTGACGGCGCTTTCGATCATGCGGCTCGTGCAGCGTCCCGGGAGAACCGCGGAAGGACGCATCGTCTTTAAGGGGCAGGATCTGCGGACGCTCGGCGAGCGCGAGCTGCAGAAGATCCGCGGCGCCGGGATCGCGCTCATCTTCCAGGAACCGATGACGGCGCTGAACCCCGTCTTCACGATCGGCAGCCAGATCGAGGAGACGCTGCGCGTGCACGGCCGCGCAACGCGACAGAGCGCGCGCCAGCGGGCGATCGAGCTCCTCGATGCCGTCAGCATCCCCGAACCGCAGAAGCGCGTGAGCGATTACCCCCACCAGCTGTCCGGCGGGCTCCGACAGCGCGCGCTCATCGCGATGTCGCTCGCGTGCGAGCCGTCGCTGGTGATCGCCGACGAGCCGACGACCGCGCTCGACGTGACGATCCAGGCGCAGATTCTCGACCTCCTGCGATCGCTTCAAAAGAAGATGGGGCTCGCGCTGCTCCTCATCACGCACGATCTCGGCGTGGTCGCGGAAATGGCAGACCGGGTGGCCGTGATGTATGCGGGGCGCATCGTCGAAGAGGCGCCGGTGCATCGCCTGTTCGCGGATCCGAAACATCCCTATACGCGCGGCCTGATGTCGTCGATCCCGGACGGCAAGCGCGGGAGCCGGCTGCGCGCCATCCAGGGCACGGTGCCGCCGCTCGGCGAGCTTCCGCCCGGCTGCTCGTTCACGCCGCGTTGCCCAAACCGCTTCGAGCTCTGCCCGAAGGCGCATCCTGGCGCCACTGACTTCGGCGACGGGCAGACGGTGAAGTGCTACCTGCACGGCCCCGCGGTCGAACCTGAGGTCCTGCCACCCGCGCCTGTTGTCGCTGAGGGTGCGCGCTGATGCCGCTGCTCGAGGTGAGCGATCTCGTCAAGGAATTCAGCCGCAAGCGCGGGCTCTTCTCGCCCGCATCGGTCGTGCGCGCCGTCGACGGCGTCAGCTTCACGATCGCGGAGGGGGAAACGTTCGGGCTGGTCGGCGAGTCTGGCAGCGGCAAGACGACGACGGGACGGTGCATTCTCCGTCTCATCGAACCGACGTCCGGACAGGTGCGGTTCAAGGGAAACGACGTGCTCGCGTTTCCGCCGTCGCGGATGCGTCACGCGCGGCGCGAGATGCAGATCGTCTTCCAGGATCCGTACTCGTCGCTGAATCCGCGCATGCGTGTCGGCGCGATCGTCGAGGAGCCGCTCATCATCCACAAGATCGGATCGAAAGCCGAGCGCCGTGCGCGTGTCGCCGAGCTTTTCGAGCTGGTCGGGCTCGATCCGTCGCAGCTGGCGCGCTATCCGCACCAGTTCAGCGGAGGCCAGCGCCAGCGCATCGGCCTCGCCCGCGCGCTCGCACTGAACCCGTCGTTCATCATCGCGGATGAACCGGTGTCCGCGCTGGATCTGTCCGTGCAGGCGCAGGTCGTGAACCTCCTGATGGACCTGCAGCAGCGGTTGAAGCTCACCTACCTGTTCATCGCACACGACCTGCGGCTCGTGCGCCACATCTGCAGCCGCGTCGCGGTGATGTATCTCGGGCGGATCGTGGAGATGGGCGGGACGGAGTCACTCTTTGCCGCACCCGCACACCCCTACACACGCGCGCTGCTCTCCGCGATTCCAATTCCGGATCCGCATGTCCCACGACAGCGCATCGTGCTGGATCCCGCCACCTTCGATCGCGCGGCGCCGCTGCGGGAAATCACAGCGGGGCACGTCGCGGCGATCTAAGAACCGAATCCCTCATCCCTAATCGGGAATCCCTAATCGGGAATCACGAATCTCGAATCCCTAATCGGTTGAATCCACGGCATCCCGGAATCCACGAATCCGAACGTTGAGTCAGACAATCAGCTTCTCCGGCGATCGAATGATGCCGGACTCATGATTCCCGGATTCGCGGATTCGCCGATTTGATTGGCGATTCGTGATTCGTGATCATTCGTGATGAGGGATTCCTGATTGCTGATGAGGGATTCAGGATGATTCAGGATCAGGGATTAGGGATTGGTTTGGGCTAAGAAGCCACCCGGCATCAATCTTGTAGCGCAATACAGATTCCCCAGGAATTGCCGGAAATCCGTCAGAGGAGGCGCGCATGCTGCGGGATATCCGCCTTGGTTTTCGCATGCTGCGATCGTGGCGCTTCGGCGCCGTTGCCGCGGTGCTCACGCTGGCCGTCGGCATCGGCACCGCCAGCAGCATGTATGCGCTGGTGCGCATGGCGATCGCCAGCACGATTCCCGACGTCGAGGACATCCCGTCGCTGGGGCGCGTCTACGCCTCCAGCCGCTCGCTCGGCGTGGAGCGCGCGCCGCTGACGCTGAAAGACGCCGACCTCCTCGCCTCGTCGGCCTCGTTCGAGTCAGTCGGTGCGTACTCTTCGGACGAGAGCGAGATGACCGCAGGCGGCGAGCCGGTGACCATCTCCACCGGTGAGGTATCGGAAGGGTTCTTCTCCGCAATGCGCGCGCACGCAGCCGCCGGACGGCTGCCATCAGCGGACGAAGTGCATCAGGGGGCAGCCATCGCGGTCGTGAGCGACGCGGTCTGGCGGAAGCATTTCGCAGGACGCTCGCTCGACAATGCCGTGGCCACCATCGACGGCACGCCGCGCACGATCATCGGCGTGCTTCCACCGGGATTCGGATTCTCCTTCATTGGCATCTCCGCTGACG
>WNGF01002183.1_pt1 | contig 50657 bp, 51 predicted proteins | sample 5400641 | NCBI WGS metagenome assembly WNGF01 (sample SAMN13153371, study PRJNA577476) | soil metagenome | isolation source: 80 cm soil or saprolite under grassland replicate 2 | place: USA:California | collected 2016-06-15 | reverse complement strand
AACAGGCGAAGCTCCGCGAGCGCTCCGAGCTCGAGAGCCGCGGTGCCCACCCGGCCGGCCGCGCCGTGCACGAGCACCGTCTCCCCGCGCTTCGCCCTCGCCGTGCGGTGCAGCACCTGGTAAGCGGTCATGTAGGTGAACACGAGGCTCAGGACCTCCGCCGGGTCAAGGTCCTCGGGGACCTCGACCGCGCTCGCCTCAGGCAAGCAGACGCGGTCCGCGTCGGCGCCCCACACCGTCAGCGCGCCGATGCGGTCTCCCTCGCGCAGCCTTGAGCAGCCCGGCCCGACCTCCTCGACGACGCCGACAAGCTCGTAGCCGGGCGTGAACGGCGGCTTCGGCCCCCCGGGGATATACGTGCCGGCGCGCAGCTGGGAATCGGTGAACGACACGCCAGCCACCAGCACCCTGACGCGCACCTCGCCCGGACCCGGTCGCGGATCGTCCTCCTCCACCACCCTCAAGACCTCGGGACCGCCGTAATGATCGACGACGACACGCTTCATCGTCTTCTCCCCTCTTCTCGCCCGGCGACGGGACGCCCGGTCGGGGACCCTTGGATCGTGAGGCCGAGGTCTTCCGACCAACAGGGCCAAAGGTCGGTATCGGTCGTGACCTACGGCCCTGGGAGATCGTCGTGCCAATCCTGATCTATGACTTTCGGCTCGTTGCGCCGGCCGAGAACAGCTCTGGCCATGGCCGGTTTATCCGCCAGGGATGGGCATATGCGCGTAGCGCCTTGAGCTGGTATCGAGCGCCCTGACCTTTCCAGGCGCTCAGTTCGTCAGGTCCCGGCGCGCTCCACCCGAGTCGTTCGACCTGAGCCAGGCCCAGCGATCTGTGCTCTTGGGCGTCACGCCCCAGCACGCTGTTCGCCGCCGCGATGTCCCAGGGTGAGTTCGCGCTGCAGCCGCCGCTGCCAGGTTTCCGTGACGGCCTTGCGGAACGCGACTGCCGATCCCCTCGCGATCACGCCGAACGCGATGAGGGTGACCGGCAGCCACAACGTCGAGGCGACCGCGGCGAACGCGGCCGGGAAACACGTCCACAGCACGACAAGCACGAAGATCACCCAGACGTCGTTGGCCTCCCAGACCGGCGTGGTGGCACTTGTTGTCCAGCGCGCGCAGCACCTGGGGCCCCGCCGAACGATCACGCCGCATCATCGTCGTCACGCCGGGCTCTGTGGGTAGTGTGGCCAGAACCAGCCCTCAGCAACAGCCCACTTCCTATCCGGGGCGGCTTATGAAGTTCCAGCAACCAGGCCCGATCTCTGGTTTCAACCTCGAGTACCCGATGTCGCTGGGCGTCTTCGACAGCTACCAGCAGGCGCAGCGCATCGTCGACTACCTTTCTGACAACGACTTCGAGGTCGGAAACCTGGCCATCGTCGGGACGGATCTGAAGTCGGTCGAGCGCGTCACCGGACGCTTGACCCGAGGCAAGGTGGCGATCGCTGGGGCGAGCTCCGGTTTGTGGATCGGGCTGTTCGTCGGTATCGCTTTTTCGATTTTCAGCACGAAAGGGCAGATCGGCTTCCTGATCACGACTCCCTTGCTGGGCGCCGTCTTCGGACTCATCTGGAGCCAACTCGGGTTCACCGCCCTGACCCGCGGAGGAACCCGCGATTTCGCCTCCGTCAGCCAGCTTGTCGCGACCAAGTACGAAGTGCTGGTCGAGCACCGGTTCGCCGAACGCGCTCGTGAACTGCTGGCACGCATGCCCAGCACGTGATCACACGCCGGACACTCAGTCCTCTTTTGGGACCGTGGACCGCGACAACGGCGCAGTGCGTGCAGCGCACCCTCCGTCCGAGTAGAGGGCCGAGAGCGACTCGTACATGCGGGTTCTGACAGCGAAAGGATCGACCGGGTCGCGTGCTCAGCCTGCTCGGGCAAAACGGTGCGGGCAAGCCGATATCGGATTGTGACACTTCTAGGGTCGCTAGGCTCGGGACGAGCGCGCCTGTTCTCTCGGAAGACGGAAAAAGACCCTCGCCCCCACTGACGGCGCGCTGAGCACGCCCGGCTGCTCCGCTCCTCCCTCGCCCGAGATCCGACACCTGCCTGCTCGTGCCCTTCCTCGCCGCACCCAAGTGACATCGACCTGAGCGTCCCCCGAGGGGAAGGTCTTCTCCCTGCTTGGGCCCAACAGGGCTGGTAAGACGACTGCGGTCAGGATCCTGGCCACGCTGCCACAGCCGGATAGCGGGCAAACGCGCGTGTGCGGACACGACGTCGAACGCGAGGCGCATCAGGTGCTGATCGGCCTCACCGGCCAGTACGCCTCCGTGCCCTGCCCGGACCTGCGTTAGGGACCAGCCTGCACCCGCCCGGTGTCCGATGCTGGTGTTCAATCGCTGGCAGGTCAACCACGGCCGAAGCCGGTCTGTTTGCACAGCTGGTACACCAACGATATGCCTCAGTAGCCGCACCCCGGGCACGCCTGCCCCGGGACGGGACGCCGCTTCACAGGGTGCGCTGAGAAGGCATGCACAAGGCGGCGGGACCCATGTGCGGACGGCCTGCCCGGCCGGTGCGTGACTGGATGCGGGCCGTGCGGTCCGCTGGCGCGCCGTCGCCACGACTCACCTTTTGATCCCGAACGGCTGCGCAGGCTGGCACCGCATACGCCACGTGCAACCAGCAGAAGCGTAGCGGGCCAGCTAACACGGTGCAGCGGCACGGCATGTGGCACCACATGGCCCCCGTCCTCGGTCACGTTAGGGCTCCGGTGCTTCGAACCTGCGACGCAGGGGCCGCGGTACTCAGCTCCGCGGTGATCGGCACCAGTGGCAGGATGGCCGCCATGTCGAACACCAAGCGCGCAAAGCCAGGCCCGCACTCCGCTACCGGGCGAGCCGTCCACACGATCAAGGTCACCCTGCGGGACTCCCGGCCTCCAATTTGGCGCTGCCTGGAGGTGCCGTCGAGCAGCACTCTTCAGCAATTGCACACCATCATCCAGGCGGCGTTCGGCTGGGAAGACTGCCACATGTGGGTCTTCGAGACGCCGTGGGAACGGTATGGCATGACCGATCGCGAACTGGAGATCCGCAGCGCGGCGGCGAAGCGCCTAGGCCAGGTCGCCCCACGCCCGGGTGACAAGCTGCGCTACACCTACGACTTCGGCGACGACTGGGAACACGACATCGTCGTCCAAGCCGTCAACGACGCGGAGCCCGCCATCGCCTACCCTCGTTGCCTGGCCGGCCGTAGGGCCTGCCCGCCGGAAGACTGCGGTGGCATCTGGGGATACGGCTACCTCCTGGAGATCCTCGCTGACCCGGCACATGAGGAACACAAAGAACGCCTGGAATGGCTGGGCCTGGACTCGGCAGATGAATTCGACCCGGCAGCCTTCGATCTGGCCGAGGTCAATTCCGCGCTGTCCGGCTCCGCCACAGTTCTGGTCAAGGGCTGACCTATCGCCGGTACCGCCGGATGGCTCGCACAGAAAGCACGGGTTGCGCGGCCGAGCTCAGTCCGTGGGCTCGGCAGCGTCATAAAGGTCCATATAGCCCTGGACCGCCTCCTATAGATAATGCTCGGGATAACGGCCCAGGCCACGATGTTCCCGGCGCCAGTCGCGGTCCCAGTAGCATGGACAGCACACAGGTGGCCGAACGCCGCCGCCAGTTCGCGCGCCCGTTGCTCCCACTGGGCCTCCGGAGGAGGCATGACACGGGGAAGATCACCGAGCCGGCGCTCCGCCAGCGCTCGCAGCACGCCTTCATCCGTCGCCGGTCACGCTCCCATTCCAAGCGGGAATTCCGTGACCCCTGGTGAATGGCCGTGGGGAAATGGTTCGGCTCGGACCTGCGCCACTCCCAGCTTTGCCTGCCATCAGGTTAGACCAGAGCCGGTCGCCGGTCTGAAGTTGCGAGATCAGGGTGCGGTCAGTAGTGGTAGCGAGCGGCAATGATGATGATCTCTTTGTCCGTGACGAGGTAGACGAGGCGGTGCTCCTCGTCGATCCGCCGCGACCAGGCTCCAGGCAGGTGATATTTGAGCGGCTCGGGCTTACCGATGCCGGTGAAGGGGTCCCGGCGTATGTCCTCGATGAGCTTGTTGATCCGGGTAAGCGTTTTGCGGTCGGTCCTGAGCCAGGATGTGTAGTCTTCCCAAGCCTGGTCCTCGAATACCAGCCTCACGTCTCGCCGCTCCGCGGGTCCGCAGCGTCGGGGTCGATGAGCCGGTGTTCAGCGAGGTTGGCACCGTTCAGGGCGTTTTCATACGCCTTGAGCAGGCGGCGGGCATTTGCAGGCGAGCGTAGCAGGTAGGCGCCTTCTCGCAGGGCGGAGAAGTCCTCGGCCGAAACCAGCACCGCGTTGCCGTGCTTGGAGACGATCTCGATAGCGTCGTGGTCCTCGTTGACCTTCTTAATGAGTGGGAAGAGGTTCTTGCGCGCCTCGCTCGCGGTGATGGACATACCCGGGAAGCCTCCTGAAGTAGTACCAGATAGTGTACCACTCATGCGAGGCGCCGAACGGCGTCCTCCGTTCGGGCGTCGCGTTGGCCAGGCAGCTGGGAGACCTTGACACGTCGCAGCTGCCGAAGAAGATATGAGCACGGCGAAGGAGCTGACGAGTGCCGGGGAAAGCGCAAGCAGCGGGTCCGCCGCATCTGTAAGAACGCCCGCGTTTCGGGCCGGGGCTACCGTTTGCGTTTGCGGCGGCGCCGACTGCCCTTCGACTCGAAATCGGCTTCGGCCCCGGCCGCACCCTCGCCCGGCTTGCCGCCGCCGGCGCCGGCGTCACTGGCGTGGACACCTCACCGGCAATGATCGCCGCGGCCGCCCGCCGCAACGCCGGTCCCATCGCCGCCGGGCGCATGCACCTGCACCACGGCGACGCCACCACCCTGCCGGTACCCGGGCACAGCCTCGACGCCGTCATCGCCGTGCGCACCATGTACTTCTGGCGCGACCCCGCAGCCACCATCGCCGAGGCCGCGCGGGCGCTGCGCCCCGGCGGCCGACTCGTCCTCGCCTTCCGCGCCGGGGAACACCCCCCGCCCGCGCGGTTCGACCCGCGTACCTACCACGTACCCACCACCGGGAAAGCCACCGAATGGCTGCACGCCGCCGGGTTCACCAACGTCCGCGCCCAGAGGCGTCCAGATACCGCGGCCACGGTCGTCTGGCTGACCGGCACCACCACATCACCGCGATGACCGGGTCCGGGGCAGGGGCTCGCCCCGCGGTGGCGCCGCCCACAGGCGAGCTACGAGCTTGGTCGGGTGTGGTGGCGATGCGCCTTTGCTGAAGCTGCCGAACGTCGCCATGATGATGTCGTGGGCTTCGTTGGCCGCCTCGATCGGCCCGCACCTGGCGATGTCCCACCGCTCAATCCGCCCAAGCCCACCGAATAGGGGCGCCGTCGCTTGCCGCAAGGCCCGCGCTGGGAGAAGACGGTGCTGCCATGGCGAGCGCGAGCCCGAGCGGGGGACGGCCGGCACGGTTGCCGGTGAGCTTGAGCCGGGTCCACCGGGCAGGCGGTCACATTTTCCGGTCCGTCGGGGTCATATAGATGGTGCCCCAACAACCTAGCCGTGATGCGGAAGGTCTCCAGCTTCGAGCGCTCCACCCCCTAACCGAAAGGAGCCGACCGACGTGTCCGCATATCTTGCCCCGATCGATAGGCCGAAAGGCTTGATGCTGAAACTCCTCTACTGGTTCATGCGTCGGCAATTCGGCACGGTACCGGGCTGGTTGACTGTGTTCAGCGCCCGGATGCCGCTCGCGTACACCAACTGGATGGGAAAGGTCTACAAGCTCAACAAGAAGCTCAAGCTCTCATCGGATACGGTGGCGCTGGTCCGCGCCCGCGTCGACAGCATCAACATGTGCACGTGGTGCATGGACGCCGGCAGGTGGTACGCGATCAACAAGGCGCCGCACAACCTGCCGAAGCTCGACGCGATCAACGAGTACCAGAAAAGTGCGCTGTTCAGCGACAAGGAACGCGCAGCGCTCGATTTCGCCACCGAGCTGACCGAGCAAAAGCACGTGAGCGCCAACACGTTCGAGTCGCTATCGCGCCACTACTCAGAGCGCGAGATCTGCGAGATCAACTGGCTCGTCTCCACCAATCACCTCTTCAACATCAACAACATCGGGCTGGGCATCGGCTCAGACGGGTTGTGCGAGATCAACCGCAGGCCCCACACCGTCTCCTCCAGACCATGATCGGGAGGACAACGCGTGGCCAAGTGGGCGCTCATACGGGACGCTCCCGACCAGCCGCCCTGTCTGACCTGCGGCGTCGCCCTAGAGGGTTCGACAAGTGAGACCGTTGACTGTGCAGTTCGGCGACCCGGGCTAGCTCACACAGGAGGCCGACCTCCGCCCGGATCGATGATCTGGCCGGCCATCTGCTCCACCAGAGCCAGAGCCGCCGGCAGGTGTCCGGCGGCTCTGGCTGGTGAGAGCATCAACGCTGTCGCTTAGGTGGCCACGATTCCCTCCTGGCTAGCGCCGTCAGGAACGGTCTGGCTCTGGATCAACGTAAGTGAGCCGTCGGAGCCGACGTGGTAGGCATTCACGGAGGACGATTGGCCACCTTGGTCATAGAGGAATTCTCCGTGCGCAGCGCTCGCCATGTCGGTGGGTCCTGAGATTCCAGTCGCCGCTGCCGCGTTCACCAGCGTTACGGTGCCGCTGCTGTTGATGCTGTACTGGCTGATGGTCCCGCTGCCGGTGTTGGCGACGTAGCCGAAACCGCGGGCAGCGATGATCCAACACGCCGCGACCTGGCCGTCTGTCACCGGGGGGCCGACCGCTGACAACTTGCCGTTCGGGTTGATGCTGAAAGTACCAAGTGAGCTGTCACCAGCGTTGACGAGCGCGAGCCGACCGGCCGCGTCGAAGATGAAGGCGAACGGTGCGCCTGCCACTGGGTTGCTGGCCGGGTGGCCGGACAGCAGGCCGGCGTGGTTGACCGAGAAGACATCGACCGTGCCGTTGTTCTTCGTGGTCACCACGAGCTGTGTACCTGCAGGGGTGAATCCCACCTGCGCCGGGGAGGACAGGAAGAACGGCGGGTTGGCGTTCGACAGCCCAAGTGAGCGTGTCGAGCCGGGGATGGGCCTAAGCCTGCCGTCGTTGATCTGATAGCCGCTCACGTTGCCGGCCAGGCCCGCATCCAGGACATATGCCAGGCTTCCTCGCACGGCGATGCTGACGGGGAAAGGCCCACCCGACGATATGACCTGGCGAAGGTGGAGCCTGTCACCCCGGACGGCGAACACAGACACGGTGTTACTTCCTGCGTTGACCGCCAACAGCAGCCCGGCCGCAGAGTCGTAGAAAAGCGAGCTTTGTGAGGCGAGCGGATCGGATGCGGAGCCGCTGGTCCTGCCGCCGTTGCCACCCGTCGGGTAAGTGGCGGCAAAGGCCAGCGCGCCGCCGGCATGTCGCCGAAACGCGACAATGGAATTACCGCCGGGATCGTTGGTCTGCACAAAGACGGCCTCGTTCGCCGCAGCCGAGGTTGTCTGCGCAGCCTCAGCGCCCCCGGCCACTCCGCCTAGCAGGGCCGCTGCCGCGACAGCCACGACACCCGCCCGTCGTATGGACGGTCGTCTCATCGATGCCTCCTTTGGCTGTAAGAACGCACAACCACGCTGTGCTGTCTGACCATCGACGATGGTAGGCACGCCTGACCGCGCCGGGGGCAGCTGCGACGCGGGCTGTAAGGAGTCGGTAAGAAAACGGGTTGACGGCTGCGGCCTCCTGAGCGGCGTCGTGGGCTTTGATGCTACTTCTTAACGCCCATGATGAGCCCGTGCTCATAGGGCAGGCCCGGGTACGATTTGACGTCGCCGAATCCCGCCCGCCGCAGCCAGGTCTCGAAATCCTTCCTCGGATATGCCATTCCGTTGCCGGTGGCCAAGACGTTCATGTAGAGCGACAGGCGCGCGGCGTAGACGCCGCCCTGCTCGTCGTCTGAGGCGTTGAATCCGTAGATGAACACCTTGCCGCCAGCCGGAAGAGCGTCGAATGCCTTCGACAGCAAAAAGACGATCTGCTCGGCCGAGAATATTTCCAGCACATGGCTGAACAGGATGGCGTCGGCACCGCGCGGGAAGTCGTCGTCGAACATGTTGCCGCCGTAGAAGGCGACCCTGTCGGTTCCAGGCGCGAGAGTCGTGCGGCCGGCGAGGTCCTTGACGGACGGCTGGTCGAAAACCGTGACCTTCGCCGCCGGGTGACGCTCGGCAAAGCGCATCGCCGTCGTCCCGTCGCCGCCGCCGATGTCAAGAAGGTGCCTGACCGAAGCGAGTTCGGCGTTGCCGAGCAATCCTTCCATCGTCGCCATGGTGAAGGATGCCATCGACGCGTGGAAAACCGCCTCAAGTTCCGGGTCCCTGCCCAGGCGCTGGTACAGCGTCGGTTCGGTGCCCTCGTATTCCGAGAGCGCCGTGTTCGTGCCCGTGCGCAGGGCGGATGCGGTGTAAGGGAAACCGGGGTACTGAACCTGCTGCCAGCCGATGAGCGTCTGCCGCCAGCTATCCGGGCCATCTTCTCCGAACAGATCTTCGGCAGCGGCCGAATTCGAGTATTTACCGTCGTGCCGTTCAATTAGCTCGGTCGCGCACAAGGCGAGCATTAGCACGCGCAGTTTATGTGGCCGGATCTTGGTAAAATGCTCGAGGTTCTCGAAAGTTGACTTGGGGTTGCGGGAAAGATAGCCAAATACATCCAGCTCGAGGCCGGCAACCAGGGCATTGAAAAGGGCCGGGCCGTTCACGATCAGGTGGAAACGCTCGTAAACCCGGTCGGCATCTGCTGGAGAACTCACTGGTGCGGTAATCCCTTTCGCGGAAGATGGAAATTATGATCGGTGTGTCTTTGCTCGGCCGCTCGGCGCGAGCCTGAATCTTCGGCTGGGCACGGTCTTGCCCGCACCCCGCCAATCGCCCACGACTGCGGCGATTCACTCCAATGAAATGGCCCGAGCCGGGCACCGCGTCGCCGCCTCCCGTACCGCGTCGTGCGCCTGGGCCGGCGGCAGGGGCTGCAGCAGCACGACGACGCCGTCGTCCTCGTCTTGATCGAACACTTCCGGGGCCGTGAGCGCGCACTGGCCGGAGGAGACGCACGCGCCGGAATCGACCCTGACCCGCATGGATGCTCCTAACTGTCCTGCTGACCACTAACTGTCCTGCAGACCACGTCGACTACCACACGACGGGCAGCCGGTGCACGCCGTAGCGCGCGGTATCGGTGCACATCGGGATCTCGCTGGGCGGTGCGGCGAGGCGCAGCGTGGGGAATTCCCGAAGCAGAGCCGCGTATCCGCACTGCATCTCGACCCGGGCCAGGTGCTGCCCGGTGCACTGGTGAATGCCGTAGCCGAACGCGAGATGCCTGTTGGAAACCCTGTCGAAGTCCAGCTTGTCTGGCTCACCGAAACGGCTCGGATCACGGTTTGCGGCCGGCAGCGAGACGGTCACACTCTCGCCGGACTTGATGAGGTGCCCCGCCAGCTCCACGTCCTGAAGAGGGGTGCGGAAAACACCGAAGTGAAAGATCGTAAGATACCGCAGCAACTCCTCGACAGCGTTTTTCATGAGGCCGGGATCCGCGCGGAGCTGCGCTATCTTGTCTGGGTTGGAAAGCAACACGAACGTTCCCAGCCCCAGCATGTTCGCGATGGTCTCATGACCGGCGGTAAGCAGCAGGACGCCCAGGCCGGCCAGTTCGTCCTCGCTGAGCGGCCCGGCCGTCGCCAGGTTGCCCAGCAGGTCATTGGTGGGATTGGCACGCTTTTCTCTGATCAGCCTGCGCAAGAGGTCGGTGAGTGCCTGCATGGCCGCTCCTCCTTCCGCCGCGGTGACCTGGAGGCTGAACAGCGTCGCGCTATTGCGCTGGAACTCCTCACGATCGGCGTAGGGCACGCCCAGCAGCTCGCTGATTGTCAGCGAGGGAACCGGCAGCGCGAATTCCGCCACGAGATCGACGGGGGGGCCAGTCTTCCTGATCGCGGCAAGGTGCTCGCCGACGATCTGCTCGATCCGAGCCCTGAGCTCGTTCATCCTGCGTACAGTGAAATAACCGCCAAGCACCCGCCGGTAAATTGTGTGGTCTGGCGGGTCCATATCGACAAACCACCCGGGCAGCGCAGGCTTACCGAAAAATGGCGCGGCGCCGGGGCGCCGGACCGGCATCCGCCGAAATTCGGAGCGCGCGCTGAAGCGGGCATCGGACAGCACCGCACAGGCAAGCTCGTAGCTCGTTACCAGCCAGCCGACATGGCCGTCTGGATAGACCAGGCGGCGTACGGGCTCTTCTTCGCGAAACCGACCCAGCTCGGTCGGGGGGTCGAACGGCTTGGTCCGCACCGTCGGCAGCGCGACCGGCGCATATTCGGCGACGGGCTCAGCCTGGTTCATATTCCCTCCTGTAGAACGAGGCCGACCTGGGTGAGCACGCTCGACCTTGGCAATGATCTTGTACGGAGGCCATACCCCACGCCCGCGTCATCGGCCACCGGGCACTTTCCAGCGCATACCGTCGCGCGAGGAGCACAGGCCGTCCGCGAACAGTGGCGCGTCCTCGCTGGCGTCGCCGAGCATCGCATGGAGCTGGATGTTCGCACCCTCGCTGCGGACGCGCTCCACGATCGGGATCCGGTGCACAGGGACGAAGCCGGCCCGGCCGGTGTCACCGTTGCCGCGCACGGCGTCCCCGAGCGCCCTGGTGGATGAGGCGACCTGGTCCAGGACGTCACCCGGCTTGGTGAGGGCGGATTCACCAGACGCGATACCGCTCACTAGCTCGACGAAGGCCTCCAGCTCGGAAAGCTCACAATTGGTGATCTTCTTGGCCGCCCAATAGTAGGACTCGCGGTCGACATGCATGCCATAGAAGGCCGCGAGGAACTCATAGAAAATCGCATACTCATTGCGGTAGCGGCGGTCGAACTCGCGGAACGCGGTCGGTTCGTCTATGATTCCCGCCAGCACGCTGTTGATGGACCTGGCCGCGAGCAAGCCACTATACGTGGCAAGATGGACACCGGAGGAGAAGACCGGGTCAACGAAACATGCGGCGTCCCCGACCAGCACTATTCCTGGCTCCCAGAACTTGTCCTTGCAGTAGGAGTAATCCTTGCGGGTACGGACCTCGCCATAAATGCCCTCGGTAACCCGTCGGGCGTCCGCGAGGAAGTCAGCGATTATCGGGCACTTACCGATGAACTTGCGAAGCGCTTCTGCCGGGTCGCCCTGGATCAGGTGCGCGGATTTATGATGCACAACCGCGCCCACGCTGGTAAGCGTCGGGCTCAGGGGTATGTACCAGATCCAGCCGTCACTGAATGCAACTGAAAAGACATTGCCGGAATCCGGCCCGGGTAGCCGCTTACCATTCTCAAAGTAACCGAAGACCGCCAGGTTCCGGAATAGTTCCGAGTAGCGCCGCTCGCCGCCGGCACGTTTGTGAATGCGGCTGCGGTTACCTGAGGCGTCCACCACGAAACGGGCGGACGCGTGCCGTTCCACCCCGTCAGGGTCGACGTACCGAGCCGCCGACGCCCGCTCGTCGCCGATCACCCCGGTGACCGTGCAGCCTTCCCGCACTTCCACGCCGACCCGCCGGGCGTTATCCAGCAGGATCTGGTCGAACTTCATCCGTTCGACCTGGTACGCGTAGGAGGTGGGACCCGCGAGCCGGCGGGACACGGCAAAGTTGAAATTCCAGGGATCGGGGCTAGCGCCCCACTTGAACGTTCCGCCATGCTTGACGGTGAATCCGGCGCGCTTGACCTCACCGGCCACCCCGAGCAACTCGCAGATTCCATGGATGGTCGATGGCAGCAGCGACTCGCCGATCTGATAGCGAGGAAAATTCTCCTTTTCAAGCAACAGCACACGATGGCCCTGGCTGGCGACCAGCGCCGCCGCTGTCGAGCCGGCGGGCCCACCACCGGCCACGACGATGTCGTAATCTTCGGTCGGTGGCTGCGTCACGGCTTCTCCTCGCACGCAGATCGGGCGTTATGAACCAAGTCCGCCAGCTCAGGAATGGTCGGAGCGTCGAAGACCATCCAGGTCGACAGTTCGACGGCAAAACGCTCCCCGAGCTTCTTCACCGCGCGCACCGCCAGCAGCGAGTTCCCGCCGATCTCGAAGAAGTCGTCGGTGCTCGAAACATGATCGATCTCAAGAAGCTCGCGCCAGACCTCCGCGACGGCGGCCTCCTCTTCCATTCGGGGCACGAACTCGGCACCGTCAGGCCGCCGGGTTTCCGCCGAAGCGAGCGCGGCACGATCGAGCTTGCCGTTGGGTGTCACCGGAAGCCGCCGCAGAACCTGATACGAGGCCGGAAGCATGTAGGCCGGCAGATGCCGGGCGGCGTGCGCCGCGACATCCGCGATGACCGGCTCACCATCGCCGTCGCTCGCGGCGCCGTCGCTGGCGGCGCCGTCGCTGGCGGCGCCGGATGAGCGCCAGGTCGCCGGTCCGGTACAAACGTTCCCTGACCGGCGAATCGCTGACGAACCGCTCAGCGGTGAGCTCTGGCCGGTTGAGGTACCCCCGGGCAAGCCCGACGCCACTCAGGCACAGTTCGCCGGTGACGCCGGGCGGCACCGGCCGCAGTTCGTCGTCGAGCACCCGAACGCGCATATTGGCGATCGGGTCACCAAGCGGCAGAGCGCTATAGTCCAGGGCCGATTCCAGCGGCGTGGAGACGCAATACAGCGTCGCCTCCGTCGGCCCGTAGGTGTGCCAGAAGGTCTTGCTGCGGTCGATGAGCCGCTGTGCCAAGGCTGGGCTCATCACATCGCCGCCGGTGAGCGTGACCAGCCGCGGGTCTCCCTGCCAGCCGCTGTCGAGCAGCATCTGCCAGATGGCCGGCGTCGCCTGCATGAAGTCGGCCGCCGAGCGCTCCAGCAGTTCGCGAAGCGCCTGGCCGTTCCGCGACTGATCCTCCGTGGTGATCACGACCTCACCGCCCGAAACGAGCGGTGTGAACAGTTCGAAGAGCGAGATGTCAAAGGCCAGCCGGCTGACAGCGATCCAGCGCGCGCCCAGCGGGTACGCGAGCCGGCTGCGCGTCGCTCGCAGCGTGTTCGCAAGCGAGTGGTGGTTGACCGCGACGCCCTTAGGCGTACCGGTCGACCCTGACGTGTACAAGACATACGCGAGCCCGTCCGGCCGCGGGTGCGCCGCCGCTGGCACGCAGGTCTCGGCGGGGGCCACGCCACCGCGCTGGCGCATGTCCTCGATCGACAAGACCTGCCACGGCCCCGGGATGAGGCTGGGCTCAGAATGATCCTGGATCACGACGGGCGCGCCCGCGTCGTCCAAGATCACCGTGTTCCGCGCCGTCGGCGACGACGGGTCAAGCGGCACGATGGCAAGACCGGCGCGCATGACGCCGAGGATGACTCCGGGCACGTCGGCACTTCGGCGCAGCGCGAGCCCCACCCGGGTCTCGGGCGCGAGCCCGAGTTCGCCCAGACACGCGGCCACGTGGTAGCTGAGCTGCGCGACGTCGGCGTAGCTGCGCGCCTGCGGCCCCTGGCGGGTCGCGACCGCGCCGGGCGTGCGCGTCACCCATTCGCCGACGAGATCGACAAGCGTCCGCGCGTCCAGTTCGCCGACGCTTCGCGTGAGCCCGGCGGTGCGCAACTGCTCGGCGTCGGTCTCGGACAGCACTGGCAGGTCACCTATCGGGGTCTCTGGGCGCGCTAAGGCGGCAGCCAGCAGGACCGGGTAGCGCTCGGCTACCCGCGAGACCGTGTCCTCGCGGAAGACCGCACTGTTGAAATCCCAGGCCGCTGACATGCCGCCCGGCCCGTTGAGGATAGTGAGACCAAGATCGGGACTGGCGACCGGCGCCCCGGCCGCAGTCGGCGCCCCCGCTGCGGCCGCTGCGGCCGCGGCATTGAGGTTCGGCGAGCAGGAGAACGTCACCTGGCACTCCGGCGTCGCGCCCCCAGGTACCCGTGGTACCCCGCCGTGTGCTCGTGCCGCCGCGCAGGCATGTGACTCGGCGTTGACCACGTCTGCGAACGTCTGCCCGCGCTCGAGCGGGTTGGCGCACAGCAGGATTTCGGCGCGGTCGCCACAGTCGCACCGTGCCAGGACCGGCAGCCGGGCTTGCCCGGTATGACGCCACAGAAGCACCCGAAACGCCGCGAGCAGCACCTCGAACCGGCTTGCCGCGCCGCGCATCGCGAGCGCATCGACCGCGGCGGGCAGCGGCAGGGTTACCCGCGCGATCGCCGGCCGGGCCGCTTCCCCGTTCACGGCTTGCCGCGCCGCCGTCCCGGTTCCTAGCGGCTGATGGTCGTGCGGCAGTTCAAGTACGAGGTCGCTCGCGTCCCACAATGCGCGCCAGAAGGCTTCCCGTTGATCGTGGGATACAGAGTCGTGCGGTATGGGTTGGCCACCCGATGCTGCACCGGTCGTCACAGCGGTGCCATGCCGTGCCGCCTCGGTGTTCAGCCTCGCGCCTGCCGTCATGTCGTGCTGTCCTCCTGCGGGTAGTCGGCCGGAAGGGCGCGATTTCGTCCTTTGCGACGATCACAGACGATCACAAAGGTGCGGGCCGACCGCCGTTGCCGCGAGTCTGTTCCAGCAGGTCGACAAGCGTGGCCGACACTAGGTCGGCCCGCTCGAGGATGAACATATGACCACCATCGAAAAGGTGGAGAGTGGGCGGAGCGGCCGCCAGCGCCGACCATTTCCGCAGCACCTGCTCGGGGACCAGCCGGTCCTGCCTGCTCCCGAACAGCACAAGTGGCACAGACGTCGGCGTGCCTGCCGTCTGGCCGCGTTGTTCAACGAGCCGCAGGTCAGCCTGGAGAACGGGGCCGTAGATCTCAGCTAGCTGCGGATATGTCGCGAGTTCGGGCGCGGCTAACCCATCTCGCACGGCCGCCGCGAGAAATTCGGGCAAGGGGAGATGCGCGATGGGGGGCCGGCCAAGCCCGGTCGATGGGGCGCGCCCGGCAGAGATGACGGCGAGCGCCGGCCGACGGGCGCCACCTTCCAGCGCCAAGGTCAGCTCGTAGGCTAGCTCCGCCCCCATACTGTGACCGAACAGCACCAGGCGGCGCTGGGTGAAGGACTCAAGCTCGGCCGTGATGCCCGCGATCACCTCCTCGTAGCTGACGGCATAGGGCTCGCGCGCTCGGCGACCGCGTCCGGGCAGTTCGACGCCGACGAATACGTGACCGGCAGGAAGCCGCCTGGCCCAGCCGCGGAAACTCGCCGCCGAACCGCCCGCGAACGGGAAGAAGAGGACGAGCGTGTCGTCCGGCTGCGGCGGGCGTGCGGGCCACAGCCATTGATGGGCCTGCGGCGGGCGTGCGGGCCACAGCCATTGATGGGCCTGCGGCGGGCGTGCGGGCCACAGCCATTGATGGGGCTGCGGCGCGCCGGGCCGCAGCTCCGGGCTTACCGCGAATCCTGGTTGAGCCACCCTGCATCTTCTCCCCCGCCCGTAGCGCACGGCAGTCCCGCCAGTAGCACACGGCACTACAGCACACCGCTTACAGCACACGGCCCGACGGTACGGGCGTTGCCTCGAGCGCACGTCGAGCATTCGCACGAGCCGCGATAGATACTCTCGCCCGGAGCAGGCGGCCCGATGGAAGCAGGCGACGAGACAGGGCGGCGGGAGCAGCCAATGGGAACGGCCGGCGAGAGCAGCAGGGGGAGCAGGCGACCCAGCGGCCGGATCCTCGATGCGCTCGCCGTGCATCTTCACGTTGGGTGCCGCGCGGTCGCGTTGGGTGCCGCCGCTCGATGACCACGGGTCATCGAGGAGACTTCGTTGGATCGAGGGCTGATAACAATGACGGACGTAGCCGGCGAGCTGGATCCATCCTTCGAGCTGGTACTGCGGCGCCATCTTCCCGATGTGTCCGTCGACGGGAGGCTGTCGCGCGATGACGAACTGGCCTCGCTCGGCGCGGACTCGATGGCGCTGATCGAGCTGATGATGGTCCTGGAAGCCGAGTACGGCATCGTGTTCACCGACGACCTTCTCACCCCGGAGACGTTCAAAACCGTCGGCTCACTGGCCAACGCCGTGGCGCGGCTGCGCTGACCGCCCGTGATCCTCTTGATGGCGGCGGGCCACTTTGACGTCTTCTCCGGCACCGTCAGCAAGCCCGCCTACGTCCTTGTCGACGGAACGACGATTGTGTCCGCCGGCCGCGACCGCCCCGCCTGCCCAGCGGAAACCGCAGAACTCGACCTCATGGGCTCCTACCTTGTCCCCGGGCTCATCGACTGCCATTCGCACTTGTGCTTCGATTCCGCGGCGGACGACTGTGTCACCCGCCTGTCCCAGCAGCCGGACGACGAGCTGGCCGAACGGATGAGGCAGCGGGCGGCGTCCGCCGCCGCGCGGGGGGTGACGACCGTCCGCGATGTCGGCGACCGGGGCTTTCTCGTGACGGATCTCGTGCGGTCGGCCGATCCCGCCTTGCCGACAATCGTGTCCGCCGGGCCGCCGCTCACCTCTCCGGGCGGGCATTGCCACTATCTCGGCGGAGCTGTCGCCAGCACGCGCGACGCGGTGGCCGCGGTCGCCCGTAACTGCGAACGCGGGGTAGACCTCATCAAGATCATGGTCACCGGCGGCATACTCACCCGGACGTCAGATCCTGGCGAACTGCAGTTCAGCCCGGAGACCGTCCGGTCCGTCGTTCGCGAAGCGCACCGCCGCGGGCGTCCGGTCGCGGCGCATGCCCACAGCTGCGACGGAATCCGGCTCGCGTTCAACTCGGGCGTGGACACGATCGAACATGCCACGTTCGCAAGCGAGACCGCGTTCGGCATGGATGACCAGTTCGTCGGGGAGCTGTCTCGATCGCGCCGGACGATATGCCCCACATTCGTCGAACGGCAAGGGGTCCGCTGGGACCCTCCTCATCTCGCGTGGCGAAAACACGTGCTGATGACCCTCCATCGGCGTGGTGTCGCAATAGCCGCGGGAACGGACGCAGGCGTCAAGAAAGAACTTCATCACGACAGCCTGCCATGGGCCGTCGCCGCCATGGCAAAAGCCGGAATACCGCCCGCCGACGCGCTTATTTCGGCGACGCTCGGCGCGGCCATGGCGTGCAACCTCGGCAACAGCAAGGGGCGCCTTGCGGCGGCGGCAGATGCCGACATTGTGGCCATCACGGCTGACCCTTTGGATGATCTTACAGCGTTAATTACCCCCTCTTTTGTCATGATCCGGGGAACGGTAGTGCGATCCGATGGGAGTATGGCGTGCAGAGCAACGAAATCCTCGCTGAGGCCTACCGGCGGGTCAACGCGACCGTGCATCGGGCAGCGGCAGGGCTCGATGGAGCGGGCCTTGCCTTCCAGCCGGAGCCAGGTGCCAACTCGATCGCATGGCTTGTCTGGCACCTGAGCCGCATTCAGGACGATCACATCTCTGAAATAGCTGGTGCACGCCAGGTATGGGCCGACCCAAGCTGGGCGCGGCGGACCGGTATTTACCGCGACGCGACGACCAAGGGCCAGGGCGATGGACCGGCCGAGGTGGCAGCGGTCCGGCCGCCCGGCCCCGACGGGCTGCTCGCCTACCACGACACCGTGATGGAACGGACCTTTTCCTATCTCGCCGGGGCAGCGGATAACGACCTCGACCGCATAGTCGACACGTCCTACACACCTCCGGTTTCGGTGGGCGTCCGGATCGTGAGCGTGTTGAACGACAACATCCAGCATGCCGGGCAGGCGCTGTACCTGCGCGGGATTTTGGACAGAATGCGAATCGCCGGACAGCCGCCTTCAGGAGCCGTCGCGGGGTCTAAGAGCTAACTAACGCTGACCGGACAGCCACGCCGCCCGGGCGCACCATCCTGGCCGCACTGGAACATCAGGTGAACCTAGCTTTCCGACAAGGAGGATCACGGCCGTGACGAGACTGCTCATCGGAAACGATTTCCTTGAAGACTTAACGGGTGTGACAGATGCACGGCAAAAGAAGAGCGGCTGGTGGCCGCAGCGCCTGCTCTGGTATGCCAAAAATGACGACACTCTCGTGCTGCCGTCGCTGCCCGATGACGGCTTCTTCGACTACGTGACCGCGCTGACCGGCACGCGGCGTTCGTCCCTGCGGATCGTCGTGCCACCTGCGGGCCGCTTGGGTGTCGGGCTGCTGACCGCGGACCGGCTGGCTGACCCTGACTTCCGCGACGGTCTCCGTCGCGCGGTGGGCGGGCGGCCGATCGACGCCGTGCTGGCCTTGCACCCCGATGCCAACATCGCCGCTCTCGCCCGCGACTTTGGCGCCGACGATGCCCTTCCCGGGTACTCGTTCCTCAGCCAGGGCGGTGGCCGGCTGGTCAACAGCAAGGCGGTGTTCCGCGCGATCGCCGCCGGGGCGGATGTCCCGCTGCCGGAGGGCGCGGTGTGCGCCCAGCGGGAAAGCGCCGAAGAGGCGATAGCCCGGTTGATCGCGCGCGGGTGCCCGGTGATGCTCAAGCACGAGTTCCGCGCAGGCGGCAGAGGTAACGAAATACTCAGCCCCGCCGCGGGTCTCCAGCCGATCGGCGCACGGCGGACCGTGGTGTGCGCGGATCGGGCCGAGATCAGCGCCTACCTCAAGGAGCGCTGGGACTGGCTAACCGACCGCGGCCAGCACCAGCTTGTCGTGGAGCGCTATTTCCCCGAGCACACCGCGGTGTTCGCCGAATTCTCGATCACTGACGATGGGCCTCAATTCGGCGGGGACGGCGAGATGCTGTCCGCACCGATGGCCATCGCCGAGGTCATGCCCACCCAGCGGGTGTCCAAGCCTGTGCTGACCGAGCTGATCGAGGCGGGACGGCGACTGTGTGACTCGCTGTATGTGATGGGCTACCGGGGCATCTTGAGCGCCGACGCCATTGTGACCGCGGACGAGCAAATCGTGTTCACCGAATACAACGGCCGAGTGACCGGCTCAACACATATTTACGACGTAATAGGAAAACAGATCGTGGGCGCGGATTGTGCGCGCAACCGGGTGCTGTTCGAGCGTGAGGGGTGGTCAGCCCCATCTTTCCAGGCGGCCCTTGAGGGGCTCGCGGCCAAGGGCCTCGCTTACGATCCCGCCTCGCGGACCGGCGTTGTCCTCGTCATGGCCTTCAACCCGACCGACAGCACCATCAGGCACTGCATCGTCGCCGAAACCCTCGACCTGGCCACTGAGTGCCAGCGCTCGATGGACGCTTTATTCAGCCATGCCCCGGCGTGACGGCATAGGACGGCATAGGACGGCGAGTGTACGGCCACCCGCCGCGGCGGGCAGCTAATGACAAGCATATCGACCCACGGCAGGAGATGGATGATGCGGCTGAATAGCTATGACGAGTGGTCGCCACTCAGGGAAGTGATCGTCGGCTCGGCATTAAACTATACCTCGCACGAGCGGGAACTATCGTTTGACCTCTTCTTCCACGACAACCTCGTGCGATCTGAATGGTGCTATCCGCGCCTTTCCATCCGCGCGGGCAACGGGCAGGAAGCGTCTCGGCAATCGCCGATCAGGCAGCGGTACGTCGATGAACTCAACGAGGATGTCGAAGGCATTGCGAAAGCGCTTGAGGAACTGTCGGTGCGCGTGCTGCGCCCGATGGACCTCCACCCCACGACGACCGAAGTCCGGACGCTCGCCTGGTCGGCGGCCGTGGTTCCGCCGCTCAATGTCCGCGATACCACCCTCATCGCCGGGGACGAGATCATCGAGACTGCGCCGATGATCCGCTCCCGCTATTTCGAAAACCAGTTTCTCGCACCAATTTTCGCTGACTACTTCCGGCGGGGCGCCCGCTGGACGGTGATGCCGCGTCCGCTGATGACCGACGCATCCTTCGACACCTCCTACGCGGATAGTTCGAATACGATGGGCGGCCCCGTGGAGCCCATTTGCGAGCAGTCTCCTTCACCCTATGACGTTGGGTTTGAGATTATGTTCGACGGCGCGCAGTGCCTGCGGCTTGGGCGGGACATCGTCGTCAACGCCTCGACCGCCAACCACGAGATGGCAGTCGACTGGCTGGAACGTCACCTGGCCGGGCGGTTCCGCATTCACCGGATGTACCGGCTCAGCGACAGCCACATTGACAGCATGGTGCTCGCTCTTCGGCCCGGCACGCTTCTCGTGCGCTCCAAGCAGGTTGCCGATTTCCTACCGGAACCGCTGCGCCGCTGGGACATGATCGTCCCGCCGGCTCCCGCGGAAAATAGCTTTCCCCGCTACGATGACGACGACCTTATCCTTACCAGCCCGTTCATCGATTTGAATGTGCTGTCGGTGTCCCCGGACACCGTACTGGTCAACGACGCGTGTCCCGAACTGATGCGCACGCTCGAACGCAATCGGTTCACCGTCGTACCGGTCCGGCACCGTCATCGGCGGCTTTTCGGCGGCGGGTTCCACTGTTTCACCCTCGACACTGTGCGCGACGGCGGGCCAGACGACTACCTCAGCTGAGGCCTCACAATGATCGTGCGCTCGGGTGAAGTTGATCTCGTCTTCGACGAGTGGGGCTCCGGCGATCCCCCGTTGGTGCTACTCCACGGTTTCGCCAACAGTCGGGCCGACTGGGCCGACGTAGCGCCCGCTCTCGCGGCAGACCGCCGCGTCATCGCCTATGACCAGCGCGGTCACGGCGACAGCACGAAGATCGGGCGCAGAGACTCGTATTCCATCAGCCATCTGGTAGATGATCTTGCGTTCTTCATCGCCGAACGCCGCCTGGCGCCCATCGATCTTCTCGGTCATTCCCTTGGCGGGATCGTCGCGATGCGGTTCGCGGCCGCCCATTGCGAGCGGCTAAGGTCGCTGATCTTGACTAACGCGGCGGCTGCGCCGGTCGCCCCAGTTGCCGCCCCCGCGATCGAGCGGCTCGCCGCCATCGGGCGCGAGCGCGGCATGGCCTCGCTGGCCGACTTTCTTGGTGGCATCAGGGACCGGGGGCCGCAGTCCGTCCCGGTCGACGCGGTGCAGCGCGAGCGCGCACGCCGCAACATCGCGCGGGCCGACGTCGAAGCCTTTGCCGCGCTCGGTGTCGAGATTGGCAGCTACGACTCCGTGCTGGCGGCGATGCCGGCGCTCGCGCTGCCGGTCACCGTGATCGTGGGTGAACACGACACCCTCATCCGGGCGGCCTGCCAGGAGCTGGCCACGGCCATCGCGGGCGCGCGGTTCGAGGTGATCGCTAACGCCGCTCACGAGCCGCATCAGGAGAACCCTGCCGGATGGCTCGCCGCTGTGCGGGCTCATCTTGCCCGGCTCAGCCCGCCGGACGGCGCCGCGGCCGGCCCGCCGGACGGCGCCGCGGCCAGCCGACCACGAGCCGCCGCGGCGGGCGGCGGCAACGGATAAGAGCAGGATGACGTGGCCCGCCGCTTAGCAACCGAGCCATCGCGGCTGCCGCTTCTCGACGAACGCCGCTACTCCCTCCCGCGCATCCCTGCTCCGCATGCGCCGTGTTTCGCTCGGGTACTCGGTGGCGAACGCCTCGGCCAGCGAAAGGGCGGCGGATCTGCCCGCGGCCTGCTTTATGGCGCGGACCGCCAGCGGTGCGCATCGCAGCACATCCGCGACCCAGTTATCGACGCACGCGTCAAGGTCCGCCGCCGGCACGACCTCGTTGACCAGCCCGAGCTGAAATGCCCGGTCGGCGGTCATGCTGGCGCCGGTAAGGAGATGGCCCATCGCGATCTTGCTGGGAATCTGCCTGGTCAGCCGGAAAACGCCGCCGGCCCCCGGAATGAGGCCCAGCCTGGCCTCGGGAAGCGCGAAACAAGCATCGGCCGCGGCCACGATGATGTCGCAGGCAAGAGCGAGCTCGAATCCACCGCCAAGGGCGTGACCGCGGACCTTGGCTATGACAGGCTTGGTGAGCTCAAAACGCTCGGTCAGCCGCGGCCAGCCGGGTTTGCCACGGCTGCCAATGGTGTCATTTCCGGTTACTCCGGCCCGGACCCGAGCGGCGGCTTCCTTGAGGTCCTGCCCGGCCGAGAAAGCGCGGTCCCCGGCGCCGGTGAGCACGGCCATCCACAAGTCGTCGTCGGCTTCAAAGTCATCCCAGATTCGCCCAAGTTCCTCATGCGTTCGCAGATCCATCGCATTGAGGATGTGCGGGCGGTTAAGTGTTACATATGCCACGCGGCCGCGTTTGGTGTATCGCACTCGTGGCTCGAGATCATCGCTGTCAGCTGCCGGCGCCGGTATCTGCATAGTACTGAACATACTGCCCGGGAGAGTGGGCCGGTAAATTCCCGCTCAATTTGCCGTCAAGGGAGGCTCAGTGACTGCTGGAGAGATAGTAAACGCCGCTGGGGATTCCGAGGAGGACCGCCGCGGACGGAGCGGACGGAGCGGGCGTCCCCGGGCCAGCACCGCCGCGGGGGGGCCCGGTGCGGGGATCCTGCCGGTCATCGCCGGGATAGGCACGAAGGTGCCGGCCGATTCCTACACTCAGCGCGACATCCTCGACGAATTCGACATCAGCGACCCTCGAGTTCGCTCGGTATTTCTCAACAGCGGGATCGAGCGGCGGTACCTGGGCCTTTCCCGTCGCGGGTCCGATGGCGCCCGGCAGGCTGAAAGCCAGGGCGAATTACTCCGCCGGCATGCCGCCCAGGGCGTTTCGCTCGGGCGCGGCGCCATCGAGGCGTGCCTGCAAGAGGTCGGCGCGAGCCCTTCTGACGTGAGGTACCTATGCTGCGTGACCTCGACCGGGTTTCTCACGCCAGGCCTCAGCGCTCGGTTGATCAAGGAGATGGGGATTCCCCCGGATTGCGCCCGGCTCGACGTGGTGGGAATGGGATGCAATGCGGGGCTGAACGGCCTGACGGCGGTGACTGGATGGTCCGCCAGGCACCCCGGTGAGCTTGGCGTGCTTGCCTGCATTGAGGTTTGCTCGGCCGCCTATGTCGTCGATTCGAGCATGCGGGCGTCCGTGGTGAACAGCCTGTTCGGTGACGGCGCGGCGGCCGTGAGCGTGCTGACCGCACCGGCCCGCTCCCCCCGCCAGCCCGCGCTGCTGGGATTCGCGAGCCGCCTCATCCCCGAGGCCATCGACGCCATGCGTTTCGACTGGGACGACACCCACGGCAAGTTCAGCTTCTTCCTTGACCCCGAGGTGCCCTACATCCTCGGCGCGCAGGCCAAGCAGGCGGTCAGCGGGCTGCTGTCGGGGACCGGGCTGCGGCAGTCGGACATCGGCCACTGGGTGATTCATGCCGGCGGAAAGAAAGTCATCGATTCTGTCCGTATTAACTTGGGGCTCGCCCGGCACGATGTGCGGCATACCATACGCGTCCTGCGCGATTACGGAAATCTCTCCAGCGCGTCCTTTCTTTTTTCCCTTGAACGGCTGATGCATGAAGCCACCGTCGCGGCGGGCGATTACGGCGTCGTGATGACTATGGGGCCTGGATCGACTATCGAAGCGGCTCTGATTCGGTGGTAGGGCCCCAGTGACGAGGCGGACCTGCGGCGAGGCGAACGGATAAAGCATGTACACACGTCAGGAAATGTGTGATCAGCTCAACGACCCTGGGCTTGTCCTTGATGCCGACGGGACCTGCCCGCTCAGCGAGCTGACCGCGTCCATCGACGAGATCTGCCGCCAGATAGAAGGCCAGGACGACCCGGCCGTGGTGCTGGTGCGGCTCCAGCCGTCACCAACGAACACCAGGTCGTGGCCAGGCAACGTGAGTATCAGGGAGGTGAACCGGTGGGAGCGCGCCGTCCGCCGCCTCGAACGCACTGGAGCGGTCAGCATCGCGCTGGCCGCCACAAGCTGCGCGGGGCCCGCGCTCGATCTGTTGCTGGCGTCGGACTACCGGATCGCGACCGCGGATACCCGGCTGTTGCTGCCCGTCAATGACGGCCAGTTCTGGCCGGGAATGGGTGTTCACCGGCTGGTAAACCAGGTCGGGCTGGCGCGGGCCAGGCAGCTGGTGCTGTGGGGCGGCGAAATCCTCGCGGAGCAGGCTGTCGCCATCGGCCTGATAGATGAGATCACTAGCGACCTGGCAGCGGCGACGCAGGCGGCGGTGGTCATGCTCGGACGCGTTGCGGGCGCCGAGCACGCGATCCGGCGTCAGTTGCTGCTTGAGGCGGCGACTACGAGCTACGAAGATGCCCTCGGTGCCCACCTCGCCGCCTGTGACAGGGAGCTGAGGCGGCTACGCCGGATCGGCGAGGGGTGACCGTGGTCACCGCTGCGGGGCTGGAGACGCTACCACGCTGGCGGGAACGGCCGCCGGCATTCACCGGCGTGCTCGCGCACGACGCTGCGGCGCTCACCGGCTACGTGCGCCACGGCGAGAGCGTCCTCGCGGCGCTGCCCGTCAAGGCCGAGCGCGATGCGGCTCAGCAGGAGGCCGCGACGCAGGTGCTGCGAGCCTGCCGGGCCGCCCGGGACCTGTTCATCAACACCAACGCCGAACCGGTCTACGACGCGCTGACCGGCGGGCGGGCACTGTATCTCCGGCTCGACGAGCTTGCCTACGCGGCTGCGGAGCGATTCGCCGGCCTGGTACCGACGCGGGCACAGATCGCGCAAGAGCGCGCACACGTCCAGGCCGACAAGGACGGGCACGAGATCGATCAGGGCATTTTCTTCCGCGGCCTGCTGAGATCATCAGCCGTAGGCGCTCATCTGATTGAGGCGATGCTGCTTGGGTCGCCGCGCGCGCAGAAACTGCTTCCCGCCTTTTGCCGCAGCGGCCGCGTCCAGCTCCAGTCCGTATCGATCGAGCGGTCCGACGGCACCGCACACATCACCGTCGAAAACGGGCGATGCCTGAACGCCGAGGACGACCAGCTAGCCGACGACATCGAGACGGCGGTCGACCTCGCGCTGCTCGATACACAGGTGCAGGTCGGTGTCCTGCGCGGCGGGAAGATGACACATCGGCGGTACCGCGGCAAGCGGGTATTCAGCGCGGGCATCAACCTGGCGGACCTTCGCAACGGCCGGATTTCCTTTGTTGATTTCCTGCTCCGCAGAGAGATGACCTACATCAACAAGATCGCCCACGGTCTGCTGCCCAGCCCGGGCGCTTCGCCGGACCAGGCCGTGCAAAAGCCGTGGGTCGCTGCGGTTGATTCGTTCGCCATCGGCGGCGGCATGCAGCTCCTGCTCGTGTTCGACCGGGTCATCGCCGCGGATGACACGTACTTCAGCCTGCCAGCCGCCCAGGAGGGAATCGTGCCGGGGGTGGCCAACCTCCGGCTGACCCGCCAGACGGGCAGCCGGCTTGCTCGGCAGATAATCCTCGCTGGCCGGAAGATCAGCGCCGCCGAACCGGCGGCTGAGCTGCTGTGCGACGAGGTGGTGCCTGCCGAAGAGATGGACGGTGCCATCGGTAGAGCCGTCGCTCAGCTCGCGGGCGCGGCCGTGATCGCTAACCGGCGCATGCTCAACCTCGCCGAGGAACCGCTGGAGGCGTTCCGGCGATATCTGGCCGAGTTCTCGTACACGCAGGCTGTGCGGCTCTACAGCGATGATGTGATCGCCCGGCTGGACCAGATCTGGTCACGTGGTTCCGGCGTGGAAAAGGGCACGGCCGGATGAGCCATATCGACGAGACCGCCTTGCACGGGTCGCTACGCGACCCCGTGATGGGCTCGCTCAATTTCCTCAACGAAATCACGGCGAGATACCCGGACGCGATCTCCTTCGCTCCGGGCGCCCCCAACCTCATCCATCTCGATGACCTCGACGTCACGCGGTGCATCGACCTGTTCGTCAATCATCTGCGCACGGACTGCGGCTTCACCGCCAAACGGGCGCGCCGCCTGCTGTACGAATACGGGCCCAGCCGCGGAATCATCAACGATCTGGTGGCCCGCGCGCTGCGGGCAGACTTCGATATCGGTGTCTGCGCCGACGATATCGTCATCACGGTAGGCGCCCAGGAGGCGATGCTCGTCGCGGTACGTGCATTGTGCCGGCCGGGCACCGACCTGCTTGCCATAACCAACCCCTCTTTTGTCGGCATCACCGGCGCGGCCCGGCTGCTCGATGTCGGCATCGTCCCGGTCGACGAGGAGCCCACCGGCCTTGACCTGGATTACCTGGTTGCCGCGTGCAGGCGGGCGCGAGCCGAGGGCCGCCGGATCCGTGCCTTTTATGTCGCGCCGGATTTCGCCAACCCGTCGGGCACCGTCTTGGATCTGGCCACCCGCAAGGAATTGCTGGACATCGCCGAACGCGAGGATCTGTTCCTGCTTGAGGACAATGCCTACGGGTTCACTGCCCAGCCGGGGGCAGAGCTCGCACCGCTCAAGGCCATGGACGAGAACCGTCGAGTGCTCTACCTGGGCACCTTCGCGAAGGTGTGCCTGCCGGGCGCCCGGGTCGGCTTCGTCGTCGCCGACCAGGTGGTGCGCGACGCGGCCGGATCCACCGGGCGGCTCGCCGATCATCTCGCCACCCTCAAGTGCTTTGTCACCGTCAACACATCGCCGATCAGCCAGGCCATCATCGGCGGGATGCTGCTGGATCACCGCGGTTCGTTGGCAGAACTCGGCCGCCACAGGTCGGAGGTTTACCGCCGCAACCTCGTCTTGCTCGTGCGCGCGCTCGACCGTACCCTGCCCGCGAACACGGTGCCGCCGCGGGTAACGTGGAACCGCCCCGATGGGGGATTTTTCGTCCGGATGCGGCTGCCGATACGCGCGGATGCCGCGCTCATGGAACGGTCGGCAGCGGAGTACGGCGTCTTGTGGACGCCGATGTCCCAGTTTTATCTGGACGCCAAGGGCGATTCGGACCTGCGCCTGTCCTGCAGTTACCTCGACCCGGACCAGATCGGGGAGGGAACGGCGCGGCTCACCGGGTTCCTGGCAGGCGCCGGCTGCTTGTAGGGCGTGTCCCGTGGGACCTTGGTGAATGCGCGCGGCGCCGATCCGCGCCGCCACAGATCCACGGGTCACGCCCTACAGCATCAACGACATCGATACCGAACGGCTGCCGCGTCGTGGCGCGATCCTATCCGCGCGGCACGTGTGAGCAGCCGCGCTCGAACGACAGGGTGGCCGGCGAGCTCAATGTGACCTGCTCACCGTAGGGGACCGTCCAGGCCGGGTCGAGATGGCTGATGTCGGCGTTGGCGACCACGGGGTACTCGGCATCCGGCAGCAGGTCGTCGAGAAGGTCGCTCAGCATCGCCGCCCATTCGTGCGGCGGGATGTCCGGGTGCGCGCCGACCACCATCCCGGCGAGCCCGGTCAGGTCGACGCTGCTGCACAGCTTGCGAAAGAGCGGCTCCGGCGGCGGGGCCTTGAAGGCGAGGTGCCAGAAGAGGACAGCGCCGCCGAACGTGAGGGCAAAGCTCTCGGCCAGTTCGGGGAGCAGCCGTATCTCACCACCGACGAGGGGGCCCCGCGCGGCGCCGGGACGCAGCCACGTCCAGCCGCCGGCGACGGTGCGGTGCCGACGGCGTGCTTCGTGCCCGGGGATGTACCAATTCACAAACTCCCCTGTGCGGGAGGCCACCGGGGCGCACTCCAGGGGTGTTGTGCTGTCCAGCGCCCGCAGCAGATAGTCAAGGGTTTCCGTGAAGGGGCCGTCGGCTTCGCCCAGATGTGCCATAAATGTGCAGCCGTACAGCGAGCTGAGCCTTGCCGTCGACGCGAGCACTGCCGGCTTTGGTTCCGTCGGCCGAGACGGCCGCCGCGTGCCTGCCGAGGCTTACCGTGAAGCCAAGGCCGACGAGCGCGGCTTCGGCTCGCTGTGCCCGCTCGGGGAGTTGTGCCAATGTCGGCATGCCCGGGCTGATGACCCTGATATGACCGCCGGGCCGGACTGGCTGGCAAATCCGTAGCGACGCGTTCACATGCCCTCCTGCCGGTGACCGCTGGCCGCCCTCATGCTCCTGCCGGCGACGCGGTTCATGACGATCCGTTCTGCGCGCCGCAGCGGGTGCGCAAATACTCGGCCAGGGTGACCACCGTCTGGTGGCGGTACAGGTCCCGGACGCTGAAATCGGCGCCAGGGAGGCGGCTCTGCAGGCTCGCGTGGACGCGCAGGAGATCCAGCGAGTTGCCGCCGACGTCGAAGAACCGCTCATCGGGCGCGAACTGCCCGCGGCCGAGCGCCTCCTCCCAGGCGTGCCGCACCGCCGCCTCCACCGGATCGAGCGCGGTGACACCGTCCCCGCGGGCGTCGCGCCGGGCGGCCGCGTCGGCCTGGGCCGCGCTTACCTTGGGCGCGCTGACCTTGGGCGCGCTGACCTTCGCCGCGCCGACCTTGGCCGCGCCGACCTTGGCCGCGTCATTCGGGGCCGTGCGAACCTGGGCCGCGCCGGGCTGGGCCCCGGAGTCGCGGGAAGCGGCGTCCCGGGCCCGGCGCCGCGCCACGAACGCGGCACGGACGGGGTCACTGGCCTTCGCGATGTCGACCAGCCGCGCCGCGTCTACCTTGCCATTGACGGTAACCGGCAGTTCATCGACGAACGCCCACAGCGACGGTATGGCATAGCTGGGCAAGCGCTCGGTGGCGAATGCGCGTAGCGCCTCGGGAAGTGCCGGGTCGGCGGGGGCGGCAACGCCCGCCACCAAGCGCCGGTCACCCGAGCCCGGGGTGGCGACGACGACAGCGTCGCGAACATTCGGGAACTCGCGCAGCGCACGGCTCACGTCATCGAGTTCCACACGGAAACCACGGATCTTGACCTGGCCGTCGCGCCGGCCGAGAAACCGCAAGCGCCCGGTGGTGTCCCAGCGGACCACATCGCCGGTCCTGTACAGCCGATGCTCGCTGTCCGGGCTGAAGTGGCCAAACGCTCGTGCGGTCTCGGCGGGAAAGCCGACGTAGCCGTCGGCGAGACCGTCACCATAGGTGTGCAGCTGCCCGATGCCGCCCGCAGGCACAAGCCGCGACTCCCCGTCAAGAACGAGAACCCCGGTGCCCTGGATCGGCCGGCCGATCGGGACAGGATCCTCGACCTCAGCGACATCGTCGATGTGGTGGACGGTGGTGAAGGTCGTGTTCTCCGTCGGCCCGTAGCCGTTGGTGAGGCGAAGGCCCGGACAGGCCCGCAAGACGCGGGCCACATGCGCGGCCGGAACAACATCGCCGCCGGTCAGGAGCTGCCGGACGGTGGCGAACGCGCCCGGCTGGTAGTCGGCGACCAGCCGGAACAAGCCCGCGGTGAGCCACAGCCCAGTGATGTTCCGTGCCGCCACGAACTCCGCGAGCGCGTCCGCGGTGACGTGGTTGCCCGGAAAGACCTCGATCGTGCCCCGATTGAGCAGTGGGGCGAATATCTCCAGCGTTGAGGCATCGAAGGCGAGCGGTGCAAGCCGCATGAACCGGTCGCACGCGCCGGCCCGCAGGTACTCGGGTGCTTGCGCCAGCCGGACGACCGCACGGCGCGAGACTCTCGTGCCTTTGGGGGTGCCCGTCGTGCCTGAGGTGAAAGCCACGTAGGCGGCGGCCGACGGATCCACGGTTGCCGAGGGCGGCGGCTGCACGGCGGCCGCGTGCTGGTGCGAGCGCACTATGGTCAGCGCGGTGCGGCCGTCCAGTGCGCTCCCGAGCGACGCCAGCCGTCCCGCGTCGCCGAGCACGACCCGTATCTGGGCGACGTCGAGCATCTTCGCCACGAGGGCGGGCGGCGTGCTCGGCTCCAGCCCGGTGTAGGCGGCGCCTTGCCGTAGCGTGGCCAAGATGGCCACGATCTCGCGTGCGGAACGCCGCACGGCCAGGGCGACGCGGTCGCCGGGTCGCACTCCGGCCGCGTCCATCGCAGCGGCCTGCGCCTCGACGGCGCTCAACAGCTGTTGGTAGGTGAGGGTTCGGGTCGGATCGGTGTCGCGCAGCGCGGTCGCGGAGGGGTTCGCGCGCGCCGCCTGCTCCAGGAGCTGCCACAGGTCGGCGGAGCTGTCGGTGGACGGCCCGAGGCCGCAGCGGACAAGCTCGCGTCGCTGCTCGTGGCTGATCGTCCTTACCTCGGCCAGCGGCCGACCGGTATTGGCGGCGAATTCAACGAGGGCAACGTCGATGGCGCTGGCCAGGGCCGCCGCTTCGTCCCCCCGCAGCGCCGACGTGCTGAATTCGAGCGCGAGCGTGGGGCTTTCGCCCCACCGCTGGACGTAAAGAACGGCTTCGAAGGCGGTGCCGCCGCAGAATCCCTCCCGCAGATGAAATGTGACATCTCCGGCGGGAAGGCAGGGTGGCAGCAGTTCGTCATGAGCGCCGAATGCGAATTGGACCAGTGGGTGGCGCGACTGGTCGCCGCCGGCTCCAAGCGCCGCGACGACCTTTTCAAAAGGAGCCTCCGCGCATTGCAGCGCCTCGCGCAGGGCAGTCGCGGTATCCCGCAGGTAATCCTCGACGGTAGCGGCATCGGTGAGATCACAGCCAACTGGCAGCAACTTGGTGCCGCACTCCACGGCCTGCATCGATTCCGCGGTGGTCCGGCTCGCGGAGGCCACACCTATCAGGAGCCTGGACGCCGCCGCCCGGCGGCCAATCACCAGCGCCCACGCCGCGAGCAAGATGGTGTTCCTGGTTACGCCGAGTTCTCGGGTGAGCTGCGCACATCCGGCGCGGGCGGTCTCGCTCAGGCCGAAAACCAGACGTGCCCCAGCCATCGATCTGTCGCGTGGCCGGCGAAGATCGGTCGGCAGCTCCACGCACACGCGCCATCCGGCGAGTGCCTCGGCGCGCCTTCGGGCGGCCCGCTTGGCGGCCTCGGTCCGTTCGAGGGCGGTCAAGCTTCCGCCCGTGGCTTCCCCGGCTGGATGATCAGTGATCGCGTCCGGTCCCGCCGCGTAAGCGGCGGTCAGTTCCCTCCACAGCAGCCCAGCACCCCAGCCATCGACCACCGCGTGATGCGCCAGGAGGGAGAGCACTGTGCGGCCGGGACCAGCCCGGCAGATGAAGAACACCGCCGGCGGCTGATCGTAGGGCCGCAGCAACGAAGCGGTGAAGGGAGCTATCAGCGCCTGGGCGGCCGCCACCGGGTCCGTAGCGGCCACCGCCTGGCCCGGGGCAGCAGACGGCAGGTTTACGGCGCCCGGCGGCGGGTCCGCGGCGGCCGGCGGCTGGTTCACGGCGGCCGGCGGCAAAGGCTGTTCGATGATGACAGGCGCCCACGAGCCGAGCACACGCCGGCGGCGCCTGCCTTCCTCGTCTCGCACGAACACCGTGCGCAGTGCGGGATGCCGGCAGACCAGCCAACAGATCGCTGACCGCAGCCGGGCGACGTCGAGCGGGCCATGGATATCGGCGCTGAAGAGCAGATGAAAAGCTGTCCCCCCGAACAGCTGCTCGTTCAGCAGCATCGCCTCTTGCCCCATCGTGAGGTCGTGCGGCGCGCCGGCGCCGCCGGGCGGTCGCGGCGGCCGGGCGGCCGCCTCATCCGCCGTGGCAGCATCATCCGCCGCTGCCGCCTCGCCGGGCGCGACCGCGCTCAGCGGAGAGCCGCCCAGCAGAGCACCCACATCAACCACGCGATGACAGTCCCGTGACAGGCGCGCAGCGTATTCAACCGCACGCAGCGAGGTGCCACCAAGTTCGACGAAGGATGCGCCGTCTACCTGAGCGGCGAGATCTGCTTCGGCAATCTCCAGCACAGAAGTCAAGATCGGCAGCCACTCGCGTGAGGCGTCCGGGCGCGGTTCCATCCGTGGTCTCCTTGGTTGGCGGCAATGTAGGGGGAGCCATCACACCCTGGGGTGGGCGGTGTGCCGGCGCGCCGGCTGGCGCGCTCCGCTCCGTCGTCGGGCAGTCCCCCGTTCCGGGATGCGATCAGCGGCTGTCAATGCGGAAGAACTCCTCGGCGAGCGATCCCGGCGGCATGCGCTGCTGTGCCGCCGATTCCTCGCCCCACGTGCGGAAGAAACCTTCGGGGTCGTCCCCCAACCCGGCGAGCTGCGATCGGTGGCAGCGAATGGCGTCCATCTTCGTGCTGAACTCAGCCGTGATGTCCACTCCGATGTCAGATTCGGCCGTGCCGTGCAGCCACACCTCGGGAACGATGTGCGGCTCGAGACCCTCTTCGAGCAGCGCGGGAAACATCCGCTCGTTCCTCGCATCCGGATAGACCGTCGCGAGCGTTGCCTGCCCGACGGCGAGGTGGTCCGGGTGGCTCGACCGGACGCTGCGGAGATTGCGGTGCGGCGTGTGCGTGATGACCAGATCAGGGCGGACGCGCCGGACGGCTGCGGTCAGCTCGCGGCGCAGGTCGAGGCTCGGCTCGACAAGCCCATCGGGGAAGCGCAGGAAATGCGTGCTCGACATGCCGATTACCGCCGCGGCCGCGGTCTGCTCCCGTTCCCGCACCGTGGCGTCGGCACCGGCGGGCAAGCCCGCCTCGCCGCTGGTCACGACCACGAGAGTGATCTCGGCGCCGCTGCGTGCCAAGGTCGCGGCGGTGCCGCCGCACACGAACTCCGTGTCATCCGGGTGGGCCGCGGTGATGAGCACCTTCACCGCGCACCTGGCCAGGCTTCCAGGGCCGCCCGGTGGACCTTGCCGTTCGGGGTGAGCGGTAACGCGTCCATCACCACGATGCGTTGCGGCACCATCGCGGGCGGCAGCAGTTCTCGCAGCCGGGCGCGCAGTCGCCGCCGCACCGTCTCCCCGTCATCTGTGCCTTCGACGAAGAGCTGCAGGGCCGCCCGCTCGTGGGTGTGGGCGACGACCGCGACGGCGGCGCGTACCCCGCTGAGCCCGGTGGCCACCGACTCGATTTCTCCCAGCTCGATGCGGTTGCCGTTGACTTTGACCTGAGTGTCACCGCGCCGCAGCCAGTGCAGCCGCCCGTTGACTTGGCGCACAAGGTCACCTGTGGCGTACAGCCGCTCGCCGACGGTCATGGCCCACGGGTCGGGAACGAAGCGGTCCACCGTGAGCTGAGGTCGTGCGCGGTAGCCGTGCGCGACCGCGGGCCCGCCGATGTGTGCTTGACCCTCGACGCCGTCGGGTACCGGCACCAGGTCCTCGTCAAGCACGTGGACGCGAGCGTGCGCCAGCGCCGTGCCAATCGCCACATCCGCCGACTCAATCGGCCACGCGGTTGCCCAGACCGATGCCTCGGTCGGCCCGTACATGTTGAACGCGGCCGCCGGAATCTCGGCGAGACGCGCCGCCAGCGATGGTGGAAGCGCGTCGCCTCCGCAGAGGGCGACCTGGCCGCCAGTGAAACGGGCGCCTCCGTCCAGCAGCAGCCGCCACCCAACCGGAGTGGCCTGGACCAGCGACGGGGCGGCCGAGTTGATCAGGTCGGTAAGGGACCTGCGGTCGAGCAGCCAGGTATGTGGCGCGACCAGACAGGCCCCGCCCATGGTCAGCGGGAAGAAGACCTCAAGCCCGGCGATGTCGAAGGAAAGCTGCGTGCTGAACAGCACCCGGGCAGCGGCCGACGCGGGGAGCAGCATCGCCATGGCGTCGAGAAAGGCGGCGAGATTCCGGTGGGTCGCTTCGACGCCCTTCGGCGCCCCGGTGGATCCCGAGGTGTAGATGACATAGGCGAGAGAGTCCGGCTCGCCGGGGTTGAGACGGCCGCCCGTGCCGGCGCTTGACGCAATGTCGGCGATGCCGAGGACGGGCACACCGGCGGCAGATGTCCGCTGTGTGTACCGCGGGCCGGTCACGATGGCCCCCAGCCTGGCGTCGGCTGACATGAACCGCAGCCTGCCCTCGGGGTAACTGCCATCGAGCGGCACGTAGGCCGCTCCAGACGACAGAATGCCGAGCAGCACGGCGACAAGATCGGCGCTCCGGTCCATGCAAACGCCAACCGTGTCGCCGGACACGATTCCCATGTCCGTGAGCGCGGTTTGGACGCCGCGCGCCCGCGCTTCGAGCTGGCCATAGGTGTATACGGCGTCGGCGTCGATCACCGCGGGCTTGTCGGGCGAGCGCCGCGCCTGCCGCGCGAAGCGGGCGATCACCGTGTCGATCCCGAGGGACCTGCGCGGTGGCCCGGCAGCGGCGCCGCCGGCATGGTTCGAGGCGGACACCGCGGCCTGCAGCGCGGCGGCGCGGTCCGTGGGCGGCCCAAGTTCGCACCAGCCGGCCGGCAAACGGCGCCCAGCCGGCCATAGCGACACGTACCCCAGGTCACTCGCGACCGGAGACCAGGCGCCGGCGCGAAATTGCGGGACAGCGGGCAACGGCCATCCTCCAGTGTTGATCCTAATCGGCGTCCAGGCTCGCACGCGCCCGCGCGGCCTGCTCGGCGACCTGACGCCGGGGGCCATCGGCATCCAGGCCCATCACATAGTGGAGCGCGAGCCCATATGCCGTCTTAAAGGCGCGGCCGACGGCGACCGGAATGTCCGGCTGCACCCCGACTCCCTCCCAGTTCGTTCCCGAGACGGGCTGGACCGGATAGCCAGATGGGACCGCCGAGAAGAGGTGGTCACTGACCCGCATCGGGAAGTGGAAGTTGGCGCCACCGGCCGTGGGCTCGCCAACGATCGTGGCCCGCCCGTACTGCTGCAGGTCGTAGCTGAATCCCTCGGCGCCGGAAAACGTCCGGTTGCTGGTCAGCACGTAGATGGGCTTCGTCCCGCCGAATTTTGGCCCAGGGACATAGGGCAGCGTCCAGTATTGAACGGTGCGTTTCTCGGCGGGGAAGACCAGGCCATTGAGCTGGGTGCGTTCGTCCACCAGATAGCTATGGACCGTTACCACCATTTCGGGCTCTCCCCCGCTGCACTCCCGCAGGTCGATCAGCAGCACGTCCGCGCTCGCCACCAGATTCATCGCCGCGACCGCGGCGAACCCGGAGCCTGCTGGATCGAAAAACCGCCGTATATCAAGCAGCGCGACATTGCCCGGCAGCCGTTCGACCTTGGCGAAGCCGTCACCGAGCAAACCGGCGGCGCGCGGGTCCTGTGTACTCTCGGTGAGCACGGGGTCGGCTTGCTCCGGCAGGTATTTCGACGTGTGCGCGAGGTAGAGGTGTTTGTCCCCGTGCACCGACTGCATGTCCGCGGTAATCGCCCGGGCGAACGCCTCGTTGCTGGTCAGTTCCTGGTAGGCACCCGCCGTGAGCTTGGCGTGCAGGAGCTCGCGGACCTTGTTGGCGACGTCGGGATGGATGTAGTAGGTGACCAGCTGATCGGTGAGTGTGAAGATCTCCGCTGACCATTTGCGGGTGGAGTCCTCGCGCATGAGCGGAAAGCCTAAACGCCCGTACTTACCGGGCGGCCGGCACGCCTTAGAGTCTGTTTGAGGGCGTCGCGCTCCGCGGCAGGGGATCCTCGAAGAGGCTCGTAAAGCCCTCAAGCAGAGCGGCGTCAGGAAGCGGCGGGCGGCGCACTGGGAACCGTCCCTTCGTCCCCCGCCTGGTATCGCGCCCGGTAGCGGGCGAAGGCGGGCATCATCAGCCCGAGCGCCGCGGCCCCGGCGGCACAGAGGAGCCCTCCGCTGATCGCGCTGATCGCGGGTGAGGTCGCCGCCGCCACCACGCCTGCTTCCACGTTCCCGAGCGCCGGGCTCACCTCGCTGACGACGAAGCCGACTGAGTTGACTCTGCCGCGCATGGCGTCGGGCGTGCTGATCTGGAGAATGGTGCCGCGGAAGGTGCTGTTGATCATGTCGGCCGCACCGGCGATGGCGAGGAGTGGCACGGCGAGCACGAGCGTTCTCGTCACGCCGAAGCCAGCGATTGCCAGGCCCCACGTTCCGACAGCGATCAAAACGGCGAGCCCCTGCCTGCGGATAGCCGACAGCGGCCCGGAAAAAACACCGCCAACGACCCCTCCGATCGCCGGAGCGGCGTACAAGAGGCCGACCGTGCGCGATCCGCCGCCGAAGTGGACGTGGGCCAGCGCGGGAAACAGCGCCATCGGCATGCCGAAAACCATGCCGTTGATGTCGAGCAGCAGGCACCCGGCCAGTACCGGGTGATGCCGCACGTAGCGCAATCCTGCGATGACCGATCGGATCCCCGGCGCAGCCCGCCCGCCCGGGACCGGAATGGGCGGCAGCCGCCAGACGGCGTAGATGACGAGGAGGAAGCTGACCGCGTCGGCGGCATAGGCCGCGGCTGCCCCGGCGCCTGCGATAGTGACGCCCGCCAGCAGCGGTCCGGCGATCAGGCTGGCCTGAAACGACATTTGCGACAAGGCGACGGCTGCGGGAATCCGTTCCGGCCGCAGCAGCCGTGGCATGAACGTGCGGCTGGCCGGTGTGTCCAGCGAGAACAGGCTGGCCTGCACCGCTGCAAGCACGTACAGCAGCCAGAGTTGCCGCAGGGCGAGGGCAGCCTGCAGCGCCAGAACCGCGGACACCAAGGCCATCAGGCTGCTCGTCGCGAGCACCAGCTTTCGCCGGTCGGTCGAGTCGGCGAAGGTTCCGCCGACGAGCCCGAGCAGCAGCATGGGCACGGCTTCGGCGAGCGCGACCATGCCGACAGCCAGAGACGAGCGGGTGAGAGCGTACACCTGCACGGCAATGACGACTCCGGTCATCAGGTTGCCGGTCGTCGATACCGTCTGGCCCACCCACAGCCGACGGTAGGCTGCCGACTCGCGCAGCGGCCCGATATCGGCCAGCAGCCGCTTCCATATCGCCGGCCGCCCGGCGGCGCCGCCGGGCCGTTCCGGTCCCGCGCCGCCGGGCACCCCAGCGGGTGGCATCGTCACGCAGAGAATGTATCGAACGCATGCCTTTCTGAATTCCGCAGAACGCGGACGCAAAGCCAAGGCGACCCGCACGCGTCCGCGCGGGCAGTCCTGAAGCTTGTCGATGCCGACAACCCCGCCACTGCGCGTCTTCTTCGGCGACGGACCGCTGGCCATCGCGACTGAGGACTACCAGCGCCCGGCTCGCGGAGTTGCGCGAATGGGAATGGCTATCCGGCGAAGCGCAAGGCTGACCCGGCAGCCAGCGCACCTGAGCCCGCCGATCCCTTCGGAGCCTGTTTCGGGAACCCATGCGCTGCTGCGCGACGAACAAGGGTTCTCAACGGCCTCTGACCCACTGCCGCCGCCCACGTCAGTTCGCGCCAGCCGTTCGGGATAATGCAATCGATTATTCTCCCGAACGGCTGGCGCAGGGTGCCGCGTGCGTGCAGGTGGCGCGGCATTCAAAACGTTATAGCGCCGCTGGCGCCGGCCAGGGTCGGGGTGCGGTAGCTCCGCGGCTCCTATTCGCCCGACCCACGGATGTACAGGTTCTTCGGCCGGGCAGGGTTCGCCGTGGGGGGTTGGTCGCTAAGGCGCGCCGCCGCACTGGGTCCGCGCTCGTGTGCCCGGCTGAATACCGCTGGGCATGCCGCATCCGCCGGCTTATGCTGCTGCCGTGAGGACCCAGGGGCGGCTGCGCGGGGGTACCGTCTCCGGGTCTTCAGGAATGACTGTCACCACGGCTGGCGATCTCCGGCCGGAGCTTGCCGACGTGGGTCGGCTCGCCCGGCGGGTTGTCCGGCGGACCGTAGCGGTTGCACGGTCGGAGGATGCTCCGGCGCAGCGCCTGGTGCGTCGGCATTTCGGTTCACAGGCACGCGCCCTGGCGCTCGTGCGCGGGTCATGGCCGCCCTACGAACAGGTCAACGTGCAAGTTGGCCTTGATGCGTGGCTAGCCTCCCCGTCGCGGCAGCATGACCTTTTTGGTCTCACGGGCTTTCATCACATCGAGTTCGGGCTGGCGGACCTGGCAAGGGAAGGGCTGGCGCATCGGCACATGCCACCGATCGGAGTGGGCAGCGTCTCCACCACCGCCCGCGCGTCGGGGCCAGGTCGAGCAACCCGCTCCTGTGTGCAATGCGGCCTTTACCTGGTCAGCGACGACGGTGAGCCGGTGGCCCTGCTGCTGCGCGAACCAGAGATGCATGGCCCGCACGAGGAAATCAGGCTTGAAGTCGCGGCAGTTGACCAGGCGCGGGCAGAGCGGGTGCTAGCCGAGGTACGTGATCTGGCCATCGAGCACAACGTGTTCCGCGGGCACGTCATTGCCTTTGGCGCAGAAGTGTTCGGGCCAGGGCCGGGGACGTTGCTCAGCTTCCTCGACCGCCCTCACGTCAGCCGGGAGCAGGTCGTCCTTCCGCCAGATGTGCTTGACGGCATCGAGCAGCAAGTGCTGGGTATCGCCCGGCATGCCCAGCGCCTGCTCGCGAGCGGCCAGCACCTCAAGCGGGGGATCTTGCTACACGGCGCCCCTGGCACCGGCAAGACGCACACCGTGCGCTACCTCATGGGTCAGGTGCCCAACGTCACGGTTGTGGTGCTGTCTGGTGCTGCCCTGCACCTGATCCGGGAGGCATGCTCGGTGGCGCGCACGCTGCAGCCCTCGGTCATCGTTGTGGAGGATGTGGACCTTATCGCACAGGAGCGCGGACCACACTTCGGCCAGCATCCACTGCTGTTCCAGCTCCTGAACGAGATGGACGGGCTCGGCGAGGACGTCAATGTCACCTTTTTGCTCACCACTAACCGGGCCGACCTGCTCGAGGAGGCACTTGCCGCACGTCCGGGACGAGTTGATCACGCCGCTTTGCTGCCACTACCCGACGCCGACGCCCGGCGCCGGCTACTGCGCCTGTACCAGGGAAACCTTGAGCTAGAACTGTCCGACCCCGAAGCTGTCATCACCCGCACCGGCGGAGTCACCGCGTCGTTCATCAAGGAGTTGCTGCGCCGTGCGGCGTTGCGGGCAGCCGAGAGCGCAGACGAGGCCGACGAGACCACGGGTGAGGCCGGCGAGACCACGGGTGAGGCCGGCGAGGACGGCGGGGGGCTCCGGGTAACCGATGCGCACATGAACGCTGCCCTGGACCAACTGCTCAATACCCGCAACGAGCTGACCCGGGTCTTGCTGGGGGCTTCCGGGGCGAAAGCATCCGACGCCACGGACTCCGGCGCGACGAGGGGTGCCCCGCACAAGACTCCGCCCCGGGGAGCCGACGTGATCATCCGCGACCAGGGCGTCACGCCACAGCCTTTCCGCCGCCCTCCACACCGCTGACGCGTCCGCGCTTTCTAGCTCGTTGAGCATGACGTATAGGTCGCGCTAGCCAAAGAGACTGCGTCGGCTGTCTTTATGCGAGACGAGCAAGCCTCGGCTCACGTAGGCGTAAAGAGTCTGAGGTCGTAGACCGAGCCGCTCACAGGCTGCTCCGCTGGTCAGCCTCAGCCTCATGGGCCAACCATTGGCCGATTTGGTCAGCGTTGACCAAACGCTATCGCGCGCCCCCTTGCTGATGTCTACGCCGGCCGGGCCGATCCGGACCTGGCACCCGCGCTGTTTCGTGACTTGTGCCTGTCGCAGCGGCACAATGTCGGCCGGATGCTCGCCACCCGGCACACCCAGACCAATGAACCCGGGCGGGCTGCCTTGCTGGCCGTCGGGCTCGCCGCAGCAACTGACCTGATCGGCGAGCCGATCGGCCTGCTAGATGCCGGCTGCAGCGCGGGGCTCAACCTGCTGGTCGACCGCTACCGGTTCGAGTACGGGCCGATGGGCAGCCTGGGCCCGGCCGACTCGCCAGTGGCGATCACCTGTGACCTGCGCGGGACAGCGCCAGTCCCGGCGCGGCTTCCGGCCATCGCCGCCCGCCTGGGCATCGACCGCTCACCGGTCGATATCACCAAGGCCGATGACGCCCGGTGGCTGCTCGCGTGTGTCTGGCCCGACACCGGGCGCCTGGACAGAACGGCCGCGGCCATGGAGCTGGCCCGCCGGCACCCGCCGAAGCTGATTTCCGGTGACATGGTCACCGACCTTGACGCGGCGCTCGACACCTTCGATCTGAGCTTGCCGATCGTCGTGGTGACCACCTCGGCATGCGGGTACCTGAGCGCCGGGCCACGTCACGCCTTTCTCGCCGTCCTGGAGCGGCGAGCCCGCCGCCAGCCGCTCGCCTGGCTGAGCGTGGACGCGCCGGGGATCATCGACGTCGTCCCAATCCCGCCGGCGACAGGCCATGCAGGTGCCTCTGCCAGCGTCATGGGGCTTGTCACCTTCGAAACTGGAACGGCGGTCGGCCGCGCCCTGGGACTATGCCACGCCCACGGCGCCTGGATGGAATGGGCCGACACCCAAGTCAGAAGGGCATAAACGGCACGAACGCGTCGGCGCGCTCGGCGTGTACCGTTGCGCCTGGCGCTGCGCCCTGCCTGATCTGTTCGGCGAGTTCCCTGGCTTCGTCCTCGTTGTTGGCGCCGACGACCAGGAACCTCCAGCGTCGCACGACCGCCCGGCCTTCACTGCGCAGCTTGCCCGCCAGCGCGACCGCCTGGTGGTGCGACGGCAACTCCACTCTGGCCTGCCATTGGGCGATCCCGGTTGCGAGGGACTCGGCGGTTTCCTCGTCCTCGAGCCGCTGGTGTTCCGCTTGGCGCTCGGCCTCGGTCTGCGGCATCGCGACGTCCGGGTTCTCCCACTCCTCCTCGATCGAATGCCAGCGGTGCAGGGCGAAGTCCGCCTGGATGTCGTGCTGGGCCAGCACGTCGCGGGCTGCTTGCTCGGCCTGCCTGGCGGCAATCTCGGTCCCTGCGTAGAGGAAGATCTGCGAGTCACCCGCGCCGACGGCGATGTTCCGACCGAGCCGACGGTGGACATGTTCTTCCACCTCGTGCTCGGAGAGGGATCGCTTCGCCCGTTCGACATGGGCCGGGCCGGACAACGAGATCGTCACGCGCCAGTCAGTGTTGTCCGTCACGGAGTGACTGTAGCGCAGCGTCCGTGGGCCTCATTGGTCCGGCCGATCGACTGCACATGATGTCAGCCACGTGCGGTAGGGCGGGCTCACGGTCCAGCCTGGCCGTCGCCACCTTGAAGACATGGCGGATTCTCTTCACCGACTACCGTCGGCCGCTGATGACCTTTGTGTCATCATTCCGTGCCGCAATCGGGCTTTACTTCTTCAAGGAGAGTTTTGCATAACCCTCCGGACCTGCTGCCCTATGCTCCGAAGCACATCCGCGCCAGGCTCGAACCTGGGGATGATCGTTGTACGAATCCCAGTACATGCGAGCACCAGGAATGATGGCTGGCGGCGATACTGATACTGTCGTGATCAGGTCGCGATAGGTTTCCGCCATTTCGAGCCAGCTGTTCACTTCGGCCCGCAGTTTCTTCAAGGTTGTGCCAGTGTCGTCCTCGGGTTTACCCGTTTTAGTTCTGCGGCCACGATGAACGCCCACAGCGCTGTGGCAGTGTAGACCGTGAAGGCTGCGACGTCGGGAGGATGATCCGCTATCGCTGCCCTGACATCGCTCCAGGTTCGGTGACTTAAGTCGGTATACTGCCATGTTATATCGGGAAAACAGCGTTGCTGATATGTAATCATCTCTATCAGCGAGGCGTGCGGATATACTGTGCCCTCGTTGAGGTAGCGTTCCTGTCCGCCGGCCCCTTCGATTATATGCCCGTAACCAGAATGCCCACTCCGATGCGCCGAGGTGAGCGGGAGTGCGAAATACCACACGGATCGAATTTTTCTTCTCGGCTTGCCCTTCGCGCCGTGCGGAAGATTCCACTGGTAGCTCGGGTCAATTCCCACAATCTCTTCGCTGGGCTGCAGGCTCATCTCCATGTGGGCAGTCACCCCCTTGACCGCAGGCGAGCACTAATCCTACAATCGCCTGAGATGTTTCGAGATATCTATAGTAGTTGGTCGGCGGCTATCACGCTGATCTGCGACAGGGACAGTTTCGTCACTCAGCGACCCGGTGAGTTCTTGCACCTGCCCGCGTCGCGACCCCCGCGCAAGTACCTGCCATCCGCCCACGATCCCGGCACCGGCAACGGGGTGTCCCTCCGGCATGCCAGCCGCACGCCGCCGTATCGGGCACGCATCGCCCGAGAATGGAACGCCAGGAAGGAGAAGAATGGGACGCCAGGAAGGAGAAGGACTGTGGTGGACACGAAAAGCCAGATCCTGCCCGTGTCACGAGGACCGTACGGGCTGCATGTCGAGATGGTGCGCGGAAATGGGGCGCCGGTCGTGCTGATGCACGGCTTCCCCGACAGCACCCACCTCTACGACCGGCTACTTCCCTACCTCACCGGCCGCCGACAGGTGGTGCGTTTCGACTTCCTCGGCTGGGGCCGCTCGGACAAGCCCCAGGGCTATCCGTACACGACCGCGAACCAGGTAGGCGACCTGGCCGCCGTAGCCGACGCGCTCGGTGAGCACGTCGGCGCCGACAAGCTGGTGCTCGTGGCGCACGACGCCTCGGGCCCGCCCGCGATCGACTGGGCGCTGGCCAATCCCGGGCGGGTCGCGAGGCTGGTGCTGCTCAACACCTACTACCACTGGACCCCCGGCCTACGGCGCCCGCCGGCCATCGCGTTGTACTCCACGCCGGTAATCCGCGCGGCCGCCCGCGCCCTGGTCCTGCGGCGGCCCGATCTGGACCGGCGCCTGTACGCCTGGCAGGTCGGCGGCTTCATCCAGGACCCCGAAGTGCGTGAGCAGCTCGTGCCACAGCTGTACGAGCAGTTCCTGCCCGCCCGGCCGGCGTTCTGGCGCCTCAACGACGACCTGCTCGGCACCGTGCTCACCCGTCGGCGGCGCATCCCGGAGCTGCGCCGCTTCAGCCAACCGGTCCGGGTGATCTTCGGCGCCCGCGATCGCTACCTCAACCCTCGGGTCGCCCGCAACTTCGCCGCGCTGTTCCCCAACAGCGAGCTGCACCTGCTGGACCGCGCCGGGCACTACGTCCAAGTCGACCAACCACAGCAGGTGGCCGACCTCATAGTCGGCGAATAGGGACTGACCGCGGGCTCTGAGAGCCGCGAGCGGATCCGGATCCGCTCGCCGCAAGCGCCGTTGAAGGGTTGGTGCGCGCCGCGGCAGCCGTTCGGGATCATTGTACTTAACGGCCGCGCGGGGTGCGCCGCCCGTCCAGGCCGGTCTAGGCGGCGCGAGGGCGACCTCATGCCTTCAGATCCTGGCGGGCACAACGTTAGGGAACAGGGATGAGCGCGGAACGTGAGGTTGTGCCGGATGCCCAGCAACGAGATCGCCTATCCAAGCATCGACGAGCGCAGAGCTAGGGGCAGCGAGGCCGGGGAGCGGACGCCCGCATCGAGTCACTCGAAGTGGAGCCCTGCCGCCGACCGCCCCGACCCCGTCGCCTTGCTCGAGGAGCAGAACATCACCCGCGAGCCCGACCTTGTGCCCGTCCGGCACGGCCGGATGATGGTTTCGCCGTTCACCTTCTACCGTGGCGCGGCCAAGATCATGGCGGCGGACCTCAAGGACACGCCGGTGGCCGGGCTGGGCGCCCAGCTGTGCGGCGACGCCCATCTCTCGAACTTCGGCGCGTTCGCCTCGCCCGAACGAAGACTGCTGTTCGATCTGAACGACTTCGACGAGACGCTTCCGGGACCGTTCGAGTATGACGTGAAGCGGATGGCGGCGAGCTTCACGATCGCGGGCCGCAACAACGGATTCTCGAAGGCGGACACGCGCGCATCGACGCTGGCGTCGGTGAGGGCCTACCGGGAGGCCATGGCCTTGTTCGCGCAGATGCCAACGATGGACATCTGGTACGCCTACCTGGACGAGGAGCAGGTGATGGGCGCGGGCCGCAGCGCCGTGGCCGAGACCGTGCGGGAGGCGAAGGCGGCGAAGAAGGCGCCGAAAGCGACAAGGAAGCGGGCAAAGGCGCGGGAGCAGGCTGCGAAGAATGCCGAGAAGATCGCGGAGAAGTCCCGCGAGAAGGCTCACACACGCGACAGCCTGCAGGCACGGTCCAAGCTCGGTGAGCTGGTCGACGGACGATACCGGATCGTCAGCCAGCCACCGATCGTCGTTCCGGCGCGCGACCTTGCCCGCACCTACGGCCTATCACCCGGCGAGGTCGACCGGATGATCCGCGAACAGTTCCGCGCCTACCGGGCAACTCTGCAGGACGATCGGCGCCACCTGCTGGAGCGCTTCCAGATCGTGGACATGGCCCGCAAGGTCGTCGGTGTTGGCAGCGTCGGCACCCAGGCGTTCATCGTCCTGCTCCAGGGACGCGACGCGCACGACCCCCTGTTCCTGCAGGTCAAGGAGGCAACGGCCGCAGTGCTCGAGGCGCACCTGCCCAAGAGCCGGTACCGGCAGCACGGCGAGCGGGTGGTGCAGGGACAGCGGATGATGCAGGCCGCCAGCGACATCTACCTGGGCTGGGCAAAAGAGGTACGGGCCAACCGCCACTTCTACTGGCGTCAGCTTCGCGACATGAAGGGCTCAGCCGAGGTCGAGTCGATGACACCGCCCGCGCTCACGTTCTACGCACACACCTGCGGGTGGACGCTCGCACGGGCGCATGCTCGATCCGGGGACCCGGTCGCCATCGCCGCGTGCCTGGGCGTGAGCGATGCGTTCGACCGATCGATCACCGCCTTTTCCAAACGCTACGCCGACCAGAACGAGCGGGACTATCAGGAGTTCTTGACGGCGATCCGATCCGGGCGGCTGGAAGCGCTCGAGGGTGTATAAAAACGTTCCAGGTGCGACGGGTCCGAGGCGGAACGGCAACTCGCCGAACACCGGCGCTGAGGCTTCGCCTTGCCGCCCGGCCCGCCTGGCCGGTCAAGGATTCCAGCAGGGCAGAATCCTTGCGCTGGCCGCTGCGCGCCTGTCACGGTGTTCGTGTGGACGACGACCGGGTCCAGCTGGAGGCGCCGAACGAGGAGTGCGGCGCGGCACGTCGTGCGGGTTCGCCGTGAGCCCGAGGGACCGCGTGCAGCCCGTGTTCGGATCACTCGACGTCCAGGTGCGCCGCGCGACCGGGGACGACGCGCAGGCGATCGGTGTCGTGTTCGACGCCGCGGTGCGCGCAGGCTGGACGTACCTGGCCGAGCTCGTCGAGAAGCCGATGTTCACAGCGGAGGACTGGGACCAGCTCGTGGCTGACCACGAGCCGCCGAACGTGCTGCTCGTCGCGACCGATCAAGCGGGGCGAGTCCTGGGCTACACCGCCGCACACCCCGGTGACGGCGAGATGTTCCTGCTCTTCGTCCACCCGGCCTACGGCGGGCGTGGCGTGGGGCGCACGCTGCTGAACGCTGCCCACGACGCGCTGAGCGGGGCCGGCTGCAGGCAGGCCTTCCTGTTCGCCCACGAACAGAACGAACGCGCGCTGGCGGTCTATGCGAGCGCGGGCTATCGCCTCGACGGGTCTAGTCGCGAATCGGACTTCAACGGCACCGCGATACGCGAGCTGCGCCTCGTCAAGCGGCTCTGACGGCGTGGGGTGCATCCGGGCTTCGGCCACCTGTGATTGGGCGGCACCTGTTCGACCTGACCAACGGCTGGAACGGCCGCCCAGCCGTCGGCGAGGCGGTGTTCGTGGTGACCCATCAGGCACCGAATGACTGGCCGTATCCGGACGCACCGTTCACGTTCGTCACCGACGGACTGCACAGCGCGCTCGCCCAGGCGCAAGCTGTTGCGGGCGATAAAGACGTGTCGATAACCCCGGGCAACATCGCCGGCCAGGCCTTCGAGGCCGGACTGATCGACGAGGTGCGCATCGACCTGGTACCGGTCGTGTTCGGCGCCGGCGTCCGATTCTTCGGTGACCACGCCGGATCCCCGTTCCTGCTGGACGACCTGCAGGTCGTCCAGGGGGACCGGGTGACCCACCTGCACTACCGCGTGCGAAGGACCTGACATCGCGACGCGAGCCTCGGCCGGAGGACCGCCGCAGGCAACAGCAGGAGGCACAGGTGTATCGCGCGGTCTGAGTCACGAGGGAGGGATTTGGGCGCCGGCGCGGTCTAGCCGTGCCATATAGTTACCCGAATGGCTAACGATTCGTTCAGGGCCGTTGCGCATCCGATCCGGCGCGGAATCGTGGAGCGGCTGGCTCGTGGCCCGGCGACGGTCGGTGCCGCGACGCGCGGTTTCGGGGTTTCTAAGCCAACGATCTCCAAGCACCTGAAGGTGCTCGAGGCTGCGGGCGTGGTCGTGCGCACGGTGGAGGGCCGCACACACCAACTGGATCTGAACGTCGCGCCGCTCATCGAGGCGGCCGAGTGGTTCGACCGGCAGCGAGTCGTCTGGACGCGGATGTTCGACGCTGTCGATGACCTGCTCAATTCACGGAAGGAGCAGCCGTGACCGAAGCCGAAGGTCCGGACCCAACATCGATCCGTATCGAGCGCACGTTTGCCGCACCGGCGAAGGTGGTGTTCGACGCGTGGACGAGCGCCGAGATGCTACGCCGCTGGTACCCGCCGGGCGCGGACTGGGCGACGCCGGTCGCCGAGGTCGACCTGCGCGTCGGTGGCCGGCTGCGGATCGTGATGCGCAGCCCAAGCGGTGAGGAGTTCGGCGGCGGCGGCGAATACCGCGAGATCACGGAGCCTTCGCGGCTGGTGTTCACCTGGGCGTGGGACCGGCCGGACGTCGCCATGGGAACCCAACTCGTCGAGGTCGACTTCACCGAGCACTCCGACGGGACCACCACCGTGGTGATGACCAACCGCGGATTGGGTGACCAGCAGTCGCGGGAGTCGCACCGCGAGGGCTGGGAGGGATCCTTCGACAACCTCGCCCGCCTGGTCTCCCGGTGAAGGGGTGGCTGGCGCGGGCGGTGGCGAACACCAGGTTGCGCGGCGAGGAGCCGCGCACTCGGTTCGCGCGCCAGCCGGCCCGGTGGTTCGCACCGACGCCCACGGTGCCCGAGTCTCGGTTTCAGGACGCTGGCGAGCCGTTCCCACGACACTGGCGCAGGTTCCCCGAGCCGTGGGCGATGGCCGATCCGGCCGGCCCGGATGTGCGAGACACCCTCGCCGCCGCGATCGCGGAGCTGCCCGCGACCTGGCGGGAGGTGATCATCGCCCGCGACGCACACGACCGTGACACCGTCGAAGTCAGCGAGCGGCTCGGCCTGACACTGCGCGAGCAGCGGGCGATCCTGAACCGGGCACGCGCGAGGTTGCGGGAACGCCTGGCCCGGCACCTCACGCCGGGTGCCGACCGGTGAGCACGGCGGTCGCGGCGTCTGCTGCAGTGCCGCGCACGCTGGCGCGGCGGCTGGTGCCGCTGCAGGTCGCGGTTGGGCTGCAGGGTTTCATCCTCTGGGTCCCGGTCGAGAAGCTGTTCATGACGCAGATCGGGTTCACACCGCGTTCGGTCGGCATCATGGCGGCCGCCTATGCCGCCGTTGTGCCGCTGCTCGAGATGCCGTCCGGCATCCTGGCCGACCGCTGGAGCAGGAACCAGATCATGGTGTGCTCGAGTGTCGCGCTGCTCGCGAGCTCGCTACTGGGCGGCCTCAGCACGAACGTGCCGACATACATCGCCGCGGCGATGATCCTGGGCGTGTACTTCGCGCTCAACTCCGGCACCATCGACAGCATCGTCTACGACGTGGTCCTCGAGGAGACGGGCTCGAGCGACCAATACGAGGTGTGGATCGGCCGCGTCCGGATGGTCGAGAGCGGGGCGTTCGTCGCGAGCGCCCTCGTCGGCGGCGTGCTCGCCGGCTGGACGTCTTCGACGAGCCGCGCCTGCATCGCGCCGCAGAACCGGTCGCGCTGCGACGCCATGTCGCGCTCACCTATCGGACGATGATCCGCGAGCCGGGGGTGCGGCAGGTCATGCTGCTCGCCGCGCTGGTCGGGTTGCTCTCCCAAGCCGTGTTCGAGTTCGGCCCGCTCTGGCTGGTCGCCCTCGCCGCGCCGGCCGCGCTGTTCGGCCCCTACTGGGCAGCCCTCGTCTCCACACTCGGCGCCGGAGGCTACCTGACCAGCAAACTGAACCTGGACCGCCGCGCGGCGTTGAGCCTGCTCGCTCTCGCCGCGCCGGCCGCCGCGCTCGCCCTGACCCAAACCCGTGCCCTCGCCGCCGTGATCGCCGCGCAAGTGGTGCTCGCGTTGTCACTGGCGATCATCAGCATCCGGGCCGGCAAGCTGCTGCACGACGGCGTGCCGTCCAATCTGCGGGCCGGCGTGTCCTCCGGCGGGGAGAGCAACCCGACCAGCGCGGCGAGCAGCATGACCTGCCGCACCCCCGGCTCGCGGATCATCGTCCGATAGGTGAGCGCGACATGGCGTCGCAGCGCGACCGGTTCTGCGGCGCGATGCAGGCGCGGCTCGTCGAACTTGTCACCGACTACCTCGACGGCGTGCTCCCTCCCGAGCTCAAAGACACGTTCCAGACGCACCTCGCCAGCTGCGACGGATGCGCCGAGTACGTCCGCCAGATCGGCCTGACCATTCGCGCCCTCAAGGAGGCCGGCCTTCACCTCGCCCCCCGACCGCAGGCATCTGCCTCACGCGACCCCGACCGGCCAGATCGCTAAGCAACTCTCTCCTAAGAGGACGCCTAATATGGAGGACACATGCTGCTCGACAATAAGACCGCGATCATCTACGGAGCCGGCGGAGCGATCGGGTCCGCAGTCGCCCGCGCGTACGCCCGCGAGGGCGCCGACGTGCATCTCGCCGGCCGCACAGAAGCGACCCTCGACACGGTCGCCCGGGCGCATCCAAAGCGACGGCGGCACTGCTCACGTAGCACGCGTCGACGTCCTCGACCGTGCGGCGGTCGAGGAGCACGCGAGCGCTGTCGCCGCTGCCAGCGGCGGCATCGACGTGTGCTTCAACGCCACCTCCAACGACGACGTCCAAGGCGCACCACTGCTCGACATGGGTTTCGAGGACTTCCTGCGCCCCGTGACCAAAGCCGTCGCCGCCCCGGCGCAGACCTGACCGCGGTCGCTGTTGCGCGCACCCTCGGGCCGCGTGTGCCGCGCGGCATCGGGTATGACCTGCACGTCGCGCTGATCACGCATGGGCGCACGGTGTGCGACGCGCGGCGGCCGAACTGCGGTCCATGCGTGCTGCGCGATCTGTGCGCTCATGGCTCCGGTGGAGACCTGGGTGCTCGCTGAGGCAGCGCCCGCGCATTTGGTTGTGGACAACCCCATTGATCCCGAACGGCTGCCGCTGCGTGTCACGCCCGCGTATGCCGTTTGACAACGTTCCTCTTACGCTGGTTAAGACTTAATTGTCCGTGGACGACGCGACGCGCGCTATGCGGCGCGCCCTAGGCGACGCGACGAGCGACAGCGTCGACGATGAGAGTCGCGGGCGGCCAGAGGCGGCGACCCGGGCGGGTCAGGGCGTATGCGCGACGCCGCAGCGGTGGCCCCGGGTATGGCCGCAGCACCACGCCGGGATGGGGTGAGACCAGCGCGGGCACCAGGGCTACGCCGAGACCGGCCGCGACCATGGCCGTCATGATGTCAAGGCTGTCGGCGTAGTGGCGGATGTCCGGGACGAAGCCTTGGAGGGCGCAGGCGCGGCGGGCCAGTTCCCCGTCGTCGGCGCCGCGGCTGTTGACGACCCAGGCCGCGTGCTCGAGCGTGCTGTCCTTCTGGGTGAGCGGGGATGCAGCCGGCACGGCGAGCAGCATGGGATCGCAACACAGGTAGCGGGTATCGCGGTCGGGTCGCCATCGCGGAACAAGGCTGTAGTCGTAGACGAAGCCGACATCGACCCTGTTGTCGCGCAGCAGCAGCGTGACTTCCTCCGGTTCGCGTTCTTGAAGCTCGACCCGTACATCAGGGTGCGCGTCGGCCAGCTGCGCGGCGATCGGCACGACGTCGGTGGCGAGCAGCGTCGCGTAGGCGGCGACCCGGACCGTCCCCGCGACCGCGCCGCCGCCGCTGAGCTGCAGGCGTGTCTCCTCGACGTCGGCAAGGATGCGCCGGGCCCGGGTCACGAGGTGGCTCCCTGCCGCGGTCAATCGCAGCCGCCGTCCGTCCCGCTCGAACAGTGGGACGCCAATATCGCGCTGCAGTCCGGCGAGCTGCCCAGAAACCGCGGACGCGGTGTATCCGGTGGCTGTCGCGGCCGCGCGGACGGTCCCCCGGTCGGCGAAGGCGACCAGGACACGCAGCCAGTTCAGATCCACAGGTGTTCATTGTTCATATTCAGCGGACAATCTGTCAATAAATGATCGCTGGACAAGAACTGTACGAAGGAAGTGGAATTGCCGCATGAAACTGTCCGGGTCCGCGCTCGGCGCGGCGTCCATGCCCTGCGTCCAGGTCGGGGCGGCGGCCGTCGTCGGGTCTCGAACGAACCACCAACGGAATCTGATCTCCAGGGAGCATCCATGATCATCGGTGCGCACGCGATTCTCTTCAGCAAGGACGCGGATGGCACGCGAGCGTTCCTCCGCGACACACTTGGCCTGTCCTCGGTCGACGCCGGCGGCGGATGGCTGATCTTCGCACTTCCCCCGGCCGAGGTAGCCGTTCACCCCACCGAAGGAGACGTACAGCACGAGCTGTATCTGATGTGTGACGACCTCAAGGTGACCATGGCGGAGCTTGAGGGCAACGGCGCCCAGTTCAGCCGGCCGGTCACCGACGAGGGCTGGGGCCTGTTGACCTCCCTCACCCTGCCCGGCGGCGTTGAGCTCGGCCTCTACCAGCCGCAGCATCCGACCGCGCTGGCCAACCAGACCTGACCCGAGGCTGATTCAGCGCAACTTCGGCCTCGGCTGCCTGCAACGCACCTGGGTCGGCAGGTCTCAGCGGTCATCGAATGGATCGTCCCGGCCCCCCGGATCAGCCGGTCCAGACGCAGTGGTTCGGCAGGCAGCATCAAGTCGACCACTTGCGTCACGTTGGTGCAACTTGTTGACTCGGTGATGAGCCCAGTCGGTATGTGGTTGACCGTCGGGGGGTGTTGGTCACGTGCAGTTGAGACGAACTCCCCCATCCGTCGTCACTGACCCCGA
>WNGF01001132.1_pt1 | contig 50662 bp, 48 predicted proteins | sample 5400641 | NCBI WGS metagenome assembly WNGF01 (sample SAMN13153371, study PRJNA577476) | soil metagenome | isolation source: 80 cm soil or saprolite under grassland replicate 2 | place: USA:California | collected 2016-06-15 | reverse complement strand
TTGCACCGGCTTCCGAGATGCCCCACCCGCGGCTCGTCAGTTTTTACGTCAAGATCATTGTACGCCGCTCGTCGCACGCGCGCAAGCGCGCGTACTCTGCACGGAGACTGCCGCAGCAAACGCGGCTTCGCTAAGTTCACCAGTACCAAATCCCAGGTCCGTAGCTCAATTGGTAGAGCACCGGTCTCCAAAACCGGGGGTTGCAGGTTCGATTCCTGCCGGGCCTGTTGTCCAATCCTCACGACTGAGGCCGATGTCCTCCAGGGCGGCTCGCGCCTGGGGCGCGCGGCTCTAAACGCCAGCCGATACCCGCTCTACCGTGATTCCCTTGACAGAATATGTCATTTAAGGAATATTAGTGGCTGATTGGGAGGTCGAGTACACCGACGAGTTCGAGGCGTGGTGGGCTGGCCTCACGGGTGACGAGCAGGAGTCAGTTGCGGCATACGTCGAGCTGCTCGAGAAGCGTGGGCCTCAGCTCCCCCATCCCTACAGTTCAGGCGTCTTGGACTCGCGGCATGGGCACATGAGGGAGCTGCGGATTCAACATGCCGGGCGCCCCTATCGAGTGCTGTACGCTTTCGACCCACGGCGTGTCGCTATCCTCCTGATCGGCGGCGACAAGACGGGGGACGATCGGTGGTATGAGAAGTTTGTGCCTCTGGCTGATGATCTGTACGACCGGCACTTAGCGGAATTGAAGCGGGAGGGTTTGAACGATGGCTAAGAAGTTTCGGGATTTGCGTGCCCGGATGTCTCCGGAGCGCCAGAAGCGCGCGCACGAACGGGCTGAAGCTATGCTCGCGGAGCTGCCGCTCCAGGAGCTACGCCAGGCTCGGAATCTGACACAAGAGGCGTTGGCTCGTGTCCTTCGCTCGCAGCAGGCGCTTGTCTCCAAGCTCGAGCGTCGCGCCGACATGTACATCAGCTCGCTTCGCAGCTATATCGAAGCCATGGGCGGCGAGCTGGAGATCATCGCCCGATTTCCGGATGGGTCCGTGCGGATCAACCAGTTCGAAGACATCGAGCCCAAACGGAAATCGGCTGAGTTCGCAAAGTAGGATAGGCTGGCGTCTGGACATGCTGGCTGGTGGTCACGTGCGGACCAGGAGCGCGCCGCTGAGCCGCATCAACTCGCACAGGACTGCTGCCCATGCTTGAGCAGCACGAGGGAGGATCGCCATGCATAAGGGCGGATCGAGAACCCGTCAGCGGGCACCTCAGGATGAAGCGACGGTTACGGCGAGTAGTCGCAACGTGTTCGCGGACCTGGGGCTCCGCGATGCGGACGAGCTGCTCGCCAAGGCCGACCTGGCGCACGCAACTCAGCAACTCGTTCGGGCGCAGTACCGGTCGCCGTGGGCTGCCGCTCGCCGCCTCGGGGTCGCGCAACCCGATCTCTCGATCCTGTACCGGGGGCGGCTCGACGGCTTCTCGATCGAGCGGCTGTGCCGGTTGCTCACCGCACTCGGGCAGGATGTCCGCATCGTCGTGCAGCCCAAGCCGCGGTTGCACTCCCACGCGTGACTGCGCGCGAGCCTGGCAGGTATCGAAGCGCACGTTAGGCGGCCGGTGCCAATCGAATGTCGAAACACTATCTCAAGTGGCCCGTGACCTCTGCTGAACTCGAAGCGCTGGCGGCATTGGCGACTGAGGAAGAGCGTGCATTCTTTCGCCGCAACCCGCACCTCGTGGGAGCCTATCGCGATCGCTTGCTTGCCGTGGCGCTCTGCCAAGGAGCTGCCCTGCAGTTTCTAGGACGTGGCTATGGCGTCAACGACTTCGATGTTCATTTCTTCTACGCGCGGAATCCCGCCAAGCCACGGCTTGCTCGCACGGTCAAGCGCACCTGGGCTAGCGTAGGTGCCTTTCCGAACATCGCGGTCGATTTCGTGCGTACGATTGTACCAAGGTTCAACGGTTCCACGCGCAACGAACCGGTCAAGGCGATCCAAGATTTTCTGCGGGCGCGGCCCACGCCTAATGCGTCCCATTTGGCAGAAAAGGCCGTAATCGGTTTGTTGCCGCGGCAGTTGCTCGCGGCGACTATCTGGCCGGCAGCCTGACCAAGCGCTTGAAGCTGACGGCGCCCGGTTTTGGGGACCAATTGCGTTTGTCCGCCAGCGGGCTCTTTGGGAATCTCAATCGTCGTGACCCCGCGTAGCGCGGCGCCGCAGCGTAAGCGCGATCTGTTAGGCGGGAGCCATGTCTCCCACTTACTCAAGCACTTACGCATGCGACACTGACTCACTCACTGACTCGTTCACTCACTCACTCACTCACTCACTCACTCACTCACTCACTCACAACTGCTTCACTTGACTCCCCTCACTTACATCCGCGTTACTCGCAATTCCGGGCTTGATTAGTGGATCCACATTTGCTACCGTGCCGTCCCTCCGACCTCGGGGTATGCAAATGTCCGCTGTATTTCGATTCCGCACGTCAATCGGCCCCTCGCTCCACAAGCAGGGGCTCACCCTCCGCCATTGGCCGGGCAGCACGAGGCGTTCGTTTAATCTGCTCGTGGTGTCGACCACGCCCAAAGAGACTGTCCTCTACGTGAAGGAGAGCAACACACCCAGGAAGTTCTGGGGACTGACTCGGAACCAAGTCGACCGCCTCGTCGCATCCGATGTGAGGTGGTTCGCGGTCTTCCTTACGGCGTCGGATTCGGGCTACATCTTGTCCGGAGGGCAAGTCCTTCGCCGGATCGACCAAGGCGCGTTCGAGCTAAGTCGCGACGGCGATTACAAGATCAACGAGGATCCAGACCTCGCTGCCGCACAGACCTTCACGTGTCTGCAGGACTTGCTCGACCGGACGCTATGAACCGGCCGCCGACTCGTTAGGCCGCGACAGAGAGGACTGTTGATGAGAGAGATGGCACGATACCTCAAGGCTCGCGGAGATAGCCGCCGCCGTTTTGCGGCCGCATATCCCGCCGTTCTCAGTTCGTTCGAGGTTTCTCTCCAAGCGTTTACCGCGCTTGCTCAGCAACTGCGCACAGGAAGGGATGCTTCGGGTCACACCCACGTGAGCTTGGCGCCGTTCTACTTCATTCTTCAGCGGCAGACGATGGCCGCGTTCGACTCACTGTCTGCGGGCCAGGCCTATGTAGCGTGGGTGACCGTCCGACCGGGTGTGGAGAGCGCGCTCATCATGGGAAAATGGGTCGACGACGCTAAGAACGCCGATCTCTGGGCAAACCGCTTCAAGAATCGGAAGGCCTATCAGGAGACGTACCAGGGCAAAGCTCTTGAATCACGATCCCTGCCGCGGGCTCCAGCGATCCGATCAGCATTATCCGAGATCAACGACCTCTTTGTTCATCCGAACCCCATGTACTATTACCGCCACCTCGAGCTCGTAGACAAGGAAGACGGGGCGGTCGAGCTCAAGGTCAACTTCTTTGACGAAGCGGAGGATGTGAACATCGGCATCCTCGGCTTGCTCCACCTCGTGATCACGATTCAGGATTCCCTCTCGCAGATGTTCGCTGCGCTATTCACGGGCGCGGGTCGGACGGACGTTGGTCTCGGCAGTTTCGAAGAGAAAGCCAGAACGTGGGCACACGACCTGATGGCTCAGAGTCCGGTCGCAAAGCAAATCCTCACCGCCATCGGCCTTTGGGACACACGGGCCACAGCTTGACGGGGCCCGTTCTCGGAGAGAATCGTCCGTTTGTACGCCAGCGCGGTCGCGGGGCAGGGAAGCGTTCCTTGCGCCCCAAGGTGTCGGCCACGCAGTTTAGGCGCGATCCGTTAGGACGCGGAGGATCACGCCACGATGGGTCCGCTCGGTCTCATAGCGATCTCGGCCATTATCGGTCTCGTGGCTGGAGGCCTCGGCGGAGCTGTCATCGGAGCGGCTCTTGGCTTCCTGCTCACCTTTGTCATTGCGGGCGTAGTGCGCGTCGTGCAGGGTGGCGCAATGCCCAGGAAAGTCCGCCGCGCCCTCATCGTTAACCTCGTTGCAAACCATCCCAGCATCGTGGCGAGCGCCTTTCCCGGCATCGAAGGCGACCGACTATACAAGGCACTCGAAGCCACACTCGAGAACATCGGCAAGCACGCAGTCCGACACGCACCGCGGCCAGATCAAGTCTGGACGGAGACCGCGGTGACACTCGGCCTCAAGGACATGGCCGATCAAGCTCACTCTGAACAGATGCGAGCTCTGTATCGCGCCGTGCTGGAACAGGTACGTACCGACTGGTATCCGATCTCGTTCCTACGAGGGACCGTGGAGATCTAGGGTCTCACGCTCCGCGGGCCCAACAAGCCCTTGAAGTCGGCGGGCAGCGATCGTTCTAGAGGAACCGAAGTCTTGCGCCCTGGCGGGCAGGGACCATCGTTTCACATCGCGGCGCCCTGGGGGCAAGTCGCCCGCGGCTTAAGCGCGGTCCATTAGGCAGCATGCCGAGCGAGATCTTGAGCACTCACCAGCTAGCCCTATGACTGATGATAGCCTCCGCCGCTACACGAGCATACCGGCCCTCGTCTACCTCCTGACCAACCGTGCTATCACGCTCCTTGATCCAACCTCGTGGGATGATGTCAATGACTCCTACTACCTCGCCGCCTACAAGAGACGAAAGAAACTGCAGCGCGTCCTAGTCCTCTGCTTTTCCCAAGGAGCGGAGACCTACCATCATTGGCGCGTATTTGCCAGCGGCTCCAGCGGTGTTTGCGTCCGCTTCCGTCGCTCCCAGCTACTAGCAGCCGTAATGAAGACACACGGCATTAGGGCGAATCCCGTTAAGTACCGGAAACTACCTGAGGCCAAGGCTCCCAAGCCTCCCGTCGAGGACCTGCCCTTTCTCAAGCGCTATGCTTTCGAGCCAGAGCAGGAGTTCAGGCTCGTCTGGGGATCCAAGGACGCGGGCCCCCCCACGCTCGACATTCCGATCGACCTTGCAATCATCGCCCGCGTAAGTCTCAGCCCATGGATGCCGGAGCCCCTCGTCAAGGACGTTAAGGCAGCCCTTCACAGGATCGAAGACTGCGACGCGCTCGACATTGTGCGCTCGACCTTGATCAACAACGAACGCTGGAAGAAGATGAGTGACGGCCCATAGTCGCGTGCGGCCTATTTGGGCGCTGGGGGGCGCGGACTGTCTTCCACCACTCTTGCGCCGGCGGGCGGATCGCCGGCAGCTTAAGCGCAAGCCGTAAGGCAGCACGCTGAGCCCTCTAACAGCCCAGCGCTCGGAGTTGAGTCGTGTTCTCTCCGGCTAAGCACCTTTCTTTGTCCCTATCGGCGGGCCTTCACACACTGGTGCGCATTTAGCTCGATGAACAGACCCAAGCAGCTGCTATTCGAACTCCAAGGCACCGCTCTATTCGGACCAGCAGACCCCGAGACTCTGGAAACGCTGAAACAGGCTGCATCACTCTGGAGAGCCGAGGGCCAGCACCTTAACGCTGGATTCGTGATGTCGCTCGCCAGCCGCGCTGCGTGGGGGAATGGCGAGGAAGTGGATGCGTGCACGCGTCAAGCCATTGACGACTATCTAGGTTGCGTTAATACGGCGAACGTTGAATCCCATGAAGCGCTGGTAGCGCTGACGAAGGTCGCGTCCGAAGTGCGACAGTGGTTCACCGGCGAAGCCCGCATTACAGCGTTCATCAGGTCTGTATACGCTGAACTCACTCAGCGCCTCGTAAACCTGTCCCGCGACGGCGAACACCGATGTTCTTACCTCGTCACCGGCCTGCAAATCGGCACTGATTTCGACCACCCATGGCGGCCGATTTGGCCTGGTGAGCCCTTCGGCACACAGTCCGGGCCCGCTTCTGTTGGTATCAGCTTCGGGTCCCATTCCGAGGGCTCATTGGGTCAGTTCGTTTGGGTCGGAGTCCCTGGAGCTTTTTCTCGCCTGCTCCGGGCCTCCGACTACAAGTCCGCATTTCAGATCACGGAAACGTGTCCCGATGAGTTCAAGTCCGTCAGTCTGGCTGGTTGGGTACCAGCCCTTCAAGGACTGCTCCACCTACGAGATTCAGCCGGAGCCTTCGACGATGCTGCGCGGCTATTCGCCGCCGACACAGCCCCTCAAGATCCCGCGGAGATCCAGAAGCGCGGCGGCTGGAGTGGTGCCAACGTACTCCTCTGGGCGAAATACTTCAAAGCCATGTCTCTGTTGGAGCAAGTCAAATCGGATATGGGCCGAGCGCCGGAGTTGGTGGCTGCAGCCTCTGCTGCTCTTACCGGTACAGAATCAGGCTTGGTAGACTCGCAAGTCTCACGGTTACGCGTCACAATTCGAGCTATTGCCGGTGTACTCGGCGTCACGCCGTCGTTAAGTCCAGCGGACGCGAGAAGGGAACTTGCTCTTCAGGCGCGAATCTTTGGACAAGAGGAGGGAGACGATCTGGGAATGCAATTCTTTTCGGTCGCTGAAGCCACCCTAGACCGATTTCAACGCGATCCAGCCCGCGCGTTGGCGGACGGCGATCTTCAACTGATGCTTACCGCGCTCGAAAGATTACCTGTTGTCGGCCCCGAGCTAACCAACGCAATTCGTCCGGCTGTCGGCGAGGCGGCCCTTCGCACGCTACACGGCCCGGTCCGTACTTGGTTGCATAGAACGCTAGAGGCGATTCGCGATGAAGTCCAATTGCGGCGGGTACTGTTGAGGCTCATTCAAGCATCGGTTCCCGCGTACGCACAGATCCGGCACGGCCCCATCGAGTACGGCAAAGATATTGCGGTTGTCGTCGAAAAGGATTCCAAACGGATCCTCCGTCTGTATCAAGCGAAGGTTGGCGATATTACCGTGCCTGTGTGGAGGAACGCGACACACGAACTCGAAGAGATGTTTCTTGTACCTCTAGCGAGCGTTCAAGTTGAAGAGCCGGTCGCCGAACGCGAAGGGATCCTTGTTTGCAACGGCCACGCCAACGTCTATGTCGAACCGATTATAGGACCTTGGATTGAAGAGCAGGCCCGCGCTTACGGTCGACGGTTCACTTTCATGCATCTCGACGATCTAGTGAACTGGATAGTCAAGGACCGTCTCGTCAACGAGTTCCGTGCTGTCGCTACCGAGCTAGGGCTCCCAACACAATGACAAAGCGCGCTTATACAGTTCGACTCAGGGGCGCGACAGGTCGGGAACGTTGGACGCGTGCTGCCCAACAAGAGCTTGAGGCTGGGGCGCCATTGCCTCGAGGCAAACGGAGTGTTGTGCCCCAGCGGGCACGGTTGTCTCCAATGGCCTTGCGCCGGCAAACGAGTCGCCCGCAGCTTAAGCGCGATTCGTTAGGCGGCAACCGCACTCGCAGAGCTACTCATGTTCGCATTCTCCTGGAAGCGCAACAAGGATCGGGACGAGTTCTTTCGCGTCGTCCGGCTATGCTGCGCGGACCCTGACTTCGATGAAGAAGAGCGGGATTACAAACTCCTGCTTGCCGGTCGCCTTCGGCAGGCAAGAAACGCCGCTGTTCGTGGCGATTACAGCTGGCGGAGGACTCTCATCGATGCGCTGAAACCGCCTCTGAACAACATCATTCATTGGAGGCAATTACCAGTACTATTCCAACTCATTTCCAGCCCACCCGCCTCGTTCAGAAGGGCGCTCCTAAACCTCTGGGGTGGCAATGACCCGCTTCCTTCACGAATCGACAGACTCGCCGCCGAGCTGGCCAAAGCGGGCCTTCTGCAGAAGGGATTTCAACTGACAACTGCGTCTACGCTCCTAATGGCAATGGGGGCTAACACTCACCCGCCCGTTCGATCAAGCCCTTTCCGCAAAGTCATGATCCGCACCGGCACGCCGCCGTTCGGGAAGGAATCATCGCCCGGCCAACGCTACGATCATGCGTTGCAATTTCTGGACACGTTGATAAGAGAAGCACGCACATTCGGCATAAATCTGAGAGATCGTCTAGACGCTCAGAGCGTTCTTTGGTGCATTCGTGAGGGGGATGACTGGGTTCTTGAGCAAGCGTCCCTCCGCCGAAACGAGGACAGCAAGCTCGGTGACATACCAGAGCCTCCGAACCTGACCAAAACCCAACGCCAAGCGCTTGTAGATATCAGGCTCGGTCAAAGCCGCTTTCGGGAGGACCTGTTGCACTACTGGGGCCGTTGCGCCGTCACGGGCTGCGGTACGCCCAGACTTCTCAGGGCATCCCATCTCAAGCCCTGGAAGCTGTCGTCCAACCGTGAACGCACCAACCTCTTTAACGGCCTGCTGCTCCTTCCAAATCTCGACTTTGCGCTGGACCGAGGTTTCATTTCCTTTCGAAACGACGGCCGCATAATGATCTCCGCACAATTGAGCGCCGATGAGAGACAAGCGCTCGGATTGTCAGCGACAATGCGACTTTGGCATCGCCCTCTCAAGCGGCATCACCGATTCCTGAAATATCATCGGGACACAGTGTTTCGGTCCGAAGGATGACCCGTTCCGGGTTGCCGCTTAAACAAACGCTTGAAGCTGACGGCGCCCGGCCTTGCCGTTAGGTGGCGGCTCGGGCAACGAGACCGGCCCATTGGACACAAAGACACTCGTCCGCATTTTTGCTGGGTGTGCCCGGCGTGAGATCTGCCGCCACTTCTTGCCGAATTCTTGCGTCGCGTCAACAGCGATCACGCTGGACGTCATGCGTCACTACGGACGCCACGGGCGCGCGTGGGAGGTTTGCCTGCAGGTTCTCCGCCCCCCGTTTCATCTCGAAGTCGGATGCCATCCCTCTGATTCACCGGATACCATCGGCGGGCACCTCGTGTCGCTGGTCGATGGTTTTCTGATTGATGCCTCCTTCGGTCAGATCGGTGACGCGAACCCAGCCGTCGAAGTGCCGTCAGTTTTCGTCGGCGAGCTTCTGCCGCAGGGGGCACCTTTCCGGGACGCGTATCAGTTCCACACGCCGTTCGGGGAACTGCAGTACGACTCCCGTCCGATGTCCAAAGATTACCGTCTCTCACCCGATTGGGGACCGAGCGCCGAGCGTGACGCAGTACGCACGGCGATCATCACCCAGATTGAGGGTTACTGCCACCTCAACGGCCTCGAATCGCCGAGCGACGCCACCTAAGAAGTGCTCGCGCTCGAGGTCGCTTGCACCAGTGTGAGAGACCGACTGAGCGGCGGCCGGGGTGCACCCTGAAGTGCACCCTGGGTAACAAGATTTCGGGGCACTACCGCAGACGTGCGCGGAAACCGTGTCGCGAGATCTCAGTCTTCCACGTACACTTAGGAACTCGGCGGGTCTTCGGGAGCCTTGGGAGGCTCCTCTCCAAAACCGGGGGTTGCAGGTTCGATTCTGTCGCCGGTTGCAGCGGGTCGGTTCCCAATGCCGATCACATTACCGGTCAGAACGTACCGATCCTCGCCAGCAGTGTCGCCAGTGATGAAGCTCCTCCCATCGTCTTCAATACGCAGATGCGGTCCGACATCGAGGTTCCGGCGTGCGCGACCGAATCACAGGGGCATGCGCAGATCAAGATCCTGCAGGATGGCACGATCGAGTCGACGGTCATCCTCGACAACAAGGGGGATGAGAGCGTCAAGTTCGGTCACATTCATCATCTAGCCGCGGGCGCCACTACCGGGCCCGTAGTCTGGTGGCTGTCGAGCCCGGTGGGCGTGGACCTGAACCTCACGGACCGGCACATCGACATCCGGCAGGTCGGCATATTCGCTGCCGCCAATGGGCATTTCGCGTCCGCCGAGGCGGGTCTTGCCGAGCTGCTCGCGCATCCGGGCGACTTTTACGTCAACTTCCACTCCGACAATTGCCCTGGTGGCTTTGCGCGCGGCTTCCTGCCCTGAGGCTTTTCTCATCGGAGGGGCCGACCCAGGCCCCTCCTACAAACGATCGTAGCCGCCGTCAGACTGGAGCACCCAGGCCCCTGGATCCGCGAGCTCCCTGGTTAGCAGGGTGTCGAGCTTCACGCGTGCGGCGGGGTCGAACACCGGCACCATGACCTCCACGCGGCGCCGCAGATTGCGCGGCCGCCAGTCGGCGGAGCCAATGTAGTACTCCTCTGCACCCCCACCCCCGTTCGCGAAATGATAGATGCGGGCGTGCTCGAGGAAGCGGCCCAGAATGCTCACGACACGGATCCGTTCGGACAGCCCCGGCACTCCCGGGCGAAGCGTGCAGATGCCCCGGACGACGAGGTCTACGTCCACGCCGGCTTGCGACGCCGCATACAGTGCCTGCGCCACGGTCGAGTCCGCGAGGCCGTTGAGCTTGGCGCGGATTCGGGCCGGCCGGCCCGCGCGCGCGTGCGCCGTCTCCCGCTCGATCATGGCCAGCAGGCGGGCGAGCAGGTCCGCCGGCGCGACCAGCAGGTGGGGCAGCCCGCCGCGAGGGGGTGTGCTCGAGCCGGTCAGCTCGTTGAACAACGCGTGGACGTCGGCCGTGATCCGCGGATCGGCGGTGAAGAGACCGACGTCGGCATAGACCAGCGCGGTATCGGGATTGTAGTTGCCGCTGCCGATGTGCGCGTAACGCTGCGCGCCCTTCCCGCGCCTGCGACGGACCACGAGTGCGAGCTTGGCGTGCGTCTTGAGGCTCACCAGGCCGGTCACGACGTGAATCCCCTCCCGTTCCAGGCTGCGAGCCCAGGTAATGTTGCGCGCCTCATCGAACCGCGCTTTCAGCTCGACGACTACCGACACATCTTTGCCTGCCGCGACTGCCCGGCTCAGCGCCTGCGCGATCGCGGAGGGCCCCCCGCCCCCCCCGCCCCCCCCGCCGGGGCGGTAAAGCGTGAGCTTGATCGACTGGACGTCGGGATCGTCCGCGGCTTCGGCGATGAAGCGCTCGAAGCTCGCCGTGAAGGAGTCGTATGGGTGGTGCACGAGCACGTCGCGCTCGTCGATCTGGTCGGCAATCGCGCGGTCCGGGAGAAACGGCGAGTTGCTGGGACGCGGTGGATAGTCCGCCAAGGGCGTCGTGACGTCCCGCAGCCTGCCGAGGTGGACCGGGCCGCCGGCGACGTACACGTCGGCGCCCCCACCGCCCTGCTCCCGCTCGCTTTCCTCGAAATGGATCTCCCGCTGCAGCAGGTCCTGCAACGGCGCCGGTGTCCCTGCCTCGATCTCCATCCGCACAACGGGCTGGAGCTGGCGGCGCGCCAGCTCCTCTTCGATCGCCTGGACGAAGTTGCCGGCAGCCGATTCGTCGAGCTGCAGGTCGCCGCTGCGGGTGAGGCGGAACGCGTGCGCGCCGACGACGATCCGACCGGGATAGAGCAGCTGGAGATTCGCGCGGACGATCTCCTCGACCGGCAGGAGTCGGCGGCCCTCGGAGAGGATTTCGAACCAGGGCATAGTGTGGCGGGGAGTCCGCGCGATCGCGCAGCACGGCGAGCAGCACGATGCGCCGATCGGTCACGACAGGAAACGGGTGACCGGGCGCTCGCGTCAGCGCCTTCGGGCTGAGGAACGGCAGCAGCTCGTTCGCGAAACGCGTGCGCAGCGCGGCGCGCTCATCGTCCGCCAACTCCGGCCAAAACACGACCGTCAGGCCGTCCCTGCCGACCGATCGTTTGCGGACGAGCGCCTCGAACAACCGGTATTGCCGGGCAATGAGCGGACGCAGCCGAATCGCGATCGCGTCGAGCGTTTCCTGCGGGCGGAGTCCGTCCGCGGACGGCCCGCCGCGCTCGAGCGCCACGAGCTGCTTCAGGGCACCGACCTGCGTCGCCACGAAGTCGTCCAGATTGGTCGAGAAGATCCCAAGGAAGCGGAGCCGCGCGGCCGGCGGTGTGCGCGGATCCTCGGCCATGGCCAGCACGCGGGCGTTGAACTCGATCCACGACAGCTCCGGATTGAGGAACTGCTCCGGTGCCGACCGCGCGGGATCGATCCGGTCCGGTGCCAGGACCGGGGTTCGCAGCTCGCTGAGCGTGACGCGACTGGCGCGCGCGACGTCCGCAGGCGTGAGATCGTCGGCCGGGTCACCCTCCCCGAAGGCCACGCCCGACCATTCGGGGATGAGCGGCGAGCGCGCCGCGACGGTGAGCGCGGCCAGGGTCGCGGGGTCGCGCAGCACCGGCGACCCGACGCGGTCCAGCAGCTCGGCCGGGGCGAACCATTGCAGCGCCGAATGACCCGCTCCGCCCAGACGCCGCGCCGTCCAGACTTCGAGCGCCGCGCGGTGGCCGGTCGGGGGCACGATGCCCAGCAACCGCAGCTGACCCTCACCACGGCCCACGATGCGGCGCAACGCGGCGCGACACGCCGCCTCGCCACTGCCGTGGTCCAACGGAACGCGCAGCTCGGCGCCCAACCGGCACAGTCCCAGACGACCATGCTCGACGGCGAGGAAGGCCAGCTCCCGTTCGCCCCGGAGCTCACCCGCGAGGACTTGTGCTTCCGCCGCATTCAGCGCGGCCTGCGCGCGGTGCAGCGGATCATCGCCCAGCGGCCGCAGCCGGCTGGTGGCCTCATAGCGGCGCGCCATGATGCGGGCGGCCATTCCTCCTCCCCCCCACGTGCGCGGCCGCAGCGACAGCTCCCACAATGGCGCGCGCAGCTCGCCCCGCCGCACCGTGATCGCATCGCTCACGATGTCGCACAGCGGGAGCAGCACGAGCGGCACCGCGATGCTGCGCCAGCGGCGTGACACGTCCCATTCGATCCAGGGGGCGAGCCGCGCGGGGTCGATGACCGCGCGCAGGCGCGCCAATTCGGGAGCCTCCAGCCGAGTGCCGTCGGGGAGCCACGCGGTGACGCGCTGCGCGCCGTCGGCCGTGAAGCGCATGCGGTAGCGGCCGCCGCGCTGCCGCAGCTCGCCGTCGGATGTGTCGCAGTAGACGTCGCGGAAGTACGTCGATTCAGGGGCCGAGACGTGAAAGCCGGCGGGAGGGTGGTCGAGAAGTTGCCCCAGCGTCGCCGCGTCGGGGACTTCCCACCGCGCAATCATGCTTACTGCGGATCCGGTTCGAACCGCAGCGCGGTGATTTGCGCGGCAGCTTCGCGGCGCAGCGCCGCCAGCAACATCTCGGCATTCGTCTGTTGGCGGAGCTGTACGACAAACGTGAGTGCGGTGTGTCCTGGTGCGGCTGACTCCGACCCGATCAGCTTCCATTTCCGCGCATACTGCTCGAGGACGCCGGCAATCGTGGGGTGGGCGACCGTCGGCATCGGCGTCTCCGCGATCAGCCGGCCCCGCACGCGCTCCGGCGCGGGCGCGGTGCCGATATCGAAGCGCCACAGCACGAGGACGACCGCGACGTAAATGACGGAGACGACAAACCCCACCGCAAACGACTGTACGCCTGCTGCCAGGCCCACGGCGATGGCGAGGAAGATGTAGACGGCGTCTTTCGTATCGCGCAGCGTATTGCGAAAACGCACCGCCGCGACGATGCCGGCAAGACTGAACGCGAGGGCCACGCTGTCCCGCACGATAAGCACGACGCCGGCGATCACGACCGGGAGAACGATCACCGTCTGCACGAGGGACGGGTCGTAGCGCAGCTTGGGCTTGGTGCGCATGTACATCCAGGCGACGGGGCACATCAGGGCGAGTGCGCTCAGCATCGCGACCGCCGCGCCACCCGGCGCCCGGTCGGAGAAGAAGGCGCCCCACGCCGGCCGCGAGCGCGCCACCAGCCACGCCGCGGCCCCGAGCACGGCGTAGTAGCCCAGCAGCCGGACGAATAACGTCAGCGCGCGCCGCTCGCTCACTGCGGAACCGTCCGGCAGCCGCGCACGAAGTCGCGCTGCACGACCGACCGGTTATCGATGGCGCGGTAGAAGTCATCGAAATAGTCCAGCAGGCCGCGCACATCCCGCTCGCTGAGATCGGGGACGGCGCGAACGGCGGCGTACATCGAATCCTTCGCCGATCGGAAGCGGGCCAGGACCCCGTTCAAGATGGTGTCGGGCTGGCAATAGCCGCGGTACAGCCGCTCACGCACCGAGTGGATCGGGAGTGTTTGCGGGGGGATCGCGTAGGGCGCTCCGACCGCGCCGGAGTAGTCGAAATCATACGGCACCGCAAACAACGGATGCGGCTCCGCCTTCACGCTCACGATCGCGATGTTGTGGCGTGCCCAAACCGACCAGTCGGTGTTGCCGATGAGGTATTGAAAGACCGCAACCAGCGTCATGTACGATGGGTCCGTGACCAGGTCGTGGACCTTCGCGGTCTCCAGCACCTCGGCGTCGAGACGACCTGCCAGCTCAACGTCTGATTCGATCAGGAATCCGTAGCGCGTCACGGTGTCGTGGTGTGCCGAATCGAGATACGTGATGTGCGCGAGCCGCACGCGAAAACTGGTATCGGTGAGCGCATTGAACACCCGATACACCGCATACTCCCGCAGCAAGTTGCGCTCGAACGACTGCCCGCTCTGGCAATGCGTGACCAGCTTGAGCTTGTCCTGACCCGCGAAGGGCGTGTCCTCGAGCTTGTGACTCGGCAAATCAAGGCGAATCGGGGGGAAGCCGCAGCGTGTCAGCCGGAAGATGCCCCGCGTGCGCAGCTTGACGTTCAAGCTGCCCGTGTCCGGCGCGGTCCCGTACCGCAGCGTGGCGGGATGGTCCTTCTTCTGCTCGCCGCGATCGCGAAACAGCGCACGGAGATCTGTCTCCAATTGCAGCGTCAGAGGGGCATGGTCGAGGAACAGCCGCGAACCGGAGGTGGGGAGGGCCTGAGCAACGAGCAGGGCGGCCAGAACAAGCTGCATGGGGCGAAGCTACGTCGATACCCGGTTTCGGCCAGCCTCCTTGGCTCTGTAGAGAGCCTTATCCGCCGCCTGCACGACCAGGTCCGGCGATGAGTTCCGGTGGTTCCGCTCGGCCACGCCGATGCTCACGGTGATCGTGATCGCCTGGCGGGTCTTCCTGCCTTTCTCGGCCTTGGGCTTCACGCGGGGCCGGAACCGCCGGCGCATCGTGAAGTGACTCGTTTCCACCGTCTCGCGCAGCTCCTCGAGATGCGGCAAACACTCATCCTGGCCCTTGCCGGGGAAGACGAGCGCGAACTCCTCTCCGCCGTACCGGTAGGCGGTCCCGCCGCCCGGGGCCTGCGCCAGCCGCGCGGCGACCAGGCGCAGCACATGGTCACCCGCGTCGTGGCCGTACGTGTCGTTGAAGCGCTTGAAGTGGTCCACGTCCACCATGGCGACGCTGAACTGGCCGCTCAGCCGCGGCAGCGCCTCGTTCAAGGCACGCCTCCCCGGGAGCTCGGTCAGCCCGTCGCGGTACGCCATCAGGTACGAGGATTCGATCACCGCCACGACGAGGATCAAGCCCGCGGTCGCCAGCCACAGCTCCTGACCGGGTCCCGCGGCCGGCCATGACAGCACCGCGAACACCGCGGCGAGGCTGTAGAAGTAGCCGCGCACCGGCGATTGCGGCTCGCGGAACCAGGCCATGGCCAGCAACACGCCGATGGCGAGGAAGGCAATGATCGCGGGCTGCTGGACGGGGGTCCAGGCGGTGAAGCGGGCCGGCAGCAAGTGGGTCGTCAGGAACTTGAGACTCTGGACCGGAAACGACTGCGCGACAAATACGACGCACATCACCTGCACGCCGAGCAGGACCCAGCGCAGCAGGCCGGCCGCAGTGAGGGTGCCGCGCTCGGGCAGCAGCGCGACCAGTGCGAGGTTGATCGGGAGCAGGAATGCCAGGGCGTGGAAGTAGGTGCGGTCGCGCGGTGTGTCGAGGACGTTTAGGAGGACGTATTCCGTGAGCGCGAGCAGCGCGATCGCAAACACCAGACGCGAGCGATTGAAGCGCCAGCCCAGCAGCAGCGCGGCGGCGAGGACGGTGAAAGGGAACACGGTTGCCAGACCAGCGGCGGTGCCGCGCAGCGACGGCATCGTGACGAGCAGTGCCGCCGCGACGAGAATCGGCACTTCGGGCACGAATTTGGAAAAGAAGCGTTTCATTGGGCCAGTAACGGTACGTATCCGAACTGGAAGGTCAACTAGCGGATTTCACAGGGTCAAGCGGGTTGACCACCTGTGCGCGGACTGGCGATATTCACCCGCCCCGCCATGGCGGTATCGTCTAGGGGACTAGGACGGAGCCCTCTCAAGGCTCAAACACGGGTTCGAATCCCGTTACCGCTACTCGTTGCCCCCATCGTCTAACGGCTAGGACACCACTCTTTCAAGGTGGGAACAGGGGTTCGATTCCCCTTGGGGGCATTTTTGGGAACCTGGATTCAGGAGCCTGGATTCAGAGGTGGCACCCCAGGATCCTAGATCCCGACTCCTTACTCCTCCGCTTGATACTCCCGCTGTACGACGCAGTTGCCGCCTGAATTCTTTGCCGCATACAACGCATGATCGGCGACCAGCATCAGCTGCGCGCTGGACGCCTGCGCCGCATCGCGGGGCAGCTCCACCAGCCCGCCGCTCACGGTCACCATCGTCGAGGCATGCTCGACCAGATTGCGCCGAATGCGCGTGGCCACGATGAGTCCCGCGACGGCATCCGTATCCGGCAGGATGATGGCGAATTCATCGCCGCCGAGGCGGGCCGCTATGTCGGTGCCACGCAAGCTTTTCTGGATGGCCACGGCGACGCGGCCCAGCGCCTGGTCGCCCGCATGATGGCCCCAGCGGTCGTTCAACAGCTTGAGGCGATCGACGTCGACGAGCAGCAGTGAGAGCGGCGCCCCGTAGCGGCGGCAGCGCGCGATTTCCCGCGTCATCGTCGCATCGAAGTGGTAGCGGTTGAACAAGCCGGTCAGTGGGTCCGTCACCGAACGCTGCTCCAGCCGCTCGAGCGCCTCGTGCTCCACGATCGTGGGTGAGACGAGGTCGCCGCTGATGTTCAGCATGTAGTCTACGGCCGCGACGACGGCGCCGACGTTGCGCCCGAGGCGCGAGCCGAGGTCGCGGCGGTGCGCTTCGATCGCCGCCGCACGCTCGGCGGCTTCGGTCTCGCTCAGCCGGGCGTGGGGGAAGACGCGCTGCAGGGGCAGGGACCCGGCGTCCACGGCGACCGTGGCTCCGCGGCGGTCGGCCCCGGCGCGGCGCTCCAGCCCGCTGCGACGCTCGTCCACGGGGGGGGAGTTACCAGCCGATGGCATAGTTCGAGAGCTTGTTGTGCTGGAAACTCATGCCGTCTCCAGCAAGTCGTCGAGCTTGTCGATTTCCGCGCGTGCCGACAGGCGTTGGAACGAGGAGCGGGCGCGCTGGGCGGCGGCTTTTCCGGAGGTCGCGTTGCCCCGCTGGATCAGCAGGTGCGCGAGATCGCGCTCCGCCATCGCGAGCAGCAGGGGACGGCCGTGCTGGGTGGCGCGATCGATGACGTCGCGTAGCAGCGTCTCGGCGTCTTCGTGGCGTCCCGTGAGGGCGAGCGCGCCTGCCTTGATGCGCAGGTCTTCGGCTTCGCGCACGGGGTCCTTGAGCTCGCGGTGGGTCGCGACCGCGCGCTCGATGGCGGCCATCGCCTGATCAGCTTCGCCGCGCGTGACGTGAATTTCGGCGAGGCCGGCGATCGCCTGGGCGGTGAGCTGCTGGTCGCCCAAACGCTCGGCTTCGCGAATGGCGATCTGGGCGATCTCGAGCGCGCGGTCCAACTGGCCCTGCGCCCGGCACACCATACCGAGATTGTGGCGCGCTTCGGCGATGCCGCGGCTGAAATTCGCCTGCTCGTAGGCGGCGATCGCGCGCGTGTACGCGATGACCGCACGGCGGTAGTCGCCCTGCATGTTCGCGATGATGCCGAGATTGTTGGAGCAGCGGCCGACGGTCGCCTGGTCGTTATCGTCCGACGCCTCTTCCTGCGCGCGGGTGAAGAAGTACGTGGCTTCGTCGATGCCGCCGCGCTCCAGCGCGATGGCGCCGCACACGTTCAGCGCGCGCACTTCCATCATCCGGTCCTTGAGCGAGCGGGCACGCAGCTGGGCGACCATGGCCCACTGCTGGCCCACCTCGAGGCGGCCCAGCCGGCTGTGGGCGATGCCCAACAGCAGCGTGAGGATGGCCGACTCTTCCAACTCGTCCTTGGAGCGCTGCTCGAGATAGGTGAGCAGCTCGGCGTAGCGGCCGGCGTCGGCGTACTGCTGCGCCACGTGCAGGGGCGCGAGCGTCCCGCGCAGCTGGGTGGCAAACGCCTCGTCCCAGCCCTGATCGGCGAGCTTGCGGATTTCGCCTTCCGCCCCGATGCGGGCGAAGAGGCCCTTGGCGGACTGCGCGGCGGCCTGGGCTTCGCCCTGCCGGCCGGCGCGCCGCAGCAGCGTGGTCAGGTCGCGCGTCGCTTCGGCCTGGAGCAAGAGTCGCTCGTGGAGCTCGGCGCGGCCAATGACCTCGCGCAGCGATTTCTCGGCACGCTGCAGATTGTTCTCGGCCACGAGCACCAACGCCAACACGCGGAGATCCTCGGCCTCGGCGACGGGGTCGGGCAGCTGGCCCCGAATAACGCGAACCCGGTCGAGGTCGCGGCTCGCCAACTCCGGTTCGCAGCGCGCGGCCCGGATTTCGGCGCGGCCCCGCACCGTCGCGGCAAACAGCGTCTCGTCGTGCGCCGCTTCAGCGGCGGCGACGGCCTGGTCGGCGGTGGCGAGCGCCTTGTCGTAGGCAGCCTGCTCGCGGTAGGCGTTGGCGAGGTTGTGCTGACACTCGGCGACGCCCGCCTGCAAGCCCGCGCGGTGGAACGCCGCGGTGGCGATTTCCCACGATGCGATCGCTTCGGCGTGACGGCCGCGCAGATGGCTGATGATGCCGAGATTGTTGGACGCCCGGCCGGTGGTGGCATGGTCGCCGTCGCGGCTCGCGGCCATCAGGGCCTGCGTGCAGAAGTCGGCGGCGACGTTCAGGTCCCCACGGGAGAGGGCGATCGCGCCGCGCGCATTGAGCGCGTGACGCTCAACGCCGTGCTCGCCGCGCGTGCGCGCGCCGGCCAAGGCCAGGTCGATCCACTGGAGGCCTTGTTCGTGTCGGCCGAGCCGCGCCTGCGCGATGCCGTGGAGCAGCGCGAGGGTCGGGGTGTTTTCGAGCTCGCTCTGGTCGTGACTGCGCAGGAACTCGACCACCGCGGCATGATGCCCTGCGGCCGCGAGTGCGCGGGCTTTCACGACGACCGGTGACGCCTCCAGGAGGCGCTGGTCGCGAGGATTGTTGGTAAACATGCTTGGGCTCGGCCCCGCCTAGTAGCTAATGATCCAGTCTAGCAACTCTTCCGCGACTGCATACTCGCTAAAATGGGCCAAGCCCCAGGTGAACGACTTCTCGTCGAGCGACTGGGTCGCCGGGAGATGGGTCCACGGCTCGGAGGGTACCTCGCGATACCAGAGACCGAGCAGCTGCGCCTCGATCTTGGCATCGGTGCTATCCGCGACGCCGTCACCGTTCAGGTCACCGCCAGCTCCGTCATACCAGATCTTCAGCTCAGCAGGCGTGCCGAATTGGAGGCCGGTCGGCTCGAGCGATACGCCAATCTTCGTGGTGTCCACGTTGACGGTGATGAAGACCGAGTCACCCATCGCCAGCTCGCCGACGCCCGGAACGAACTGCGGGTCCGTGATGGTGAGCGTCAGGAACGGATGGACTGCGCTATCGATGCTGCTGGTGTAGTTGATTTGTACCGACCGAGCCTCGCCGCGCACCGCCCAGAATGAGACCGCGTACTGGTCAAGACTCAGGGGAGGTGTCAGGGCCGCCATTCCGGAGCGGCGCGCGCGAGACTCAGTCGATGTGAAGCCTGAAGTGTTACTGCCTGCCCACCGCAGGAATTGCGGAGCCGCGGGAGCTTTCACCGCTGTGGGTTGGTCCGCGCAGCGCGCTACCGACAGCGCCAGGGCGAACACCATGAGAGAGCGGCGCACGAACATGCGAATCTCCAAGGGCTGGGCGACTTGACTAGGGCAGTAGGGGATGTCAGCTTTGGGCCGGATTGGTCCCTGCTGACTCCTCTGGAATGACACGAAAGTAGGCCCATTTTGTCACCTGTCAAGCCCGAAACAGGACCGAAACGAGTCCCTGTAGCCGCGCGGTTGGCGGTGCTGCTGGACGTGTTCTCCCCGTGGGAAGGCATCTCGTTGAGCTACCGGCAGTTCGCTGCCGCGCTGGGCGGGGCCGTAACTGAGGCAGCCATAAAGAAATGGCCCCATCGGGAGAAATTCCCCGCCGACGTCGCCCGACTGATCGTGACCAAAGCGAAAGAGCTTGGCATCCCAGACGTTACGCTCGAGTGGGTCCTGTGGGGGGAGGGACAAGGTCCCAAAAAAGGAACCAAAAATGTCCCAACGCAGGGACCGCAGGCTGAACATCTGGAGTTAGCGGCGAGCATCGCGGAGGCGCTCCGGACCGACCTGGCCCACAACGAGTTCGCGCAGTGGTCGTCGGTCGAGGTACAGCGCACCGTGATTTGGTCGCTCAAGGATCTGGCCCGGCGGCTGTGGGTGCTGCGCTTCCCGATGGCGGAGACGTTCAAGCTGACGGATGACTGGGGCACGAAAATCGGACTGCCGACCCGTTCCCTTGCTTCGCCGCCGGGTCCTGATGAATTTTCCGCCGCTCCAAGGGCCGATAGCTCAACTGGCAGAGCAACTGACTCTTAATCAGTAGGTTCTCGGTTCGATTCCGAGTCGGCCCATGGCCACAGATCACGCAGATTTGCCGCAGATCCTCGCAGATCACAAAGAATGCATCAGCGCAGATCCGTTTAGATCAGCGAGATCTGTGGCCACGTTTGACATCCGGCCGCCCGGCCGGGAAGTTCTGCAGCGGCCCAACCATGCCCACCTTCTTCGAGCGGGTGCGTGCCGCTCTCGCGCCGAAGGGCTACCAGGTCGAACGCGAGCTGGGCAGCGGCGGCATGGGTATCGTCGTCCTCGCCCGGCAAAGGCGACTCGACCGGCTGGTCGCGGTGAAGGTGATTCGACCGGAGCTGCACACCGCGCTCGCGACCGAGCGGTTCGTCCGGGAGGCGCAAGCCCTCGCCAGCCTTCCCCACCCGCACATCGTGCAGGTCTTCGAAGCGGATGAAGCCGACGGTTTACCGTACTACGTGATGCAGTACCTCGACCGCACGACGGTCGAGACCCGGCTGCGCGCGGGTCCGATTCCACCACCGGAAGTCCTCAAGCTGGGCCGCGACTTGCTCGACGCGCTCGAGCACGCCCACGCGCACGGGATCGTGCATCGGGACGTCAAGCCCGCCAACGTGTTCTGGGACGGCGAGAACGCCGTCCTGGTCGACTTCGGCGTCTCGAAGCGGCTGGGGACGGGCGATAAGAAGGAAGAGCCGCTCACCGAGCCGGGCCGCCAGGCGGGGACCCGAGCCTACATGACGCCCGAGCAGCTGGCCGGGGAAGACGCGACGCCGGCGAGCGATTTGTATGCGGCGGCCCTCGTGCTCTACGAGTCGTACACCGCGCGCCATTGGCTGGAGGCGCAGAGCGCGCGGACGCGAGTGTGGCGCCGCGTGCCCTGGCTCGTGCGCGGCGTGTTGCGGCGCGGTCTCGCCTGGAAGGCCCGAGACCGCTGGCCCGATGCCGGGACGTTCAAGCGAAGGTTTTGGGCGACGCGCGTGCGCCGCTATCAGCTGGGCGCGGTGGGGCTGGTTGCCGTCGGACTGATTGTCGGCACCGCCGTCACCGGCCGCGCCAGCATGGAGGCATGGCCGTTTCAGCGCGCCGCCGGCCTGCGTCTCGTGGTGTCGGCATTCGAGCAGGAGTGTGGCGCGCCGGCAGATGCGGGGGAGCGGGTCGCCCGCAAGCTGGTGCGCGACTTGCAAGGCTACGCCGACTTCGCGGTCTCGGGTCCGAGCCGTGCGCCCTGGTTCCGGTCGCGCTCGACCGTGGTGGTGCGCGGTCAGGTGTGTGCGCAGGGCAACGCGGTGCGCGGCGAAGTCACACTGTCGGGAGCCTCCAATCCGACGATCGTCGCGCGCGCCGATACCGGTCGCCTGGATGCGCTCGCGGACACGCTCTCCTATGCCATCGTTCGCGAGATCTGGAACCGTGACAATCCGTTCGATCCCGCGTTGCCGACGAAGGCGCTGCCGCGCAGTGCGCGCGGGTTGGCGGCATGGCTCGTCGCGGAGCGACACTTTGCGCAGGCGCGGTGGGGCTCGGCGGACAGTGCGTACGCCGTCGCCGAGGCGGTCGACTCGACCTGCTGGCTCTGCTCCTGGCGCCACGCGGAAGTGGAGAAATGGCTCGGCCGGCCGTTCGACGAGACGCGGGCGGCACGCTACCTCAGCCACATCGATTCTTTCCCGCCGCACTATCAGGCGGTGATCCGTGCGTCTCGCCAACCGCTCGTCGCATCGCTCGCCACGCTCAAGGAAATCGTCCACCAGCGGCCCGGTTTCCTCCCGGCGCTGTTCATGCTGGCCGACGAGACCTACCACCGCGGGCCGCTGATCGGCCTTTCGCGACGCGATGCCATCCAGGCGCTCCAAGCCGTCGCCCGAGTCCGGCCCGATTTCCTTCCGGCCGCCGAGCATCTGACGTGGGCCCTCACCGCCGATGGCCAGGACAGCAGCGCCGCTGCGGCCTTCCACACTCTCGAACAGTCGGGTCCGCCACCCGATTCCTACTCGCAGGAAGTGCGCGCGCTCCTAGCTCTGGGTTTGGTGTGCCGCTTCGATGGGCGCTCGCGCTGCAGGCAAGCGCTCGACGCGGCGTTGGCGCAGACGGGGGCGCTGCAGTACCCGGATCTGGCCGCGGGCCCGCGGTACCTGATGACGTTCGACGCGCCGGCCGGCGCGGTGGATTTTGGACGGCGCTTCGCCGCCCAGGCGGACGCCCCGGCACTTGTCGAGTCCGGGTTGGTGGCCGCGCTGTCGGGCTACCTGGCATTGGGCCGGACCGATTCGGCCCGCGGCGCGGCGCAGGCGCTGCACGGACTGGGGCGTCCCGAGCTGACCGTGCTCCCCGCCGAGCTCGCGGGCGTGCTGCTGCTCGTCGAACCGTCCCACGGCGACGGACGCGCACAAGCGGAGGAGACCACACGCGCGCTCGTCGCGCACACGCGCTCGAGTGTCAGCACGGCGGCCACGCGACGGCGCGCCGCCTGGCTGCTGGCGCTGCTGGCGCGACGCTGGGGGGGGGGACCCTCGGATTCGGCCGCGTACCTCCGGCTGCTGGACGGCGAACGTGGTCGCCAACCGCTGACGACGCTTTTGGCCGCAGATGCCGCGGCACGCCAGGACCGACCTCTGGCGGCTTTGCAGCTGACTGATGCCCTCACGTCGCTGCAAGCCGACAGCCTCGGCGATCCCGAAGTCGTCGATCCCTTCTTCCGCACGCTGCTGCATCTGTTCCGCGCCGATTGGTACGTGCGCCGCCAGGACAGGGACGGCGCGGAGCGCGAGCTCCGCTGGTATCAGAACAACGACGTGTTTGGCCGGCCGAGCGGACCCCCGCAAGTCGCCGACGTGGACTGGGGATTCAGCACGCTCGCCCGCTGGCGGCTGGCGCAGCTGCTCGACGGTGCGGACGACAGCCGGGCCTGCGATCTCTACCGTGAGGTCCGACGCGACTGGGCTGACGGCGAGGCGTTGTATCGCGCTCGCGCCGACAGTGCCGCCGCTCGCACCGCCGCGCTGCAATGCCCTCCGAGAGCATGATTTTTTGTCAGACGTTGGGCCCGCCACTCGTGCGGCTGGCGGACGGGTCGACGCCGACCGACCTGCAATGGCAGAAGAACCTCGCCCTCCTCGTCTACCTCGCCCGCTCGCCCAAGCGCACCCGCACGCGCGATCATCTGATCGGACTGCTGTGGGGGGATAAGGAGGAAGCGAAAGCGCGGCATTCACTCACGCATGCGGTGGCGACGCTGCGGAAATTCGCCCCCGGTGCGGTGAAGTCGACCCGCACACACGTGCGGCTGTCGGACTCCGGCGTGACGCTGGATGTGGAGCAAATGGAGGCGCTGGCCGCGCGCCGCGACTACGAGGCGGCGGGCCGGCTGGTCGTCGGTCCCTTCCTCGACGGGCTACGCATCGACGGCGCCTCGGAATTCGACGACTGGATGTCGGCGGAGCGGGCGTACTGGCAGCGGCGCTCTGTCGAGGTACTCGTGTCCGAGTCCGGCAAGGCGCTGTCGAGCGGCGACCTGGAGACGGCGGAGCAGGCGGCGCGGGCCGCCGAGGAGCTCGATCCGGCTTCCGCCGTCGCCGTCCGGGCGTTGTTGCGCGCGCTCGCCCTGGCCGGCGATCGGGGGCGGGCACTGGCGACGATCACCGCATTCGCCGAGCGGCTCAAGCAGAACGGTGAGACGCCGGACGCCGAGACCGAGGCGCTGGCGGCCCGCATTCGTGACGACCGGACGCTGCGCCTACAGGCGCCGCGCTCCGAATCGCGTCGCGCGCCATTGGTGGGGCGGAGCGCCGAGCTCGACCGGCTCGTGGGCACGTGGGACCGCTGTCGCCAGGGGGCGGGGGGGGGCCGCGGCGGTGTCGTGCTGATCGAGGGCCACGGCGGTACGGGAAAGAGCCGGCTGGCGGACGAGCTTGCCGGGCGCGCGCGCCTCGATGGCGCGGTGGTCACCGCCGTGCGGGCGGTGGAAGCCGATCAGACGGATCCGTGGAGCGGCGTTCTGGGCATCGCGCGCGGTGGCCTGCTCGACGCGCGCGGCATCGCCGCAGCCTCACCAGGCGCGCTGGCGGAGCTGCGAAGCACCACACCTGCCGGCGCGCCGGCCCGGGCGTTGTCGGAAGCGATGATGGCGGTTGCCGACGAACAACCGCTGCTGGTCGTGGTGGACGACGCGCATTGGCTCGACCGCGAGTCGCTGCTCGCGTTGGGGGCGGCGGCACGGGACGTCGCCCGCGCGCCCGTGTTATTCGTGCTCACCGCATCGCCGCAGCTGCGTCGGGGCGAGCTGGATGAAATCCGGGCGCACATCGGCCGTGAATTGGCGGGCGCCGTCGTCGTGCTGAGTGCCCTCGCCGGCGAGGATCTGCACGGGCTCGCGCGCTGGGCCGTGCCCGCCTACGATCGCGTGCAGCTCGAGCGCCTGTCGCGCCGCCTCGTCGCCGATTCCGCCGGCATTCCGCTGCTGGCCATCGAGCTGCTGCACGCCGTGACGCTCGGCCTGGACCTGCAGCAGCTGACGGGGGCCTGGCCGGAACCGCTGCGCACGCTCGAGCAAACCCTTCCCGGTGATCTGCCCGACGCGCTCACCGCGGCCATTCGCGTGAACTTTCACCGGCTCTCGACCGGCGCGCAGCGCGTGCTCGTCGTGGCCGCAGTGCTGAAGGGCCGAGTGTCGCCCGCACAGCTGGCGCAGGCGTCGGGCATTTCGGGCGAAGCGCTCACGGCCGCACTCGACGAGCTCGAGTGGCAACGCTGGCTCGCCGCCGAGGTGCGCGGCTACTCCTTCGTTGCGAAGATCGTGCGCGACGTGATCGACCGCGACATGGTGCTGTCTGCCGAGCGGCAGCGCATCATTACCTCCGCGCCACCGTCCCGATCGCGTTGATCAAGTCGCCCAGGTCGTAGGGCTTGGTAACGGAGGGTTGTCCGCAGTTCTCCAGGAATGCCCGCGTCTCGCCGCGCGCCTGATCACCGGTGACGAACACGAAGCGCTTGGCGACCAGCGGCCGGCTGTTGACCAGCTGCTCGTACATCGCGCGGCCGCCGAGCCGCGGCATCTGCAGATCGGTGACGACGGCGTCGAAGGCGGTGTCGCGGTCGCCTAACCGCTCCATCGCTTCGAGGCCGTTTTCTACCGCGACCACCTGGTGCCCTTCGCGCTCGAGCAGCAGCACCATCGCCTGCCGGTTCACGGCATCGTCGTCCACGACGAGAATGCGCATGCGCGGCAGGCTTTCCGCCGGTGCGGCGAGCGGCGTGTGCGCGCCGAGCACGCTGCGCGGCAGCGTCACGACGACTTCGGCGCCCGTGCTGCCGCCGCGCGGCCGCAGCCGCAGGTTGCCACCCGCCGACTGCGCGAGTGCCCGGGCCAGCGCGAACTCCACCTCGCCACCGCCGCCCGACTGGGTAAAGCGGAACGGCGACGTCAGCCGCTGCTCCGCTTCAACGGCCAGGGGCGTACCGGAATCCCACAGCGAGGCGACGATCGACGGTCCCGTCGCGATCACGTCCAGCCGCAGCTCGCGCGGCGGCTGAGCGGCGCGCAACCGGCGCAACGAGAAGTCGAGCAGTTTGGTCAACATCTCCGTGAGCTGCGCCATCGGGCAGGCCACCATGGGCAGGTCAGCGGGAACCGAGCGCACCAGCTTGACGCCCAGCTCGCGGAAGGTGGACTCGCGCTCCGCCAGGACGCCGTTGATCACGACCGCCGCATCGCAGGGCTCCGCCGCGCCCGCCGGGTGCGCGGCCAGCTCCAGGAAATGGCTCGAGATCTCGGCCGCGCGCCGCACTTCGCCGTGCAGCAGCACGAGGGCGCGGGCGCGCTCCGGATCGAGGGGAGTACCGTGGAGCAAATCGGCGAGAGCGCCGATGGCGGCGAGGCGGTTGTTCAGGGCGTTTAAAACGTTTGCCGAACCGTCGTCGAGGACGACGTGCTTAACGTCGGGCGAAGCCGGCGTGGAGGGTGGAGGTTGTGACGGGGGCGCTGGGCGAGCGCGCGCTGCTGCCAGGACCTGCTTCTGGCGTCCCAGCAGATAGCCGATCAGCGCCCCGACCGCGGCGCCAAACCCGAAAGCAACCCATAGCTCCATGCGGAAAAGCTATGCGCCGTGCAAATTTGTGCGAGCAGTCGGGCGTCACGGTAGGCTGTACTTGACCGCGAAACGTCTCTATTTTTCGTCGCCCGCCCTGGTGGTGAAACTGGTAGACACGCTGTCTTGAGGGGGCAGTGCCGCAAGGCGTCTCGGTTCGAATCCGAGCCAGGGCATTCTACCGCGTGCTTCTCGTCCTACCCAAATCGCTTCGCCGCCCGTTCCTGCGCCTTGCGGGCTTCCTCCTCACGATTCCGAGGGGGTGCCTTGATGGTGAGCGAATCAATCAATCGTCGAGCGATCAGCGTCACCTCATCCACCGCGGCATTGAATGCCGCCTCATTGGCATGCGACGGGTGCGTCGTGCCGCTGAGCTTGCGCACGAATTGCAGCGCCGAAGCGCGAATCTCGTCGTCGGTTGCCGGCGGCGCGAAGTTCGCCAGCGTCTTGATGTTTCTGCACATAACGTCCCTCACAGTGCAAGCGTGAGTCTAAGCCGTAAGTGGGGCTACCACAATGAGATTCCCCTGTGTCGATTTCGCCGGGGTCCGTTCGTCGCCTGGATGACCGCAGACGAACCAGACCTGAACCCAAGACGGAAAGTGAGACGGCGATGCGTTTCATCGTGATGGTAAAGGCCAACAAGGACTCCGAAGCCGGCGTCCTGCCGACCGAGGCACAGTTGAAAGAGATGGGCAAGTTCAATGACGAGTTGGCGAAGGCGGGCGTCATGCTCGCCGGCGAGGGCCTCCAAGCGAGCTCGAAGGGTGCGCGCATCACGTACTCTGGCAGCAAGCGCACGGTGCGGGACGGCCCCTTTGCGGAGACCAAAGAGCTCGTCGCCGGGTTTTGGATTTGGCAGGTGAAGTCGAAGCAGGAAGCACTCGAATGGGCGAAGCGCATTCCGTTCAAAGACGGGGAGGAAGTCGAGATCCGTCAGGTCTTCGAGGCCGAGGATTTCGGCGCCGAGTTCACGCCCGAGTTGCGGCAGCAGGAAGAGCGGCAGCGGGCCGTGATCGAAAAGAACAAGCAGCGCGCGGGGAAATGACCATGCGATTCATGACGATTGTGAAGACCCGCGAGACCGGTGCTCGACCCTCAGCGGCGCTCATCGAGAAGATCGGCAAGCTTGGCGAGGAAGCCGCGAGGCAGGGTAAGATGGTCGGCATGGGCGGCCTGCTGCCGACTGCCACCGGCGCGCGCGCCCGGCTCGCCAATGGGAAGATCACGGTGACCGACGGACCGTTCACCGAGGCCAAGGAAGTCATCGGCGGCTACGCGATCTACGACGTCGCGTCGAAGCAGGAAGCGATCGAATGGACTAGGTCGTTCCTGGAGGCGCACATCGGACTCTGGGACCAGGAGCTGGAGGTGGAAGTCCGGCAGATGATGGATGCCCCCGCAACAGGCTGCTGAGGCCATCGATGCGGTCTGGCGGATTGAATCCGCCAGGCTCATCGCGGGGCTCGCGCGGATCGTGGGCGACGTCGGTCTCGCGGAGGACCTGGCGCAGGATGCGCTCGTCGTCGCCCTGGAACAGTGGCCGGCGGCAGGCGTCCCGGACAACCCGGGCGCCTGGCTCATGGCCACGGCGAAGCACCGGGCCATCGACCACCTGCGCCGCCGCAAGATGCAGGACACCAAGCACCAACATCTGGGACGCGAGCTCGCGGAACGGCAGGTGAGCCCGGAGGCGGACCTCGCCGCGGCGCTCGACGATCAGGTCGGCGACGACCTGCTCAGCCTCATCTTCACCGCCTGCCACCCGGTGCTCACGACGGAAGCCCGCGTTGCGCTGACGTTGCGGCTGCTGGGCGGCCTGACCACGGAAGAAATTGCGCGCGCGTTCCTCGTTCCCAAGGCGACGATCCAGCAGCGCATCGTGCGGGCGAAACGGACGCTCGCCGCGGCGCGCGTGCCGTTCGAGGTGCCGCGGGGTGCGGAGCTGGCCGCGCGCCTCGAGTCGGTGCTCGAAGTCATCTACCTGGTTTTCAACGAAGGCTACTCGGCGACGGCGGGCGACGATTGGGTGCGGCCGGCGTTGTGCGAGGACGCACTGCGCCTGGGCCGCATCCTGGCGGAGCTCGCGCCGGCGGAGCCCGAGGTACACGGGCTCGTCGCGCTGCTGGAGATTCAGGCGTCGCGCATTCGCGCCCGCGTGGGACCGGGCGGCGAACCGATCCTGCTGCTCGATCAGGACCGCGGCAAGTGGGATCATTTGCTCATCAGCCGGGGGCTGGCGGCACTGGAGCGGGCCGAAGGGTTGGGTGGAACGTACGGGCCCTACACGCTGCAGGCGGCGATCGCCGCCTGTCATGCGCGTGCCCGCACCGCGGAAGAGACGGAGTGGACGCGGATCGTGGCGCTGTACGACGGCCTCGCGCAGCTCATGCCCTCGCCGGTGGTGGAGCTGAACCGCGCGGTGGCCCTCGGAATGGCGTTCGGCCCCGCGGCGGGACTCGAGCTGGTCGATGCGTTGACTACGGACCCGGCGTTGGCGGGTTATCATCTGCTGCCGAGTGTGCGCGGCGATCTGCTCGCCAAGCTCGGCCGTTTCGAGGAGGCGCGCGCCGAGTTTACGCGGGCGGCATCGCTCACGCAGAACTCCCGCGAGCGGGAGCTGCTCCACAAGAAAAGGGAGGCCCTATGAAGAAGGAATGGTCGCCGCAGCTGCTCAGTGTGCTGAGAATCGTGCTGGCATTCCTCTATATTCAGGTCGGCTCGGCGAAGTGGTTCGCGTTCCCGGCCGCGATCATGCCGGGCGGCGGCACGGCGCCCGTGGGATCGTTGGCGTGGTTCGCGGGGGTGATCGAGGTCGTCGGCGGCACGCTCTTCCTGGTCGGTCTATTCACGCGGCCGGTCGCGTTCATTCTCGCGGGTGAAATGGCCTTCGCGTATTTCATCGGTCATGCGAGTCAAGGCCACTGGCTCTGGCCCGTCCTGAACCAGGGCGGACTCGCGGTCATCTACTGTTTCCTCTTCCTCTATTTCTCCGCGGCGGGGCCCGGTCCCTGGAGTGTCGACGCAAGTCTCGCCCGGCGCCGCACCGCCGTTCCGGTCCTCTGAGTGACGGAGACCGTCTCACGCTACGATCGCTCGATCGTCGCAGGGCCGCTCCGGGCCGCGGTTTGGAAGATCGCGTGGCCGACGATGCTCACGAACGCCATCGGCGGATTGCAGGGCATCGTGGATCACGTGCTGGTCGGCAATCTCGTCGGCTACAAGGCGAATGCCGCGATCGGCGTGAGTTGGCAGATCTTTCTGGTCGTCATCGTGTTCATTTCGTCCCTGTTCACGGGCATGAGTGTGCTGGTGGCGCGCTTCGCCGGGGCGGGGGATGCGGAGAAGGTCGACCGCGTCGTCTATCAGGCGTTTCTGACGGCGATCGGTATCTCGCTGCTGGTGATGGCGCCGGTCGGGTATGTCGCGACGCCCTGGCTCCTCGACCTCGTCAATGCCACGGACGCGGTGAAGGCGGAAGCGCAGCCATACCTCCGCATCTTGTTCGGCTTCTCGACCGGCATGCTGATCTTCTTCATGTTCAGCGGCGCACTGCGCTCGGCCGGCGACGCGCGGACGCCGATGATGCTCGGTATCGCGATGACCGTATTGAATCTCGTGCTGAACATCGTGCTGATTCGCGGCCTGGGGCCGATCCCGGCCTTTGGCACGCGCGGTTCGGCGATGGGCACGTGCATTACGGCGTGGCTGCTCGCCGTCTTCGCGCTGTGGAAAATGTGGACGGGGGGTTGGGTCGTCGCGTTTCCCAAGGGACGCGGCCTGGGTCCTGACTGGGGAATCATCCGCGAGCTGTTCCGTTTTGGCCTGCCGACCGGCATTCAGGGAATCGCGATGAACGTCGGCGGCGTGTTGATGCTGTCGTTCATCGGATCGTTGGCGCAGAGCGCGGCCGCGCAGGCCGCATTCGCGGTGTCGTATTCGGAGCTGTTCTCGCTGATCACCTGGACGTCGGTGGGCCTCATGGGATCGGCGGCGGCGGTGGCGGGACAGAATCTCGGGGCAGGCCATCCTGACCGTGCCGATCAGGCCGTCCACGTCGCGGCCCGTTACGGCCTTTCCGTTGCGGCCTTCGTCGGCTTGTTCTTCCTGTTCTTTCCACGCCAACTGCTCGCGGTCTTCGGGATGCATGATGCGGTCGTCGTAGACGTCGGCGTGCAGCTGCTGCGCGTCTTGAGCGTGTCGGGGCTGTTCATCACCGTGGCCCTGGCGTACACGGGTGGCCTGCAGGGAACAGGTGATACGAAAAGTCCGTTGTACATCTCGATGATCTCGCAGATTCTTGTGCCGCTGGGCATCTGCTTTGTGATTCGGCAGACCGGTACGCTCGATCCGATCGACATCTGGCTCGCGATTCTCGCCGGTCACGTAACGCGCTGCGTGCTCAGCGTATTGCGATTCCGGCAAGGGCAGTGGCGCACGATCGCGCTGCGCATCTAATGGACTATCGCTATGTGATCGTGGGCGGCGGCATGACAGGCGCCGCCGCCGCTGAGGGGATTCGGAGCGCGGATCCGGACGGCGCGATCGGGCTCATCTCGGCGGAGCAACATCCACCCTACGCGCGTCCGCCGCTGTCCAAGGCGCTGTGGAAGGGCGAGCCGGAATCGAGCATCTGGCGCGGAACGGAGAAGCTCGGCGTCGACCTGCGGCTGGGGCGAAGCGCAGCCACGCTCGATGCGCGCGCCAAGACCGTCACCGACACCATCGGCGACGTCGTCTCCTACGACAAGCTGCTGCTCGCGACGGGCGGCACGCCGCGCCGCCTGCCGCTCCAGACGGACGAGATCATCTACTATCGCACCTACGACGACTATCGAAAGCTCCGCACGCTCGCGACTGAGAAGCGCCGCTTCGCCGTGCTGGGCGGCGGGTTCATCGGCTCGGAAGTCGCCGCGGCGTTGCGCCTCGTAGGCCGCGACGTGACGATGGTGGTTCCCGAAGCGGGGATCGGCGCCCGCGTCTTTCCAGCCGACCTGTCGCAATTCCTGGTGCAGTATTACCGCGAGCAGGGAGTCGACGTCCGGACGGGCGAATCGCTGACGGGTCTCACGCGCAGCAAAGACGAGCTCAGGCTTGCGACGAAGAGCGGGCAGGAAGTCCGCGTGGACGCCGTCGTCGGCGGGATCGGCATTCAACCGAACGTCGATCTCGCCGTGCAGGCCGGTGCGCGCGTCGACAACGGCGTCGTCGTCGATGAGCTGCTGCGGACCAGCGTGGCGGACATCTTCGCGGCCGGCGATGTCGCCAACTTCTTCAATCCGGCGCTCGATGCGCGGCTGCGCGTGGAGCACGAGGACAATGCCAACACGATGGGCGCCGCCGCGGGCCGCGCGATGGCGGGCGACAAGACGCCGTACACGCACCTTCCTTTTTTCTATTCAGACCTGTTTGCACTCGGCTACGAGGCGGTCGGGGAGCTGGACGCTCGGCTCGAGACTTTCAGTGACTGGAAGCAGCCGTTCCGCGAGGGGGTCGTCTATTACCTCAAGGACGGGCGCGTGCGCGGCGTACTGCTCTGGAATACGTGGGGGCAGGTGGATGCGGCGCGCGCGCTGATCGCGGACCGGCGCACGGTGCGCGCCGAGCAGCTGCGGGGACGGCTCGCAGCCGCTTAATCCGTCAGAGCGATGCGGCGCGCCCGGTCCCACAGCCCGGGCACCGAAAGGCGGCGTGCGACCTGCTCGAATGCCGGGGTGGGTCCTTGCCAGCGGAGGTCGGCGACCGTTCCGACCGGCACGTCGGTCCTGAGCGTCGCAAGCGTACGGAACAGCAGCGCCAGCTCGCGATGCTCCTGGAGTGCGGCGGCCAGGCGCGCCGCGCCGCGCACCGGCACTGTCCACTCGGTCGACTTCGCTGGTATACGCTCGAGATGCTCATAGCGGCCGAGGACCGCTCCGGACGCCTTCTCGCCCCATCCCGGAATGCCGGGAAACCCGTCCGCGGAGTCACCGACCAGCGCGAGATAGTCCGGAATCGATGATGGTCCCACACCGAATCGCGCCACGACACCGGGCTCGTCGCGCAGCTCGCGCTTGCGGCGATCGAATTGCACGACGCGCTGTCCCACGACGCACTGGCTCAGATCCTTGTCGGGCGTGCAGATGATGACCTGCGCGACGCCCGCGGTCTCGGCGGCGGCCCGCGCGGCCGCCGCCAGGGCGTCGTCGGCCTCGAATTCCTCCATCGCCCAGACGACGACGCCCATGGCGCGCAGCGCGTCCTCCAACGGATGGAACTGCGCCAGCAGGTCCGGCTCGATGCCTGCGCTGGTCTTGTACCCGGCCCACAGCTCGTTCCGGAACGACTCGATGACGTGATCGGTGGCCACGCCGAGGTGCGTGGCGCCGCCCTCGAGCATCCCGAGCACCGATCCCAACACACCGCTGGTGGCGGCGACCTCGCGGCCGTCCTTGTCCTGCTGTTTCGGCATCGCGTAGAAATGCCGGAACAGCTCGTAGGTGCCGTCGAGGAGATGGACTCTCAACGTTGCTGCTGGCGCCGTAAATCGGCCACGAGCTGATCGCGCAGCGCGCCGATCGCCCGGCCGCGGATGTTGAGGATGCCACCCGGCAGATTATCGAAGCGATAGCGGCGCAGGATGAGCAGATAGATCCCCGTGCCGCGGTCGATTGCCGAGGTGAGATCGACGGCCGCTTCGAAGTAATGATTGGCGTACAGCTGTTTCGCGGCGACCAGGGTCATCCCCGGAAGCTCCGGCGGCGTGTAGACGACGAGATGCGTCACGCTCAGAATCGGCCGGAGACGGGGAAGCACGTCCTCGGACCAGAACATGATTTCGGAGGCTCCCGGCAACGAATCGTGCGGATAGCCGGCGAGATACTTCTGGAGCGACGGCACGGTCTGATAAACGAACCGCGATTCCGCGAGCTGCGCCGCGAACGCCTCGCTCGCGTGCACGTTGAGATTGCCGCGATCGTCGTAGATCGCCATCGCCGAGTCGCCGCGGGTGCGGTAGTCGGTGACGTACTCCACCAGCCGCCGCCGCGCGTAGGCGCTCAGCTGCGCCTGCAGCTCGGGCGCCGGCGCCGACCAATTCATCTGGTCGTGGATGCGGCGCATGTCGGTAGCGGGGAGCTTCACCACGCAGTCGCCCGGCTTGCAGTCTCGCATCTCGCCGACGTCGCGGCTGTTGATCGTGACCGCGGCAACATCGCCCGCGGTCGCGGGATTGCCGAAGATGCCGAGCTGGGTGCGATTCGGGGTGCGCAGCGCAGCGGGAAAGTTGCGCGCGGCGCTCGCCCAGGCATCCCGCGTCACCGCGACCGTGATGATGCCGAACACGGCGACGTCGCGGCGGTCGCGCGCTTCGAGGACCTTGACGACCGGCTCGCCGCGCTCGACCGCCGCGAGCTGCGCGCTATCGAATCCGATGCTTTGTTGCAGGAATTCCGCCAGCCTTGGCGGTGCCGTCGTTTGAAGTAATAGAAGAAGAAGGGGCAGCATGCGCCTCCCTTAGATCAGCGAATCGATGGGCAAGTGCGAGAACAGTTTCGCGCCGATCGGCCGCCAGAATCCCGCCTCGGGTTCGTCGGTGTAGCCGCCGGTCCATTGCAGGCCGCCATTCCTGCCCCGCGTCACTTCGTACGCCAGGGCGGGGCTCGACCACCGTTCGAACAGCTCCGCCACGTGGCCCGCGAGCTCCGCGCTGCTGACGAGCACGCCGTCTTCCGTGTTCAGCTCGAGCGAGCGCGGGTCGAGATTGACCGAGCCGATAAAGACCGAGGTGCGATCGAACACGAACGTCTTGCCGTGCAGGCTCGCCCGGGAGGAGCCGATGAATGCCTTGGCCCGCGGTCTCGTGGTGCCTCCCCCCGCTCCCTCGGGTCGCAGCTCGTACAGGCGCACGCCTTCGTCGAGCAGGGGACGCCGGTACTTCATGTAGCCGGCGTGGACCAGCCACACGTCCGTCGCGGCAAGCGAATTGGTCAAGACGCGCACGTTCACGCCGCCCTTGCGCCGCTCGCCGAAGAATGTCACGCCGTCTTTGCCGGGGACGAAGTACGGAGACACGACGAGCAGTTCGGACCGCACCGCGCGAACGTAGGGGGAGATCTGGCCGCCGAGATACCTGTCACTCCGCGTGCCTGCGGGTGTGGTCAGTTTGTCGGGCGGGTCCGCGATGACTTTGGCGTCCGCCCAGTCGAGGTGCAGGGTGTGCGTCCGCAGCTCGGTTGCGAGCGCCGAGCCGGCGAGGGCGCGCGCGTACTGCGTTTCCTGGAGCAGCTCACACCGGTTGCTGAGTTGCTGCCGGCGAGTGGCGAACAGCGCGGGGTCGGGGGTGAAATGGCCCAGCTGAGAGATCGGCACAGCGAAGTTGCTGTTCCAGTACGCGTCGAAGCTGCGACTCGACTGGGCCGCGACGGGACCGCCACCCAGCACGTCGATGTCCTGGAAGTCGAGCTCGCCCAGACTGAAGTACTCGTCCCCGATGTTGCGCCCGCCCAGCACCACGGCGATGCCGTCCGCGATCAGCTGCTTGTTGTGCATGCGGCGGTTGACCCGCGTGAAGCTGGTGAGCAGCTCGGCCAGCCGCAGCAGACGCGAGCGATGCCGGTAGGGATTGAACAGCCGGATCTCGATGCTGGGGTGGGCATCGAGTCCCGCCACATCGTCATCCTTCTTTTCGAGCGTGCCCCAGTCGTCGAGCAGCAGGCGCACCCGGACGCCGCGATCGGCGGCCGCGATGAGCCGGTCGATCACGAGGGAGCCGGTCGTGTCGGCGTGAAAGATGTAGTACTGCAGGTCGAGCGTCTGTTCGGCGAGCTCGATCAGGTTCGCGCGCGCCACGAACGCGTCGAGGCCGGTCGGGAGCAGCCGGAATCCGGACCGGCCGCCGTTGGCGGCGACGCGCGGTTCAATCGAGCGGTGGAGTAGAGTCAAGGCTCCGGAAGGTTCTTTTCGGAACGACATACCGCAAGGTCTCGAACCCTTCCGGCAGGGCCTGGGTATCGACGCCTGGGTTCTCCGTGAAGACTCGTTCAGCGATATTTAACAGGAATGAATGCTCTCACATGTAAGCTTCGAGCAAAGGAGAAAGCGTATGACGTGTAGATCCGGATTGGCGCTCCTGATGCTCGCGGCCGCACCGCTCGCCGCGCAGCAGCCCCAAATGATGGGGCACGATCAGCAGATGACGGACCATATGCGGCAAATGGAGCAGATGATGGCGCCGATGATGCGCGCCATGGCCTTCACGCCTGATCACCTGCTCGCTCGCAAAGACTCGCTCAACCTCACTCCACAACAAGTCACCCGTCTCAGCGCGCTGCGCGACGCCGCGCAAAGCACTCACGATGCCGCTGCGGCCGAAGCCAAGGCCCACATGGACGGCGTGGGGCAAGCGCTCATGGTCGCCACGCCCGATACCGGGGCGGTGAAGATGCATTTCCAGGCGGCGCATAGCGCGATGGGACGCGCGCAGTGGGCCATGCTGTCTGCCGCCGCCCAAGCGAGAGGGGTGCTCACCGACGAGCAGCGCGCTCGGGTGGATCGCTGGGCCAGCATGATGATGGATCACCGGATGGAACGTCCGTAACGAGCCGAAGCGTTATACTTTAGCCTGATGACCCCAGCCTTGAGGATCGTCGCCGCCATTGTGTTGGGCGCTCAGTTGTCTCCACTGGGCCTGCCGCGGCTTTGCCCAGATTTGTCGGGCACTTCAGCAGGCTGCGAGCAAGCAATGCAGCATAGCTCGGGTGGTCCAGCGCTGATGGCGGCGACGGCGCCGTCTTCGTGTCCGAATTCCGCTTTGTGCGCCGTCGTTCCAAACGCGGTGGCGGTTACTGATCGCATCAGCCTTGCCACAAGCCCGGTCCATCGTACCGGCGTTCCGGCGGTAGCCGACTCACACCCCCGCGATCCCGCGCCGCCGCTTCCCCCCCCGCCCCAAGCCTAGCCTCTCTCAACAGAAGTCGTGTGTCCTGACGCGTCGCGGCTATCGCCCGCGTCGGCCCCGGCCACTTTGCCGGGATTGTTGGAGCGGAGAGAGGCATGAACATCCGTCGATTGCTATGGCTCGCCCTGCTTGTCTGCACGGCGGCGCCCGCACAGGCGCAGCACCGCGATTCGCTGCTCGACACGCTCGTCGCAGAGGCGCTGGCGCGGAGCCCGAGCATCGCTCAGCGCGAGGCCGCCGCCCGGGCCGCGACGCTGCGGATTCGGCCTGCGGGTACGCTTCCCGATCCGATACTGACCGCGGGCGTGATGGATCTGGTGTTGCCGCAGTTCGCGTTCAATCGCAGCGACTTCACGGAAGTCGACGCCGAGCTGAGCCAGACTGTCCCGTGGCCGGGCAGCCTCGGCGCGCGGTCGGGAGTAGCCAAGGCAGCCGCCGCGGGCGCGCGCGCGGACGAAAGCGTCACCCGGCGCGAGATCGCCGCCTCGATGGCCGACGCCTACTATCGCCTGCAGTATGCCGTAACGGTGCTGTCTAGTCTCCGCCGTCAACTGTCGCTGCTCGACGTGGCGGTACAGCTCACCACGACCAGGTACGGCACGGGCGCGGCCCCGCAAAGCGATCCGCTGCAGGCGAAGCTCGCGCGCGATCGCCTGCAATTGGAAGCCCTCTCGGCGGAGAGCGATCGGGTGAGCGCGCTCGCGGCGGTGAACGCGCTACGGAACCATTCCGCCAATGATCCGGTGCCAGTGGGTCCGATCGATGTGGCCGCCGTACGTACGGCAGCAGTACCACAACCGGCGACCGATTCGCTCGTCGCCGCGGCCCTGGCCACGCACCCGCGCCTCGCCGCGCGGCACGCTGCGATCGATCACGCCGCGGGGATGATTCAGGTCGAGCGATTGGAGGGGCGCCCGGACTTCACGCTCATGCTGCGATACGGGTATAGGCCCCCCGCATTCAACTTCAAGTTCGCGGACTTCTTCTCGGCGTTCGTCGGTGTCCGGCTGCCGCTCTGGGCCTCGCGCAAGCAGCACCGCCTGGCTGACGCGGCACGCGCGGATTCTGTGGCGGCCGGGGCGGGGCTGCGCGAGAGCGAACTGGAGGTGAGTCAGGAGGTCACCGAAACGGCGGCGCGAGTCGCCGCGGCGCAGCAACGACTCGTGCTCCTCGTGGATCGTGTGGTTCCTGCGGCGCAGGGCACGGTCGAGTCGGTGCTGCGCAGCTATCAGGTCGGTCGCGCCGAATTCCTCACCCTGCTGTCGGTTGAAGACGCCCGGTATCGGGCGGACCTCGATGCGGCCGCCGTCGCTGCCTATTACCAGACCCAACTTGTCAGGCTGCGGCAGTTGACCGCGGGGGAGTCTCAGCCGTGAGAAGCATAATGATCGCGCTGCTTGGCGGGCTGCTCGCGGTAGGCGCCTGCCGCAAGAAGAACAATCCGGACGAATCGGTGGCCGACATGCCGGGCATGGCGGGCATGTCGCAGCCTGCCGATACGAGTGGCGTGCCGATCGAGCGCGGCGAGGCGGCGCGACTCGGCATCACCTTCGCGCGGGCGACTGATCGGCCCATCGCAACCTCTGTGCGCGCCGTGGGCGTGCTCAAGTACGCCGAGCCGCGACAGGCGTATGTGAATGCGCGGGTCAACGGCTGGGTCGAGAAGCTGTACGCCGATTACGTCGGCAAGCCGGTCAGCGCCGGTGAGCCGCTGCTCGCGCTCTACTCGCCCGATCTCGTCAGCGCGCAAGAGGAGTATCTGCTGGCTCGGCGGTTGCGAGACGACACACTCGCCGCGAGCGCGCGCCGCCGGCTGCTGTTGTGGGACATTGCGGCCGATCAGATCGACAGTCTCGAGGCGCGGGGCTCGGTCACCCGGACGCTCACGCTGCGGGCTCCCCGGTCGGGCGAGATCGTGGAGAAGGACGTCATCGAGGGTCAGGCGGTGCAGGCGGGGACGAACCTGTTTCTCATCGCCGACCGCAGCGAGCTGTGGGTGGACGTCGCGATCTTCGAGCAGGATGCGGCGGCGGTGCGTGTGGGAACGCCCGCCTCCATTCTCGTCGACGCGGTCCCAGGGCGGACGTTCCAGGGGCGCGTGACGTTCATCTATCCCCAGCTCGACGAGAAGACGCGCACGCTCACGGCGCGCGTCGAGGTCGCCAACCGCGTCGGTGTGCTGCGGCCGGGAATGTATGCGACCGCCGAGCTTGCGCAGGGTGGCCGCCGCGCGGTCAGCATACCGCTCACGGCGGTGCTTCCGACCGGTACAAGAGATCTCGTCTTTGTGAATCGCGGCGACGGACGGTTCGTGCCGCGAGCGGTGCGCGTGGGTGCCCGCAGCGACTCGCTCATCGAGATCGTGCAGGGACTACAGCCGGGCGATGAGGTCGTCGCGTCGGCAACCTATCTGCTCGACTCGGAGTCGAACCTCGCCGCCGCGATCCAGGGCCTGATGCTCCAGATGGGGATGGGACTCAACATGGGCGGCATGGAAGCGGGGAAGGGGGACGGGGGAAGGGTGAGGCGGCCATGATCCAGCGCGTGATTGCCTGGTCGATCCGGCGACGCGAGCTGATCGCCCTGGGCGCGGTTTTCGTGCTCGCGGCGGGAATCTGGTTGCTGCGCTCGATGCCGGTGGATGCGATCCCCGACTTGTCGGATACCCAAGTCATCGTCTACACCGACTATGTGGGACAGGCACCGCAGGTCGTCGAAGATCAGGTGACCTATCCGCTCGTGACGCAGTTCCTGTCGGTGCCGCGCGTCAAAGCGGTGCGGGGACAGTCGATGTTCAGCTCGTCATTCGTGTACGTGATCTTCCAGGACGGGACCGATCTCTACTGGGCCCGCTCCCGGGTGCTCGAATACCTGAACGCGATTCAGAGCCGTCTTCCCGCGGGCGCCAAGACGCGCCTTGGCCCGGACGCAACCGGCGTGGGCTGGGTTTATCAGTATGCGCTCGAAGGCCAGGGATATGCGCCGGACCGGCTCCGCTCCATTCAGGATTTCCAGGTGCGCTACGCGCTGCAATCCGTGCCCGGTGTCGCCGAAGTCGCGAGCCTGGGCGGTTACGTGCGCCAGTATCAGGTGCTGCTCGATCCGGCGCGCCTGCTCGCGTACGGCGTGGAAGCGCGACAGGTCGTCGAGGCAGTGCGCGGCGCGAATCAGGACGTCGGTGCGCGTACGGTCGAGGTGGCAGGATCGGACTACGCGATTCGGGGCCTGGGCTACTTCCGCGGCGTAGAAGACATCGCGAAGGTTGGCGTCGGGGCAGGGAAGGACGGCCGGCCGGTCCGGGTCGGCGATATCGCGCGAGTCACTATCGGTCCTGACCTGCGCCTCGGCATCGCGGAGTTAAATGGACGGGGCGAGGCGGTCGGCGGCGTCGTCGTCATGCGGTACGGCGAGAACGCCCTGCGGGTGATCAACGCTGTGAAGCAACGCATCGCCGAAATCACGCCCGCCTTGCCGGCCGGCGTACGCATAGTCCCGACCTACGATCGCTCGGACTTGATCCACGGCTCCATCAAGACGTTGTGGCGCACGCTGATCGAGGAGTCGATCATCGTCGGGCTTGTCTGCGCCCTCTTCCTGCTGCATACGCGCAGCGCCCTCGTGGCGCTGGCGACCTTGCCGCTCGGAATCCTCATCGCGCTCGCCCTAATTCGCTGGATCGGGATCAACGCCAACATCATGAGTCTCGGTGGCATCGCGATCGCGATCGGCGCGATGATCGATGCGGCGATCGTGATGATCGAGAACCTGCACAAGCACATCGAGCACGAACCCGACCGGCCGCACTGGGAGCGGGTGCTCGCTGCGGCGCGGGAAGTCGGCCCGGCCCTGTTCATGTCGCTGCTCATCATCACGCTGTCGTTCCTCCCGGTGTTCACGCTGGAGGATCAGGAGGGCCGGCTGTTCCGGCCGCTCGCCCTTACCAAGACGTTCGCGATGGCGGCGGCGGCGCTGCTCTCGGTCACGTTGATCCCGGTGTTGATGGGTTGGTTCGTGAAGGGAAAGATCCGCGCCGAAGCGGACAATCCGGTCAACCGCTGGGCGATTCGCGTGTACCGGCCGATTCTCCAGTGGGCGCTACGATCACGATGGCTCGTGCTCGGCGGCGCCGCCGCGATTCTGCTGGTCACGCTGCTGCCATTCTCCGGCCTCGGCAGCGAGTTCATGCCGCCGTTGCGTGAGGGCTCGCTGATGTACATGCCGAACACGCTACCGGCCGTTTCGCTCACGACGCAGCGCCGCTTGCTGCGCGTCGAGGACAGCATCCTCATGACGTTCCCCGAGGTCGCGTCGGTCTGGGGCAAGGCCGGTCGCGCCAATACGGCGACCGACTGGGCGCCGATCTCCATGGTGGAGACCGTGGTGAATCTCAAACCCGCATCAGATTGGCGACCGGGGCTAACGCAGGATCGGCTGATTGCGGAAATGGATCAACAGCTCAGGCTTACGGGCGCCGTCAATACCTGGACGATGCCGATCAAGAACCGCACCGACATGCTCTCGACGGGCGTGCGGACGACGCTGGCCGTGAAGATTTTCGGTCCGGACCTCGCAACAATCCAACGCATCGGGCAGGACATCGAGCGGACGCTCGCGCCGCTGCGCGGGACGGCGAGCGTGTATGCCGAGCGGTCGTTTGGGGGACGGTACCTCGACATCCGGCCCGACGCGGACGCGCTGGCCCGCTATGGGCTCACCACCGGCGATGCGCAGCAGGTGATCAGTCTGGCGCTGGGCGGTGAGGAGGTTACGACGACGGTCGAAGGCCGCGAGCGCTATCCGGTCGCGGTGCGCTACGCGCCGGATTTCCGGGACGATCCCGACCAGATCGCGCGAATCCTCGTCGGTCGTCCGGACGGGGGGGGGCCCCAAGTGCCGTTGGGCCAGGTGGCGAGCATCTCCTTCAGCCCAGGGGCCGCGATGATTCGCAGCGAAGGCGGCTACCTCTACGATCAGGTCTCCATCGACGTGCGTGGCCGCGATGTGGGCAGCTATGTCGGCGCCGCGCGGGCATTGGTGGACCGCGCAGTGAACCTTCCCAAGGGATACTGGTTGCGGTGGAGCGGGCAGTACGAGGCACTCGCGCGCGTGAAGGCCAGGCTCCAGGTCGTGGTGCCGCTCACGCTCGCGATCATCGCCCTTCTACTATATCTGACCTTCGGCACCGTCGCCGAGACGGCGATCGTGATGCTGTCGCTGCCGTTCGCGCTGGTCGGGGGCGTGTGGATCATGTGGCTGCTCGGCTACAACGTGTCGATCGCGGTGGCGGTCGGGTTTATCGCACTGGCGGGCGTGGCGGCCGAGACCGGAGTCGTCATGCTGGTCTATTTGGATCACGCGTGGAAGGAGCGAGATGCGAGAAGCGGGATGCGGGATGCGTCTCTCGTGGCGGCGATCGAACATGGTGCGGTAAATCGTGTGCGGCCGAAGCTGATGACGGTGCTGGCGATCATGCTGGGGCTCGTGCCGGTGCTCTGGAGTCACGGGCCGGGGGCGGACGTCATGAAGCGGATCGCGGCGCCGATGGTGGGAGGGATGGTGACATCGACCGTGCTGACGCTGGTCGTGATTCCTGTGCTGTATTACCTGTGGCGGGGACGTGGACTCAGTAAAGCGGCATGATGCGCACATGAACCATCAGCCGCACGAGCACGCTCCAGCGTCGGCAGGGCACGGGGGACACGCCGGTCACGCCTCTATGGTGGACGATTTCCGGCGCCGGTTCTGGATCTCCTTGGCGCTGACTATTCCGGTGCTGGCGACGTCTGAAATGGTCCAACATCTGATCGGGCTACGTGGAGTCCTCGCGTTCCCGGGCGCGCGCTACGTCGAGTTCGGCTTTGCATCGGCGATCTACTTCTACGGCGGATGGCCATTCCTCACCGGACTGATCGCGGAGCTGCGCCAGCGACTCCCAGGCATGATGACGCTCGTCGGCCTCGCGATCAGCGTGGCCTTTCTCTACAGCGCGGCCGTCGTTTTCCGCCTTCCCGGAACGGTGTTCTTCTGGGAAACTGCGACGCTCATCGACATCATGCTGCTGGGTCATTGGATCGAGATGCGCTCGGTGCTCGGCGCTTCGCGGGCACTCGAGGAGCTGGTGCGACTACTCCCATCCGAAGCGCATCGCCTGCGTTCCGATGGAGCGACCGAAGACGTGCCGCTGACGGTATTGAAGTCCGGCGATCTCGTCCTCGTGAAGCCGGGCGAAAAAATCCCCACCGATGGCTCGATCACTGAAGGCCGCACGACGATCAACCAGGCATTGCTCACGGGAGAGTCGCAGCCGGTCGAGAAAGTCGCGGGCGACGAGGTACTCGGGGGCGCGGTGAATGGCGAGGCCGCGATCACGGTCCGTGTGACGCGTACTGGGGCCGAGACCTACCTGTCCCAGGTGATCGATCTGGTCCGCCGCGCGCAGGAAACGCGCTCGCGCACGCAAGACCTGGCCAATCGCGCTGCGCTCTGGCTCACCGTCATCGCGATTGTGGCAGGGATCGGCACGCTGGCCGCCTGGCTGGTGGCCGGACGTCAGCTCGATTTCGCACTCGAGCGCATGGTGACGGTCATGGTGATCACCTGCCCCCATGCGCTCGGCTTGGCCGTCCCGCTCGTCGTTGCCGTTTCGACGGCGCTCTCGGCGCGGAACGGGTTGTTGATCCGCGATCGCGCCGCGTTCGAGCGCGCCCGCGCGCTCGATGCCATCGTGTTCGATAAGACGGGAACGCTGACCGAAGGACGCTTCGGCGTGACCGACATCATCTCACTCGATGGTCGCAGCGAGCAGGACGTGCTGCGACTCGCCGCCGCGATCGAGAGTTGCTCGGAGCACCCTATTGCCGCGGGTGTGGTCCGAGCCGCAACGGAACACAACATCACCTATCCAGCGCCGTCCGATGTCGCAGCGATTCCGGGACAGGGGGCGCGCGGCGTCGTGGACGGAGTGAAAGTCGCCGTCGTGAGTCCTGGGTTCCTCAAGGAACAACACCTCATTGCGGATGATGCACGCGTGAGACGAGCAGCTGAACAGGGCAAGACGGTTGTGTACGTGGTGATCGATTCGAAGGTCGCAGGTGCGATCGCGCTGGCAGATATCATTCGCCCTGAGGCGAGGGAAGCATTGGCGCGGCTGAAAGACATGGGGATCCGGTCCATGATGCTCACGGGCGATGCGACGCCGGTGGCGCGCTGGGTCGCGCAGGAGTTGGGGCTCGATGAGTACTTCGCGGAGGTTCGTCCCGATCAGAAGGCGGCGAAGATCCGGGAAATCAAAGGCCGAGACCTGACCGTCGCGATGGTCGGCGACGGCGTCAATGACGCACCAGCCCTGGTCGAAGCCGATGTGGGTATCGCCATCGGGGCAGGCACTGACGTCGCGATCGAGTCCGCGGACATCGTGCTGGTGCGCTCAGATCCGCGGGACGTCCCCGCGATCATCGGATTGGCGCGGGCTACTTATCGGAAGATCGTGCAGAACTTGTGGTGGGCCACGGGATACAACGCCGTTGCCATTCCCCTGGCGGCGGGGGTGCTGTATCGCGCGGCAGGGATTCTTCTTTCCCCCGCGTTAGGCGCGGTGTTCATGTCGGCATCGACGGTTATCGTGGCTGTCAACGCCCAGTTGCTTGGACGGCGCAAGCGACCGGCCTAGGTTACATGCCGTGGCGATGCAGACCCCCGCCGGCAAGATGTACGATGAGGAACGCCACGATACTCGCACCCACGATTGCAAGGAAAACCCTCAGGCCAAGCGCGAGACGAGTGGCGGGGAGAGTTTCCTCTGCCTGTTCGGGTCGGCCGTAGCGCGTCCTGCCCCACGGTTTGTAGACACCGAGCGTCGTGGTGACGAGCAGCACCACAACAACAAGAGCGTGGTAGCACCAATGGTTAACGCGACCTTCACCACGACCCAGTAGTAACGAAACAAGCCCCAGCGGTGAGTACGAACGTACGGCCGAAGGGTGACACTGAGGGTCAATGATGGCGCGCAGCGTCGCCGTGCCTCGGGCCGTGCCGTTTCGCAATCCATGTGTGCAGCCGCTCGATCTGCGTGGAATCAAGCACGGTCTCGATTTCGGTCGTCGTCTGCTGCATTGCCCGCTGCAGGTTGGCGTGCACCTGCGCCCAGGCCGTGTCGACTTCGGCCTGGCGTGCCGCGAAGATCTGCTGCACCCGCGCAGCTTGGTCCGGGGAAAGGCGCAGCTCGGTGCGCAGCTCGGCGAGCACTTCCTCATGGTGACGGGCGAAGTCAGGCCGCGTCGTGCCAGCCGCCGCATACGAGGGAGCGCTGAGAATATTCCGGTCCAGTCCACAACCCACGACGATGCCCATCACGAACGTCGCGGCGACCGCGAGGAGCGCGCGGGCCGAATCGTTGAAGCGAATCATTGGGAGGCCTCCGAAATTGGTATGGCGATGAGAGTGGCCATTGTCGGCGCGACGGCGGATGTGACGAATGGGGTGGCCAACGGGTCAATTGGCGCGAACCCATAGAGGCCCGGCGGTGCCGATACCTCGGGCTGCCAAACGAGCGCGGCCAGCAGCGCGGCGGCGGCCGCGATCCCCAGCGGCACGGACAACCGGGACAGGCCGTGCCACCAACGTGTCGCCCCCCGCCCGTATGTGCTGATCACGAGTCGATCGGTCAGCGCGTTCCAGTAACCTTGGTCCTCAGGCAGACGGGAGATCATCTTTCCTCCTGCTCGGCAAATGGGAGGACGGCCTTCCGCATCGACTTGCGAGCTCGATACACGTGGGTTCGCACCGTGCGATCGCTCACGCCCAACGCCTCGCCGACCTCTTTGCTCGAGAGTCCTTCCAGCACACAGAGCCGGAAGCACGCGCGCTGCATATCCGGAAGCGAGTCCAGCTCCAGGTGCACGCGAGCTTCAAGTTCCAGGTATTCGACTTGTGCATCAGGCGTCAACCCATCGTCGGGCGCATTCTCGTCCAGCGCACCGAGCAGCCCACGAGTGCGCGCGCCGGCCGCGTTACGGGCCACGTTACGCAGGATGGTGAAGAACCATGGAGCGAATGGACGATCGGCGTCGAACCGGGGGAGCGCCGGCACGACTCGGCGGAAGGCCTCCTGCACGAGATCTTCAGCATCCTCGAGCGTGTCCGTGAATTCCCAGGCGACCGCGAGCGCACGCCTGAGATAGCGTGAGACGAGTTCCCGGTACATACGCTGGTCGCCGGCCAGGGCTCCGCGTATCAGTTCCCGCTCGGATGGTGCGCCGGTAGCCGTTAACCCTCCCTGTTCTCAGACAGTACCGTGCGGGGGCCCTGGTCGTTTACATAGGCATTCGGTCTTGTGCCATTTGATGGGGTCCATGAACCGGCCGGAGACGGACGAAGACCAGGCCTCCCAACGGTGTCCGAGAGCCGTAGAGCGGATCTAACGCCGACGGCAGCATGTTTACCGTTCCCTGAAAGCCCAGGCCCAGCGTCGCGTCTCTGCTGTGGACGATCTCGCGGATGTATCCCAGAGACAGCGACTTGACCGTGAACGTCGATTCCGGCGCGAAGCCACCTGGTCCTGTCGGCAGAACGAGGTCCGCGGCGGTTTTCTGAACGATCTCCAGGCGTGCAAAGAGCGTATTGCTGCGATCCAGCGCCGCCTCGCTTTCGGCAAGCGCGGAATGTGTGGTCTTTCCCGAGTGTCGGTTGGCACCCCAGATGAGCGACGTCGCGATCTGACCGTTCGTTCCGAGTTTCCCGCCGTGCAATACCGACGCCGTGATGCGGTGCACCGACTCGGACGGATCCAACGCTTCGGGACTCTTGAGAAACCCGTAACCGGCTGACACCACCCAATTCGAATCGAGGTGCGCAGTGAATCGGCCGGAATAGGAGTCCAGGCGGATGCGATCGAACCCCCATCGTTCCTCATTGGGCTCGCGACCGTTGAAGGCTGAGCCCTCGAGCTTCCAATGGTGTCCCAACACTCCGGCGGTGAGGACGCCGAAACTGATGTGCGTGGCGTCCTGCCAGTGGTGACCGAGCGGCGCGGTGGGATTGTCCATCGCCGACGGCCGGTGCATGAAGGCGACCGGGCCGAGCGCCGGCTCTCCTGACGGCGCGGCATAGACCGTCACGCCGATGTCGCGCGTGAGCGCGCGCTCGTACATCACCGCCAATTCCATCCAGAAATCGTGCGGGTGCTGTCGATCGACCAGCGGCTGGCCGCGGTAGCTCTCGCCGCTTTGCAGCAGCAGTGGGTAGCCGCGGTTGGTGACGGTTGCGGGATCGAGACTCAGCATCGTTCGTGCCTGAAACCGGCCGCCGAGCAGATCGCGGCTCGCCATGAGCATCGCCCAATTGAGTGACCCGAATTGGTCAGCGCCGCGCGGGCCGCCCTGCCTGTCGTATTGCACAAATCCAAAGCCATGCAGCATCACGAGCCACGAGCCGACCATCCTGTGTCGGGCCGGCAACGGCACCGCGTCGGGGATCCACGTCGTGCCGGAGCCCATCCGTTCCATCGGGATGCCGAGCGGGTCGATCATCATCATCCCCATCGGTTTCATGGGAGCGTGCTGCGCCCAGAGTAGCGAAGGCAGGAGTACGATCGTAAGCAGGTAGCGAAGCATGTGAGCCTCTGTCTAGAGCAAAGTCTCGAGTGTCGCGGCAGGTGTTACTGCTGCGACGTGGGAGCCACGACAGATATCGAGAACTAAACTCTGGGAGGCGGTGCTTCTGGACCCGAGGTCGGCAAGCCCCTTGAATGGATTGCAGGGGCTGATGCCCGCGCACCGGTGAGCGCTTGCGCGGATGAAACGTCAGCCCTAGTCAGGTCCACTGTCAGAGAGCAAGATGTCAGTGCTTGGCAGCAGAGCGGGATCGTCGCAGCGGGCGGGTGCGTGTTGTGATGATGCGTCCTCGAGTTATCGTGGCCGGGAGTACAACGCGATTCGCGGGCAACGAAGCCGAGATGCAGAATCAGTGCAGTCGATGTGAATGCGACTACTTGGCGAAGCGTCACGGCTGAAGGCTAATCGTGAGGACGCGGATGCGGAAGCAGTGCGTTGCCGTCACCATTCTATTGATGATCACCGCGTCCGTCCTGTTGGCGCACGATCTCTTCCTGAAACTCGACAGCTACTTCGTCCCGCCGAACACGCTCGTGCGCGTGGCCGTGTTGAACGGCTCGTTCTCGAGCAGCGAAGGCGCCGTGGCCCCGGACCGGCTGCTGGACCTGAGTATCGTAGGGCCTTCCCAGCGCCGTTCCATTCCGCGCGAGTCCTGGAAGCCCACCGGCGACACCACCTGGCTCAGCGTCCAGACAGGCGCGCCGGGGACCTATGTCATTGGCGCCTCGCTCAGCCCTCGCCAGATCGCGCTTTCGGCTGAAGCCTTCAACGGCTACTTGAAAGAAGACGGCATCCCCGACGTGCTCGAGGCACGGACTCGCGACGGGGAGCTCGCTCGTGCGGTTCGCGAGCGCTACCAGAAGCACGTCAAAGCGATTCTCCAGGTCGGCGATCTGCGGACCAACGCGTTCGCATTCATCTTGGGATATCCGGCGGAAATCGTGCCGCTCACCAATCCCTATTTCCTGACCGTGGGCGATACGCTTGCGGTGCGATGTCTCGTGGACGGCAAGCCGGTTGCCCAACAGCTCGTCATCGCCGGGGGAGCGCAGGATACCACGGCGATTCCGGACATTCGGACACGGACCGAAGCGGACGGCGTCGCGCGATTGCCCATCCGCACGGCTGGAAAGTGGTACGTCAAGTTCATCCACATGGTGCCGGTGAGCGGAGACAGCGTGAACTACGAATCGAAGTGGGCCACACTCACATTCCAGGTACGGTGACATGGAGACAAGCGCGCACTCGGTCCTCTCGCTGTGGGAAAGCTTCTACGTCATCGTCGGCTCCTCGGCCGGCGGCCTGACCGGCCTGATGTTCGTCGTGATCACCCTGGCCGCAGACTCGAACCTGCCGCGCACCGAGGAGTCGCTCAACGCGTTCGGCACGCCGAACGTGATCCACTTTGTGGCCGCGCTCCTGATCTCAGCGGTGCTCAGCGCGCCCTGGCATCAGCTGCGGGATCCCGCCCATGTCATCGGCGCGACCGCGCTCGCTGGGGTCGTGTACGTCTTGATCGTGCTGCGACGGATGCTGAAGCAAACGGGCTACAAGCCGGTGCTCGAGGATTGGGTGTGGCACCAGGTGCTGCCGATGATCGCGTATGCGACGCTCTTTGTCGGCGCCGCGGGTATGTCGCACGACCAGACGTGGGCGTTGTTTACGGTCGGTGGCGTCGCCTTGTTCCTCTTGTTCATCGGCATCCATAACGCGTGGGACACCGTCACCTACATTGCTGCCACCCGCCAGCAGGAAACGCGCACCACGGAGAAGGCTCGATGATACAACGCCGCCAGCTGCTAAAGACTCTCGTCGCGGCTTCGCTGTTTCCGTCGATTGGTATGCCGCGGATCCGCACGGTCCCAGCCAGGCGCGACCTGCGGGACTGGCTCGCCGTGCGCGACCTCTTCCCGCTCGCGCCCGACTGGACGCACCTGTCGAGCTTTTTGTTCGTGTCGCATCCCACACCGGTGGCGGCGGCGATCGAGCGCTTTCGCAAGAAGCTCGATGCGGATCCCTTCTGGGTCGAGATCGCGTGGGTCAGCGACGCGGAGGGCCGGCCGTTCGCCGCGGTCAAGCGCGCGCTGGCCGATTACACCGGCGGCAGTCCCGCGGAGCTGTGCCTGACCGTCAATACCACCACCGCGCTGGCCATGGCGTATCAGGGGCTGCGGATCCGTCCCGATCAGGAAATCGTCACGACCGAGCACGATCACTACTCGCACCACGAATCGGTTCGCTACGCAGCGGCGCGCTCCGGCGCCCCGATGCGCTCGACGCGACGTTCGCGGCATATGCGGACCGCAAGGAGTTACCGCCGACGCAGGCAGCCTTCGTGTCGCCGGGCGGGTTTATCGCGTACGAGCATCTGCTCGCCATTCCGGCGGCGGTGGAGCTGCATCGCACGATCGGTCGCGACCGGATCGCGGCCCGCATTGCAGAATTGAACGCGGCGTTCCGCGATGGTGCCGTACGCATCCCGGGTGTTACGCTGCACACACCACGCGATCCAAATTCGAGTGCCGGGATTTCCTGTTTTGAAGTGCGCGGCATGGCCGTCGGTGAGGTTGTGGCGCGGCTCGCCGCAAAGAAGATTCGTACCACCACCTCGCCGTACAAGGTCTCGTACGCGCGCGTTGCGGCGGGGATCATGAATCGGCCGGACGAGGTCGAGCTGGTTCTCAGGGAAATCAGAGCGCTGATCTAGAGGAGGAATTGTGCAGGCTCAGAACTACGATGCCATCGTGGTCGGGTCCGGGATCTCCGGCGGCTGGGCCGCGAAGGAGCTCACGGAGAAGGGACTCCGCGTCCTGCTGCTCGAGCGTGGCAAGAACATCGAGCACATCAAAGACTACGCGAATGCGACCAAGGCGCCGTGGGATTATCCCCATCGCGGCAGACGCACGCGGGCGATGGAGCTGGCATACCCGGTGTTGAAACGCGACTACCCGCTCAACGAGACGAACCTGGATTGGTGGGCCTCGGACCAGGAATCGCCGTACACCGAGGTGAAGCGGTTCGACTGGTACCGCGGCTACCACGTGGGCGGGCGATCGTTGATGTGGGGCCGCCAGAGCTATCGCTGGAGCGACTTCGACTTCGAGGCCAACGCGCGCGACGGCATCGCGATCGATTGGCCGATTCGCTACGCCGACATCGCGCCGTGGTACGACTACGTCGAACGCCACGCCGGCATCTCCGGATCGCAAGAGGGCATGGCGCAGCTTCCGGACGGGCAATTCCAGCCCGCCATGCCGCTGAACTGCGGTGAGGAGCTGATCGCCGGACGACTCAAGCAGCATTTCGACGGCCGCCGGCGGATCATCCCGGGGCGCACCGCGAACCTCACCCAGCCGTTGCCGGGACGCGCGCGCTGCCAGTATCGCAACGCCTGCTGGCTGGGGTGTCCCTTCGGCGGGTATTTCAGCACCCAGTCGTCCACGTTGCCGGCGGCAGTCGCGACGGGACGGCTGACGCTCAAGCCCTTCGCGATCGTCACCGAAGTCCTGTACGACCGCGACAAGCAGCGCGCGACGGGCGTGCGCG
>WNGF01001007.1_pt1 | contig 50710 bp, 48 predicted proteins | sample 5400641 | NCBI WGS metagenome assembly WNGF01 (sample SAMN13153371, study PRJNA577476) | soil metagenome | isolation source: 80 cm soil or saprolite under grassland replicate 2 | place: USA:California | collected 2016-06-15 | reverse complement strand
CTCCGGCATACACAAGGATCGCGGCGGTGGCCGCGTTGTAAACGAGCATGGCTGAGACGACGTCGGTCGCGGCGCTACCACGTTCGCCGTTTCTTGTCTGCCAGCAGGCGATAGCTAACGAAAGCAGCGCTGCGCCGGCAATCCTGCCCACAACCAAACCTCCGGGCGTGTCGAGAGGCGCGCCAGCCAGTAATGAAACCGTCACTGCCGGAATGATCAGCAACGCCAGGCCGGCGGTAGCTTCCAGCAGTGCGCATGCAATAAGTAGAAGTTTGGTCATGGTGCTTCCTTCATCGGCGACACGATCGGGACGGCGCCGAGCGCCCCCCTAAATCACGACAGTTACGGCAAGAGTTACGGCAAGCAACTTTTTCATCGTTTTTAAGCTGTCAAAGGCCACAGCCGCACGGGTCTGACTGGTGCGGCCAGAACTGAAAGAAAGCAGGCGCCCCCCCTGCAAACCGCCCGCCGCGAACGTCACTTCGGCTAGTTGGGAGGCGCCCTTGGACACCGCCGCCGGCTGTTCCATCTTTTCCTGCCCGGCGGCGATGAGGTCTTGTTTATGTTTGGTTCTTGTTTTGTCCTTTCGGCGCCTTTTTTCCATTAGCTAGCGCCTCAAGGACCGGCGATACCCTTGTTCTGTAAGATCCTGACTACAACCCGGCGGTTGTCAGCCTGGCCCTCCGCTGCGGTCTCCTCGGGAGATGCGGCGACTTGCCTACTGGTGCCCATGGCGCCGGGAGATAGTATGTTCGTCAGCGGAATGTTGCCCTGTTGTTCCATGAAATTCGTCACGTTCCGGGCGCGCTCCAGACTAAGCCTTTGATTCTGGGCTGCTCTACCGACCTTCGAGGCGTACCCCGCAACCTGAATCATGTAGCCCTTGATGGTCATGGCCTTCCGGGCCAATTGCGCCAATTGTGGTTTGTACTGCTCCTCAACCACGGTCCGGTCGTTCCCGAATAGAACCGTTACCTCGCCCAGGATGTTGTATTGATCCAGCTCACCGAAGCGCTTATTCGCCTCCGCGATGGCCTCTTTGTTCGCGGCAATTTCCGCCGTATGCTCGGCCTGAATTTTCTGCGCCGCCGCGATCTCTTGCTGTTGCTGCTGAAGCTTTTGTTGTTGCGCGTCAATTTCCTGCTGCTTCTCCGCAAGTTCCGCCTGGTCCTCCTGCTGGTTCTTCTGCATTTGCTCTTGAGTCGGAACCAGGCCGGCTTGCGAGTCCACAGCAGCCTTGAGGTCCGAGGAATTGAATTTGACGCTGTCCGCGACCAGTTGGTTCTGGCTATTATTGGACCCTTTCACTTGCACGAATAGCCCTGGAACAAGAGCAGTAACGCTCAAGTCCTCACTGCCGTGAAAGCGTCCCAGAGACTCAGTTACTTTCGTGGAAGGTGTAAGGAGTACGGTCACGACTCCGGAATCCGGTGTCTTCACCGTCATCGTGGCGCCACTCCGTCCACTGATTGCGCCCTTCACCTCGGTTTGTGCGGTGGCGACGCCACACAGCAACAGAAATACGGCGAGGACCGCAATTCCACTGAATGCGGTTCTCATCTTTGTGCTTTTCATTTTCATCTTCCTTTCGTGTTTTGGGGTTTGGTTTTCGTCGGCACTGTAATCTCCAGTGCTTCATCTAGTCCTTCGCGCGGGCGATGGCTTCGGCGGCTTTCTTCTGATCGGCTTCCGTCATCTGCGACGCGCCGAGCTTGATCGTTAGCTTGTCAATCGTGCTGGTGGACTTGAACGGCAGCTCGTAGCTGTTGTCCACACCCGAGCCGGTGTCCATGCCGATGTCGAGAGTCTCATCAAGGGGCAGGGTCAGCGGAATCGAGTGCTCGAGCGTCTTGCGATCCAATTCCCTCCCGTCCACCGAGAGCACGCCGGTGCCGCCTTTGGCGGGGCCGGGACCGTCGTACTTAAAGTCGAACACGATCGTGTGCTTGCCTGCGCTGAGCGCACTGCCTTCCCAGTTGAAACGCTTCAAGTCCAGCATGTTGTAGACGAATACTGGCTTGCCCCGGCCAACGCTTATTAGGCCCGTAGCAAACACCGCAACCACCAGCACCGAAGCAAATATCAAGGTCGCATAGCCAACCAGCAACCTCCACTTCCAACGCCTTCTCCTGGCAAGCCAAACAAGAAGCAATCCCACAAGGATCAGTCCCAAACCTGCCCATTTGAACAACCGCTCCATGCCCCACCAATGGAAGCTATTGCTCAGGTACAGGCCGAAGCCGCCGAAGCGACCGCCCAAGGTAGCGATCATCCCTTCCGCACCGCCTTTGGGCACGGTGATCTCAGCGGTAATGGTGTAGTCCTTGTTCAAGATGTTGGGCGCATTGCCGGTGGGAATCCCGACGTTCTCGCCCGTGTAGGTGAATTCTGTTTTACCGGCCGTGGCGCTGGGTCGCGGCGTCAGCCACCGGCCAAAGCCCGAGTTATCCAGGGGCAGCACGTTGTATTTCGCCGCCTCGGTCAGGAACAATGCCTGCATCTCCTTCAGCTTGTCCGGCATTTTTCCCGCGAGGTCGTTGTTCTCGGAGTAGTCCTTGTCAGTGTTGTAGAGTTCCCAATGGTAGTCGTTCAATTCGGGATTCGCCGGCCCGGCCGTCACCCAGGGAGCGGACGGTGGAATCGTGGCGGCCACCCATCCGTCGTGATAAATGGCGCGGTTGCCGAATATCTCGAAATACTGCGTCTCATGTTTCGACGGCACACTGGCACTCGCCTTGTCGAAGGTATAGGCCATGCTCACCCCTTCAATCGGCTTCTGCGGGATACCGTTGACCACGTCGGGAGCCTTGATGCCGGTGGCTTCAAGCAGGGTCGGCGCGATGTCGATCACGTGATGGAACTGTATGCGGATGCCGCCGGTGTCCGTGATGTGGCCGGGCCAGGAAATGGCCATGCCGTTGCGAGTGCCGCCAAAATACGACGCAACCTGCTTGGCCCACTTGAACGGCGTGTCAAACGCCCAGGCCCATTGCACGGCCATGTGCGGATAGGTTTTGTCCGAGCCCCAATCTTCGTAGTGCAACAGCTGCAACGCCATCGGCAAGGTTTGCATACCGTTGTAAACCGTCAACTCATTAAAAGAACCTTCCAAAGAGCCTTCAGCGCTGGTGCCGTTGTCACCGGTGATATAGATAACGATGGTGTTGTCGAGCTTGCCCTGGTCCTGAACTTCCTGAATCACACGGCCAATCTCATGGTCAGTGTAGGCGGCGTAGGCAGCGAAGACTTCGACCTGCCGAATGTAGAGTTTCTTCTGAATCAGCGAGAGCGAGTCCCACCGCGGCAGCTTGACGCCACCGAACTCAGCCTGTCCGTCCGGCCATGGCGTGAGCTGGGTGTCCGCCGGGATCACGCCCAGTTTCTTCTGGTTCGCGAAGATGGTTTCGCGCAACTTCTCATAACCGTCATCGAACAGGTGCATGGCGTGGATTTTCTCGATCCATTCCTTGGTCGGATGGTGCGGAGAATGAGTTCCGCCGGGAACGTAATAGAGAAAGAACGGCTTGTCGGGCGCGGATGCGTTCAGCCCGCGCATATACTTGATCGCCTCGTCCGCCATGTCGGTGGTGAGGTTGTAATCTTCCCGGCCAATCCACGGATAGATGCGGGTGTGGTCCTGAAACAGATAGGGTGTCCATTGATCGGTCTCGCCGCCCATAAAGCCATAGAAATAGTCGAAGCCCATCCCCGACGGCCATTGGTCGAACGGCCCGGCGGGGCTGTATTGATAGGAGGGGGTGTTATGGTTCTTGCCAAACCACGAGGTCGCATAGCCATTCTCTTTGAGGACTTTACCGATGGTAGCCTTGTCCGGAGTTATGACGGAATCATAGCCCGGATAGCCCGTGGACATTTCGCCAATCACACCGAAGCCTGCCGAGTGGTGGTTGCGCCCAGTGATGAGCGCCGCGCGCGTGGGCGAGCACAGGGCCGTGGAATGAAATTGTGTGTAGCGTAATCCAGCCTGCGCCACGCGTTCCATCGCCGGCGTCGGGATGACGCCACCAAAAGTGCTGGACACCCCGTAGCCTGCGTCATCGGTCATGATGAGCAGAATGTTAGGCGCGCCCTTGGGAGGCACCACCGCCGGCGGCCAGTAAGGCTTCGAATCCTTGTAGCTTTCTTTAATCACACCGCCGAATGGCAGCGGCGGCGCCGGGATTTGTTTCCCGTCAATAACCTGAGTGGCGCTCGGCGAACCCGGCGTGCCGTTGATTTGCTGTGCGGACACCGGCATCGTGAGGGCCATCGCCAGCGCAAGTCTCAGCAGGGTCAGACCGTAACTCGTCAGGCTGTTTCGTTTCATTGTTGTATCCTCACGCTTGTGTCTCTCCTGTTGCTTGTCCGCATTCCCCTGCGGTGGCGCGACGGATGGCAGCGAGCACGTCAGCACCGGAGTCCGTCTTGCGGAAGAAACCGGCGCAACCGGATGCCTTCGCTTGAGCATGCACCTCGGGATCGTCGTGTGCTGTTATGAACACCACAGGTGTGTCATCCTTGACGGCTGCGAGTCTCTTGCTCAACTCCAGCCCGGACATACCTTCGAGTTGTATGTCGAGCACCAGACAATCAAACTTCGGATGTTTCGTGTCTGCGAGGAACGCTTCGGCCGAGGAATAAGAGATAGGCTGAAAATGCGCGGCTCGCAGCAACCGGCTAAACGAGCGACAAACACTCTCGTCATCATCGATGACCGCGACATAGATGTTATGGATGTTCATTTAGACTGGTGAGCAACATACGCCCAACAGAGGTGACTAACTACTACCCTTTGGGGAAGGTTGATGGTGCCCTTCTCCTGTTCAAAATGGTCGTAGTTCTTATCGGTTAGCTCCCGGCAGAATCAAGCGGCTGAGACCATCAGTAAGCTTCGTCTGATGGAAATTGATGAGCAGGCCGATCGGCACATTCAGGAGTTTCATGTAGCTGAGGAGTTGTGCCTTATAGATGGGCAGAATCCTCTCAACGGCTTTCGCTTCCACAAGAACACAGCCCTCGACCAACACGTCGAAACGGAAGGGCTCCTCCCGCGTGAAGCCCTTGTAATCGATGACCACGATCTTTTGGCTTGTGAATGACAACCCGCGCAGTTCGAGTTCTTTCGTGAGACACCATTCGTAAATGGATTCAATCAGACCCGGTCCTTTGTCGCGATGGACCTCGATGGCCGCACCAATGATGTTCTCGGTGAGCTCGGATGCTTTTCCAAACAAAGGATGCATATTTCTTAACAGGAGTAACGGAGGAAACAGAGAAGGTCTTCTTTAGCTAAGTATTTCTTTGCAAGGAAGTAGAAAACGGACTCTTAACCAATTGGTTTCAGCTCTGTTCTCTCCGTTTGCTCCTGTTTAAATTTTCTTTCCTTCTTCAACAGAGAAGGTCTTCTTTAGCTAAGTATTTCTTTGCAAGGAAGTAGAAAACGGACTCTTTAACCAATTGGTTTCAGCTCTGTTCTCTCCGTTTGCTCCTGTTTAAATTTTCTTTCCTTCTTCAATCGCTTCGAGGTCACCGACTTCCATCCACAACTTCGTTAGCTCGGCAGTGGAGTGAACCTCAAGCTTGGTAGTAATGGCGGTGCGATGAAGCTTTACCGTGCGCTCGTGGACGTTGAGGTCGTAGGCGATTTGCTTGTTAAGCCTTCCCAGAACGACGTGCTTGAGCACCTCAAGTTCGCGCGGCGTGAGCGTAGCGAAAGGGGCACGTAGCGCGACCAACCTGGCGCGCTCGGCACGCTCACTGGCATCGCGTGTGAGCGCCCGTTTCACCGCGTCAATCAGTTCTTCCTTCGGCCCCCGCTTCGTAAGGAAATCTTCGGCGCCTCCACGCATCACTTTCACGGTAGTCGGAATATCTCCATGACCACTGAGGAAGATGACTGGGAGCATGTGCCCCGCCGTCGCCAGGGCTTCCTGCAAGTCCAGCCCGCTTAGGCCGGGCATTTGCAAATCCACCACGACGCATCCCGGGACATCCAGTTCCGGCCGCACCAGAAACTCCGCCGCCGAAGCAAACGTTTTCACCACAAAGCCGGAGGCACCCAACATCCTGGCGACCGCAGTCAGAAAGGAGGCATCGTCGTCCACGATCCGGACAATTGGCGCTGGTTCGGTCATGACGTGCTCTCCTCATTCGCCAACGGCAGCGTGAGGTAGAACGTAGCGCCGCCATTTGGATCGTTCTCGGCCCGGATGCTCCCGCCGTGCGTCTCCAAAATCGAGCGCGAGATCGGCAAACCCAGGCCGATTCCGTTTGGCTTGGTGGTATAGAACGGCTCGAAGAGGCGAGTGAGCTGGTCCGTCGGGATGCCCTGCCCTGTGTCGCTGACAGCGACCTCAATCCGCGGGCCCGAAGGCTGGACGCGCACAGTGACCCGGCGGTGATCCGGCGCGAAGCCATTCATGGCGTCCATCGCATTGAGCAGAAGATTCAGCAACACTTGCTGCAGTTGAACGCGATCGCCGCGCACGGGCGGAAGTGATGAAGCGGCCTTAAGCACCAGCTGCACTTTGCGCAATTCAGCGTCCGGTCGCACGAGACTGATGACTTCGCTCAGCAGCACGTTCAGGTCAAGCACGCTGTGTTCAACTTTGCGCCGCTTCAGCATTGAGCGGATCCCGTCGATCACAGCCCCAGCGCGCTGGTCGTCTTTGCGGATGTCTACCAGGATTGCACGCAATTCATCCAGATCCGGCGAGGGATCTTCCAGAAAAAGCTCAGCTGCCTCGGTATTGCGGAGGATGGCGCCGAGCGGCTGGTTCAGTTCGTGCGCGAGCGAGCTGGAGAGTTCGCCTAGCGTCGTGACGCGGGAAAGGTGGGCTAGTTCGCTGCGCCGCTGCTGTGCCTCCAGTTCGGCGAGCTTCCTTTGAGTGATATCCATGGACACGCCGCTAACTCGGACTGCTTTGCCTCGACCGTCAAACTCCACCTGACCGCGGGACGCAATCCAACGCGTCTGCTCGTTCGCGAGCACCACGCGATATTCCTTCTCGTATCCGCCGTTTCCCTTCGGCGCGCTCGTCAGCACCTGGAGGACACCTTCGCGATCATCGGGGTGCACCCGCTGCAGAAACTTGTCGAGTACCAACGGTTCCGATTTCGTAAAGCCGAACAACGTACGCCATTTATCGGTTGCCCATATCTCGTTCCGGATGAGATCTCGAATCCAGACGCCCAGGTTCGCCGAGTCGGAGGCCAGCGCAAGTCGCTGTTCGGACTCCTGCAACTCCCGCCCCAGTTGCACGACGTGGAAAGCGTCGCGGCTCAACTCATAGGCCATCGCCACGACGATGCCCATGAAGAACAAACTCGCAGTGATCGGTGCGTTGACGATTCCCCAAAATATGAACACGGACTGTAGGGCTGCGGTAACGATGAAGAACACGATGCTCCCCCCCAAAACGACCGCCTGCCGCCGGTCGCCTCGTCGCCACACCGCCAGGGTGGCGTCCGCGACATAGACTACGAGCAACAACAAGCCCAACTGACCGACCAGCATCCAGGGATTGTGTATACCCTCAGGAACAGAGACGGACTCCCCAAGAAACGGGATGTGCCTCAGCCGAGTAATCTCGCGATAGATGAGACTTTGTCCCATCAGGAAGTTAAGCAGCAACGCCAGCGTCCGCAGGCCGCAGATCAGCCACGCGAGCCAGGGTCGTCCGGCACGCATATAGAACCGAACAAAGATGACGAGCGATACGCTGATCACCCAACCCGGCACGTGCGCGAACCGCAAGACCGTGCCAAACTGGGAGGTCGTCTCTGACCGCATCATCCACAGCTCACATGCCGAAAAAAGACTCGTGCTGGCTGCGGTCACGGAAAACAGCAAATTGGCCCAGGCCCTTCGTTGCTTGAGCCAGATGAGCAGATGCATCCCCGCCAAAGTGAGGCACGCGGACGCGGCCATTGACCAGATGATGGTGATCCAACTCATTTGCGCGAAAGATTAAGCAGTTCCAGGTAAAACCACCTCGTCAGATCTAGATCGGATCTCCGAGCATCGAAGAAAAGTCCGCTGAGCATATCGGGCAGGAATTAAACGGGAAACTGTCAGTTTTGACAGGATATGAGGTGCAGAGCGCGTAAACATGCGCTTTGCCATCTAGTACGCTGTTTCTTTTGACAGTAGTCTAGCCGGCGGGGAATCACTAGCATGGCCACAGGTGGCTCAGGATCTATCTGACCAATTTCTGCTGACCTTCGATGGCAATTCCGTCAGGCACCAGACTCGGTCGGTACGAAATTCGCTCGATCCTCGGCGCGGGCGGTATGGGCGAAGTGTATCTGGCCGAAGACCTCACCCTGCACCGCAAGGTCGCCATCAAAGTGCTACGCGCCGAAGTCATTAGTAATAAAGATCGGCTGGCTCGCTTTGAGCTCGAAGCCTTTGCCGCCTCAAGTCTGAATCACCCCAACATTCTGACAATCCATGAGATTGGCCGCGAGGGTGAATACCACTTCATGGCTACGGAATTCATCGACGGCGAGTCGTTGGGTCAGCGCCTGAGAGTCCAACGTATGACGCTGCCCGAAGTCCTGGAGGTGGGTATCCAGATAGCGTCCGCTCTGGCCGCGGCGCATGCGGCGGGCATCGTGCATCGGGACATCAAGCCGGACAACATCATGGTGCGGCGCGATCATCTGGTGAAGGTCTTGGATTTTGGTTTGGCAAAACTCAATGAGCCCGAGCACACCGATGTCGACGGGGAAATGATGACCCGGGCAATGCCGCTCACGACTCCGGGGCTGGTCATGGGCACGGCGCGCTGTATGTCTCCGGAACAGGCGCGCGGTCTGCCGGTAGATGAGCGCACCGACATCTGGAGTTTGGGTGTGGTGCTCTACCAGTTGGCCGGCGGCCATTTGCCATTTACCGGTAAGACCATGAGCGACGTAATCGCGGCGGTATTGACCGTGGAACCGCCGGTCCTGAGCACATACGCTTCTCATGTGCCCGCCGAGCTGCAACGCATCATCAGCAAGGCGCTGCGCAAAGACGAGGCAAAGCGCTATCAGGTCGTCAGAGAATTCGGACAGGACCTGAAGAACCTCCAACAGAGTCTGACGCCGCAAGATGGCCATAATCACACGACGTCGGGCGTCGACTACGTGAGGGGCCAGGTGAAACGGCATAAGCTCGCTTCACACGCGACTTGAACGCTCTCAACATTCCTAACAAAATCCGCAAACGCTCAATAAAGACGCTGATTTTTTGTGTCCCTCGGTGTCACGAAGTGCGCTGATGTGTCCTGAAAACCACGTAGAAAGGGGTAAACCAAAGGGGTACACTAACACTGGCTTTAGGGCCTAGAAAACGGAGCGAAACAGGATGAAAATGACGAACAAAGATACACAAGTCGGCGACCCCGATGGCGACGATGAGGGCACCTGCAGGCTTGCGGTTTGTAATGAGTGTTTCCCGATTAGCAACAAAGTAGTTCGTACAAAAACTGATGAACGTGCGCTTGCAGCGGGAGGTGCCAAATGGCAGGCGAAGTAAAAATCATCAGCCGCACGTACCGTAAGATCAAGGGCAAGTATTATGCTCGTGTCCGCTACAAGATCGATGACGGTAAACCTCTCGACATTCTGCGCCAGGTTGAGAACAAATCTGCGGTCAAACCGAAGCAGGCAGAGATCGAAGTTGAACTACTGAAGAATGGACCAGCACAACTCGTTGCCGGTAAAGTTACATTCCGGCAGCTTGCTCAACATGCCAAAGACAACATCTATGTCTCTGCCCTTTACGACAATCAAGAGACGAAAATAAAAGGCGTTCGAAGCGTTGTGCCAACACACTCCGCTCTCAATAATCTGCTCGCCTTCTTTGGAGACGTAGATATAAGAAAGATCAATGAAAAGAAGCTGACGGAGTATCAGGTCGCACGACTGACTGGAACAATAAAGAATCTGAGGAAGGTTAGTCTTTCGACCGTTGATCGTGAGTTGTCTAAGGCCCGCCGGCTCTTCAACATTGCGGTGGATGAAGGGTGGCTTCTTAGATCGCCGTTCACTAAGGCGGTGTCAAAGAATTTGATTCACGACGCCGCTGAAACTCCAGATCCGATCAAGACTCGAGAGCTTACTGACGAAGAGGCACTGCGAGTAATGAAGGCGCTCGACACTCCTCAAAGGTGTCACACTTTACCAGTGTTCATTGCGGCAATGGATACTGGAGCCAGAAAGTCCAGCTTGTTGGATTACCTTCGTTGGCAAGACATTAACTTTGGTGACGAGATCATCACGCTCACTGCCTACAAAGGCAAAGGTAGGAACATCAAGCCAAAGCGCTGGCCGGTGCAGATGACTAGCCGGTTGAAGAAGGAGTTGCTGCAACTGCAACTCCAGAGAAAGAACAAGAACGACGCTGCTCTTGTCTTTGAACAGGCGAAGGTCAATTTGCGCAAGTTGTGGACTGCGGCATACGCCGAAGCCGGAGTCCCGAAAGGTACACGCCTCTTCTACTCTGTGCGTCACAACTTCGGTACTGAAATGGCTAATGAAGGCATGCCGTTACCAGCGCTTGCTAATCTGTTAGGCCACAGTGACGTGAAGATGACGATGAGATACTACAACATGAATAAGAAAACCATTGACAAGGCTCGCGACATTCTCAACAGGAGGGCGGTGGTCAATAGCTAAAGAATAATTTCCCAAAGCACATGGCTTGTACGGCACCTTCCTTCGGCTCGATTGAAGAAATCTTAGTGAGTACTTTCCACTTTGCAGACCAATCACAGCCGAGTGCTTCCACCTACGCGCGAAAAGGTCAAAGAGGTTAGAAATTCAATTCATAGAGGAAATTTGAGCCAAGGCATGATGGTAATAAGTAATCTCTTGATCGGATTTTCATACGCTCAACAGAAAGATTTCCGGAAGTAGGAACAATTTATCGAGCGACCACCAAGGTCGTGAGGAGATCGATGGAGGCAAAACGAAGGTTTACCGATGCGGAGATCTCTGCTTTAGAAATGGTGGAAGCCGTTTATATGGATGCTTGTGCCAAGTGCATCGCCGATGTCTGCGATTCACGTGACCTGGAAACAATCAGATCACGGGTCAAACACCAAGGCGTATCGTTCCTAACGATTACGCTGCCGAACTCTTACAAGGACTTCGAGAGAAGCGTTGAAGTCGGCTATATAGATTCAACTGTTTCCGAGCTTTTCGGAAACACGGGTCACTCCCTTCGTTCTTGAAAGGTGTGACCACTCTTATCTTTGACCGTGAGACAGGGAGAATTTACGACAACAAAGATAATTCTTTTGCAAGCGATGTCCCCAACATTATTGACGCCATACGGCAAATTTGTCTCGCTTTCCAAAAGTTAGACCGGGCAGAGCGGGACTGACGTATGAAGGATAAGAACATGAAGCATTGGGAGATTTCAGTCAGCACTCGATTGAAAGCCGAACTGCTGAAACTCAAACTCCAGAGGAAGAGCGACAATCCCGACGAGCGGTTGTTCGCAAGCGAGCGTGAACCTGCGTAAGGTGTGGGAGGCTGCTCGTAAAGAGGCCGGTATCACTAGCGTGCGCTTTCATGACTTGCTAAACAAGTTTGCAACTCGCATGGCTGACGCTGGTATGGAGATGCAGGAACTGGCAAAGATTTTGGGCCACACTGACATCTCTATGACGTACAGGTACTACCACCTGACGAAGAAGGTGAACGACAAGATGAGGGACATACTCAACAAACGTGCAGCGATGTAGGTGAAGTGGCGGAGTTAAGAGATTCTATATTTGTTCAGATACCCAAAGGCCAACACTGTGCTGGCTATGCGCCGATTCTAAATGCGAAACAGTTAAAGCAAACAGGAGGGTACTGGTGCCGAAGGGGGACTCGATCTAATCGCTTCCTCTAAACTATTGTTAATATAGGGCTTGTCAGTAAGCGATTGCCGCCAATGGATTTAGGATTTCTCTCTTTAGTCTCTCTGATTCCCTCATCTCTTTCTGGTGCTCACACATATTAGACACCAAACAGACACCAAAAATCTCTTTGTCCATAAGCCTCGAACCAATGTCTGAAACCTACCCTGTCAAGCCCTTTTGTTATTCTTCTGTCTGCATCACGAGCGATCCGAGAGGATCCGGCAACCGAGCAGGAGACGGTGCCTCTGGGCTAACGCCCAGATGTGCAGGAGCTATCGCTTCTGAAACTGACCAGTCTCCGGAACTATGTTTTGCCGTCGGTCGCTGATGCGACTGGTGGCTTTTTTTAGTTGTCGATGGTACATCGACTCTAAGCGTGTCACTATCTAGCAAATTGTTCACAACGAATCAATGCTCGCGTATGACTACTTTTACAGGCACGCTCAGCGCCGGTGCCACTTTTGTGATCTGGGGCAAGTGCGTCTTCAAAAGCCACGACACCCTGAAGACTCTCAGAGAGTTACTCAATCATGGAAACGCGGAGCTATTATTCATTTCACGGTTACAGTTGAACTCTGACGTCCGAGATCTAAACGTCCCTAATCTGAAAATCTCAGAGTTGACGGAGGTCACTCAAAGTTTGAACGGTGACACGTTTTTCGTCTGCCCGGCGCGGATGCCGGCAGCTAAGCCTGTCTACAGGCCGATCTCATTCCAATAATGACAGACCCATCCCATCTTCGGTCCAAGACTGGCCGAGAGCCCACCTCCACGGATGAACTGCTTATCCAGTCTTTCGCTAAGCTTCACAGCGTAGCATTCGGTATTGCTCTCGGCGTCTTTACCGGCTTGGTCATTTTCGCTGCAACGGCGATCCTACTAATTAAGGGAGGCTCGCCTGTGGGGCCGCATCTTGGTCTTTTGGGCAAATATTTCATTGGCTACTCCATTACCTGGCTGGGAAGTCTCGTTGGCTCGTTTTACGGCTTCGCTTTTGGTTTCATCGTCGGATGGCTGCTGGCCTCTCTGCGCAATGGCCTTATCTCAGTTTATCTTCAAGTCGTAAAGTTCAAGCATCGATTTTCGCATTTGGCCGATCCCTTCGAATAGATAATTCCAGATCATGCTCGACAAGAAAGAGAAGAAAGTCGTTATTATCGGGGCCGGTCCGGCGGGCCTGACGGCGGCGTATGAACTTTGCAAAGCGCGGGTGAAATCCGTCGTCCTCGAAAAGGACAAGGTTGTAGGCGGGATATCACGGACCGTAAATTACAAAGGTTATCGCTTTGACATCGGCGGTCATCGCTTCTTCACCAAAGTAAAAGCCGTTGACAAGATGTGGCACGAGGTCCTGTCCGAAGAGAAGTTTTTGCGCCGCAATCGCATCTCGAGGATCTATTACAACAAAACATTCTTCCATTACCCGTTGCGCGCTGCCAACGCTTTGTTCGGTCTCGGTTTGTGGAACAGTGCTCTGAGTCTACTGAGTTGGGCGAAAGCTAAAATGTTTCCCGAGCGGCCCGAGGAGACCTTTGAGCAGTGGGTCTCAAATCGTTTCGGCAAGCGGCTCTATCGTATTTTCTTTAAGACCTACACGGAGAAGGTGTGGGGCATTCCGTGTAACGAGATTACTGCAGAATGGGCGGCGCAGCGAATCAAGGGACTTTCACTATTGTCAGCCGTCAAAAACGCATTGCTCAACGAGGGTGAATACAATGGCGACGTCATCAAGACTCTTATTGACTCCTTCGACTATCCCGAATTAGGCCCCGGAATGATGTGGGAGGCTGTCAGCGAGATCATTCAAAAACAGACCAGTGAAGTCTTGTTTGAAACAGAGGTGTCCAAAATCGTTTGGACCCCGGGAAGCGTGAGCGGGCTAGAGGTCAACATTCAGGGAAAGAAAAACCTGATTGAAGGCACACACTTCATCAGCAGCATGCCGATGCGTGAGTTGATTCAGAAATTTGAGCCCCCGGCTCCGCCCGAGGTCCTGGAGGCAGCTGACAAACTTAATTACCGGGATTTTCTGACTGTTAATTTAATCATCAATAAACCCCACCTGTTTGAGGATAACTGGATCTACATACATGACGCGGAGTTGAAGGTCGGCAGGATACAGAACTTCAAAAACTGGAGTCCGCAAATGGTTCCGGATCCTACGAAGACCTGCCTGGGACTGGAGTATTTTTGCTTTGAAGGAGACGGATTGTGGACCACGCCTGACAAGGAGTTAATTGCGTTAGCAATCCAGGAACTCAAAAAACTTGGCTTTGCCGAGTCAGCCAATGTCCTCGACGGCTCTGTTGTCAGAATGCCGAAAGCATATCCCGTCTATGATTCCACTTACGCAGAGTCAGTGGCCATCATGCGGCAATTCCTGAGTGGCATCGATAATCTCTATCTCGTGGGCCGCAACGGTATGCATAAATATAATAATCAGGATCACTCGATGTTGACGGCAATGCTGGCGGCAAAAAATATACTGGGTGCGAGCTATGATATCTGGAACGTCAACGTTGATCAGGAGTATCACGAAGAGATGGGTAGCAACCGCGACGACGACAGCGAACAGTGGGCGATGCTGGCTGCGACACAGCCCAAGGTTCCCCAACGCAAACAAAAGGTTGCATGATGCACCCAATTTTCAATTTGTGCGATTGACGTCCACCGAAGCGTTGCGGCAAAGAAACGACGAGGGCGAATCTAATCTCGAGGAGGTAATGAAATGAGATTAGGTGTGAACGCGTTGCGATTGTCCGGTCAGCGGCTGGGCGTAGGACGCTACATCGAATATATGGTGAAGTATTGGGATCAGTTCCTACTGGCTAACGATCGCGTGACTCTTTACGTCCGCGAACACACGAATGGAAACCAACTGTACGTGTCAGATAAATTCGAGGTCAAACTACTGCAACCAAAACTCACTGGGGTTCTCTGGGAGCATTTCATGCTATCGGCGCAAGCGAAAGAGATGGACGTCCTCTTTTGTCCGAGTTATACCGTGCCGCTTAACTATCGGGGGAAATGTGTCGTTGCCACTCATAGCGTCAATGAAGTTCAGAAGGGCACACATCCCCGGTGGTATCGATTTACTTACCAACAAAGGTATCGGCTGAGCGCGTTAAAAGCGGACAAGGTGATTGTCCCGTCCGCGTCCGCAAAGAGCCACCTGGAGGAGTTCTATGGAGTTGCCGCAGAGAGGATTGAAATCGTCCCGGAGGGAGCGCCCGGTTTTTTCGCACCTTGCGAGGATGAAGTGGTTCTGCGAGAAACGCGCAAAAGTTATCTCGGTATGGATCAACCCTATATCCTGTTTGTAGGGAAGCTCTCACAGCGCCGTAACATTCCTGCTCTGCTGACCGCGTTTAGCAAGTTGAAGAAAGAGGGAAAGATACCTCATAAACTGCTGTTATTCGGTCCCAACATTCTCAATCTCGCGCTTGACAAAATAATAGCGAAACTCGGCATACAAGATAGTGTCGTTCAAACCGACGGGAAGCTAAAAGAGCATCAGGATATTATTCCGATCTATAGCGCAGCAGACCTGTATGTTTTTCCTTCCTCTTATGAAGGGTTCTCAATAACCCTGATAGAAGCCATGGCCTGCGGCCTTCCGGTGATCACAGTAAATCGAGGCGCAACTCGTGAGATCGCCCATGAATGCGCGCTGATGGTTGATGATCCGACACCAGAGAACCTTGCCGAAGCAATGCAAAAAGCACTCAGCAGCCCCGCGCTCATGCAAGAGTTACGCGCCAAAGGTTTGGAGCGAGCACGCTTGTATCGTTACGAAGATACGGCTCGATTAACTTTGGATCTGCTGAGACAAGTAGCACAGACATAAACATTGCGGTTTCTTAAGGCGACGATCTTGGACGATAAGTTGAAGGCTGGAGTGAAGGTAGTTATCCTCGCGGGAGGCTTTGGATCCCGTTTGGCCGAAGAAACGATGCTTCGCCCAAAACCGATGGTGGAGATCGGAGGGAAGCCCATCCTCTGGCATATTATGAACATCTATGCCGCTTGCGGCATGAATGAATTCATTATCGCCCTGGGGTACAAGTCCGAGGTTATTAAGGAATACTTTCTAAACTTCTTTGCCATCAATAACGATATTTCAATTGACCTCTCAACCGGCAAAACCACTATTCATAACGGCAAGCAGCTCAATTGGAAAATTCACCTCATCGATACGGGCTTGTATGCACAAACGGGCGGACGCCTTAAACGCCTGCGCCCATGGTTGGATGGTAGTGACACCTTCATGCTCACTTACGGTGACGGTGTGGCTAATATTAACACAGCAGACTTGCTGGCGTTTCATAGGTCACACGGCAAGCTAGCTACTATAACAACCGTGCATCCACCCGCGAGATTTGGCAGCGTTGTGCTCAGCGGTGACCAGGTAATTGAATTCCAGGAGAAGACCCAGTCGCCTGAAGGAAGAATTAACGGCGGTTTTTTCGTCCTCGACCGACGGGTGTTGGACTACATCCATGATGACAATACGAGTTGGGAGAATGGTCCGTTAGAACAACTGGCTCGCGAGGGCCAACTAATGGGTTATCAGCATGATGGTTTTTGGCAGGCAATGGACACACTCAGGGAGAAGCAGCTTCTAGAGAGCCTCTGGCAATCAGGAAAGGCCCCCTGGCAAGTGTGGGGGTAAGTATGGATTGGAAGCAACATCGGGTCTTTGTGACAGGGGCGACGGGCATCGTCGGCTCGTGGCTAATCAAGAGACTCCTGCAAGAGGGCGCCTATGTTGTTGCACTGATTCGTGATTGGGACCCGCAAAGCGAATTGATACGCAGCGGAGACATTTATCGCACTAGTGTTGTATCAGGTGAATTAGAGCATTATGCGACCCTGGAGCGAGCGATTAACGAGCATGAGATAGAAACTGTATTCCACCTCGGCGCCCAAACCATCGTTGGCACTGCGCTTCGTAATCCTTTACCAACCTTTGAGGCTAACATTCGCGGAACTTACAACCTGCTTGAGGCATGCCGGATACACAGAAGTTTTGTTAGAGGTGTGGTAATTGCGAGCAGCGATAAAGCCTACGGTGATGTTGAAACTCTGCCATACACTGAGAAGATGACACCGAATGGTCAACATCCCTACGACGTTAGCAAGAGTTGCGCAGATCTGATTGCGATGGCCTTCGCACATACCTACGACCTGCCGGTTACAGTTGCGCGTTGCGGAAACATCTATGGAGGCGGGGATCTTAACTGGACCAGGATTGTGCCAGACACCATCCGAAGCGTGCTAAACAATCAAAGAGTTCGATTGCGAAGTGACGGCAGCAATATTCGCGATTACATTTACGTAAGAGACATCGCAGAGGCATATTTGCAGCTTGCCGAAAAGACACCTTTCGCAGGCATCCGAGGGGAAGCCTTCAACTTCAGTAATGACTGTAAAGCCACCGTTCTGGAAATAGCTCGCAAGATCCAACACCTTATGGAGCGCAGCGACTTGGAACCGATTGTTTTGAATGAGACAGAGGCGGAGATTAAGGACCAATACCTTGACTCAAGTAAAGCCAGGCGGCTACTCAATTGGGAGCCGCAGTACAGTTTGGAACAGGGACTGACCGAAACGATCGGTTGGTACCGCGAATTCTTCGAAGCGAACAAATGAGCAAGAAAGCCGAAGAACTTAGGCAACAGATTTTGGCCCTAACTCGCGAATATCAGGCTGCCAAGTGGCCAGAGCAGCGGTTTGTTCCCAATCAACTACCAGTACCTGTGAGCGGGAAAGTCTTTGATGCGGATGAGGTGGAACTCTTAGTAGATTCAGCGCTGGACTTTTGGTTGACGACAGGGCGGTTCGCCGATCAATTCGAGCGGGAGTTTGCACGATGGATGGGTGTGCGTGAGGTCATCTTGGTCAATTCCGGATCAAGCGCAAATCTCCTGGCCCTCTCTGCTCTCACCTCAATAGAGCTTGGCGACCGGCGACTGGTACCGGGCGATGAAGTGATAACAACTGCCGAAGGGTTTCCAACTACAGTCAATCCGATTATTCAGAACAAGCTCATTCCGGTCTTTTTAGATGTGCATATTCCCACCTACAACGTTGATACATCGCTCCTGGAGGAAGCCATTAGCCCGCGCACGAAAGCAATCATGGTTGCTCATACTTTGGGGAACCCTTTTGATTTAGATCGAGTGCTCGAGGTGGCGCGAAAACACAATCTTTGGGTGATTGAGGATACGTGTGATGCAGTGGGCGCCGAATACAGAGGACGGAAGGTTGGTACGTTCGGTGATTTAGCCACTGTCAGTTTCTATCCTGCGCACCACATCACGATGGGCGAAGGCGGAGCAGTGATGACAAACAGCCCCTTACTCAGAAAACTGGTTCAGTCCTTCAGAGACTGGGGCCGCGACTGCTGGTGCGTGCCCGGAGTTGCAGACACCTGCGGCAAGCGCTTTGATTGGCTGCTGGGTGACCTGCCTAACCACTACGACCACAAGTACATTTACAGCCACATTGGTTACAACCTGAAAATTTCGGACATGCAAGCCGCAGTAGGTGTGGCTCAACTCAAGAAGCTGCCGCAGTTTATTGCGACGCGGCAGTCAAACTTTGAATACTTACATAGTGAGCTAAAGTGTCTGGAAGAGTTTCTTATCTTGCCCGAGTCGACGCCTCACAGCAGCCCGAGTTGGTTTGGTTTTCCTCTGACGGTGCGCGAAAGCGCTCCCGTCAGCCGCAACGAGATTGTGCGCTATCTGGACAGTCATCGGATCGATACTCGGCTTTTGTTTGGCGGAAATCTGATGCGCCAGCCGGCTTACAAGGACGTTGCCTACCGAATCGTGGGCGATACTACTCAAGCTGATCGGGTGATGAATCAGACCTTCTGGGTAGGAGTTTATCCCGGTTTAGACAAGGCCCGTCTGGACCATATTTGCAACTCACTGAAAGAAGTTTTTGCAGCTGTACCTGCGTGAGAGATATGTTGAAATTATTAATCACCGGTGCGACGGGATTTCTGGGAAGTCACCTGACGCGAGCTCTTTTGGCGCGCGGCCATGAGATGATTATCCTCAAGCGCAGCTTCTCGGACGCTTGGAGAATTGCAGATATCCTTCATGATGTTAAGGCTTACGATATAGACCAAACAGATTTGGCCCTGGTCTTCGAAGAGCAAGGGCCAATCCAAGCGGTGATTCACACAGCCACTTGTTATGGGCGCAATAACGAAGAGCAGAGCGATATCTTGCTAGCGAATACGGTCTTTCCTCTCAGGCTATTTGAAACCGCCAGCTCCTTCGGTACCAGGACGTACTTCAATACCGATACTTTCTTCGGATCGGCAAGTGGCTACGAATATCTGAATGGTTACACTCTCTCCAAAAAGCATTTCGTTGAATGGGCCAGGCAATTCGCAGACATGAACAGAGTCCGCTTCGTTAATATCAAAGTTGAACACATGTATGGCGCCTTTGACAACGATGCAAAATTCACCAGCCATATCATCAATACCTGCCTGGAAAATACACCGGAGTTGAAACTTACTGACGGGGAACAACAGCGCGACTTTATCCATGTTGACGACGTAGTCTCGGCTTTCTCTGTCTTATTGGAGACAGTGAGCTCAGAGGGGCATATCGACAGGGATTATGATTTAGGAAGCGGCGAGGCAACGCCAATTCGTGAATTCGTTGAAATGGTCCACCGTCTAACCGGATCTCAAACCAAGTTACGATTTGGGGCCTTGCCCTATCGGGACCACGAAATCATGCACTCGGTAGCAAATGTGGAAGTGTTAAAGAAACTCGGATGGTCGCCCAAATACTCGCTGGAGCAGGGCCTGCGGCAGACAATTTCCTGGTATACACATAAGCGAATGTCGCGGGCTCTCCGGCAGAAAGCAAAACCCAGCGTCTGTTGAAGCTCGGTACTAACGTATTCACGTCGCAGGCGTGGCTTATCTGATTGAAGGAATCCGTGTTGGCACAACTTCAAGCACCGAAGGGTTCCCTTAACGGAAAGGGCAATCGCAAGAAGAATCCCTACAGAGTTCTGGTGCTGTCACGTAACTACCCCAATCGAGTGACACCACTCCTGGGCCTGTGGGTGGAAGGATTAGTCCGGTCAGTCGCAGAGAATTGTGATGTACGAGTCGTGGCACCCACGCCCTATTGTCCCCCGCTGCCGGGATTGTCCAGATACAAACGTTTTCGCCAAGTAGCTTTGCAGGAGCAATTGAATGGTGTCGAGGTATTTCATCCGAGGTTTTTGGCCGGGCCTGGTTACTCTCTCCATGATCTTGAGGCGAAGGCTTACTACTGGAGCATTAGAAACCAAATTGATCAGCTCCGACGCACTTTTCCGTTTGAATTGATTCACGCTCACTTTGGCTATCCTGACGGCGTCGTTGCGGCGCGTTTTGCGCGTCGTTACCGGGTGCCTTTCGTTATCACAGAACATGCATTGTGGCGGCCCTGGATGGATGATCACCCACGAGTTCGCCGGCAAGCAGTTTGGGCTTCGGGAGAGTGCGCCTTCCACATCGCGGTTAGTGGTCATACTCGTGACACCATCTCCCACTTCACTGGCCAAACCGACAGACTGCGTGTAATTCATGATGGCGTCGACGGCGCCGTTTTTACACCCCTTCCAGACGATCTCAAGCCAGTCTCCGATCAGATCTTATTTGTTGGTGTGATGAGGCATGTGAAAGGCGTTGACGTGCTTTTGCGAGCCATGCGCCGTTTGGTTGACCGGCAACCTGCGGCTCGTCTCGTGCTTGTGGGCGGAGGCTTCTACAAGAGTTACGTTCTTGAGGAGAACCGACTACGGAATCTCGCGCGAGAGCTCGACTTGACCAGCAATGTGGAATTTGTCGGACTTAAGTCGCCAATTGAAGTCGCCAAATACATGAGAGAGAGCACGATGCTTGTCTTGCCCAGCCGAAGAGAAACTTTTGGCGCCGTGCTCATTGAGTCATTGGCCTGCGGCACACCGGTCATCGCCACAGACTGCGGTGGGCCCTCGGAGATTGTAAATCACAAGGTTGGATTGCTCGTTCCAGTTGAGGATGTAGAGGCGCTGGCGAATGCGATGGCAACTCTCCTCGAACGACGTGAGAATTACGACTCGGCTGAGCTTCGTAGCTATGCTCTTGGCAATTTTTCATGGAAACGAGTCGCAGATCAGACTTTGTCTTTATATAGAGATGCAATTGAGCGTCGTAGAACAAACATCAGCTCGCCGATGAAACCAAACTCGTTCGCAGCCGACAAGGATCTGTCGAAGGATCCCGGTCATAGTGCAACAAATATCAGACACAGGATGGAGCGAACATGATGAGTTATTGGAAAGATAAGAGAGTACTGGTCACGGGCGGAGCGTCGTTTATTGGCAGTCATCTGGTAGATAGACTCGCCAAATTGGGTGCGAAGATTCGCGCAGCTGATGATCTCTCCAGCGGAAAACTAGAGAATCTACAGGACTCAATAAAAGACGTCGAGTTTCTCAAGGGAGACCTCCGCAATCGCCAGTTCACGAACCGCGTAATGCGGGACATTGAGGTAGTGTTTCACCTCGCTGCCTGTCACGGTGGACGTGGGTTTATTGATACCCATCCTGCCGACTGCGCCTCAAACATGGTTCTCGATGGGATAGTCTTCGATGAAGCGATGCAAGCGAAGGTAGATCGCGTCTGTTTCGCCAGTTCGGCTTGTGTCTATCCCGTCCAGCACCAGGTTAAGTCCCTGAACGGCAACATGATCTACTTGAAGGAAGAATGGGCCGATCCGTTTAAAGAAGGGTGCGCCTCTTCCGACGGTGAATACGGCTGGGCCAAGCTCATGGGTGAATTGAGTCTGGGCGCCTATCGAAAACAGTACGGGCTCAAATCCGTTTCGTGCCGCCTGTTCACCGCCTACGGCGAGCGCGAAAACGAGACTCACGCGGTGATCGCGCTAATCGCCAAGGCCTTCATCAAAATGGACCCATACGAAATTTGGGGTGATGGAGAGCAGGATCGAAACTTCACATATGTTGGTGACATTGCGGATGGAATGATCCGGGCCGCCGAACGCATCGAAGATGCATCAGCAATCAATATTGGAACGGTGGAACATATCAAGATCATCGACTCTGCAAAGATGATCTTTGCGGAGTCGGGCTTTACTCCAAAATCGCTCAATTTTGATCTTTCCAAGCCGGTTGGTGTGTTTAGCCGCGCGGCTGATCTGACGCGCACCCGTAGGGTCCTGAACTGGGAACCGAGCACGAGCTTTCAGGAGGGGTTACGGCGCACAATGGCGTGGTACTACGAAACGAAGAATGTGGAAGATGTTTCCTCGAATATGGGTCTTATCCTCACCGAAAGATGAATTGAAGGACAGGGAAGCCGCAGCCGCGATGAGCAACGAGAGCCTACCGCTAGTTTCCATTATCGTTCCTGTGTTCAACTGTGAACGTTACCTACGCGAAAGCCTGGATTCTATTCTGGCCCAGACGTATCCGCACACCGAGGTGCTGGTCATGGATGACGCTTCCACAGATTCCACGCCCGATATCATTGCGAGCTATGAAGGCCGTGTGAAGAATTATCGACAGTCGCAAAACAAGAGGCAGTATCAAAACGTTAACGAAGCGCTGGACATGGTCAACGGGAAATACATCGCTATCTATCACGCGGATGATATCTATGAGCCCACGATTGTTGAACGAGAAGTCGACTTTTTCGAAAGCAACTCTGAAGTCGGCGCGGTCTTTTGCCATGATATTTTTATCAATGCTGAAGGCCGCGATTACGGGCGGCTGACGACTCCAGCCGAACTTCGCGATCTACCGTCTCTGACCTATCCGGTTATCTTCAACGTGCTTCTGATTCATAAAAATGCTTTCTTTTCTGCTCCAAGCAGCATGGTTCGCGCATCTGTTTACAAAGATGTTGGCCTTTATCGTGCAGCTGAGTTCGACATCGCTTCCGACCTTGAGATGTGGCTGCGTATTGGGCGCAAATATCAAATAGGGATTCTTCCTGAGTACCTTTTACGTTATCGCCACGGTCACGGAAACTGGACCCAAAGATACTTTCACCTCAGAACGGAAGAGGAAAGATATTTTCAGATAATGGATCTCTACCTTTCAGAAGGCGACAACAGGATTGCCAGGCCTGAAGCATTGCGAGCTTACGAGGCTCACAGAGCGGAAGATAGGCTGATGCTTGCAATTAACCATTACATCTTGGGTAAACAGAAAGAGGCGTTTCTTTTTCTCAACAAGATAAAAGCTCTTCACATTCTAAGAAGTCCTGTAGTCCAACGCACGCGGCTGCTGGCCCTACTCTTCGCGCTGAAGGTTCTTTTGCGGATTCCAAGAATATCTCTGTTTGCAAATGCCTTCTATCATCGCTGGCATGTCAAGAAATATGCGGTTTAGCGAGCGATACGTTAAGCAGGAGTTGTTGGAGGGTTATTAGCTGGCGTTACACAATAGGGTAGGCGCGCGGCGAAGGTCGGAGCAGGATCTGTAAGCGCTTTCGTCGCCTTCATGGCCCAATTCGAGATTCTGTAGTTCCCTCTCTTGAGGTAGGAACCATGAACAGCAGGCAAAAAATCGCGCTTTATATTGATCCGCCCTCGCATCATTTCTTGAATGATAGGCTCTTCGATATCAAGCACGCGCGCCTGGAAGGAGACCAACTGCTTTCGCCATATATTCACCTGCGAGACTTTTTCAACACAAAGGGCGTTGAAGTTCATACTGCCGACTGTATGCCTGAAAAAGCCAACGGCACGAAGAATATTTACATCTCGATGGGCATCCTTTCAAACTATCGCAAGATGGCCGAGCGACCAGACACAGTTTTAAGCGCCTATTTTGCCATGGAGTGCCCGATCGTAGAGCCCTCAATGTATCGCGCGTTGCGTGACGCGCAGCACCATTTCAAGCGCATCTTTACATGGAGTGACAGCCCTTCGCTCGAACGTTTCGTAGGCGAACCACTGAGGTGTGAATCATTCTGTTGGCCGCAGTCTTTCGATGACGTACATGAAGAGATATGGCGCAGGACTCAGCGGAAGTTCTTAGTGATGATAAATGCCAATAAACTCCCCCGCATTTATTGGCAGGAGCTCTATACGGAGCGCATGAAAGCGGTGGGGTTTTTCAGCCGTACAGATGAGATTGATCTGTACGGCAAAGGTTGGGACGAGCCGTCGTTTAGAGTCGGCAAGACTTGGGAGCCCTGGACCTTTCGGCACATCCGGCATGAAATGTTGAAGCGATGGCAAACCATTCGACCAAATGCGCTCTTGCAGGGGGCTCGACGTGCCTATCGCGGCATTGCTGATTCTAAATCCGGAACGCTGGGCCAGTATAAGTTCGCGTTGTGTTTTGAAAACGCGATCATCAAAGGTTGGATCACCGAAAAGATATTCGATTGTTTCTTTTCCGGAACTGTGCCCGTTTACTGGGGCGCACCGGACATCGAAGACTATCTGCCGGCAAATTGTTTTATTGATATGCGACAATTCTCTGACTATCAGGAACTGTCGAGTTTCCTGAAGTCATTAAGCGAAAGCGATATTCAACAATACAAAGAAAACGCGCGGCTGTTTCTGAGGTCGCCGCAGTTCTATCCGTTTACGAAAGCGGCCTTTGCCGAGCTCTTTGCTCATCTCGTCGCGGAAGACACAGGGGTTACACTCCAGAACCACTAAGCTTTGGCCCCTAAGCGTGGATTGTTGTTAATCGGCGGGCATTTGGCACGCAGGCTGATTCATCTGTGACAGTCGTCAATTCTTAAATGGATCGTGGCTATGTCAGGAAATAACTCCAACGTTCAACAAACGTCTCGAGCAGAGAACCTGGTGAACCAGGTTTCCACACATGTAGAAAAGCATCTTTATCAAGTTGGTCGCAAGGATTTGTACCACCCGCCGGTTGCCAATAGGACACGGTACGCCGGCTAACGAAGCAGATTGATTGAAGTCAGTATCGCGCCTGCGGTAGTGATTCATTCTGTGAAGTAATGTTCAAAATTATTCTGACTATTGGAACCATTCAAACCCTGGCCATTGGTATTCAGTTCATCAGGTCGAAAGTTGTAGCAGTGCTTTTAGGTCCCGCCGGCGTGGGCGTGATAAGCATAATTGATCAAGTCGTGCAGTTCGCAGCCTACCTGACCGCCTTGAGTATTCCAATGGCATCGGTCAAATTTTTGTCCAGGGCTCACAGCGAAGGGCATGAGGAGTTCAAACGATGCTATGCGGGATTCCTCAGGTTGTTGCTCTTCTTGTCTGCTGTGGGAGCAATCTCGACTATCGGCATAGTGTTTTTGCGCGCCGAAATTCTTGGAGCTGAAATTGTTAAATATCGACTCTACTTACTTCCGGCTCTGTTTATGCTGCCAACTTTTACCTTGGGAGGCTTCTTCAGTAACGTTTTTGCATCCGCGCAAAAATACAGAGCGTCTTCATTGTTGGCAGTCATCACAAATGCAACCACGACGGTTGCGATTGTCATAGGCGTGATCGTCGCCGGAGTCTTCGGCCTTTATCTGGGCGGTGCCGTAGCCGGGTTTGTCCTGACTATTGGGACGATGGTTTATCTTTGGAAGAAACTGGACCTCCCGTTGTTTGACCGCAACACAAGAGTCTTAGCAGAGCTAAAACATAACCCGAACATCTTCTCGTTTGCGATGATGCTGTACTTCGGCTCTGTCACCTATTCCTTCTCATATTTGGTGGCAAGATATTCGGTTCTGAAAACCTTTGGCGAGATTGAGGCTGGATTATTACAGGGGGCTATTGCATTAGCGCTTGCCCTGGGTATGGTCCTGAATCCGGCAAACGGTCTTTATCTGACTCCGATAATGAATCGCAACATCGAAAAGGCTGAGAAAATACGGCACGCGATTGAGTTCCAGAGGAAGATAGTTGTCATTCTAAGTTTGGCAGCTTTGCCCATCGTCCTTTTTCCTCAGCTGATCCTGGCAATAATGTTCTCCTCAAAATTCTCAGCTGTGAGCAATCTGGTTTTTCTTTTTATCTTCGCGCAGGTCATCACGCAGCTGGCTGGCGTTTATCAGGCCGTCTTGATCGGAACTGAAGATTTGAAGATGTACACGGTGATCGTTACGCTGTGCCAATTATCGTTTGCTCTTATGTCATGGCTTCTGGTTCCGCACTTCGGTGTCAAAGGAGTGGCTTTCGGACAAATCATCTCCAGCTCGATGATTTTCTCATTGACGTTCATCCGGCTGAAGCTCAAGCATGCATTCTCGATCCCGCTGAATTTAAGTTTATTGCTGGGCTACGTGTTATTTGTGGTGTTTCTTGCGGGCTTGTTGTCCGCTCAGAGAGCGGAATGGGACATGACCATCACTCTTTCCAAAATAGGATTCTTCATTTTATTTACGTTGAGTCTTTACTTGTTTCTGAATAAGGAAGAAAAAGCGTCGCTTTGTGGTTTGCGGAACAGACTTCTGTTTGGAAAATGAGGCGCATACTTTGGCCTCGCTTCAACACCTATTCTGTCAAAATCGAAAGGCCGCGCAATTACTGAGGCGGTCCCCGAACGCAAGCTTGGAAGAGGGGCTTAGGCAGACGACTTGTGTCGAACATGGCGTCGTTTTTGGGATTGTTACGCTGGCCGGTGGGATCAAGGAGACCACGAACGCGCCGCCTTTGTTTTAGAAGAGGTCTTTCCGGCATGTTCATTATTTACACTTAAGCTGAACTATTAAGAGAAAACGCTATCAATGAGGATCGGCGTGGATGCCAATTGTTGGATGAACAAACGCGGCTATGGTCGCTACACCCGCGAGCTCCTCCGCGCCATGCTGACGCTCGAGCAGGAAAACGAATACTGGTTCTTCATGGACTCCGAAACCGCTCGGGAGAGCGAAGACCTTCCGGATCCGCAGCGAGCAAAACAGATCATCGCCGAAACATCTCAGGCCGCCGCCCGGGCGGCCTCAGCTTCGGGCCGTCGCTCTTTGCAAGATATGTGGAGCATGGCGTGGGCGGTTCGTCAGCACGGCCGAGAGCTGGACCTTTTTTATTTTCCTGCGGACTACACGTTCTTTCCGTTAAGCACCAGGGCCAAAGTAGTGCTTACCTGTCACGACACGACCGCCGAGCGCTTTCCGAGTCTAATCTTTCCCAACAAGCGTGCTCAGTTGTCGTGGAAGCTCAAGCTGCGTTGGGCGCTCCACCGAGCCGACTTGGTTGCGACAGTCTCGGAAACCGCCAAGCGGGACTTGATGAGCCAATTCAGTTTGAGCGACGCGATGGTAAAGGTCGTGCCCAACGGCGTGGATCCGGCGTTCCGCCCGCTTGCTGACCTCAAGGCGACCGACCAGATCTTGTCCGCGCATGGGTTGACCAGCAACCAGCGTTTTATTTTGTACGTCGGAGGAATCAGCCCGCATAAGAATTTGGCGACCATGCTGGATGCTTATGCTTCGTTGGTGAAGGAGAGCAAAGATCAAAACGTCAAGCTGGTGCTGATTGGCGATTTCGAGAAGGACGTTTTCTTTTCCAGCTACCCCGCGGTGCGGGATCGGGTGGAAGCGCTCAGTCTGAGCGGAAACGTTGTCTTCACCGGTTTCGTCTCTGACGCCGATCTGCCGCATTTTTATAATGCGGCTGAAGTCTTGGTCCTGCCTTCTTTCGCCGAGGGCTTTGGTCTGCCTGCCCTTGAGGCAATGGCTTGCGGCACTCCGGTGGCTGTCAGCAATGCCGGGGCGTTGCCGGAGGTGGTCAAAGACGCCGGTCTGTTCTTTGATCCCTATTCGGCAAAGGAAATCAGGCAATGTCTTCAAGAGTTGATAGAAAGCGAGGAACTGCGCAGGGCGCTTGGTCAGAGGGGTGTCCAGCGAGCGCGGAATTTTTCCTGGGAATGCTCCGCCCGGAAGGCCTTGGATACTTTCAATGAGCTGGTGCACCCCGCATGAGTCAACGACCTCTGAAGTTCTGCATGATCACTACGTTCTATCCGCCTTATAGCTTCGGCGGCGACGGGATCTTCGTCTATCGTCTGGTGAATGAGCTGGCCCAACGAGGCCATCACGTGGAAGTTGTGCATTGTGTCGATGCTTACCGTGCGCTAAGTTCGATAGACGCGTCGTCTGGGCGAGAGGACGAAAATCATCCTAACGTGACTGTCCACAGGCTGCACAGCAGGGCAGGGGTGCTCTCACCACTCATTACGCAGCAAACGGGGCACCCCGGCCTGAAAGCCCGTCGGCTTAAAGAAATAATAAACGGCGGCGAGTTTGATGTAATTCACTTTCACAACATCTCGCTAATAGGGCCGAAGGCGCTGACTTACGGAACCGGGGTCAAGTTGTATACCCTCCATGAGCATTGGCTGGTTTGCCCGATGCATGTGCTGTGGAAGTTTGATCGAATGCCCTGCTTTAAGAAGGAGTGCTTCTCCTGCACGATACACGGCAAGCGGCCTCCGCAATTGTGGCGTTATACGAACTTCCTTGACGAGATGCTGAAACACGTCGACGCCTTCATCGCACCCAGCCGCTTTACCTGGAGAAAGCACCTGGAGATGGGATTAAACCCGGAGACTCCAATTGTCCGCATCGCGCACTTCTTGCCGCATCCGGCCACAGGTGTCGACAAGGAAAATAATGCCGCGCCACATCCGCGGCCATACTTTATTTTCGCCGGCCGGTTGGAGAAGTTAAAAGGCGTACAAGTGCTGATTGAAGCCTTCCGGACCTACCGTGCTTGCGACCTGCTAATCGCCGGAGACGGCAATTACGCAGTTGAGTTGCGCCGTCTTTCCGAGGGACTCCCGCATGTTCATTTCCTGGGGCGAGTATCCTACGAACGCCTGCTGGCCCTGTATCGAAGTGCCATTGCGGTCATGATCCCTTCGGTCAGTTTCGAGACGTTCGCGATGGTGAATTTGGAAGCCTTTGCCCAAAAGGCACCAGTCATTGTGAACAATCTCGGGCCTCTTCCTGAAATCGTAGCGGAAAGCGGGGGCGGACTTGTCTATGATGACGAAGCCGGATTGCTCAAAGCGCTGGAGGCACTGGGCACGGACCCGGAAATGCGCCGGAAACTGGGAGAACGAGGACACCGGGCGTATCTTCAACGTTGGACCCCGGAGTCTCACCTGCAACAGTACTTTGATCTGATCGAACGAATCATCAGTGAAAAACGGGCCTATGCGCAGCCCGCTTAACTTGGTAGCGCTGCTCGGGAAGCTCCAGTTTGCTCCCACAGGTGAAGATCCATAAGACGATTCCAAAACGCCGGGAGATAAGATTCAAGTTGACGGGCTTTCGGAATTGGATTCTAAGGCGTTAGAGTGATCACAGAAAACTCTTCCAACGCGTTCAAATCCAGGGACGCTAACAGCTACGATTGCGTTGCGAGTGAATACGATCTTTTCACGGAGCGTTTGTCCGGCCCGCTGGCGGAGTGGGTGATTTCACTGGCTCGGATTACACCGTCCGAGCGGGTTCTGGATATCGGCGCGGGGACGGGTATTGTCGCCTTGCAGGCAGCCCGACAGGTCGGGCCCCACGGGAAAGTTTTGGGCGTTGATCTTTCTGAGGGGATGCTGGTGACAGCGCAGGCCAAGGCAGCAGCGGCAGGTCTCTCGGACCGTGCCGAGTTTCGTAAGATGGATGCCGAAGCTTTGGATCTAGCCAGTGAATCATTCGACGTGGTTGTATCCCTCTTCGCTCTCCTTCATTTTCCGAACCCGCTGGTTGCCTTGAAAGAGATGCTGAGAGTTTTGCGTCCCGGAGGAAGGCTCTGCCTCGCTGTTGGAAGCGGGCCTCCGCGACTCTCAGTGAATGGTCTCATCTATGGCTTCAGACATTTGCGAAATATCTTGCTCAAACGACGCGGGAAGCTTCTCACAGCACCAGAGTTCCTTGATCATCTGGTAGAGACGCGCTTTCCAGTTCCTGATAAGAACGAGGTGACTTCGCTGGCCGCGCATGGTTCGAAGATACCGGTAGATGTCCCCTCGCTGGTCAGAAAGGCGGGGTTCACGGAGGTAAGCACAACCTGGCAGCGCCGCCAGCGCGTCATTGAAACGCCCGAGGAATTCTGGGACCTGCAACGTACTTACTCCAGCATGGCGCGCAAGCGCTTATCCTCAGCCCCGCCGGAGCAGGTCGAGGCATTCCGCAAGGTGTTTCTGGAAAGATGCCACACGGTGCAATCGAAACGAGGACAACTCGTTTATCCTTTCGCGGCTCTTTACGTCGTTGCCCGGCGTCCGCGGAGTTAACGGCGCTAACAAGAAGCGTTCTGAAGGCATGCTGTTGTAGAGCACGCGCTATTCGTGGGTTTATGAACAAATGGGCAGAATGATTCGCATGGCAATCATCGGGCTGGGTGCGGTCACTCGCGATATTCACCTCCCGGCCTATTCCCAGATCAGAGATCGGATGAGGGTGGTCGGAGCTTGTGATCTTGATAACGCTGCCAGAGGATTGGTGCGGAAGAAATGGCCTCTGGCAGAGGTCTTTGATAACCCGCGGGAAATGATCGAGAAGTCGGGGCCGGACTTTGTCGCGATCTGTACCCCGCCTGCGCTACACCATGAACAAACTTTGATGGCCCTGGATTACGGCTGCCACGTTTTTTGTGAGAAGCCCCTGACGGAGAGTCTGCGGCAGGCGGATGAGATAATTCAGGCCGCAGAGACAGCACAACGTTTTGTGGTTGTGAACAATCAGTTTCCTTACATGAACATCCACATGGCTGCCAAGAAACTGATCGGGGTTCCGGAGTTTGGTCAATTGCTTTTTCTTAGTGCCTGGCAGACCTTTCGTCCGACAGCAAATACCGAGGCCGGTTGGAGAGGGCAGCTAGAGCGCCGGGTCTGCTTTGAGTTTGGCATTCACGTCTTTGAGCTACTCAGATTCTTTTTTGGGGACACACCGGTCAAGGTCATGGCTCATATGCCGAACCCTCTGGGGTCGATGAAATCAGATGTCATTAATATCATCTCGGTCGAGTTCTCCGACGGGCGTGCGGCGGTGATCGTTTTAGATCGATTGAGTAAAGGACCCGAACGCTACCTCGATATGCGTTTGGATGGTGAATTCGCCTCAATTCACACCTCGATCGGAGGCCGAGTCGGGCTTAGGGCCGGCCTTCACACAAGGGAAAAACGTCCTTTTATTGGCTTGGATTTCGTGCAAGGGGGCAAGGCCGTGCTACAAAACGGCAATCGCGAAACAGTGATTGCGAAGGATGGAATCAACCCTTTCGCTTCAGCTACAGCGGTTCACCTTAGGAATTTCATTGATGCGGTTCACTGCGGCGAGACTCCGCGCGGCACAGCGAAAGACAACCGCAACACTCTGGCGTTGATGTTTGCCGCTTACGACTCGGCCCAGCTCGGCAAACCTGTGGAGATGACTGAATATGCTCCCGAAAAAGTTGAATACGCACCCTGAGAGGTGGGCCCGCCGGTAACTCGATGATCCTGGCCCATCCGAGAGCCTCGCCGCGTCCGATGTTCGCAGATCAAAATTCAGAGATTAGATCGTGAAACTTTCCAAGAATAAATCTTTGCGAGTCGGGATTGTTGGCGCCGGACTAATGGGTCGCTGGCACGCCGATGCCGCAAGAAGATCCGGCGGAAGCGTGACGGCAGTGGTGGATCCTGACCTTGATAGGGCCGCAGGTCTTGCGGCTCGTTACCACAACGCGAAGAGATTTTCGGATGTCGAAAAGATGTTAGAGCAGGTTGATCTTGATGTGCTACACATCTGCTCTCCCGGGTCAACTCATAATGCCGTCGCCGGCATCGCGATTGATGCAGGCCTTAATCTGCTGATCGAAAAGCCGATCACTCCGACGGCTAAAGATGCGGGGCGGCTTTTTGATCGGGCCGCGGGGCGCGGCGTGCTCGTTTGCCCGGTCCATCAATTCAGCTTTCAGAATGGAGTTCTGAGAGCCAAAGAACTACTGCCTAAAATCGGACGACTCATCCACATTGACACCACGATCTGCACAGCAGGCGGGGCTGATTTGCCTGCCGCACAACTCGACTCGATCGTTGCAGACGTCTTACCGCACCCACTCTCTTTATTGCAAGTGTTTCTGTCACGCGACTTGTCGCCGGAACGTTGGCTAACTGTCCGACCAAGCGAGGGTGAGCTGCGTGTCCTCGGCGAGGTAGCGAATACCACTTTCGCTTTTCTAGTTAGCGTGAACGGCCGCCCGACTACTAACTCCTTCCGAATTGTCGGGGCAGAAGGTTCCATTCATCTAGATTTATTTCACGGGTACGGCTTTATGGAACCGGGTAAGGTCTCAAGAAACAGAAAGATCATTCACCCTTTTGCATTGTCCCTGCGAAGTTTATCGGCCGCGACACTGAATCTTGGTCAAAGGGCGCTGCGACGGGAACCTGCCTATCCCGGGCTGCAGCCGCTGATCGACTCTTTCTATAAAGCGTTGCAGACAGGCTCTCAATCACCAATCTCACCGGAAGATACAATTCTGGTTGCACGAGTAAGGGATCACATAATTCAAACAGCCGGGCTTGTGGTCCCACGATAGGAATACGTGGGAGCATGAACGACTCTCAAACTAGCTTAAGCCTGACGAAGCCGAAGCTCTCGGTTGTCATAGGCTCACAAAATGCCCGTGACAGTATCGGCGAATGTCTTAATGCGTTAGCAAAACAGCGTAACGGGCCGGAAGTTGAGATCATCGTCGTAGACAATTCCACAGATGGAACCGCGGAGATCATTAGTCAACAGTTCTCCTGGATCGAGCTGGTGCGGTCCGCTGAACATAAGTACATGCCGGAGTTGTGGGAGATCGGCATTAGCCAAAGCGGCGGCGACGTCGTTGCCCTCACCACGTCACACTTCGTGCCGGCGAAGAATTGGATCGCGAAAATACTGAAAGCCCACCAATCTAATTACGCAGGCATCGGGGGAGCCATTGAAAACGACAAGCAGGCCGGGCTGATTTCGTGGGCCGTATATTTCTGCCGCTATAGCCCATACATGCTTCCATTTCGAGAAGTGACTGTCGACGATTTCGCGGGAGACAACGGCTCCTATAAACGCGCGGCCCTGGATCGGTTTCAAGATGCTAGACGCAAGGGCTTCTGGGAGTTGTTCATTCACAATGAGATGAGGAAGGCGGGATTGGAGCTTCTCCTGACGCCAGAGATCGTTGTCTACCATCAGAAATCTTTCAGCTTACCGAGTTTTATGACTCAGCGCTTCTGGCATGGAAGACAGTTCGGCAGCGAGCGTGCGTCAAGTGTCTCCCTGCTCAAGCGATCGATTTACATCCTGGCGTCGCCACTGATTCCGGCAGTTTTTCTCCTGCGGATCACGCGGTGCGTTCTTGATAGAAGAAAGCACATCAAGGAATACCTTCTGTCACTCCCGATCCTGCTGCTGTTTCTCTTGAGTTGGGCGGCGGGTGAGTTCACTGGATACGTATGGAAGGCAGCAAAAGGATGAGGTAACACAACATTCGGAAAATACCGCAGGGCTCAGGGAAAACAAAGTCTGATGGCGAACGGTCACGTCGGAAAACTAGAAAGGCGGTGAGTTGCGAGAATGCGTTTTGGACTGGTAGGTGCAGGAATGATAGGTCAGATTCGGGCGAGGTCCTTCAAGAACCTGCCAGGCTGCGACTTTGTGGGGGTTGCGGATCTGGATAGAGACCGAGCGCGGTCGCTAGCCACCTTTCCTCGGACACACGTCTTCGACGGCTACGAACAGATGCTGACTTCCGACGAGGTGGACGCGATCATCGTTTCGACGCCGCCTCAGTTTCATGAAGAGATGACCATTGCCGCTCTCGAAGCCGGTAAGCATGTGCTTTGCGAGAAGCCGCTCTCAAACTCCGTGGCAGCTTGCAGGAGAATGGTTGAGACTGCGAGGACCAGCGGGAAAACTCTCGCAACGGGATTCAATCAGCGATATTTCCCCGCGATCCAGTTCGTTAAGCAAACCCTCGACAGCGGCTTAATCGGAGAACTAGATCATATTCGCGCATTTGGCGGGCACACCGGCCTTTCCGAGTTTAAAGCTTCGTGGATGTACGATAAGAAAATCATGGGCGGGGGCGCTTTGATGGATATTGGAATCCACATTATCGATCTGACCCGTTACCTGCTTGGCGATGTGGCTGAGGTCTTTGGCATCGCCAGCTGCGACGTTTGGAAACTTGATCGCTCTGAGGACAATGGATTCGCCTTGATGCTTAGCCCGCAAGGGAAGAGGGCTATTCTTCAAGCGACCTGGACTGAGTGGAAAGGCTATCGGCTCTACATCGAGGCTTACGGCGAAAGAGGCATGGTCCGAGCTTTTTACGCTCCGATGATGAACATGCTCATCTACATGGACAAACCTGGAGGACGCCGACACCGCAAGTTCAATTTCTATCCGATGACTATTATTGAAGAGAAGCGACATGGCTGGCAGTCAACCGTCATCAAATCCTTCCAACAAGAGTTGACCGACTTCGTCAAACTATGCGAAGGCAAGCAAGGCATCATCGCCGATGGGTTCTCCGGTTTCAGGGCTGTGGAAATCGCCGATGCGGTCTATCGCAGCACTGTCGAAAAGCAAATGATTCGCTTGGGCCCGCAATTTTAGTGGATTCGGAAAGGACACCGAGCCAAATAACGCTCTTTAAGAAGCCGCATGAGGTATGCATTTGCAGTTGGTTCCAGAGACTCTCCTCATCATTCTGATCTTCGAAAACCGGGAAGTGTGAAATGAACGGACACGATCTGGAGATTGAGCGGCTGTCTCGCTCGCAAGGTGTCACGCAATTGTCGGTCGTAATCGCGTCAAATCACTCGCTGCGCGAAGTGGATCAGTGTCTGCAGTCCCTTCAACGGCAGGGCCCCGTTGCGGGCATAGAAATAATTGTTGCTGACTCCCGGGAGGATGATTCAGTGAAAGAGGTCATGACAAAGTATCCCGACGTCGCGTTCATTTGCTTCCCTGAAAAGACGCCGCTGCCAATGTTATGGGGCGGCGGGATCGCGCGATCAAAAGGAGGGATCATTGCGATCACTGACTCAACCTCCGTGGCTGATGGCAACTGGATCGCGGCTATTCTAAAGGCCCATGAATCTGCTGATCCGGTAGTTGGCGGAGCCGTCGAAGCTGCTGAAGGTAAGAACATGGTGGACTGGGCGGCTTATTTTTGTGAATACGGTCAATTTATGCGACCTTTGCCAGAGGGCCCGGCAGATGTCCTGTCGGGCAATAACATCTCCTTTAAGAGATGGACCCTGACGAAGGGGCGAGAGTTTGTGCAGACCGGGTTTTGGAAGACTTACTGGTGCCGAGGACTTCAGGAGGAAGGAATTCAGTTGGTCTCGACGCCCACGATGGTGATCTACGACAAGAAATCGTATCGCCTGGTCCCGTTTCTGATCAGAAGATTTCATCATGGCCGCTGCTTCGCAGGCATGCGTGTCTCAACCATTTCGGGTCTCGAGCGTGCATCCTATATCCTTGGTTCGCCGCTGCTACCTCTCTTATTCCTGGCTCGAACCACCAGGGGCGTCGTCTCCAAGCGACGCCATCTCAAGCAGTTTATTCTTTCACTTCCGGTCTCCCTTCTGGCAATAGTGGTTTGGTCGGTCGGCGAGTTTTGCGGCTATCTGACAGGAACTGGTGAGAGTTGCGCGCATGTATGCTGAGACTGAAGGCCATGTCGATCATGGGTAAAATCTCCGTTATCACCGTTTCGCTTCACGGCTCGTCTCTACTCGAGGAATCGTTGCGCGCTTTGGAAAAGCAGGAAGGCGACGGCGATGCAGAGATCATCGCCGTGAGCTGTCCCCAGAATGGTCCGGCCGAACACATCAAAAAGGAGTTTTCCCGTGTCAAGTTTGTGCAATCCTCCGAGAGGTTAGGCATCCCGCAACTTCGCGCTCTGGGCATGTCGCATGCGACCGGCGACATCATCGCCATTACCGAAGACTGTTGCATTCCCAGGGAAAACTGGTTTGAGGAAATCAGAAAGGCGCACAGACGAGGATACGGCGCAGCCGGCGGGGCGATCGAAAAGGGCAGTAGTAACAAGATCGTGAACTGGGCCGTCTACCTATGTGAATACAGTCAGGCAATGCCGCCCATCCCCGCCGGTGAAGTGGCCGGCATTGCTGGAAACAATGCGTCTTACAAACGGGAAGTGCTGGAGCGGGTGGACGGTACCGTCAGAAAGGACTACTGGGAGTTTTTTCTTCATGAAGAACTCAGAAAACAGAGCGTGAGGTTTGTCTCCCTTCCGAACATGGTAGTTGTCAAAAAGAAGGAGTTCACGTTCTTTTATTTCTTGACCCAGAGGTTCCATTACTCTCGATCTTTTGCGGCTATGCGGAAAACGAGGATACCAGCTTCGAGGCGAATCGTTAGTGTGCTTATTTCGCCGCTCATACCCTTCCTCATGACCTGGCGAATCGCACAACAGGTTCACCAGAAGAAGAGATATTACAAGGAATTCTTGATGTCGCTCCCATTACTAACGATCTTCCTGGGCAGCTACGCTGTGGGCGAATTCGCGGGCTACCTGTTCGGTCCTGGTAATAGTCTGCGTAAAGTTGAATGACTCCGGTGCAAGAAAAACAAGTGAGACTTTCGATTGTGATAGCGGCGTGGAACAATTCTTCTTCACTGCGACAATGTCTGGATTCTTTAGCTGGGAAAGCCGACTCGGCGGACACCGAAGTTATAGTCGTGAGCAACTACGACGGCGGGACGCGCGAGATGGTCGAGAAGCAGTTTCCATCTGTCAAGTATTTCTTCCTTTCCGGAGACGCCACCGTGCCGGAGTTGCGAACAAAGGGGATCTATTGTGCTGGAGGAGAAATCGTCGCTTTGCTCGAAGATCATTGCACTTTCGACGAAAACTGGTGTGCGGAAATCAAGAAAGCTCACGAGTTGCCCTACTCAATCATCGGGGGCTCAGTCGAGAACGCGAGCCGCGAAAGACCGTTGGATTGGGCGGTCTATTTTTACGATTACGGTAAATACATGCTGCCGAACCAAGCCGGAGTGGTTGACTCCTTGTCGGGCATTAACGTTTCGTATAAGAGGTCTGTCCTTGATGAGGTAAAGCAGAGCTTCCAGCAGGGTTTCATGGAAACGTTTATCAACGAAGAACTAAAGAAGCAAGGAGAGGTTCTTTACCTGGCGCCTGCGGCCATTGTCTATCACCAGAAGCATTACGAAATGAAAGCTGCGTTTACACAAAGCTATCGTTACGGCCGCTCCTTTGGCGGGATGCGAGCTCTTAACATTGCGTTTTGGCAACGCATTGGACTGATCCTCGGCTCCTTGACGTTGCCCGTTTTACTTCCCTCGCGCATCGCTTTGAGGACTGTGAAAAAAGGAAGGTATCTGAAAGAACTCTTGCGGTGCCTGCCTCACCTTCTATTGTTGATGACGAGTTGGTCATATGGTGAGCTGTGCGGTTACGTCGGGGGTGAAGTGACCGACTCATCCAGACGAGTCTAAGTTTTAACTTCGAGGTTTGAAACATTTGTTTTGGATATGATGATGTCCTTAAGCGGCCTCCCCATTTTGACGTATCACTCTTTCGATGACAGCGGCTCAGTCATTTCAACTTCTCCTGCTACATTTGAAATGCAGATGAAGTATCTGGCGCAGAGCGGCTATCAATCGCTTTCTTTGTCAGAGGCCACCGTCTACATTCGGGAGAAAAAACCAATTCCCGAAAAGGCATTTGTGATGACCTTTGACGATGGCTATCAGAACAATTACACGCAGGCCTTTCCGATCATGCAAGAGGTTGGGTTTAGGGGGACGATCTTTCTGATTAGCGCTTATTGTGAAAAGTCCTGGTCCGGTGATGAGTCTTCGCTTGAGGCTCGTCCGATGCTTTCATGGTCTGAAGTCAAAGAGATGCACCGATACGGCATTGAATTCGGAGCGCATACATCGACCCATCCCGACTTGATGCGGATTCCAATTGAACAAGCGGAGGGAGAGATCCGGGAGTCGAGGATGGAGATTCAAGACCGCCTGGGCGCGGAAGTCGAAACCTTTGCTTACCCTTATGGCAGCTTCAATGCAAACGTAAAGGAACTCGTCAAGCGAGAATTCTACGCGGCTTGCTCGACGAGACTCGGAAGAAACGAGCCGGGTGATGATCCTTACTCGCTAAAAAGAATCGATATGTTTTATCTTTCCAACTTTGCGCTCTTCACTAAGCTGGCGACTCGTAAGCTAGCTTGGTACCTGCGCTTGAGACAGGTTCCCCGTGACCTAAAGTCAATTATGAAATAGTCTCGGTATCCCGAGATTAATATGTGCCATGCTGGTCGTTCGCCCAAAGCCTTGAGTAATAATCTTGTATATCCGAATGTCTCAGCCTTGCCTGATCCAAGCATAGGGCACCCACCTTCACTGCTACCCTCATTGCGCAAGGTTGCGTTCGTTTGTCCCCTCTGTCATGGGGAGCTAGACCTTCTCACAGACAAAGATGGATATTATTGTCCGGGTTGCGAGCGAGGCTTCCCTTTACACAGCGGGATTCCTGACTTCCGTGTCGCTCCGGATCCATATTTGAGTTTTCAGGAAGAATACGAGAGAACCGAGATTGTTTTGGAGGCTCTGGATCGCTATGAACTGGAACCACTGCTCCAATACTACTGGAGCTTCAGTGATATTACGCCCACGCCTTTGCGAGTTAAATTTGTCCGCAGCGCGATGCTCGGCGAAGAGAGGGCGCAGCGCATCCTGCGTTCATTTGCAGACGGGACATTTCAACAACCCATCAGAGCACAGAGAGTGTTGGAGCTTGGTTCCGGCTCAGGTAACTTCCTGGCTCTCGGCATCGGGAATTACGATCAGGTACTCGGCATTGATATTGGAATGCGCTGGTTACACCTCAGCCGGCGACGTTTCATGGACAAGGGCCTACCAGTGCCTCCGCTCGTTTGCTGCTGCGCAGAATATTTGCCTTTTCCCGACAACTCTTTCGATCTTGTAGTCTGCGCGTCAACACTGGAATTCGTGCGTGATCAAAAGAGGGTACTCGCTGAATCTGCGCGGATGCTCAAAAACGGCGGCTCGCTCTATCTGCAAACGGTCAATCGGTATTCATTAGCCAAAAACCCTTACGTTTATCTTTGGGGAGTCGGATTCCTACCGCGCCCTTGGCAGGTGCGATACGTCCGCTGGCGGCGAGGTGCCAGCTATGAAAGCGTCAGACTGCTTTCATTTAGAGAGCTAAATCGCATGGCCGGAGAATACTTCACGAACGTCGACGTTGCCTTACAGAACATCGATCGGGTAATGTTACGAGAGTTTTCTTCGTTGATGCGTTTCCAAGCCCGTATGTACCAATCTCTTAGGAAGTTACCGCTCGTTAAGACTATCTTAAGAAGGAGCGGCCCGGGCTGGGAAATAGCGCTTCGCAAATAAGCTCAAAACTTACCCGGCTCCCCAACTTCAAAATGAAAAGCCCAGTATCGATCTCTGTTATTGTTCCGGTCTTTAACGGCGGCACGATGATCAGTCGATGTCTCGAGGCTTTGAGTGCTTCTGACTATCCAGCAGATGAAATAATTGTTGTAGATGATGGTTCGACGGATAACAGCGCTGAGACCAGCCGCCAAAAAGGAGCCACCGTTCTGCAGATGCCTCAGCAATCAGGACCGGCGGCAGCGCGTAACTTCGGTTCCCAGCGGGCACGTGGTGACATACTGCTCTTCGTGGACGCAGATGTGGTGGTGCATCGCGACTCGATCGCTCGAGTAGCCGCGAGTTTTGAAAACAACCCTGGTCTGGCTGCCGTCTTTGGCTCTTACGACGATGAACCGGCGGAAAAGAATTTTCTATCGCAGTATAAGAACATGTTCCACCATTTTGTCCACCAGCAGTCTAGTGCTGAAGCGGAAACCTTCTGGGCGGGGTGCGGAGCAATCGATCGCCGTATATTTGCTGCGCTTGGTGGCTTCGATAGCATTCGTTATCGCAGGCCCTCGATTGAGGACATTGAGCTCGGTTACAGAATGCGTAAGCTAGGCTATCGCATTCTTCTGGACAAGGGCCTACAGGGTAAGCATCTCAAGCAGTGGAGACTTGGATCATTGCTGCGAGCCGATATTTTATGCCGGGCCATTCCCTGGACCAGGCTCATACTCGAAAGTGAGCAGCAGGTGAATGACCTCAATCTCAAGACTTCTGACAGAATCAGCGCGGTCTTGGCTGGGTTGATGGTCGCATCTCTCCTCGCTTCTCTCTTCAACACGAAGTTCCTGTACCTGGCGGCGGTTCTTGCCCCGACTATTATCTTGCTCAACCTGGAATTCTATAGATTCGTTCTCCGGGGCAAGGGATTACTTTTTGTTTCGAGCACGTATTTCATGCACGTCTTTTATTATCTTTACAGTACAGCCACTTTTGCGGTGTGCTTCGTCCAGCATCTGATTGTCGGCAATGAGTTAAGACGGATTAGGTGAGCTGTTTCGTCGATTTATCCACCACCACCAAAGATTCCATAAATAAGATTAGATGGTCGCGCTTGTGAGTCAATGGAACGTTTGTCACAACGAACTAAGCACCGAGTCTTACGTCACCATCTGATACTCGCATTAGTTTGCGGAGCTTCATTGTTTACTCTTTATTCTGCGGCGCATTCGGATAATGTAAAATTTCGCTGCAGCATCGCGACCGGCTACGTAGGCCTTGCTTTGCTTGGAGCGACACTTGTAACCGGAGCGTTGAATATCTTAAGTAATAGGCGTAACCCCTTATCGACTGACTTGCGGCGTGATATAGGAATTTGGTGCGGCAGCATTAGTTTAGCCCATGTCGTGACTGGCCTTCAGGTGCACTTGGGGAATATGTTGCTGTATTTCTTCCGTGAGGGAGAGTCGAAGCGCTTAGTACCGCGTTCTGACTTGTTTGGCTTTGCAAATTACACAGGTTTAATTGCAGCTCTCATTGTCGTGCTTCTCTTGGCATTGTCGAATGATGTTTCGTTGCGCATGCTTGGGAGAAAACGCTGGAAATTCTTGCAGCGTTGGAACTTTGCCGTTATGGTCCTTGTAGTGCTTCACATCACAGCGTATCAAATTCTTGAAGGCCGGCAGTTGCAGTATTTGTTCTTGTCTAGCGTGATTATAGGAACTGCGTTGATAGTGCAGGTTTCAGCATTTCGGCGGCAGAAGCGAAAAGCGGCAGAACTCTCCCAGCAAGCCTGCTAACGGTCGATCAAGGGCAAGCCCCAAGCGCCAGCTTGGAGTTGTTTGAAAAACTTCTAGACGGCGAGAGAGCAGAGCCCTTCGAGAAAGCCATTAGCGTCTGTAACCCTCCCATTTTAGGTCGGGCATCCGGATTAGAACTGACAATGAGGCGCTGATCACTAGTGCCACAACACTAACCAGAGCAATGGACCAGCAGCGATGCTGGCTGTCCAAAATGCAGCCAAGGTTACGTTCTGCTAGTGAGCATCGGAAAAGAAGATTGGATGTAAGCTAAACAAGGTCGGCGAGTCTCGTCTTGTCGAGTTAGTCAGGATATACCCATGAGAGTGGTCCTAGTTTGGGATCCACAATCGCACATACACGGATCCGTCGCCGATCGCACTTGGAAACCTCTTTTCATTGGTCGTGGCGCTTACGACCCAATCGTAGAGTTTTGGGTCCGAACGTCGCATTTCATTCTCAAACGAGTAGAGTACCCAAGTATTGCTTCGCGCACCCTTCAACCACTCTTGCAACTGATCTGAGTTTTCGATCAACACTACCGAGGGGTCATAGAATCGCTCTGCTTTTCCGCCGTAGCTGAGGCCAATGGTCTTGTCATCAGACGTTCGGTGATCGGCGACATAGGCTAGCGCCTGCCGAAAGCCCTGCTTCGGCACAGAGTAGTAGCGGACCAAGGCAACGAGGGAAACCACAGTCAAAGCGGCGGCAGCAAGCGCGGGAATCCATCGGGAGTATTGCCGGGCCCAGTCCAGAAGCTCGGTGAGCAACAAATAAGCCAGAGGAAGCCCATATATCAGGTATCGGGGATGAAAGCCTTCGCCGCGCACTACCGGGACAACAATATTGAAGAACACCGGTGCGACGAGAATGGCCGCCGCCAAAGGAAGCCTTTTCCAAACACGAGTCGCCGCAAGGGGCAAAACAATTATCCCAGCTATCAGCGGAGGTAGTATCGGTCTGATTTCGGCAAAGAAGGCACGCGAGAAGAATGGGACGCCCATAATACTAGCCTGCTGGGTGTGAAATTGGATAAGGCTGGATAACATCGGCGCATAGAGTATTAGGGCTACCAGTATACCCGCGAGTAGCCAGCCTAATACTTTCCAGCGTCGCGTGATCAGCAGGATCGATCCGTGTCCCATTATCACAAAGGTCATCAGCAACAGAGCGAGTGCGCCGAATCCGATCGCCAGGGCGTATCCAAGTCCATACCAGACACTCAAATCACGATCCGATGCGAGCACCATCCGAAGGAGCAGACTGGTTGCAACTAACTCAAAGAGGAGGAATGCTGAATACCCGCGCGCCTGCTGTGTGTAGAAGACATCATGGTAGGAAACGGCAAACATGAAGGTACCCATCAGGGCGACTTGGCTCCTCCAAAGCTGGCGCGCCAGGAGATGGAATGCCCAAACACCCGCGATGCCAAAGATAAGTGCTGGTAACCGCACTACCCAGGGCTGCTCCGATCGGAATATTTCAACGGAAACGTGCGACAGAACAGAATTGAGTACGTGGTTATTCGCAGATGCGTAGGTATGCAGGAGCGTGGCTAAAGGTAGCCGCACAAAGTTTACAACGGTAGCGATTTCGTCGAACCACAACTCCGAGTTCGCGCCGATCACGCGTAAGATCACCGAGATGATGAGAATTAGTATGAGGGCCTTTCGCTCAGTTAGCCCGAGGAAAGTTTCAGGTTCCAATTGTTTTGTCATCAGCTTCCTCAACATCGTTGGGAAACCCCGCACCGTTCACCGACATTGATATCGATTGGCGGCCTTTGCCGGCAATTGGAAAATCTTCGCCGCCCTCCCACCTACGTAACCCCCCTGATGATTGAAGAACCATGTGGTTAGGTAAGCACAAGAAACATAGGTGCGATTGAACCTTAATTAAGTACTCGCAAAGTGATATGCCAAAAACATGCTGAAGAGAAAACGTCACAATGAATTATGATGTCCTCGAAGTGACGCCAAACCGTGCGTTTTATAAGTAGTCCGTGTTGTCAATTTAACCTCTGAAAAGATTGTAATCAGAAAAAGTGCCAAGTTCCTCCCGTTCTTTACCACCTATCCTATTTTTCAGGCTGCTGCTTGAGCGACAACCACGCGATGGCGGCGGTGAACAAGGACGGACCGTTTGAAGATACAAATGTAGGCGCGTGGGACTTTGAACCCCAGATCCCTACTGTGTCAAGAGTTGCGCTAGCTACCACTCTAATGCTATTCCATAGGACCAAGTATTTTTCTCACGGCTTTTATATGTTAATCAAGGAAGTGACCGTGATACGGCGTTAACACACTGTACGCTTGGTGCATGGGAGACGGATGGTGCGGATTTCTACAAGCCGACTCTGAGCCCCGCAAGACATTCGCCGATCTCAGAACCACCGATGCCGGCCACAGAAACTCATAACGAAGCATACAGTAAGTCTGTTCGCTTTGGCATTCTGTGCTGCGGGATCAACCTCCAGGCCTGGCAGGCTCAATGCTTGGACGATTTGCGATCCGCAGACGGAGTCGAATTGGTCCAGCTGATTCTCGGTAGTGACTGCCGTAATTCGAGCGGCCTCAATCCAAGCCTTCTATTTAATCTGCATCTGACGCGACTGAGTCCGACGAGCGCCCGGCGCCCGGTGGAGCTTCTTGGCGCCGCTCCAAACGTGCAAAGGTTCTCATGCAGCCTCGATGCGCCATCTCCGAAGGATCTCGACAAGATTCGGGAACTTGATCTCGACTTCATACTGAACTTTAGTAGCGGACTGGTGAACAAAGAGATTCGCAGCATTCCCCGCTATGGCGTCTGGGAGTTTTGTCCTGATGCCGGCACAGTCGGTCGCGGAATCGCGGGGTTCTGGGAACTCTATCGCGGCGATCCTGTCATCGCCGCCTCGCTCGTCCAAACGGCCGATTCAGACTCGGGCTCTATCGTGCTGAGACAAGGTTTTCTAAGAACGGATCATCGATCGCACGCGAGAACCACCGACCAACTGCTCTACGAAATGGCCAAATGGCCGCGACGTGTATGCGCCGATATTCTTCGCGAGGCGGCCGATTATTTCGCAGGTCCCATTCATCGCGCAGCCCCGTCCGCTCCGATGCCGAGTAATCTGCAGATGCTCGCGTTTGGAGCCAAAATCGTTCGCCGTCGATTGCAGTTCGCGTGGGCGCGACTGTTCCAGCATCCGCAATGGAATATCGGCGTCATTGCAGCGCCCATTCATGCGTTGCTCGGATCCGGAAGCACGGCAAAGGTACAGTGGTATCCCTTGTCAGGCCGAGACGGCTTCCTTGCGGATCCGTTCGGTATTCCGCGAAAGGGCGGCGCGACCATCCTCTGCGAATACTATGACTATGGGTTGGGGAAGGGGGAGATCTGTAGCATTGAATTCGACGAGCAGACCTTCGCCACCCGCCGACGGATCGCCATCGACCTGCCCTTCCATCTTTCCTACCCATACTTGGTGGAGTGTCGGGGAGAGATCTACTGTATCCCCGAGAACTTGAGCTCTCGCGAGGTGACTGTTTTCAAAGCGGAGCGGTTTCCCGATCGATGGGTGAAGGCAGGTGTCTTATTGCGGAATGTCGCGGCTGTGGACACCACGGTGTTTCAGTACGAAGGAAGGTGGTGGCTCATGTGCACCGATGCCGATGCTGGGGCTGACCTCAACTTGTTCGTTTGGCACGCGCCCGAGTTGCTTGGGCCGTGGACTCCGCACGCGCGGAACCCGGTTAAAACCGACGTTCGGTCGGCCCGGTCGGGTGGCACTCCGTTTTTCCATGCGGGGCAGTTGTACCGACCCGCACAAGATTGCTCAAAGCGGTACGGGTGGCGAGTTGCTTTGAATCGTATCACTCAGCTTACACCAACCGAGTTTGCCGAGGAGTTGGTTGGTATAATCGATCCACAAGAACAAGGTTTATTCCCCGCAGGAAGGCACACTTTGTCGGCCGCCGGTGACCTGACTCTGATTGACGGACACCATTTTGTATTTGTTGGGCGCTCATTCCTCAACTTTCTGAAAATTTGGTTTCGAGATATCGCAGGTTCAGTATTGCCCAAATGTTGGGCCCGAGACCGTTCCTGAACATTGATGCCGATGGGTGATCCTACTCAGCAGAAATCGGAAAAGAAGCGGCTGGCGCCTAACATCATCATGGTATGACCGGCGAGCCAGCGACGAACACGCTATGTCCGGCTTCGACGAATCTGGTCGCATGATCCTCATGCGTGATTCCGCACCGCCTCTGAAGGGCAGAACGTAGGGGTCGTGAAGAGTAAGACTCCTTTCTCGAACCGAATCGCACAAGCTGGCAGCGAGGAGACTTCTAGCAGTGCGTCAAAACCTCGCGTCGAACGCACCGCCAATCTTTGGAATGACCAACCTCAGACTGTCCTCAGGATTCCTTGCTGGATTGGTAAACCGGTAAATGCGCAAATCGCCATTTAAATTTGTTTCCGAACTGGTCATTAGAACGTCACGCTCCAGCACCATTGACGCCGACGGCATCACTCGTAGCTCATCCCATGGCATTGGACCTTCCCATTGACTTAATTCAGTGTGTTCCAGCACCACATAGTTAATGCCATAACGATGCGCAAAAGATTCGAAAGTTTCAAGTGCAAACATCGTTGCGGGAAGCTTGTCACCACGAATAATTATGGTTCTGAGGTGGGGATCGAGGCTGCGCACGCTGAAGATGAAGGCCCCGTTCGTCGTACCACAATAAAGCACGCGCTCCGGCTGTGAGCTGATAACCGTTTGGACGGGCCATGCAGAAAACTAGCCGGTGCCCGCAAATTCAACGCCATGATAACGACTACAACAGCTGCGGGAATTAACGCCGCGTTTAACCCAGGCAAGATTGACTGACACACATGCATCACTGCAACGTAGCCGAGCACGATCAAGGACGGAATCAGAAAAAAAAGATAACGAGAATCAAAACCACTCATCGGCAATAGCAGTAGGAATGAGCTGACAGCCCATGAAAGATAAAAATTTGTGGGCCAGACTCGCTCCCTCACTTGCCGCGCGCGAAGAAAAACGTACCCGACGGCCAGAGCACCAAGCACCGCGGGAATAACACCCAACCCTCCCACAATGGATCTGAGATAGAACAACAGATTACGTAATAGAATGTGGCTCAAAGCCTCCGGAGTATGAACCTGGTCCAAACCCGTTCCGTCGAAGTGCAACGAAAGCGCCATTTGTGGAAGCAGTAGCAAGACTAAGACCGTTGAGGAGATCCAGATTGTTCGCTCACCTAGTAAATGCCAACGACGGTTGAGGACAATAAGAATGAATGGCAACAGCCCCAGGAACACGGCATGTTGTTTGGTCCAAGCCGCGGCGGCTGCCAATACGGCAAACATTAGGCCCCGCCGTAAGGAATAGTTGCGATCGATGTCACGCAGACAGTAGAGAGCGCCGAGCACGAATGCCAGGGCGGGAAACTCCAACATCACATCGTTGGCAACATATTGCGACCCTCGCAAGGAGAACGAGGTCAGGACAGAACAAATAGCAAGTAGGTGCGAGCCATGAGTTGCCCTCAGGAGTCGGTAGAACAACAGAGCCGATAGTGCAACTGAGAAGGCCACTGCGAGCCGCGCCGCTTTGACGTTTACACCCAGAACCGCAAAAAACATCGATTCGATTAGCGGAAACATTGGCGGATGATAAGGCAGCGAGAGGGCGGGAATGCGACCGTAATAGTACTTGCCATAGGCGATCGGAGTCGTCACCTTTCTATCGCGCAACAAGTCCTGAACAAAGGCCCCATTCAGCGAGTGACGGGTACTATAACTACCAACACATTGCTAATCTATTGCTCGGTTAGGGCTCGGTGAGTTTCTTGCGGCTTGGACGTGGAATTGAACCGCCTCTATTATGCAGGTCGTCAAATACCTGAAGAGACGGTAAGAGCGTAAGTTGCGGGTCGCTGATGATTCTGAACGACTTTAGATCAAGAAAAGGTCAAAACATAACGAATGTCGAATCATGCTGATCAGGAGAGGCGCTTGAGTCGCGTCGCATGGCTGGTAGTCTTCATCCTCGGATTCGTTCAAGCCTGGGCGACTCGATACCAAATCGAAGCTGACGGCATTTCGTACCTCGATATAGCTGATAAGTATCTTCAGCGTGATTGGGCCGCAGCTGTAAATGCGTATTGGAGTCCCTTGTATTCATGGCTGTTAGCTGCAGGAATGTTTACGTTTCGTCCTTCATCCTACTGGGAGTATCCGCTTGTCCATTTAATAAATTTTCTTGTTTACTTGGTCGCCTTCGGCTGCTTCGAGTTTCTTCTCTTTCAAATTATTCGCTATCAACAGGCGGGCACAGATCACCGAGGCGACGGATCGTTTCTGCCGACCTGGGCCTGGCAGTCCATTGGTTACGTTCTCTTTCTATGGAGTTCGCTCTTCCTCATAACCATATCAGTAGTCACACCCGATATGGTTGTAGCTGCCTTCGTATTTTTACTCGCTGGGATAATGATTTGGATTCGTTTGCATCCGGAGAGATGGACTGGTTTTGTTTGTTTTGGACTGGCGCTGGGCGTGGCTTATCTGGCCAAGTCAGTAATGTTTCCTCTGGCCTTTGTTTTTCTGACTGTGTGTCTCCTTTCACTTGGCAACTTGCGTAGAGCTTGGCCTCGACTGTTGATGTCGTGCTTACTTTTTCTTTTGGTATGCGCGCCCTTTATCCTGGCTCTTCATCGCGCGAAAAACCGTTGGACTTTTGGTGACACAGGGCGACTCAATTACGTCTGGGCTGTTGACGGCACTGAGCCTGCTATTCATTGGCAAGGCCAGCCTCCGGGCACTGGAGTGCCGTCGCATCCTACGAGGAAGGTATTTGAATCGCCCGCCGTTTACGAGTTCAAGGAGCCTTTCAAGGTGACTTACCCGCCCTGGTACGACCCGTCCTACTGGTATGAGGGAGCGGTTAGCCGATCGAGTCCCGTCGTCCATTTGATTAGTCCCGTAGGTCATTTGATTAGTCCCGTACGTCATTTGAAAGTCGCGGGCAATGTTATGCTGCACTTCTATGCCGTTTTCATAGACACTCCTATTGGTATGGCGATACTGTTTACCTTTTTGGTGCTTACGCTGTACAGCAGACCAAAGGTTCGACAATGGATTGCCGGGATCACTTTGTGGAATATTCTGTTGCCAGCAATCGCGGCGTTGGCCCTCTATTCATTAGTGCTTGTCGAAACAAGGTACATCGGTGCTTTTGTCGTACTTTTGTGGCTCGGACTTTTCTCGAGCGTAAGACTCGGTAATGATGAGGGCTCGCGCAAATTGCGATCAGCGGTAATTATAGCCTTGGTCGCGTCAACCATGATTGTGATCATAGCAAAGTCGATGGCTCCTGCGTATGCAACCCTTCGCGATGTCGTCAGAAAGAACGACATCTTGCCTTCCCCACACTGGGCAGTAGCTGACGGTCTTAGCAAAATGGGCTTGCAAGCCGGTGATCCGATAGGGTCGATCGGGTATAGCTTTGGCGGTATAGAACCCTCAGCACGTTTAACGAGACTTCGGATCGTTGCGGAAATTACTTCCGGTGCCGACTTCAACCCGAAAGGAGATGTCGACAAGTTCTGGCATAGCGATCCGGAGGTTCAACGTCGGGTAATTGAAGTGTTTGCGAAAACCGGTGCAAAGGCGATTGTTGCTAACCGGTTACCCCCGGGGCTCTCCGATCCCCCAGGCTGGAAGAGAGTGGGTGAGACAGATGCCTATGTTTATTTTTTGCGGTAAATTTCGCCAAGACTGTGATTAATTAAGCATGAAATCAGCGTTTTCGGATTGGGTTATGTCGGCTGCGTGTCTGCAGCGTGCTTTGCGCGCGAAGGGCATGAGGTAGTCGGAGTTGACGTGAGTATAATCAAGACTCAGATTATCAATCAGGGCAACAGCCCCATCGTTGAAACAAGCATTGCCGAGATCATAAGCCAAAGCGTCAGTTCGGGATGTCTTCGTGCGACTACCGACTCCACCGTTGCCATCCAGCACTCCGATATTTCTCTCGTATGCGTTGGTAGCAATTCAAATGGTAGTTTGGATCTACGCTATGTTAAGCGGGTATGTCACGAGATTGGCACTGCTCTCAAGAGTAAAGACAATCAGCACGTGGTTGTGATCCGAAGCACAATGCTACCAGGAACGATCAGGGATACGGTTGTGCCTGTGCTCGAGAAGGCCTCTGGCAAAATTTCCGGCGAGCACTTCGCAGTATGTATCAATCCCGAATTCCTGCGGGAAGGAACATCGTTGAAGGATTTCTATGCGCCTCCCTTTACGCTCATCGGAGCCGATGAGGAAGGCACCGCAAACATTTTGCGCCAGCTTTACGCAACTATCGATGCGCCAATGATCTTGACCTCGACAAAAACTGCGGAGATGGTGAAATACGTATGCAACTGCTTTCACGTGTTGAAAGTCAGTTTTGCCAACGAGGTTGGCAATATATGCAAGTCGCTTGGAGTGGATAGCCACGAGGTGATGGACATCTTTTGCAAAGATACGAAACTAAAGCTTTCACCCTATTACTTGAAGCCGGGCTTTGCATTTGGCGGTTCGTGTTTGCCAAAGGATCTTCGAGCAATTATCTACAAGGCAAACGAGCTCGACGTCGAAGTACCCGTGCTGTCTGCAATTCTGCCGAGCAATCGTTTGCAGATTGAAAAGGCGCTGAACATTGTTGTCAAGACAGGAAAGAAGCGAATTGGAGTGCTGGGTTTCAGTTGGTAGCTCAACCGACAACGTAAGACACATCAATAATAATCACTCGCACGTTCTTTTGTTTTCATAACGGAGGCGGCATAACGACCCAAGCTCAGCGACCCGGCGCTCGGAACGCAACGATTGCAACACCGACGCTCCCGACGGGTTCGCTGCAGCGCATGGTTAGGCGTCTTGGCTTTTGGTCTCATGCTGCTCATAACTCCAGCCACACTTCGGACAACGCTCGCGACTCTCTGGAATCGAAGCGCCGCAACTCAAGCACCGAATGGGCTCAGGTGGCCGCTCGACACTCGGTGCGGGTCCGCCGGTCCAGTAGTCTCCAGAGAACATGCCGGTCTTGCATGTCGAGGTGACCGTCTTGCCTTTGCGCGTGCGATACGTGACCTCGTAGATCCGGTCGCCACTCTCCCCAAACCAACCGCGGCCCAGCGGATTCCAAGCGATGCGAACAACTGAGCCACCGCCCTGCTCGACGTAATCCGCAATGCGAGAACGGTCGAGCCGATCATTGATCAATCGAAAGCCAAGCCAGACCCCCAGCGCGCCGAGAAAACAAAGCAAGAACACGCCAGGAGTCACCGGTTGTCCGAAACCCTCGTAAGTCGTGTCTGCGAGCAATGGCATGATGTGCGTCGAGACGCCTAACGATCACGTTGACCGGGCGGCGCGATTACGAATGCCTGTTGATGGACCAAGCAACTTGAGAAACGCGCTACCGCCGCTCCGGTCCAACGTGTGGTTCGGTGTCGCCACGATGAATCCTAGGCCGCGCGCCGCAGGGATCGTTGAACCGCAGGAGGCAACTCGACAAAGACAAACCATGCCGAGGGAAAAAG
>WNGF01002259.1_pt1 | contig 50719 bp, 35 predicted proteins | sample 5400641 | NCBI WGS metagenome assembly WNGF01 (sample SAMN13153371, study PRJNA577476) | soil metagenome | isolation source: 80 cm soil or saprolite under grassland replicate 2 | place: USA:California | collected 2016-06-15 | reverse complement strand
GACTATCTGCCACCGGCGCTCGAGCCGATATTGAAGCGTTCCAGGGTGGAAAAAACCGTGCTGGTGCAGGCGAGCAACAGCCTCGAAGAAACACGCTGGTTGTTGAGTCTTGCGGACCAGTACCCGTTTATCGCCGGTGTCGTTGGCTGGGTGGATTTGACCAGCCCCGAGATCGACACCCAGTTGGAAGAATTTGCGGCGCACCCGAAATTTAAAGGCGTGCGTCATTTGGTTGAGAGTGAACCTGACGATGCGTGGATCGTCCAGGACGCGGTGCTAACGGGCCTCAAAAAGTTAGCGTCGCGCGATGTTTCTTACGACCTGCTGGTGCACACGCGGCATTTGAAACATGTCAATACCATCGCCGAAAGGTGTCCGGAATTGCACTTAGTCGTGGATCATTTGGCAAAGCCACCAGTCGCGCGCGGGAAAGTGAGTGAGTGGGCCCGTGAGATAAAGAAAGTCGCGCCGTACGGAAATGTGTCGTGTAAACTTTCCGGTCTGGTCACTGAAGCAAACCAGACGGAATGGCGGACAGATGATTTGAAGCCATTCGTAGACAAGGCGCTGGAATACTTCGGACCTGAGCGAATGATGTTTGGGAGCGATTGGCCGGTATGTTTGCTGGCCGCTTCATACGATCGAGTTTTAGATGCCTTTCAGTCGTTGCTTGCGGAGTTAACTGACGAAGACAGAAGCTGCATCTTTTCGAAAAACGCGAGCGAGTTTTATCGACTGCAAGAGCAGGCAAGCGCAGCTTGAAAACCCCTCCCCGCGTGAGAGGGAAACATGAATGCCGGAAACTTATTTCATCACCGGAGCCCAGGGCTGTATTGGCTCGTGGATCGTTAAAGCGCTCGTCGAACGTGGCGATACGCCAGTCGTTTTCGATCGCAGCGAAGACAAGCGACGTCTAAATGCGATCATCGGGCCGGGCGATCTCGATCGCGTCCGCTTCATTGCGGGCGATGTTACTGATGTGAGCGCCGTGAATTCGGCTCTCGAGGCATCTGCGGCGCGCCGCATTATTCATCTCGCGGGACTCCAAGTACCGTCATGCAGAACTGATCCGGTAGCCGGCGCCTTCGTGAACGTCGTCGGAACTCTTAACGTTTTTGAATCAGCCAGGACAATTGGCGTCGAACGTGTCGTCTATGCAAGTTCGGCGGCGGTTTTCGGCGCAGGCGATGCGGAGATTCCACTTGCCGAAACAGCTAAGTCCGAACCGACAACTCATTACGGGGTTTTCAAACGCACGAACGAAGGAAACGCCCGCGTCTATTTTCTCGATCATGGTTTGAGTAGCGTGGGACTAAGACCATTGACAGTCTATGGCGTGAACCGTGATGTGGGATTAACCAGCGATCCAACCAGAGCGATGAAAGCCGCGGTGCTCGAATTGCCGTTTCATATTCGCTTTAGTGGGGCCACGGATTTCCAGTACGTAGCCGACACGGCCGCTGCTTTTCTCGCTTGTGTCGATCACGCGCCGGACGGTGCTCATGTTTTTAATCTTCATGGCGAAACGGTTGAAGTCGCGCGCATCGCTCGGCTGATCAATGAAAACTCGTCTGCCGGTCGCGAATTGGTGACTTATGGCGGGCCGCCTATTCCAATTGCTCCGGCGTTGGATAATACGGCAATCAAGCGAGTGATTGGCGACCTACCGTCAACACCAATCGAACCGGGCGTACGCGAAACCATGCAGCGGTTCACTGCCTTGCGTGATGCTGGACGCCTGGACACAAGTGATATCGAATCGGAACTATCCGGCGCCGGGAGAAATTAGTTTTGAACGCATCTTTGGACATTTCTGACAAAGCCTCGGCTACCGAAAACGCGGGGATGACTATGCGCGCCAGCGTTTTATGCGGCGTCGAGCGGCTTGAGGTGCGTAACGTCGAACGGCCGGCCTTAACCGGGCACGAAGTGCTGGTGCGCGTTGCGGCGGTTGGCCTGTGCGGCACCGATGCGCACATCTTCGCGGGCCATGCCAATTACAATACCGACCAATATGGCCAACCAATTCCATTCGAGGTTCAGCCGCAGATCCTGGGACACGAAATTAGCGGACGCATTGAAGAAGTCGGCAGTGAAGTGCCGGATTTACAAGTCGGAGATCGCGTCGTTCTTGATCAGGGGCTGAACTGTCTGAGCCTGAGGCGAAATCCACTGTGCGAGTACTGCCGGACGGGCGATTCGCATCAATGCGAATACTATGCTGAGCACGGCATTACGGGATTGCCCGGCGGACTGGCGGAGTTCATCGCCTTGCCGGCCGTGAATGCGATCCGAATTGGCGCCGACCTCGACATGGGCGAATCTGCGTTGGTCGAACCGCTGGGTTGCATTATCCATTCCGCTGATGCCGTGATGCGAGCCCGTTCGCGTTTTCATCTTAATGGCGCATCGTCCGGGCCGCCGGTGCGGGCGTTGCTTATCTGCGGCGCGGGACCGGCAGGATTGATGTTTGTTCAGTATCTGCGTAGGGTCCTTCATTACGATGGTTTGCTTTTGGTGAGCGAGCCGAATGAAGACAAGCGGAAACTCGCTCTGCGTTTTTGCGCCGATGCGGTGATCGATCCAGGCGAGCGTGACGCCGTGGAAGAGGTGCGCGAGTATACAAAAGGAAAGGGCGTGGACTGTTTGATTGAAGCGTCGGGCGCGGGCCAGGTGCTCGCTTTCATTCCGGGATTGATTCGAAAGCAGGCCACTGTTCTGCTGTATGGCCACGGGCATGCCGGCGTCGATTTGAGCGTGCTCAACAATGTAATGTTTCGCGAGCCAGTGTTGATTACTCCGGTCGGGGCCTCGGGCGGCTTTGAATCTGACGGTCGACCATCTGTCTATCTGCGCGCACTAAAACTCATCGAGCGACGGGAAGTAGATGTTACGTCCTTCATCACCCACCGTTACACCTCTCTCGAAGCCGTCCAGGGCGCACTGGGTGCGGACATTCACACGCCTGGTTACATCAAGGGAGTGGTGACTCTCTAACATTGCCGATTTCCGATTTCTGATTTCCAATAGCCAATAGCCGATTGTGGATTGACTGTATACTTCCATTAGCTGCGAGAGAAAATAAAGTCATTCAGAAGGTATGTTCGCTAATTCAAGACCAATCAGCAATCGGCAATCAGCAATGGGCAATGATCTCGATCGGAAATCGGCAATCCGCGTGGGCTTGTTTGTTACCTGTCTTGTCGATCAGATGTGGAGCGCCATTGGCACAAGCACAGTCGAGGTGCTCAGGCGAGCAGGTTGCACGGTCGAATTTGACGAGCGCCAAACCTGCTGCGGGCAACCTGCTTTCAATACCGGCTATCGTGCCGAGGCGCGGCGCGTGGCCCAGCGTTTCATCGAAATCTGCGAACAGAGCGAAGCCGAAGCGATTGTCAGCCCGTCCGGATCATGCACGGCGATGGTGCATCATTATCCCGCCTTGTTTCCCGACGATTCTGAATGGCGCACGCGTGCCCGGGCGCTCGCGGCGCGCACATTTGAATTGAGTTCGTTTCTGGTGCGCGTGCTGAAAATCGAAGATGTGGGGGCGCGTTTTCAAGGCCGAGTAACCTGGCATGACGCCTGTCACGGTCTGCGTGATTTAGGGATTCACAGCGAGCCAAGACAATTGATCAGGCACGTTCGCGAAGCAGAATTTGTCGAGTTGGAAAACGCGGATGCCTGCTGCGGTTTTGGCGGCACATTCTCAGTTAAGTATCCGGAAATCTCCGCCGCCATTCTGGATCAAAAGATCGAGAGCATTGAGCGCGCAGGGGTAGATGCCTTGGTCTCTGGCGACGCGAGTTGCCTGATGCAGATCGGCGGCCGCCTGTCACGAACGGGCTTGAAAGTGCGCGTGATGCATCTCGCCGAATTGCTGGCAGCGACTTGAGAAAAAACTCCCTCTCCGTTTGGGAGGAGGGACGGAGTGAGGGATTTGGCGCGTCGTCCTTACGCCTCTCCCTAATCCCTTTGCCGCAGTGAGAGAGATATTCATGGCACACTTAACCACTGAAACGTTCGCCGCCAACGCTCGGGCAGCCCTCGGCGATGTGCAGTTACGCGGTGCCCTGCAGAATGCGACGCGTTTGTTTAGCCGGCGCAGGCTCGAGGCAGCCAGAAGTCTGGGCAACTGGGAAGATCTCCGATCCCAGGCGCGAGCGATCAAAGACGAGACCCTGCTGCATCTTGATCGATATCTCGAGGACTTTGCGGCTAACGCCCAGAGGGCCGGAGCGCAAATTCATTGGGCGCGCGATGCGACCGAGGCCAATGGCATTGTTTGCAAACTGGCGCGCGAGCGCAATGCGCGCCTGGTCGTCAAGGCCAAGAGTATGACGACTGAGGAGGTCCATCTCAACGCCGCTTTGACAGCTGAGGGAATCGAAGCTGTCGAGACCGATCTTGGCGAATACATAATTCAGCTCGCCGGCGAAACTCCTTCCCACATCATCGCTCCGGCAATTCACAAGACAAAAGGTCAGATTGCCGAACTCTTCGCCACCAAGCTTGGTGTCGAGCGGACAAACGACATCGCCAAACTTACCAGCGCCGCGCGTCAGGTGTTGCGTGACAAATTCGCGGGCGCGGATCTTGGTATCAGTGGGGTCAATTTTGGCGTCGCCGAAACCGGCACGATTCTGATTTTGGAAAACGAAGGAAATATTCGGCTGACTACGAGCCTGCCCAGGACGCACATCGCCTTGATGGGAATCGAAAAGGTGATACCGCGCTTCGCCGATCTTGAAGTGTTTCTGAAGTTACTGCCACGCTCGGGCACGGGCCAGCAATTGACTACCTATCAATCGTTGATTACCGGAACCAAACGCCAACTTAACGATGAAGGACCCGACGAGTTGCATATCATCCTGCTCGACAACGGCCGATCGCGCATGCTCGGCCATCCCGTCACACGGCAATCGCTCGCCTGTATCCGCTGCGGCGCATGCCTGAACGCATGTCCCGTTTATCAACAGATTGGCGGACACGCATACGGTTCCGTTTATGCTGGTCCTATTGGGGCGGTCATCACGCCGCAGTTGTTCGGCCTGGCAAAGTCGGCGCAACTGCCCTATGCCTCCAGTCTGTGTGGCGCCTGCAGGGATGTCTGTCCGGTCAAAATAAATATTCCGGAGGTGCTTCTGCATTTGCGCGCGGAGATCACACAAGGCAGTAGGCAGAGGGCAGTAGGCAGTATGCAGGAATCAGAAAACAATAACGAGAAACCGGTTAAGCGTGCCCGAGCCGAGCGAATCGCCTTTAAAATCTGGGCCGCGGTGATGAGTTCACGTCGCTTGTATGAATTGAGCGGAAGCCTCTTTCGTGTGTTACAGCGTTTTATCGTGCGCGGAGGAAAAATCGGAAGCATCGGAGGTTTGCCGGCGCGTCTGGCGCCACCGCTGGCGGCGTGGACGACGAGTCGCGATTTGCGACCTATTGATAAGAACACATTTCGTGAACGGTGGCGAAACGGACTTGATAAATCGACCTCATGAGTAAGGCGATAATCAATACATCAATGGGCGAGGCGCGGGCCACGATCCTGCAGTCGATCCGCGAGCATCTGGCTGAGAGCGGTGTTTGCCATGCCGCAATTGAGGTAGTGGAATCCGCGCCCACCACCACCGAGTCATCGATCGAACCGGATCCGGCGGCTTCAGAGGATGGATATAAGAACCATGGCCACCATTCCGCCGTCGAGATGTTTCGCGAACGTGTCGAAGCCGTCGGCGGGCGCTGCTTCGTGGTGTGCGGCGAACTGGAAACGGCGTGCGCTTTGAAAGGCATCATTGCGGAACTGCGCGCGACTTCTTTGCCCGCAGAGCGGATCGCATCGTCGAATGCACCTCTCCTGGCCCGGTTGGCGCGGGAGATAGTTGAGTGTGCCGAAGTAACCGTCGCACCGAGCGCAGCCGAATTGTTCGATTACGACGTCGGCCTGACGACAGCCCAGGCGGCGATTGCCGAGACCGGCACGCTGGTGCTGGAATCGGATAGCGAGAACCATCGTCTGGTCTCGCTCGTGCCGCCGGTGCATATTGCCATAGTCAATGCCAAAGACATCTGCCTGACGATCGGGGACGCTCTCAAGCTGGTACGAAGCCGTGAAGTAGCGGACATGAGTCGGACAATCACGTTTATTACCGGGCCCTCACGTACTGCAGACATCGAGTTAACCCTGACCGTCGGCGTGCACGGACCGAGGGAGTTGTACGTCATTGTTAATACCTGATTGTTAACCAGGATAGACGAACCCAATGGAAATCATAAGCTTCACGACGAAAGAGACGGGCCGGCATTCACCGCGGGTGGGCGCGCTTTTGAACAACGAATACTTGCTGGATTTTGAACGTGCTCTTAATGCTCATCCGCCGAATCATCTTGCCTGGTTGGATATGGATAGCTCGTGGTTTCAAAATTCGCACGAGAAATATTCAGCGCTTGCGCGTGATGCGAAGGCTCTCAATCAGGCGGCTGAAAAAGGCCGGTTAACGAAGAGAAAGGACGCGTACTGGCTAGCTCCGGTCCCTCGTCCGGGCAAATTGATTTGCATTGGACTCAATTACCGGGACCATGCGGCCGAAAGTAATACGCCGATACCTTCACGGCCGGTGGTGTTTTCCAAATTTTCGACGGCGGTAATTGCGCCGGGAGAACCGGTCATCCTGCCGGAAGCCAGCGCGCAAGTTGATTACGAAGCCGAACTGGCAGTTGTTATCGGGCGGCGCGCGAAGAGAGTGAGCGCGAATCGCGCTCTCGATTATGTGCTTGGGTATACCTGTTTCAACGATGTCAGCGCGCGTGATTTTCAATTTGCAGACGGTCAATGGCAACGTGGAAAGTCGTGCGACACGTTTGCGCCTATGGGGCCGACGATTGTGACTGCTGATACAATTTCAGATCCCCACAAACTTTCGATCAAGCTGGTGCTTAATGGCCGCACGATGCAGGACTCAAACACGGATCAATTAATCTTCGGCGTGCCCGAACTGATCGAATTCCTTTCCCAAACCATCACGCTCGAGCCCGGCGATGTGATAGCTACCGGCACGCCGCCCGGGGTGGGCTTCGCGCGTAAGCCGCCGGTGTTTCTGCGACCAGGCGACGTTATGGAAGTCGTTATCGAAAGCGTGGGTTGGTTGAATAATCCTTTGGTGGCGGCGGGCGAAGCGGTCGGGACTTCTGCCTGATCAAAACAAAAGTGAGAGATAAACGTGCGTAAAATCATTTCGATATTGGTTGTGTTGGCGTCAGTTGTGGCGTTGAGCTGCAACCGTTTGGGATCGAAGAACGCGAAGAAGAAATTGACGATCGCTGTTATTCCGAAAGGCACGTCGCACGAATTCTGGAAAAGCATTCACGCGGGCAGCATTAAGGCGGCGCGCGACCTTTCGGCGCAGGGCAGCGAAGTTGAAGTGATCTGGAAAGGCCCTTTGCGAGAAGACGATCGCGAGCAACAGATTCAGGTAGTCGAGGGATTCACTTCGCAGGGCGTCGACGGCATCGTGCTGGCGCCCTTGGACAATCGCGCGCTGGTCCGTTCCGTCGAAGAAGCGAGCAGTGCGGGGGTGCCGACCGTGATCATTGACTCAGCTCTCGACTCGAACTCGATTGCCAGTTTTGTCGCTACTGACAATCGAAAAGGCGGGATGCTGGCCGCGGATCGGCTCGGCCAACTCCTGGGCGGTAAAGGCAAAGTAATCCTGTTACGTTATGCAGAAGGTTCGGCGAGCACGCAGGATCGTGAAGATGGATTCATTGAGGAGCTCAAGCAGAAGTATCCGGCCATCGAATTGATCTCCAGCGACCAGCATGCAGGCGCCACCCGCGACACGGCTAAACGCGCGTCCGAGAATCTTCTTAATCACTTTGGCGACGAAGTGCAGGGGATTTTTTGTCCGAATGAATCGACAACTGCCGGAATGCTTCTGGCCCTGCAGGATAATGGCAAGGCCGGCAAAGTGATTTTCGTTGGGTTTGATTCCAGCCAATCGTTCATCGACGCAATGCGCGCCAAACAGCTGCAGGGCATCGTCGTACAGAATCCTTTCAACATGGGTTATCTTGGCGTGCGTACGATGGTCGACCATCTTCAGGGCAAACCAGTCGAGAAGCGGATCGATACCGGGGTCACCCTGATCACGAATGACAATCTGGATGCGCCCGAGACGCAAGCTTTGTTGCGCCCTCCATTGGATCAGTATCTGAAGTAGCCAGACATAAACTTCAGTCTGTCACCTGATAACACCGGATGACGGGAGTCGACGCTGCGATTTCGGGTCGCGAATGATCGCCGGGACAAAAATCCAACGCTGTCAACTCGATTTCCAACCTGGCGCTCGCCTGGCCAACCGGCCGGGATCACCCCCGGCTTGATGATCGGCGCGTTGATTTAATGGCTTTAGTTCAAACCGAACATTTTGCAAAATTAAATGACCGCTATTACCAACGTTATCGTTCGGGACATTCGCTTCCCAACCTCGGCCACACTCGACGGTTCGGACGCGATGAATCCGGATCCCGATTACTCGGCAACCTACGTCGTTCTACAAACCGACAGTCCGCGCGGCCTGCAAGGTTACGGGCTGACCTTTACTAACGGCCGCGGCAATGAGATCTGCGTCGCGGCCGTCCACGCTCTGAAGCATCACGTACTGGGCCGAACTCTGGAATCCCTCACCGCCGACCTCGGCACCTTTTGGCTGCGCCTTACCTCAGACAGTCAGGTGCGCTGGCTGGGGCCGGAGAAGGGTGTCATTCATCTCGCCACCGCCGCGCTGGTAAATGCGGTCTGGGACCTTTATGCCAGGGCGTCAGGCAAGCCGTTGTGGAAACTTCTCGTCGATATGTCACCTGAACAAGTTGTGTCTTGCGTTCCTTTTCGGCACATCACTGACGCTTTAAAACCGGAGGAAGCAGTCGAGATGCTGCGGCGCAACGTAATAACGAAATCAGCCCGCGAAGAGGAGATGCGCAAAACCGGTTATCCCGCTTACACGACTTCTGCCGGGTGGCTGGGTTATTCAGACGAGAAGATGCGCGGTCTGGTGCGCGAAGGATTAGCTCAGGGCTGGACCCACTTCAAAATTAAGGTTGGGCGGAACCTCGAAGACGACATTCGTCGCGCGCGCGTTATCCGCGAAGAGATCGGCGCTGAACTCAAGTTAATGATGGACGCGAATCAGGTCTGGGACGTCGACCAGGCCATTCACTGGATGAAGCAGTTGGCAGTATTTCAACCGCATTGGATCGAAGAGCCGACGTCGCCCGATGACGTGCTCGGCCACGCCAGGATTGCGAAAGCTCTTGCGCCCATAGGCGTGGCTACTGGCGAACACTGCCAAAATCGCATCATGTTCAAACAACTGCTGCAAGCTGACGCAATTAGCTTCTGCCAGATAGACAGCTGCCGGCTCGGCGGCGTGAATGAAGTGCTTGCGGTGCTCCTAATGGCCGCGAAGTTCGGCGTGCCGGTTTGTCCCCACGCGGGCGGTGTCGGTCTCTGCGAGTATGTGCAACACCTGTCGCTGTTCGATTACATTGCGGTAAGTGCGTCACTCGAGAATCGAATCATCGAGTATATCGATCATCTTCACGAACACTTCGTCTATCCAGTGACAATGAAGAATGGTCGCTACATGCCTCCGCTGGATTCGGGATATAGCATTGAAATGAAACCCGCGTCGCTTGATAGCTATGAATTTCCGGAGGGCGAGGCCTGGAATGCATGACGGTCCTGCCGCTTTACAAACGGGCGGTGGGCAGTGGAAGTGGAGAGGAGAGAATCAGATGAAACGCCCAATGTCTTGTTGCGTCCTGCTGTTTGCCGGTCTCACCTGCGCGCTTGGGCAATCGGCGCAACCGACACCGGATTGCACGGATATCCAAATGCAGGTCAAGCGTTTGCAAACCAAACTGAACGATTGGCCGGAGCTGGCGCGCTATCGCGATGCGAACCTCAAGGTTATTGCGCCCGCGATAGGTGAGAACCGCGTCGTCTTTATGGGGGATTCAATCACCGATTCGTGGGATGATCCGAAATACGGGGACTTTTTCACGGGCAAGTCTTACCTCGATCGCGGCATCAGCGGGCAAACGACGCCCCAGATGTTGGTCCGTTTTCGCGCGGACGTAATCGCCCTGCGCCCAAAGGTGGTGGTCATTTTAGCGGGCACTAATGATCTCGCTGGTAATACCGGGCCCACAACGCTGGCAACGATAGAAGACAATCTCGCGTCGATGGCTGAAGTGGCAAGGCTTAACCACATTCGCGTGGTGCTTGCCTCTGTACTTCCCGTTAGTGATTACGAAACGCGAGACGGCAAACCCATAGTTCAAACACTGAAAAGACCGCCGGAACGGATCAAAGCTTTGAATGCCTGGATTAGAAAGTACGTGGCCGAAAATAACTTGACCTATCTCGATTACTATTCGGCTATGATAGACGAAAAAGGTTTTTTGAAAGCCGAGTTGAGCGACGACGGACTTCACCCTAATCGGAAGGGTTATGCAGTCATGGGCCCGCTGGCAGAAGCAGCCATTGCCGAAGCCCTGAAACGCCAGAGATAATCGCGAAAGCCGGGTCACTGCGCCGAACTGGACAAAAAGATGCCTACCACTCTTGCTGATATCGCGCGTGCTTTGGGCGTCTCAAAGATGACGGTCTCGCGGGCCATCAACAATCATCCCGAAATCAGCCCTGAGACGCGATCCCGAGTTCTGGAGGCCGCTCAGCGCATGAATTACCGGCCAAATCAATATGCGCGGGCGCTTACTACCAATCGTTCCTTTCTGTTGGGCGTGGTAGTACCTGATCTTATGCATTCGTACTTTGCCGAAATCTGTCGCGGAATCGAGTCAGTAGCGAAGCCCTTAGGCTACCAAAATCTGATCTGCAGCACCGACGAAGACGCGCCCAACGAACAAGTCGAGATAGGAGCTTTGTTGCCACGCACTGATGGATTGATCCTCGCCTCGTCAGCGGCGCCCGGCGACACAAAGTTCTATCGCCGTATCATTCGCGAAGGCGCAAAACTGGTATTGATGGATCGGCAGCTCGAAGGCTTGCGGTCCCCGACGGTAACCACGGACGATGTAAAAGTAGGAATGCTGGCGACCGAACACTTGATCAATCTGGGACATCGGAGAATTGGACATTTGAAAGGCACGGTTGCCTCGACGGCGGCGCGGCGATTCGAGGGTTACAAAAAAGCGTTGGCGAAACACAGATTGACTCTCAATGAGTCACTGGTGCGTGAGTGCGGCTTCACCGAAAAAGATGGTTACGAGTCGATGAGTGCGTGGCTCAGGGAAGGCAGCGTGCCCTCCGCAATTTTCGCGGCCAACGATCCGGCCGCAATCGGAGCGATGAGCTCGATCGCCGAAGCTGGTCTTCGAATTCCCGAGGACGTGGCCATCGTGGGCGGCGGGAACATTCATTACGGGGACATGCTGAAGGTTCCGCTGACCACGGTCGCGTGGTCGACCCTGGAGATGGGGCAAGCAGCAGCAAGGCTTTTAATAGAGCTCGTCGAAGGCAAAAAGGGGCGCAAAGAACATCACGTTATTGTCGAGCCGGAACTGGTTGTGCGGGAATCGTGCGGCGCGACGAGAGCCGTTCTCGCTTAATACCTCGAACGGTTTCTTCGGCTGCGAGTGATCTCAAATTCGGCGCGCTAAAAATTTCAATAAAAAGTTCTTGACAAAGTCCTTGGTCGAGGCATATTGTTCGCACCTCGAACAATATGCCGGTTTATGCGTAAGATCAACACCAGGGATTTCAAAGTTGCCCGCCGGAGCACATCGCGTGACATCAATCGACGCATTGCTCTTAATGTAATCCGCGAGCGGCAACCGATCTCACGCGCAGATCTCGCACGTCACATGAAGATGACTCGCGGGGTAGTGAGCGTCCTGGTCCAGGAGTTGATTACTCAGGGATTGATTTACGAGGGTGCTACTGGCGAGGCTGCCCGGGGACGCAAACCTACCTTTCTCCACGTCAGTACGCAAAACCGTTTAGCGATCGCCGTTGATGTGCGATTCAGCAAGACTTATTTGATGTTGTGCGATCTTTCAGGACGCCAACTTGGGATAGAAATCTTTGAAACAGTCTTTTCGTTACCTGGTTTCGTCAGGGACCTGGCAGCCCGAATTAAGAAAATACTCAAAGGGCGGGGTGTTAACGTCGCGTGTGAGGGAATCGGGCTGGTCGTTCCGGGTATGGTTGATCAGCGTACCGGAAGGATTCTGAACGCGCCGGCGCTCGGCTGGCGCGGAGTCGACATACAATCAAAGCTTTCAGCAGCAACCGGCCTGCCCGTACACGTCGAGAATTCGGGCCGCGCGTGCGCACTGGCGCAACTTTGGCTCGAGAAAGGCGAGACCACAACCGGCCATAACTTCGTTTACATCAGCGTCTCAGATGGTGTCGGCACCGGAATCGTAGTAAATGGCGAGCTGCTTCGCGGGCGCGATCACGTGGCCGGTGAGTTTGGGCATATGCCGTTTAGCCTGGACGGCCCGAGGTGCATGTGCGGCGCCAGAGGATGCTGGGAGGCATATACGTCCAATCTCGCTATCCTGTCACGCTATTTTGGACGGAATTTGTCCAAACTCAGTCCAAAACATCTGAAGCAGGTCGAAAGGAAGTCCTTTACGATCCTGGACTTGATTACGCGCGCCCGAAGCGGTGACGCGCGGGCACTGAACGCGCTTCAGATAAGCGCGCGTTTCCTTGGTCTGGGAATCGCAACCATCGTTAACACAGTCAATCCGGACGGTATTTATCTCGCCGGCGAAATCACAGCCGCATGGGATTTGATCGAAGGGGTTGTTCGCTCGGCCATTGCTGAACGCGCTTTGACGGACGCGGCAGCACGCACGCCGCTGCATGTGACGTCAGCGCAGGAATATCCGCGATTGCGGGGAGCCGCAGCGCTGATCGCCGCTCCGACTTATGCCGCTCCGCAGGTCGCGTAAAATTCAGCGGCTATCGTTGAGAACCAGAAACTGGAATTAGTATTCGCGTTCTCAAGAAATTGTAGAACCAGGGGCTCGGGGATTTTACATCGGCAAATCACGCTGGGACACGTGGGCTCAGCTTCTTGCCTGCATCTCGAATCTTTCTTTGGAGGTGATCAAAATGCAAAAGACAAATAGTTCAGGGCGAAGCGGTTTGACGATGACGAGAGTCAGTGCGCTGGTCTTGTTGCTGATCTCTGGTGCTCTCAGTGTACAGGGACAGACGATCTTTGGTCGCATTTCTGGCACGGTAAAAGATACCGCGGGCGCGGCCATTCCGAACACCACCGTCACGGTTACTAATCCGGCCAACAATCTTACGCGCACGGCTACAACAGACGACGACGGGTTCTATACGGTGACCAACTTACCCGTCGGCAGCTACAGCGTAGAGGCAGAGCGAACTGGTTTCAAGAAAGCCGCCCAATCGGGTATCTCGGTGGTGGCGGATGCGCGCCTAACGGTTGATGTCACGCTCGAGGCGGGACAGGTAACTGAGACGGTCCAGGTCACAAGCATTGCTGGTGAGACAGTAAACACCACCTCGGGCGAGGTAGGGCGTCTTGTCGATCAGCGGCAGGTGCAGAATCTGGCGCTGAATGGCAGGAATTACATGCAACTGGTTACGCTGGTTCCAGGCGCCGCCATCCTCGATGAGGATCAACTGGCACTCACCACCAGTTTGAGCATCAGCCAGGCGGCGATCAACGGCAACCGGCCCAACTACAACAGTCTGACCGTTGACGGTGGCTTCAATATGGACTCAGGCAGTAACAACAGCCAGATTAACAACGTCGGAATCGACTTTATTCAGGAGGTCAAGATCCAGACCTCGAATTTTTCAGCCGAATACGGGCGTAACTCCGGCGCTTCGGTTAACGTCGTTACCCGAGGAGGCGGCAATGATTATCATGGCAGCGTTTTCTATTTTCTCCGCAATGATAAACTTGACGCGCGCTCATTTTTTTCTCCTGTAAGAGGGAAACTCCGCTTTAACAATTTCGGCTGGAACTTTAACGGCCCCATCAAGAAGGACAAGTTTTTCTTTTTTGCTGGTCAGGAGTGGAAGTACATACGGCTGGATTCGGCGCCGGTGCGTCGCACGATGCCAACCAGAGCGGAACGAGGGGGCGATTTCTCGCTCCGCTTGCGGGGCCCGGACGGTGTCATCGGCACCGCCGATGACGGAGTTTTGCGCAATCCTGCGAACCCAGCCAATACGTGCGTTGCCCCGGTTTTCAATCCTGATGGCAGCATCAAGACTGCTGCGATCCGGACCGGTTGCTTCGCCGGAAACGCCATCCCTCCTGGCTTGCTGACTGCTGACGGCAAAGCTTTTGCCGCAGTTTACAGCGCCATGGAAAAATTGGCCGTGGCTTACACGGACACACCCACCGGGAACAACGCCACTTTTCAGCAACCCAATCCCTTCAACTATCGCGAAGACAACATCCGCCTGGATTATCGTTTCAACGACAAGCACAGTATCTATGGCCGTTACCTCCACGATCATTATGACCTGATTGATCCGTACGGAACGTTCATCACTTCGCAATTGCCGACAATCCCGACCAATCGTTTACGGCCGGGCGCAAGCTATCAAGTCTCCCATACCTGGCTGATCAGTCCGACGAAGATCAACGAAGCCAAGATAAACGTTTCGTACAATGGCCAACGCATACCGCCCGTTGGTGAATTTTGGAAGCGCGCCACCTACAACCTCACTTATCCGCAGCTTTTCTCAGGCGGTCTTTACGACAATGGCATTCCGAACACTACTATTACCGGCTTTGCCGGTTTCAACGGCCCCTCGGGATCCCTTTTGTCACCGACCACTGATATTGCACCCAGCGACAATTTCACCCTGATCCACGGAAAGCACTCGATCAAGATGGGGGTTGTCGTGGTTCGTAATCGAAAAGATCAGAACGGGCGATCCGGTTACACGGGTAATGTTAATTTCGCCACCAGTGGCAATACGAAGACCACGCAGAACGCGTTCGCGGATGCGCTGCTGGGGAACTTCCGAACTTACAATGAAGCAGACAATGATCCGATCGGATTTTTCCGCTTCAATCAGGACGAGGCCTATGCAATGGACAGCTGGAAGGTAACTCCCAAACTTAGTCTGGAGTTTGGGGCGCGCTACTACCATTTTACGCCGACCTACACGCAGGCGAATAACATGGCGAACTTCGATCCCAGTCGTTACGATCCGAGCCAGGCGGTCACCATTCTGGCCAACGGCAACATCGATCCGACCAAAGGTGGAAATCGGTTCAATGGTCTGGTGCGCGCCGGCAACGGCATTCCGGCTGATCAGATAGGCCGGGTCAGCGCTGCGAACAGTCCGCTGTTGCAGGCAGTTCCGACCGGGGCGCCACGTGGCTTCTATCAACCGGCGAACAGGTTGGCGCCCAGATTTGGTTTTGCCTATGCGCCGTTCAACGACACGAAGACTTCTATCCGCGGTGGCTTCGGGATGTACTACGATAAGGTCGAGGGCAACCTGATTTTTTCCCAGGTAAACGTTCCGCCATTTATCAGCCAACCACAGTTCGAGAACGGGAACCTCGGGAACCCTTCCGGTGGTACGCCTTCGGCGCTGGCGCCATTCGGCCCCATCAGCGCGATAGATCCCAATCTGGACATATCAGAATCCATGAGCTTTAGCCTGGGGGTGCAGCGAGAATTGCCGCATGGCTTCTTCGTCGAGGCCACCTACGTTGGCAATCAGGGAAGGCACTTGATTCGCCAGCCGGATCTGAATGCCGCTCCGTTCACCGCGTTGGCGGCCTTGGCCGCCCTCAACGCAACACTACCAGCCTCGCAACAGATCTCAACCAATACGGTGCGACCCTATAAGGGATATACCAATATCAATTTCCGTCTCTCGGACGCCAATTCAAATTACAACGGGATGCAGTTGTATGCCGCCAAGCGCAAGGGCGCTCTTGAACTCACTGCCAGCTATACGTGGTCCAAGGCCTTAACAGACACCAGCGGCAATGGCGATGGATTAGACGTCGGTGAAGATCCTTTCAACCGGCATTTCAACTATGGACCGGCGAGCTTTGATCGCCGCCATATCTTCGTGGCTACGTACGACTATCACGTTCCCTTTCTGCGCGACATGAAAGGCGTGGGTGGCGCCGTCCTCTCCGGCTGGGAAATCAGTGGCATCACTCGTTTCCAAAGCGGACAATATTTTACGGTCACGGCGAATACGGCGATTGGTACTCGACGCGCCGATTATGTCGGCGGTTCGGTGCTGCTTCCCAATCCTGGGCCGGATGGTTGGATCAATCCCGCCGCATTTGATGTTGCGCCCGCCGGCCGCCGAGGCAACTCCGGTGTAGGTATTGTGAAAGGTCCGAGTCTACAGACCTGGGACTTCTCACTTCGCAAGCAGTTCAGGCTTACTGAGCGATTTAGACTCCGTTTCCAGGCTGACATGTTCAATGCCTTCAATCGTGCAAACTTCAGAGCGCCTTCCACGGTGCGCACGAATGGGGGTTTTGGTACCATCGGCGCCACGGGTCCGCCGCGCAATATTCAATTTGGCCTCAAACTAGACTTCTGACATCCTTTAATAGTCAGTTCGAGTCCATAACGATTGCTTCTGCCTTTCTTTCTCCAGTCGCTCGGACCTGAGAGCTTGGCGATGCAGTGTCGTTTTCCGGAAGTGGCAAGGCCCCCTTTAAATGCCAAGGGAGTCTGACGACCCTCGCGGGGATACGACTGGAGTACTGATTTCCTGAACGAGTCGCAAGATGAAATCTCTTGTTCTGCTTATCTTTCTGCTCGTGGTAATCCCCACTGCAAGGGGACAGCAGGTTGACCTAATCGCAAACACGGACGGCCGCAAGACCATCAGCCTTGATGGGCAATGGCGAACAATCATCGATCCCTACGAAGCGGGTTACTATGATTATCGTTACCAACCGAGCGCCAACGGCTATTTCAAAGATGCCAAGCCGAAGAACAAAAGCGATCTGATTGAGTATGATTTCGACAGTTCCGGATCCTTGAAGGTGCCGGGAGATTGGAATACTCAGGATGATGGCTTGCTGTTCTATGAAGGCACCATCTGGTACAAGAAGGCTTTTGATTATCAGCGAAAGCCGAACACTCGTCTTTTCGTCTATTTTGGGGCGGCAAATTATCTTGCGGATGTTTATCTCAACGGGGAGAAAGTCGGGCGGCACGAGGGCGGCTTCACCCCGTTCAATTTTGAAATAACGAATCTCGTTCGAGATACGGGCAATTTCCTCATTGTCAAAGTGGACAACAAGCGCCGGCGTGACGCCGTACCGACACTAATCACAGATTGGTGGAACTATGGTGGACTCACTCGTCAGGTGAAGCTGATTGAGACACCCGCCACATTTGTGCAGGATTACTTCATCCAGCTTCAGAAAGGCTCGCGGGAACTGGTCAGCGGCTGGGTTAGACTTAACGGCAGTAAGCCCAGTCAAAAAGTGGCGGTGCGAATTCCCGAAGCCACGATCAGCAAATCCTTCACCACCGACGCCAATGGATATGCGGAGATTAGTTTCAGCGCCAAGCTAACATTGTGGTCGCCAAACAATCCGAAACTCTACGATGTAGCAGTGGAAGCAGAGACCGATCGGATCACGGATCAGATTGGCTTTCGCAGCATTGAAGCCAGGGGAACAGAGATTCTCTTGAACGGCAAGCCAATCTTCCTGCGCGGCGTGTGCATCCATGAAGAAGCGCCTTTCCGCGGGGGGCGTGCCTACAGCCGTGAGGATGCTCTTACTCTGCTGCACTGGGCCAAAGAGTTGGGTGTTAATTTTGTCCGCCTGGCGCACTATCCCCACAACGAATTCATGTTAAGGGAAGCCGATCGGCTCGGTATCATGGTCTGGTCGGAGATCCCAGTCTATTGGACGATCCTTTGGGAAAACCCGGCCACGCTCGAGAACGCCCGGAATCAACTGAGCGAGATGATCGCGCGTGACAAAAATCGCGCCGCGGTGATTGTCTGGTCGATGGCCAACGAAACACCCGTTGGCGAGGCGCGTTTATCGTTTCTCAGAAAACTGACCGAACGGGCCAGGAGCCTGGACCCTACGCGAATGATCTCGGCGGCGATGGAACGCCACTATGTCAACGAGCAAACGCAGATGATCGATGACCCGCTGGGCGAGTATCTCGACGTGCTCGGCTGTAACGAGTATGTAGGCTGGTACGACGGCCTGCCCGAAAAGGCTGATCGTCTGGAATGGAAAATGAAGTATCAGAAACCGTTAATCATGAGTGAATTCGGCGCGGAAGCGCCCTACGGAAATCATGGCGACCCTTTGACGCGTTGGACCGAGGAATACCAGGAGAACGCATATCAACACCAGGTGAACATGTTGAAGAGAATCTCTTTCCTGCGTGGCACATGTCCATGGATCCTGATGGATTTCCGTTCTCCGCGCAGGCCTTTACCAGGCATCCAGGATTTTCACAATCGAAAGGGATTGATTTCTGATCATGGTGAGAAGAAAAAGGCTTTTTACGTAATGCAGAAATACTATCAAGAGCTGCAGGCGACCTCGCCGCAGTGACGGGAACAACAGTTGAACGCAAAGTATTTCATAAAACTTCTTTGTTTGGGTTTTCTGGCGACTGGTGCAGCCGGTATGGCCGCACCCCGCGGCAAGGTCCTGAAACTGTCCATCACGAATCCCGCCAACGAGACCCGGCTGCACGAAAACATTGTGGTCAATGTTGCGGAACTGAAGCGCATCGCGCCGGACTTCAAAGCGGGCGACGTGATCATTACGACCAGCGATGCTGCCACCATCGAAGAAGATGCCCGGACTCTACAAACGGTCGAATTACCTTCACAAGCGGATGATCTGGATGGCGACAACAAATATGACGAGCTCGCTTTCCAAATCGACCTGAAACCCAGGCAGACGCGGATCGTGACTATCGCCTACGGTGATACGTCAACTATCCAGCGCTTGCGTGACGACTATCCCAGAGGCACGGCAGCGAAGTTTACGATGAAGTTCGACGGCCTGGCCTGGGAGTCAGAAAACACTGCCTGGCGCATTTACTTTGATAAGCGCAACGCGATCGATGTTTATGGGAAGCGCCGCCCTGGTCTTTATCTCGAAATGTTCGGCGCCCCTGAATACGTTTACCATTGGGAGTCTCCACTGGGTCGCGATATCTACCGCATCGGAGATGCAATCGGTATCGGCGCCGTGGCCGCGCTGGTTGATGGCAAGGTGGTAAAGGTTTCGGACGTCAGGGAACGAAAGTGGCGGATCATCAACGCCGGTCCGGTGCGCGTGATTGTCGAACTTGCCTACAAAGGATGGCAGGTTGGCGGTCGTGAAGTGAATCTCACCAGCCGCATGACGCAATGGGCGGGCGAGCATGGCTTTGAACATTTCATCACCGCCGATGGCGCCGATGGTTTGACGCTGGTTACCGGAGTAGTACGTCATCCGGAGTTGCAGGAAAAAATTTTTCAGCCGACAGCGACCGAGCCCGCTTTAGTTAGCGCGTGGTGGGGTCATCAAGTCGAAGAAGAAGGACCGCCTGCGACTGCAATCCACAATCTCGCGGACCAGAATCTCGGCCTGGCCATTATTGCGCCGGGAAGGCAAAGCAAGATGGGCCCGGATGATTCGCTTAACCTGCTGGTTCAGCCGGAGGTGGCCAATCAAAAGGCGAGTTGGTACGTGCTCGGCGTTTGGGACCAGGAGAACAGCGACAGCCTGACTGTAACTGCACCGAGCCCCGATGCGAGGTACCGCTACGGCACGATAGTGCAACCGGCGACAACGCCAAAGACATTCGCTGCTTTTCTGGATCTGGCGCAAGAGGCGCGCCGCCGGATTACGCAACCGGCGAAAGTCGTGGTGCTCTCGGCTACGGCGTCGGCGCAATCGGCGCCACCCGACACGCTAAAACCCGCGCGCGCCAGGACTTACCCTGAAGCGATTGAACTACTGCGCCAATCTGCCGAACGTACTGCCGGTAAGTGGGAAGCAATTGTCTCGAAGAGTCCGCCTGAACAAACGACCCGCGACAATGGCGAAGGATTTTTCACCGAAGGCGACAACCAAACCGGTGAATGGAAAGCGCAGAAGGGGTTTTTCTGGACCGGCAGCTTCTGGGTTGGCGAGTTGTGGCGGCTTTACGGCAAGACAAAAGACGAACGCTTTCGGCGCTGGGCTGAGCTTTGGAATGCGCGCCTGCTGGGAAAAGAAATGACTGAAAACCATGACACCGGTTTTCTCAATTATTACTCGTCAGTGCTTGGCTATGGTCAAACGAAAGATTCGAAGTATCGTCAGGCGGCGCTGCGCGCGGCAGACCGCCTGAAGCAGCTCTACAATCCCAGGACGGAGCTGGTGGCCGCATGGGAGGTGAATGGCGACGACACGATTATCGACACAATGATGAATCTGCAAATATGGTGGTGGGCGTCGCGAGAGACAAACGATCCTCAATGGCAGACGCTGGGGCTCCGGCATGCGCTGAAATCGGCGGAGTGGCTGATTCGCGAAGATGGCTCAGTGATCCAATCGGTGCATTACAATCCGGGAGATAACCGTCAGGAGTTCAACTCGTCGGCATCGCCGTCACAAAGTGTGAAGTTTCCCAACTCCGCACGCCCGGGAGAAAAGGTTTTCACGCATACGCATCAGGGATTCGCGGCCGACACAACATGGTCGCGCGGCGCGTCTTGGGCGCTTTACGGTTTTTCGGTTGGTTACGCCGAGACGAAGGACCCGCGCATGCTTCAGACAGCAGAAAAGATCGCCGGTTATGTTTTGAATCACCTGCCGGAAGACGCCGTGCCGTGGTACGACTTTGTCGATGAGGGCGTGCATTTTCGTAATCGCGATACCTCGGCCGCGGCGATCCTGGCAGGCGGGCTCTTGCGGCTCTCGGAATTAACCCCGGACAAGACGAAGGCCCGGACTTACCGCACTGAAGGTGAACGCATCGTACAATCACTTATCGATCGATATTTGACGCCGGTCAATGCTAACGATAAGACGCCTCCGGGTGTCTTGCGTCATGGCTCGAGTACTCGGCCAGGCGACGTTGCTTTGGTCTACGGTAATTACTATTTGCTCGAAGATCTTCTCTGGCTCGAGGAGCGAAAAGCCAGTAGGCAGTAGGCAGAAAGCAGTAGGCAGCACAGCGAGAACCGGATCCTGATCGGACGTGGAACTAGCCCGACGTGGGATGGGCGCAAAAAAAGAGGACACAATCATGAGTACACAAATGAAAAAGACGGATGACCAATTAATATTCCGTAAGACTAATGCGCGAAAAGGCCGGAATATTTCGATCACGCCGGAAAACAGCGCGATGAAGCATCTTGTTTACGGCCGGATTATTCTTGACCGCGAGAAGCCCAGCGAGAGGTTCTCAACCGGCTCGTTGGAGACCGGTCTGATCTGTCTCTCGGGCGAATGCACCATCAAGGCAGATGGGCAGACAAACAACATCGATCGATACGATTCAATTTACATTCCGCGTGATACCGAGGTTGAGATTACGACCGGCAGCTCAGTCGATCTCGTGGAGTGCTCTGCCGAAGTAGAAAAGAAGTATCCGCTGCAGGTAGTGCGTTACGCTGACGTGGAGAAGGACGGATCACTAAAATTCAAGACCGGCGGCGCGTCGAATTCGCGCACCGTCAACATTACGCTCGGCAAGAACGTCGAGGCCGGACGGATTCTCGCGGGCTTCACCACTTCCGAGCCGGGGCACTGGACAAGTTGGCCGCCGCACGAACATGCCGCAATTCTTGAAGAACTGTATGTCTATTACGACATGCCGGCGCCGGCCTTTGGAGTGCAGTTCGTCTACACGGACCCGAACGAGCCGGAGTTCGTCGGTGTAGTGCACGATGGAGACGCGGTGATTATGCCGAAAGGCTTTCACCCAAATGTTTCTGTGCCCGGTCATCCGATCAACTTTGTTTGGATGATGGCCGCGCATCGGGAAGTCGAAGATCGGCAGTTCGGTGTCGTGACCGTGCAGCCCGGATTCGATCAGGGAGGGAGTGGACTGGAAGCCAGCCGTAAATAGTGTTTGCAGCCGCATAGCGGCGCAATCTTTATAGATTAAGCCGACGTTAATGGCGTCAGCTCCGTAGCAGCTTAATGTGCCGCCCATAAATGGGCTGAAGAGTTCAAACGTAGCGACTTGGGCCATAAATATCTCGTGCCTCCGGCACGAAGACTTGTCCGAGGAGATTTGAACCGATGGATATAAGATTCAGTCGCGCCGTAATGATCGCTCTCGTTATTTTTGTGTCCACTATAACGGCCACCGCGCAACGAAAACCCAGCGAAGCAACCCGTCCAGTCGTGGTGCTGTCATCGCAATCACTGGATGATCTGAAAGCGAAGCTGCAATCGGATAACAAAACCGAAGAATTGATCGACAGCGCGGGCATGCAGTTGCGCGTGGCGGTACAGCACGAGAAGAACAAGACGGGCGCTCCAGCTGAGTTGCATGACGCTTCGGACGACGTTTATTACGTGCTCGATGGCGGGGCCACGCTGGTACTCGGCGGAAAGCTCGATGCGCCCAAAGAGGTCGAGCCGGGCGAATGGCGCAGCCCGCGGATTATTGACGGTAAGACATACGAAATTACCAAAGGCGATCTGGTCATCGTGCCACGCGGCACGCCGCACCAACGCAGCACCACGAACAAAAACTTTACGATGATCTTGATCAAGATCTACAGCGAGCCTCTAAAAAAGCGCAGCTAGTTGTTTTCGACATTCTGCGATACTCGGGAACGCCTGCGTCCCTTAGCGCGCAGGTCTCCCACTTCGCCTTCATTAGGCTTTGAAGTTTCTTCTGAGGCGAACGCGCGTTGCGCAAGTTCCAGATGTTCGCCCATCGCAGCTCTCGCCTCATCCGACTTACGAGCGCGAATCAAGCGGTAAATTGTGCGATGAAACTCGGCAGATTCCTTTAAATCCGTAGCGCGTTGCACAGTGGCGCGCCGACGCTCATACATAGCAGTCGAAACCATATTCATAAGCGCAGCCAGAATTTGGTTGCCGCTGGCGGCCGCGACGGCGCGATGAAAACGAATGTCGTGGACGAGGTACTCCTGCGGATCATTCAGCGCAGCGTACATCTCAGCGACCTCTTCAGCCATTACGGCCAGGTGATCGGGCTGAGCATGTTGAGCCGCGAGTCCAGCAAGCCCCACCTCGAGCAGCTTGCGCGTTTCAAACATTTCATCGGGTGTGAAGCGGTGAAGCTCGGCGAGCATTCGCAGTGGCTCACTATCCAGCGCCGGCGGACCTTCAGCGATGTAAGTGCCGGAGCCGTGGCGCGATGTCAGGACGCCAATAGCGGCGAGAAACCTCAACCCATGCCTCAGGCTGGCTCGGCTGATTCCCAGGCGCTTCGCCAATTCACGTTCTGGTGGCAACCGATCACCGGGTTTGAGGGTACCCTGGCGGATCATATCCCGAACCTGAATGACGACTTGTTCTCTGCCCATTTCTTTTCAGCGCGATGGCCCCGTCTCCGTGAAGCGCTGCGCCTTGCGATCACCCGTGTGCGCATTGTAATCGATTTTTGTTGGGTGACAAGGATAATGTGAAATATCTCGGCCAGACGAGAAAAAGGGGTTGACGGCGCGCCGCGTCCCGTGATAAAAGGTGCGCCAGTTTCACAGGTGGTCAGACCACTTTGGTTTTTCAATGATGGATATGTCAGCGACCGACGCGCGAGAATTACGCCCCGCCTTTGCTGAAGTTTTCGTCGATTAGCGCCCGTAGGAAAGGATCGCTCCGATGCATAATCATTTTGTGGGACAAGTTTGCGGCGCCGCGCTGCTGACTCTACTTGCCTTTGTATTTGCGCCTGGTCAGGAGTTTCGCGGCTCAATCACGGGAAAGGTGACTGACCCGAATGGCGCGGTCGTCCCGGGCGCGGACGTGACCGTTAGAAACATCGAGACGAATGTCGAAGCGACGGCTACAACGAACGACGAGGGTAGTTACGATTTTCCGGTGTTGTCGCCTGGAAAATATGAATTGGTGTTCACGAAGCAGGGATTCAAGGTTGAGGCGCGTCAACAAATCCAACTTCGAGTGGCAGAGAAGTTGACAATCGACGTGCAGCTTCAAACAGGCAGCGTCGCAGAAACGGTGACCGTTGTCTCGAGCCCTGTCTTAGAAACCGGCTCAGTGAGCATCGGCACTACCATTGAACGCAGGCAGATTTCTGAGTTGCCTTTATCTGAAGGAACTGCGTATCAACTAGCAACGTTGGCGCCCGGTGTTGCCTATACAGGTAATCCCCAGTTCACTGCTCCTATTTCGAACGGTAACCTGGCTGCCTTCCGGGTGAACGGAGCGCCTCCGCAAAATCAGATTACGCTGGACGGCTCGCCCAACTATGCTTTTGATTTTGCGGTGGGCTTCTCGCCCCCGGCGGACGCGGTGCAGGAATTCAAGGTGCAAACGAATGTCTTTGACGCGCAGCAGGGTTACTCCGCAGGTGGCACGGTGAATGTCGCCGTGAGGAGCGGCACGAATGATTTTCATGGGTCAGTTTATTACTTCAATCGTGACCGAAGTCGAACAGCTAATAACTTCTTCTCAAATCGCAGCGGCCAGGCTCGACCAATACGGACCTATCATCGTTTCGGTGGTGTCCTGAGTGGCCCGGTGCGCATTCCGAGGGTTTACAACGGTCGCGACAAGACATTCTTTCTTTTTTCGTATGAAAGATTGCTGGATAACACGGCTGAGCCGCAGCTGTTTTCGGTGCCGACTGCGGCAATGCGAAATGGCGATTTCTCGGCTTTGATTACGGATCGCACGAACGTCGCCAACTCAGCCAACACGATCATCTACAATCCGTTCACCGGAACGACCAGCGGCAGCAACGTCGTCCGCGCGTCATTCGGATGCCCGACTTCCGGCGCGGTCCCTGCTAACTGCAACATAATTCCCTCAAGTCTTTTCAACCCAGTCGCGGTCGCCCTGCTTAAGTACTTTCCGCTGCCGAACGTTGCCGGCACAGCCAACGGCACGCAAAACAATTATTTTTCCAACGTCATCCGCCACGAGAAATACCGGGCCTGGCTTACCCGCATCGATCACAAGATTAGCGATCGCCAATCAGTCTTTGGGAAGTACTACCACAGCTTTAATCCGGAGGATCGGTATAACTGGGCGGCGGCCTTTCCCGGCAGCTTTGTCAACGGCACTTCGATTACTCAGGGATTCGAGGACCGGACCAACGATGGCGGCAATATTGATTACACGAACATGATTTCTTCAAAAACAGTATTCGATCTTCGCGTGAGCTTTAACAATTTTACTCAGGAGCGGCATCCGGGGCTGGCACTCGATCCTTCAACATTGCCATTCTCAGCGCAGGCGATCGCAGCATTTCGTGGTTATCAATACTTCCCGATGATTGAGATCCGGAACCTCGACGCGATCAGGCCGATTCGCGCCGATCTGGGCTCAATGCGGTCGGATTGGAACGCCGGCCGTTTGCGTCCCTTCATGATGGGCTCAATTCAGCCGACGATGACCAGAATATTCGGGAATCACACGACGAAGTTTGGTTGGGACTTGCGCATCGTGCGCGAGAATTTTATCAGCAATGGCTATCAGGCCGGCCGTTTGTTCTTTGACGGAACTTACACTACCCCCGCCTCCAACTCGTCCACTACCTTGCGCAACGCATTTGGGCGAGACATCGCTGCATTTCTAGTTGGCATAGCAACAGCGGGCTCAGGCTCGACTGCCAGCCAAATCGATAACTCGATCAATTATTCAGTCCAGTCGATCTATCACGGATTCTTCTTTCACGATGACTGGCGCGTGACTTCGAAGTTAACGCTGAATCTCGGACTCAGATACGAATTAGAGGGTGGATTGAGTGAACGCTTCAACCGCATTCAACGCGGCTTTGATTTGACGACGACCAGCCCCATCGATTCGGCGACGCGCGCGGCTTACACGACAGCGTACAACGCGAATCCCAGCAACTTTCTCTTGCCACCCAATCAATTCAAGGTGCTTGGCGGTTACACCTATGCCGACGACAGCAATCGCGCCGCGTGGACAACTGACCGCAGTAATTACGAACCGCGATTCGGCATTTCGTACGCGCTAAATCAGAGGACCGTAATTCGCGGCGGATTCGGAATTTTCATGGCGCCACATCAGAGCGAGATTCAGGCGCTCGGTCTTCAGCAGGGATTCGCGGGCACGACGCCTTTCATCGCGACCAACAATAATGGCCTGACTTTTGTCGCTAACTTGACGAATCCGTTTCCGAGCGGAGCGCTGGCTTCTCCCGGTTCAAGCCAGGGTTTGCTAACCTCAACCGGAGTCGCGGTGGGAACTGCTGACGCACCGGCGCTACCCGTAAATAGAAAGAATTCAAAATTCGCGCGGCTGATTTTCGGTATTCAGAAGGAGTTGCCGGCCCACTTTGTCTTGGAGGCTAACTTCGTGAGTGCGTGGGGTTACAACATGCCGGTCAGCCGCAACTTCAATTTCGTTCCCAGATCATTCCTTGGAACTGATCCGGCGACTGATGCGGCAGCCAACAGTCTGCTCGTGGCGACGATTCCGAATCCGTTCAAGAATCTTCTCCCCTCGACCAGCCCTTTCAACAGTACGAACACCATTACCCGCGGCCAATCCTTGTTGCCGTTCCCGCAATTTACCGATCTGTGGATTCAGCAGTACAACGGCTCCAACCGCTACAACGCGTTGCAGCTTCAGGTCTCACAGCGCCTCTCGAAAGACCTGACCTTGAGCGCGTCGTACACGCGTTCTCGTTTGCGCGAGAAGCTTGATTACCTGAATCCGACGGACACGACGCTTGAATCGCGCATCTCGCCTGATGATCGGCCGGATCGTTTTACGGCTTCGGTCGTTTATCAACTACCTTTTGGGCATGACGAAAGATTTGGGCGAAAGAGCAATTGGCTGGTGAACGCGATCCTCGGAGGATGGCAAGTCAACGGTACGTATGAATGGCAAAGCGGTGAGCCGTTTACGCTGAGTCCGACGCAGGTTTGGTATTACGCCGGCGACGTGAAACAGCTCAAAGCACTAACTGGCCAAAACAACGGCCCGGGCCAGAAGTACGGAATTGATGTTTCAGCTTTTCAGATTCCCCTGGTAAACGGCGTAGGCATTGTGAGGCTCAACAACTTCAATACTGGCCTGCGAAACGTCCCGACGACGCTGGATGGCGTGCGCAATCAGCCCTTCCTGAACGTAAACCTCTCGATCTCGAAGAGTTTCAAATTCACTGAGAAGACACGGCTGCAGTTTCGCGCGGAAGCGATCAATGCATTCAATCATCCATACTTTGGCAACGGCATCGGCCTGGATCCGAGCACTGCGGGCACGTTTGGGTTGGTGACGACCCAAAGGAACAATCCCCGCGATATACAGCTCGGTGTGAAGTTCGTCTTCTGATGAACTCGCGCCCGGGCCGACAGCAAACCTGGGCCGTTCCATGATTGCAGGAACGGCACAAGGTTCCGGAACCTGCAGCTCAACCTGACAATGAGGAGCGGAAGAGCAGTGAACGCAGTTTTGTTTCTAAGTCTCATGACTTTGGCGCTTGCGCCCGGCTCAGCCGAGCCGAAACGGGTTCCGCTCGTCGAAACCAACTACGCGAGCGCGAGGGTTAATCTGTTCAGCAAGACAGATCGCCACCGTATTGTTGTAGCCACGGATGGAAGTGGAGATACGACGACTGTGCAACAGGCGATCGATCAGGTGCCCGAAAACAACGTGCGTAGGTTCGTTATTCATATTAGACCCGGTACTTACAAGGAACAGATAAAGATTTTGCAAACAAAGCCTTTCATCACCCTTCAGGGCGATGACGCTTTGAAGACGACGCTGACATTCAATCTCAGTGCAAAGACCTCAGGCGACACGAGGCTTTCGTACAGCGCGTACATTGGCGGCAGCGACTTTCGCGCTGAGAACATTACTTTCGAGAATACCTACGGCGCTGGCTCACAGGCAGTCGCCGCTTACGTCAATACCGATCGGGTCGTGTTTCGAAACTGTCGCTTTCTCGGTTGGCAGGACACGTTGTTCGCGCACGGCGGCCGGCAGTATTACAAAGATTGCTACATCGAAGGTCACGTTGATTTCATCTTTGGCAACGCGACGGCCGTTTTCGAGAATTGCACGATCCACAGCAAAGGTCCCGGTTACGTCACCGCGCATTGGCGTCTCAGCGATTCCGAGACAAATGGTTTTGTGTTCTTGCACTGCAAGTTGACCGGCGCCGACGCGGGCAGGGTCTATCTGGGCCGGCCATGGAGGCCTTATGGTCGCGTCATTTTCATCGAATGTTGGATGGACGGGCATATCAAATCGGAAGGCTGGGATAATTGGCACGATCCCGCGCGTCAAAAAACGGCGCGCTTTGCGGAGTACATCTCAAGCGGCCCTGGGGCAAAGCCTGCAGAGCGCGTGGTGTGGTCTAAGCAGTTAAACGAGCAGGAGATTCAGCCGTTTGCGACCAGGAGATTCCTTCGGGGCGTCGATAACTGGAATCCGTTGAAGTGATGATAGCGGAAATGTCATAGGTTTACATGAGAGGAAGATTGGGGTTCTGGGTTCTCATTCATACCCGGCTTCATTCAGCCGGGTGATCTGAAGTGTCGGGCGAAGCGGAAACGTTTAAACGGTTTCCCAAACTTAACTTGCGCAGTTCACCTGGCTAAAAGTCAGGTGTGAATGAGACAGGATTGGTCCGAACCATCTTCAGCTCACAAATAACGTCGATCGCCGGAAAGTTGTGGTTGGAAGAATTGGATAGCGTTCGCACTTTGATGCAGAAGGCAAAACGAAGATTCTTAATCGCTTTGATGATACCAGTCGTTGCGTTCGGCTGTTGGCTTAGATTCGATCAACTTGCGCAGGCCAAGGCCGCGCCAATCAATTGGCGCGATGCTCTTAAACAACCGCGCGAATGGTACGGAAGCTCTGAAGCTTTGCGCATCGCTGATAATTTGATCGCCTATCAGCGCGAATCGGGCGGCTGGCCAAAGAACATTGATATGGCTGTTGACCTGAGCGAACGACTGCGGTCGGATGTGGCGAAAGAAAAAAGATCGGACGATTCCACGATCGATAATGGCGCGACATACAGTCAAATGATTTTTTTGGCGCGGGTTTACACGCTGAAACAATTGCCGCGACATAAAGAGTCGCTTCTCCGCGGAATCGATTACCTGCTGAGAGCGCAATACGACAACGGCGGTTGGCCCCAGTATTACCCGATCAAGAAAGGTTACTACCAGCACATCACCTTCAACGATGAGGCGATGATGGGCGTAATGCGACTCTTGCGTGATGTCGCCAGCAATCAGCGCGATTACATTTTTGTCGATGAAGCACGTCGTGAGCGCGCCGGGAAAGCGGTCGAGAAGGGAATCGAATGCATTCTCAAGGCTCAGATTGTTGTCCGCGGAAAACGAACCGTTTGGTGCGCGCAGCATGATGAAGTTACATTGGTGCCCGCTCCGGCTCGCGCTTACGAACATGTATCCTTAAGCGGCCAGGAGAGCACCGGCATTGTCGAGTTTCTGATGGGAATCGAACATCCCGACCCGCGCGTTATTAAGGCAATCGAATCCGCAGTCGCGTGGTTCAAAAGCGCGCAGGTCAAAGGTGTTCGTTGGGTTGAAACGACGGGAACGCCGGTCGATCATGTCGTCGTTGCGGATCAGAATGCACCGCCGCTATGGGCTCGCTTTTATGAAATCGATACGAACCGGCCCATCTTTAGTGGCCGGGACAGCGTCATTAAATATAGTGTCGCGGAAATCGAAAGCGAGCGGCGCAACGGATATCGCTGGTACACCGACGCACCGGCGAAGCTTCTCAATAGAGATTACCCGGCGTGGCTTAAAAAAGTCCGCCCCGGCAAAAAATGGCTCTGAAGGGAGTAAACGTTGAGAGTTCAACCTTTCGCTTGTTGTTCCACAAAAAAGGGCTTGAACTCTAAAGATCGGATCAGGGTAAATGTTGGAACGTCGAGACTTTCTCAAAACTTTTCTGGCTAGTGGCACAGGCGCGCTCTTACTGTCGGAGTCGGCACAAGCTCTTACGACAACCCTCCGTTTGTCTCAGGCAGACGGTCCCTGGGAGATCCTCTTTCCGCAAATTCTGAATCGGATCAAGGCACCTGTCTTTCCGAAGCGAGATTTCAACGTCACAAAATTTGGTGCGATGGGTGACGGTAAGATTGATTGCACAGATGCATTTCGCAAAGCGATCGATGCCTGCCATCGCTCTGGTGGCGGTCGTGTCGTCGTTTCTGCCGGAGAGTTTTCGACCGGCGCGATTCATCTCAAGAGCAACGTCAATCTTCATCTGGCTAGAAGAGCCACGATCAAATTCAGTCAGGACCCACGAAAGTATCTGCCGAATGTGTTCACGCGTTGGGAAGGTATGGAATTGATGAGCTACTCGCCGCTTATCTATGCCTTTGAGCAAAAGAACATCGCGATCACCGGCGAAGGGATCATCGACGGCCAGGCTGATTGCGAACATTGGTGGCCGTGGAAAGGACGCACGGGCTGTGGCTGGAAAAAAGGTGATCCCGAACAGAGCAAAGCCCGCGGTCTGCTTTACGAGTACGTCGCGAAAGGCACCCCCGTGAGCGAACGAATCTTCGGGGAAGGAAGTTATCTGCGTCCGATGTTCCTGCAGCCATATCGCTGTCAGAACGTTTTGATCGAAGGAGTCACGCTTAGACGTTCGCCGATGTGGCAGATTCATCCCGTGCTCTGCACGAATGTGACCGTACGCGGCGTGCACATCGAGCGCGAAGCCAACGCCACCGACGAAACTGGGCCAAATACAGACGGTTGCGATCCTGAGTCGTGCCGCGATGTTTTGATCGAGAACTGTGCGTTTGCGACCGGCGATGATTGCATAGCGATCAACTCCGGCCGCAACAACGACGGGCGACGCGTGGCCGTGCCCTCGGAAAACATCATCATCCGCGGCTGTCAGATGAAGGACGGGCATGGCGCCATTACCGTCGGCAGCCAAATCTCAGGCGGCGTCCGCAACGTCTTTGCCGAGAACTGCCACTTCGATAGCCCGAATCTCTGGATGGCGCTGCGCTTCAAGAACAACGCGTTGCGCGGTGGCCGGCTCGAGAATTTTTATTATCGGAACATAAAGGTTGGCCAGGTGCGTGACGCGGTGCTGACCGTCGATTTCAACTACGAGGAAGGCGATAAAGGCCCCTTCACGCCCGTCGTCCGCAATGTCGTTGTTAACAATTTGTGCAGCGGCAAGAGCACGCGCGTGCTCGATCTTCAGGGCTTCAAGACGGCGCCGATTTACGATGTGCGACTGGAGAACTGCATGTTCGATAACGTGGCGAAGGAGAACATTCTCAAAAACGTCCAAGGTCTCGCACTGCACAATGTGCGCGTAAATGGAAAGCTGCTGTCAGAACCGCCTGCGGTAGCGGGCGGGTTGTACTCGCCTGATGCAATTTCCCGATGTGATGAGCACAGCTTTGCAGGCGAGTCTGTCAGTCGCAAGACAAACTTATGATTACACGAGGGCGTTTGCTCAGATTGATCTGGCTCATATTGGCTGCCAGCGCCAGCTGCGTTGCGGCCCCGCAACAAAAGCCGATTACCATTTATCTCGCAGGCGATTCGACCATGGCCCGGAAGCTGCCGGAGAAACGGCCTGAAACCGGTTGGGGTGAGATGCTCGGTGAATTTTTTCAGGATGGCAAAGTGATCATCGACAATCGGGCGCAGAACGGCCGCAGCACGCGCACATTCATTTCCGAAGGACATTGGCAGGCGATCGTCGATGCGCTGCGGCCGGGCGATTATGTATTCATTCAGTTTGGACACAACGATGAATCGAAGGAGAAAGTTGATCGCTATACGCCACCGGCCGACTATCGAAACAATCTAATCAAATTCGTTTCCGAAGTGCGGGCCAGGAAGGCGACCCCGGTTTTATTGACTCCTGTCATGCGGCGGCGATTCGACAAGGAAGGGAATTTACAAGACACGCACGGCGAGTATCCGGAAATCGTGCGATGCGTTGCCGGTAAATACAAAGTCGCTTTGATCGATATGCAGCGCAGCAGCGCAGCCGTGCTGGCGAAGTATGGCGCGGAAGAATCGAGAAAATTGTTTTTGCAACTGAAGCCTAACGAGAAATCGAATTACCCGAACGGCATCGAGGACAATACGCATTTCAATCCGCTGGGCGCGGAAATCATGGCCGGTTTGGCGGCGGATGGAATTCACGAGCAGCGGCTGCCAATCGCCAGGTTCATGACGACGCGCAAGACTCTTCAGGAGATCGCTCGATGAGTTCGACATTCGCCCCATCAAATGCTCAAATCGACCGACGTGTAGCCGGCGAGAATGTGTGGCTGCGGCGTGCGGACGTTGATGAGCGAGCTGAACTGACGGCGCACTCTCCGCATGCTCTGAAATATGAAGTGCTTGAGTCGGAAGAAGCTGTTGGCCGCGCGATGCTCGATGAAATAGAAAAGGCTGCGCATGAAAAGGAGGGCGATCTCACGGTCGTGATCGTGGGCGGTCGCGGAGGTCAGGCATTGCATCGCTTGCTTGGCGAGACATCGAAGACGAACCAAATAGATCGGTTGCTCAGTCGCTTGAATGTTTTTACGCAGGATGCGCTGGCGCCGATGCGCATGGACAATGCGTTCAGTTTCGTGCGCGACTTTGAGAGGCTGTTGGGCAGGTCCTTTTTTGGAAAGGTAAGGAGCTTCACATCGATGCAAACGGACGCGCAGGATTTGGAACGCGGACTGATCATGTATCTGGAAGCACTCGAATCGCGAAATCCGATCGATATGTTCTTTCTCGGACTTGGGCCGGAAGCCAATGCCGCATCGCATGTAGCGTATGTCAAGCCCGGGTCGGGAGCAGCGGCCAGAGACATCGCGGGCCTGATCCCGATCTCGCCGAGCATCCTTGAACATCACATCACGAAATTCAAAGCCGGCGGCGCGACGTTCAATGAAGCCGACGAAGCGGAATGCCGCCGCGCGACGCACATTCTGACGCTGGGCCCTGCAGCCATTCTGAGCGCAAAAAGAATAGTGCAATCGATTGTCGATGCGGATACTGCGCCGGCGAAACGAGCGAGCTTTCGACGGTTAATCGAAACGGAAATCTCTAACGATGGTGAAACGCGCGCGCGACAACTCGATGAGAATCCCGGACTGTGGGTTCGCCTGAACGGCAACGTGCGTTCGCTAATTCTGCCGAACCTTCTAATGGCTTTGAAGTAACGTGAGGACTAATGACATTAACACTAACAGCGACGCCTTTAACTGACTACGCAATCATTGTCGATCCGCGGGACAACGTGGCCATGGTCAAGAAAGAGACGACGATAGGTCTTGAGCTATCTCTTCCTGAGGGACGCGAAGTAAAAGTGAATTCCGCAGTGCCGCCGGGCCATCGATTCGCCACGCGCACAATTCCGAATGGTCAATTCGTGCTGCAATACGGGCAGCCGATTGGAACTTCGCTGGGGATCGAATGCGGAGGTGCGATAACTCATGAAAACATGTCCGACGACGTGCCGATGATTCGCGACCTGCCCGAGGATCTGCGAACTCCCGCGCCGGAATACTTTGCGGAGAGCGAACGCGCGAGCTTCAAGGGCTTTCGCCGGCCCGATGGGCGAGTGGGCACGCGCAACTTTGTTCTGATCGTGCCCACCAGCATGTGCGCGAGTCACGAAGCGCAGCAGATTTCCATCATCGCTGAGTACACTCTGTATAGCCGGCAGAAATACCCCAATGTCGATGGGGTGGTAGCTATTCCACACAATAAAGGTTGTGGCTGTCAGGATGGATCAACGATCGATATCATGCTGCGCACGCTTTCGAACTATGCGGATCATCCGAATGTTGGCGGCGTGATTCTGATCGATCTCGGTTGCGAGAAGACTAACCTGGCTCAAGTCGAAAAATATTTGCTCAAGCGGGACAAGTCTTTCAATAAACCGGTCGCGAAGATTGGCATTCAGGACGTTGGCGGAACACAGGCGGCAATCCAGGAAGGTCTCAAGGAAGTCGAGGGCATGCTGGCCGAAGTGAATCGAGCAACGCGCGAAGAAGCCTCGGTCAGTGAATTAGTAATGGGCGTGAAGTGCGGCGGATCGGATGGCTTCTCGGGTATTTCAGCCAATCCTTCGCTGGGCCGAGCAGCCGATCTGCTGGTTCGATCTGGCGGCACGGTCCTGATCACTGAAGTGCCGGAGTTTTGCGGCGCGGAACACATTCTGGCGAACCGAGCCAAGGACTTCGAAACCGGCCGCGCCGTCTATGAGATGGTCGATTGGTACAAAGAATACGCATCGAAATTCGGCGCCGTGCTCAATCAGAATCCGAGCACCGGAAATAAGATCGGCGGCCTGCTCAACATCACGATCAAATCACTCGGCGCGATCGCCAAAGCCGGCACAACACGCGTGGAAGGTGTCGTTGGATACGCGGAGACTCCAAAAAATCGCGGTCTAAACTTGATGCTGGGTCCCGGCTACGATCAGGAGTCAACGCCGGGTTTGGTCGCAGCAGGAGCAACTGTGATTGTATTCACGACCGGACGTGGGACTACGATCGGAAATGCAATTGCGCCGGTCGTAAAGTTGGCGTCGAATTCACCGGTGTTCGAACGGATGAACAACGATCTCGATCTATCTGCCGGCGGAGTAATCGACGGCACTGAAACGATCGACGAGGTAGGCGGGCGCGTGTTCGAACATGTCGTTAAGGTAGCCAGCGGCTCAGTCCTGGCTAAGGCTGAGATTCACAAGCATCGCGAATTTCAGTTCTGGGCCGAACAAACCGTCTCTTTGTAGCAGACAGATGTCCAATTCAAAAGTAGAATAGCTGGCCGGGATTCCATTTAAAGCGAGTGTCAACTTTGATAATGGCGCCTACGCGCTTCCGATATTGTAAGCAAACGATTTGATCAAACATCGTACAAAGTCGGTGGGCCAACCTTGAAGGTCGACCAGGCGAAACGTCAATGACTTACGCTCCACTCGATCTAATCGGCAAAGTTGCAGTCGTCGTTGGCGGCACTTCGGGAATTGGCCGGGCCATCGCGCACGGCCTGGCCGAGGCCGGCGCGAACGTAGTTGCGACCTCGCGGCGGGCTGAACAGGTCGAAGCAGCAGCCAAAGAAGTCGAAGCACGGGGCAGACGAACCCTGCGGGTAACTTCAGACGTTGCCGATCGCTCGTCGTTGGAAAAAGTCCTGGACGAAAGTATTGCCGCCTTCGGAAAAGTCGACATCCTGGTCAATTCTGCCGGGCAAACCAAACGCGCTCCGACTCTCGACTTTTCCATTGAAGACTGGAACGAAATTTTTGGGACGAACCTGACGGGCACGCTGCGCGCCTGCCAGGTCTTCGGTCGTCACATGCTCGAGCGCGGGTATGGCCGGATAATTAATATAGCGTCGCTCTCGACCTTCGTCGCGCTCCTGGAAGTCGCCGCTTACTCGGCCAGTAAAGCTGCGGTGGCCTCGCTCACAAAATCCCTGGCGATTGAATGGGCGCCGCGCGGGGTCTGTGTTAATGCAATCGCGCCCGGAGTTTTTCGCACGGCCCTGAACCAGAAGCTTCTGGATGAGACTGAGCGTGGCCGGGAGTTTTTGCTGCGCACGCCCATGAAGCGTTTTGGGAAAGTTGAAGAACTGGCGGGCGCGGCCGTTTTTCTCGCGTCGGATGCAGCAAGTTTCGTTACCGGCGAGATTCTCGTCGTCGACGGCGGCTTTCTCGCCAGCGGCGTTAACCAGTAGGCGCGCCGCCGTGTCAGAACCGGGAGCGTTAGCGACCGGATCAGCAAATCAAGGTGGCTTTACGATCCCGTCGCTACCGCTCCGGGTTCTGACACTAGCTTCCCTTTGAGCTTATGGATCAAATCAGCGAATCAGTAGAGGCGACCGCCTTACCGAAATCAAAATCTGAAGTCGCCCCGCCCCAGTCTGCCGGCGCCAGCGCCACGGGCGCCGCCGCGGCAGTGCTTGAAAGTGTAGACGTCCGGATTGGTAACTACCGCTGGGTCATCTGCGCGCTGCTTTTCTTTGCGACCACCATCAATTACATAGACCGCCAGGTCCTTGGCATACTGGCCACCGACGAGACATTCAAACACACAATCGGCTGGAGCGAAGCGCAGTATGGCTACGTTAACACGGCATTTCAAGCTGCCTATGCGTTGGGGCTGCTCGTCGTCGGGAACCTGATGGACCGGTTTGGCACGCGCAAGGGTTTCTCACTCGCGATCGTTTTCTGGTCGGTTGCCGCCATGGGTCACGCTTTGGCGCGTTCGGCGTTTGGCTTCGGCTCAGCGCGCTTCGCACTGGGCCTGGGCGAGGCGGGTAACTTCCCCGCGTCTATTAAGACGATTGCCGAATGGTTTCCGAGGAAAGAGCGCGCCCTCGCGACCGGCATTTTTAACAGCGGCTCGAATGTGGGCGCCATCGCGGCGCCTTTGGTTGTGCCGTTCATCGCTATCAACTACGGTTGGCAATGGGCCTTCATTATCACCGGCACCCTGGGTTTCATCTGGCTCGCCTTCTGGCTCATGACTTATCGCCGCCCGGAAGAGCACTCACGGCTGTCGAAAGCTGAACTCGCATACATACGATCAGACGCGGCCGAACCGGCGACAAAGATACCCTGGGCCCGGCTCATCCCGCACCGGCAGACGTGGGCATTCGCGATCGGCAAGTTCATGACCGATCCAATCTGGTGGGTCTACCTTTTTTGGATGCCGAAATTCCTGAACACGAATTACGGGTTGAAGATCACGCAGATCGGCCTGCCGCTGGTTGTCATTTATCTCGCGGCTGATGTCGGTTCCGTCGGCGGCGGTTGGCTTTCGTCGACCCTTATCAAGCGCGCCTGGTCTGTGAACAAGGCGCGTAAAACAGCGATGCTCGTGTGCGCGCTGGCGGTCGTCCCGGTCATGTTCGCCGCGCGCGCTTCGAACTTGTGGGTCGCAGTCGCGTTCGTCAGTTTAGCCGCGGCGGCGCATCAGGGTTGGAGCGCGAATATCTTCACGATGGCCTCAGACATGTTTCCACGTCGCGCCATCGGCTCGGTGGTTGGGATTGGGGGAATGGCGGGCGCGATTGGCGGCATGCTCATCGCCACCGCTGTCGGATTGATACTTCAGTACACAGGCTCTTACCTTCCGATCTTCGTGATTGCGGGTAGCGCTTATCTGGCCGCACTCGTGATCGTTCACTTGCTGGCTCCCAACCTTGAGCCAGTCAAACTTGACCGCGCAACAGATTGATCCATCGAAAAAGACAAGGCGTGACGGTCACCCTCCAGGTACGCCAATCCTAACCCGCCGCGCCGGCAAAAGTTCCTGATTGTCAGGCATATTGGTCCCGCCAGAGTAACAGAATTCCCGTGGGCGGCTTGACAGCCACTTGGGAAAACGGTTATAAAACCACCTGTTAACGTTAACATATGCACCGCATGACGAAACAAACTAAAAAGCCGGTGACTCTGGCGCATATAGCCGCCGAGGCGGGGGTTGCTTCTATGACTGTGTCCCGGGTGGTTAACCAGAACGGTTACGTCAATGCCGTAACTCGCGAACGAGTGCTTCGTGTTGCACGAGCGATGAATTATCGACGCAATGGCCTTGCGCGCGGGCTCAAGCGCCAACGCACAGAAACAATCGGACTGGTGCTGGGCGACATCGCGAATCCGTTTGCTGCCGAGTTGGCCCGCGGCGTGCGTCAAATACTGGAGAAACGTGGGTACACTCTCTTTATCTGCATCAGCGAGCAAAGTGCGAAAGAAGATGTGCAGGCGTTTGATTCGCTCGCCGATCACCGCGTGGACGGCGTTATCGTCGCGACGCGCGCGTCGAAACTCGGCAATGAACGGCTGCGGGAATTGATTGAGTCGGGAACCCCTGTTTCCCTGATTGGCAGAGACTTCAGACATCCGCAGGCGGATCTGGTGACCGCGGATAATCTCCAGGGAGGTTACGAGGCGACCAGGCACCTGATTGATCTGGGTCACAAACGAATCGGTTTTATCGGAGTTTCCTTAACAAAAGGCGTCAGTCTGAGACGTTTTCAAGGTTACCTTGAAGCATTGAATGAGCACGGCCTGGCCGTTGATGAAAAACTGATCGTGGGCGGGCGGAACGGCAACGATCAGATGCCGGGGTATTCTACTGAAGAGATGGGTTACGACGGAATGACTCAGCTTTTGAAGATGAAAAAGCGACCCAGTGCGGTCTTCGCGCGTAACGACTTCACGGCGGTTGGGGCTTTGAACGCAGTGCAAAAAGCAGGATTGCGGGTGCCTGAAGATATTGCGGTTGTTGGGTACGACGACATCCCGCTGGCTTCGCACACCTCGCCGCCATTGACCACGGTCCGTCAACCCACTCGTGAACAAGGAAGCGTCGCCGCTGAATCGCTTCTGAAGCGAATTGAGGGTGAGCGTGACTTGCCTCGCACAGAGAAGATCTTTGAATGCGAGCTCGTCATGCGTGAATCAACCAGCAAGTAATCGGAAAACTCGTTGCGGTTGGTATTGGCGGAATCCCGGGCGCGGACAGCGAGTAGCATTTCCAAAACGCCAGGAATGATCTCAGCGAACGGTTTTGACTGTTCGCTTTATTTAGCAAATTGTGTGTTAGCGATAACAGGCCTCGATTACGAATCAGTGAAATATTGCCGGAATAAAGGAGAGTTGTCATGGCACAGACAAACGAAGAAGGCGCGCGGTTACGGCCCATCGGCCAGACAAACAAATCAAACGATGAACGAAGAAAGGGCTTCGGCCTTCTCTTGTTCGTGACGATGACTCTATGTTTGCTGTTCTCAAGCCTGGTGAACGGCCAGCAAATCAATGCCGCCATCTCAGGGACGGTGACGGATGAAAACAAGTACCTATTGCCAAACGCCTCCGTCGCGGTTGAGAGCAGTCAATTAGGGTTGCATCGAACGGCCACGACTAACACGGAAGGGTATTTTATTGTGACGAACCTACCGGTTGGTCTTTACCGGGTCACGGTACAGGCAGAAGGCTTCAGCAGCTTTATCCAGGAAAATGTAAAGGTCGATGTTGGGAATACCCTATCGATGACGATCAGCTTGAGCGTCAAGCAGGTGAGTCAGCAAGTCAACGTCACGGACACCTACTATCAGACTCTCAACAAAGAGAATGCGAACGTCGAGACGTTGGTTTCCGGCACGCAAGTCACTGAGATCGCGCTCAACGGCCGCAACTGGACGCAGCTTGTCAATCTGGCGCCCGGCACGAGCGCAATCAACAACGATTCGCAGCAAGGAACGAACGTGCGCGTGGATGACACCGCCATCAATGGTTTGCGCCGGCGTACTTCCCCAACGCTTGACGGCGTCAGCAACGTCGATCACGGATCAGTAGCAACGCTCGTTAATAACATCAGCGTCGATGCGATTCAGGAATTTAAACTTGTCTCCAGTCCTTACAGTGCCGAATACGGCTCGCAGGCTGGTCCTTCGATCAACGTGGTAACCAAGCGAGGCACTTCTGATTTTCACGGTTCGTTCTTCGAATTCATTCGTCACGACAAGCTGAACGCATATCCGTGGGAAAGCCAACAGCAGACCACTCCGCAAAAATCCCACCTGCGCTTTAACAACTTCGGCGGATTTGTTGGCGGACCGCTCTATAAGAAGAAAGTTTTCTTCTTCGGCGGGCTCGAATGGAAGCTTCCGCGCACCGGTACTGGAGTCAACGAGTCCGTACCGACCGAAGCAATGCGACAAGGCGATTTCAGCGCCTTCCTGCCAATCGGTTTGCCGGCCGTCTATAACTGCTCTACAACAATCCCGAATCCTGACACGATTAATAAGGGACGCTTTATCCTTTGCGACAAGTCCGCTTCGACCAACGGTACTCCGTTTCCCAACAATATTATTCCTCTGGCGAAGATGTCACCGAACGGGCTGGCCCTAGCGAAACTATGGCCGCATCCCAACGCCGGCCTCGATAGCTATATCGCGTTTCCGATCATAAGACGAAATGTTCGGCAGGAACTGCTGCGCGTCGATTATCAATACAACAACAACGTGACCATCTTTGGCCGTTGGCTTCGAGACAGATTCGATTCGGACAATCCTCTGGGCTCCACCTTTGACAATCAGAATTTGCCAATCGCGCCTGACAATCATGTTCGCTTGGGCAAAACGTTCATGGTCAGCTACACGCATGTTTTGACGCCCACGATCGTCAACGAAGCTCTCGTATCCTGGCAGCGAAATGATCAGGCAGTCAATTATCAGGATGTTAATCAGATTTCACGCAGTGCGTATGGGATAAACTTTACCGAGATTTTCCCGGCCAATCGATTGAACAAAATTCCTGAGTTCTCAGTCCAGGGTTATTCGACCCTCAGCGGTAACGGTTTGCCTTACACCATTAACGCGCGCAGTTGGGAGGTGCGCGACAACCTGACGTGGGTGCGCGGCGACCATACTTTTAAATTCGGAATGCTGTACGTCAACAGCAACAAAGATGAGAACACTCGGGTACGCGACGGCGGAACGATAACGTACAGCACCGGCTCGACGGCCGGTTCGGCTTTTCGTCCCCAGGACAGTGGCAATGCTTTAGCGAACTTGCTGCTTGGCGCTTATACGCGCTACACGGAAACCTCGAACACGACCGTAGCGCCCACGGCATACAATCAGATCGAAGCTTACGCGAACGATCAGTGGCGTGTGAATCAACGTCTGAGTTTGACGTTGGGCCTTCGTCTTCAATATCTACCGTGGCCCCACACTGAACTGGGCAACATCGTCGGTTTTGACCCGAGCCGCTTTGATCCGGCAAAGGCTCCTCTGGGCAGCAGCATCTCGGGCGGTGTGATCAATCTGATTGCTGATCCCACGGGCCAACTAACACGCGCTCAAGGATATTTCGATCCCTACAATGGATTGGTTCTGCCGAAAAACGCCAATGTTACCGACCCGAATCTGCAACGACTGAGAACTGATCGACCAAGCGGTCTGGCGGATAGCGGCAACGCTCTCCTGGCACCGCGCTTGGGTTTCGTTTGGGATCCATTTGGAAAAGGCAAGACCGTGATTCGTGGCGGCGCAGGTACGTATTACGACCGCACGCTCCTGAACCCAGTGCGTGACGCTGGTGTGAATGCTCCTTTTGCAACCGTGGCCACGATTACGAACGGCAGACAATTCACTACTCCCGCGAATTTAACCGGCTTATTAGCCTTCAACAATCCTCTCGATACCGTGGGTGCCAGTGGCACCGGCAAGCCGCTGGTCCAGGCACTAACGGTTTTTGATTTCACGATGAAGCCGGGCGCGGTTTACGCCTATAGTTTGGGCGTACAGCATGAACTGCCCTGGGGCGTCGTCATCGACGCCACCTATGTCGGCAATCAGGCGCGTCATCTGACTCATCGTCGCGACATAAACTTTGTGCTGCCAGAAGTGGCTTTGGCGCGCAACTCTTCCGGCGCGTTCATTAACGCCACCACCGACACGGTTCGGCAGTTCCTCGGTTACAGCACGATCCGAGTTCAGGAAAACACCGGCTCGTCGAGTTATAACGGAATGCAAATAAGCGTGCAGAAACGTGTCTCGCGTGGATTCACCATGAGCCTGGCTTACACCTGGAGCAAGTCCCTGAATAACTTCGACACGGAAACTTCTGACTTGCGCGTGCCGTTCGACGCCGGCCTTGATAAAGGGAACGCAAACTTTGATCGGCGACATGTGCTCGCGATAAGTTACGTCTACGCGATACCGTTCTTCGAGAAACGACACGGCCTGATACAACATGTGCTGGGCGGCTGGCAAGTGTCAGGCGTCGTGGCGTTGCAGACCGGCTTGTTTACCAGCATCAGCGGAGGAAGTCGCGCTTCAACATCGCCGAGCAATGGCTTCGGAACCAACGTCGATCTGGTGGGAGATTGGCGCGCAGTTCCAGGTGGACAAACGCCGACTCCGGTCTTTGTCAACGGCGTCTATGTGAGCGGTGGCTTGATCAATCCGGCCGCGTTCGCTGGGCGCACCGGTTTGATCGGGAATGTCCCGCGCAACCTGATCGAGATGCCCGGCACGCAGAACTTCAACCTGTCGTTGATGAAGAAGATTCAATTGACTGAGAAGTTCCGGCTGCAATTTCGTGGGGAAGTCTTCAACCTGTTCAATCATCCGAATTTCAAGACACTAATTACCAATCTTAGCGCTTCGAACTTCGGCGCGTTGACGCAGACAGACGATCCGCGAGTGTTGCAGTTCGGAGTGAAGTTGTTGTTCTAGAGGGTCTTTTCCTCTCCCTTTGTGAGAAGCTTAGGGTGAGGGATTGAAGGGGGATAAAAGGAGTGACTCTTTTCTTTTCCTCAGTCGTAGTCCCTCACCGCAGCCTTCTTCAAACGGAAGAGGAAGTTTCATCAACCTGTTATCAAGATGCTCGAAGCTCAGAGAACCGAAAGGATCGCTGCCCTGTCTGCCTTCAAAGTGCCCGGTCTTCGCTGGTGGATAATCGGTCTCGTTTTTCTCGCTACACTCATCAACTATATCGATCGTTTAACGATCTCCGTACTCGCTCCGGTCATCACAAAAGATCTGGGACTCTCGAATACTCAGTTCGGTGGCATCGTCGTCTGGTTTCTGCTTGCCTACACAATCAGTCAGAGCGTGTCCGGAAAAGTCTATGACCGTGTGGGAACGCGGCTTGGCTTCACATTCTCAATCATCATCTGGTCTGCCGCTGCGATGGCCCATGCTTTTGCTCGGGGATTGGCGTCGTTAAGTACCTTTCGCTTTCTGCTTGGATTCGGCGAAGCCGGCAACTGGCCCGGCGCTGCGAAGACCGTCGCGGAATGGTTTCCAGTCAGGCAGCGTGCGCTGGGGATGGCAATCTTCAATAGTGGCGCCGCCATCGGCTCGATCGCCGCGCCGCCATTGATCGTGTTTCTGCAAATAAAGTATGGATGGCAAACAACATTCATCGTGACGGGGACCCTGGGTTTTCTCTGGCTCGCGCTCTGGCTCCTCTTTTATCAGACACCGGATCGGCATCGCTGGCTCATGCCGGAAGAGTACCAGCTGATTCGTGAAGGGCAGCGCCCGGAAGCAGCCGGCCGAAGTGAATTACCTGAAACTGGCTCGCCCAGCATCGCCGCGCCGGTCAGATGGCGCGACTTGCTTCGTCATCGCCAGGTCTGGGGTATTGTGATCGCGCGTTTTCTTACTGATCCTGTTTGGTGGCTTTACATCACCTGGCTGCCTCTCTATCTGGCAAATGCGCGCGGATTCAGCCTCACAAAGATTGGCATGTTTGCATGGGTCCCCTATGTCGCGGCTGATGCCGGAAGTCTCCTGGGCGGCTGGCTGTCTGGTTTTTTAATCAATCGTGGCTGGTCCGTGGATCGAGCTCGCAAAGTTGTTATTGTCTTTGCCGCGCTCTTAATGCCCGCCGGAGTCATCGCCGCCTTCGTCTCCAGTCCCATGGTGGCGCTCGCTCTGATAGGCGTCGTACTGTTTGGGTTTCAGGTATGGATCAATAATGTGCAGACGATGCCCAGCGATTTCTTCTCAGCCAATGCGGTCGCTTCGGTGGCTGGTCTCGGCGGCACGGGGGCGGGCATTGGCTCGATGATTTTCATCTTCGCTACCGGATGGGTGGTGGACCATTTTTCTTACACACCGATCCTGGTAGCGGCGGGATTACTGGCGCCGCTGGGCACGATTGCTCTTTTTGCGCTCGCAGGTCCGATTCGCCCAGTTTCATTAGTATCCGGCAAATTTCAGTCTGCCACCGCATGAGACAATGACAGATTGAGGTTTATCGAACACTATTTTATAGGAGTCTTCATGGCTAACTATTTTAATTTGAGAGGCAAAGTCGCCCTGGTCACGGGCGCGTCAAGTGGGATTGGTCGCGCGACGGCAGCGACTTTCGCTGAAAACGGCGCTGCTGTAGCGATTAATTACCACCAGAACAAAACCGGGGCCGAAGAAACGAAGTGTTGCATTAGCAAATCCGGTGGCCGCGCGATCATCATCCAGGCCGACGTCAAGAACGCGAGCGAGGTGAGGAAAATGATTGACCGGGTGACAAACGAACTTGGCCCGATTGATATTCTGGTCAATAACGCCGGTTCACTCGTCGAGCGGCTGAAGATTTTGGAGTTGAGCGAGGAGCGCTGGGACGAGGTAATGGATCTCAATCTCAAGAGCGCCTTTCTCACCTCGCAGGCCGTAGCTAGCTCGATGATCGAGCGCCGTAGCGGAGCAATCATCAACGTATCGTCAATCGCCGGACGCAATGGCGGCGCGCTCGGTTCCATTCACTATTCCACGGCGAAGGGCGGGTTGATCACGTTCACAAAAGGCCTGGCCAAAGAATTGGCCGCCTACAACGTGCGCGTCAACGCGGTCTCGCCGGGCGTGATTGACACCCGTTACCATGAACAGTTCTCGACTCCCGAGATGATGAAAGCATATCAGGGCATGATTCCGCTGGGCCGCGTTGGTACGCCGGACGAGGTTGCCAGGGTCATCTGCTTTCTGGCGTCGGACGCCGCCGGTTTTCTGGCCGGCGAAACGATTGAGATCAACGGCGGCATGTTGATGGATTAGAATACCAGTTAACCGGCCGGGCGCAGAGGACTTCGCTGAGGAGCGCAAAACAGAACTTATCGTCGCCTCCTTTATGAAAACCACTGGGCCTCAGCGCTGAGAATACGCTTTGACAATGATTCGCGTTAACGCAAAAAGGCTTTGGTTAAGCCTGTCCCTTTCTTTAGCGATCACCTCCTCATTCCTGCCGATTACGAATTCCTTCGCCCAGGACCAGCGCGAATTGGAAGCGGAAAAGGCCAAGAGTAACAAACTCAAAGGCGAACATCCGCTGGTTGAGCTAATGCGCTCGCGAAAATCCAGCCTGCGGCCGGACCTCGTCGGCGTGCATCCTCGGGTTTACGTTACCGAAAAAGAACTTGAGGAACTGCGACAACGAGCGCGCACCACACACAGAGATCTTTGGCAGCTTGCTCTACGAAACATTCGCGCGCTCACGATTGAACCCCCACCTCCGCCCGCACAAGAGCGACGCGCACAGAACGAAATCGGTCTGGGTATCGCGGAAGCAGCTTTCGCTTATAAGATTGAAGGCAATCCAAGATATCTGGATGCGGCCAGGAAATACATGGACGCGGCGGTCAGCTATGGTGTCTGGGGCTATGCCAACAATAAACCCGACGTGGATCTGGCCGCCGGTCATTTGCTTTACGGTATGGGATGGGGATACGACCTGCTCTACAACGATCTCAGCGCTCCGGAGCGCACGCGCTATCGCAACAAGCTCATCAGGCAAGCGCGTTTGATGTTCGACTACTTTAAGCCAAAATCGGGAAAGACTTACGCATACAGCCAAAACCATACTTTCATTCCCATCTCCGGTTTGGCCGTAACGGGATACGCTCTTTACGACGAAGTAGAAGACGCACCGCAGTGGGCCGCGCTGGCGCGCGCAATCTTCGATCGAGTACTTGCGACTTATTCGACTGACGGCTATTACTATGAAGGATTCGAATATTGGATTTTCTCGACGCCGTGGCTGATTCATTACCTCGATGCGCATGCGCACGCAACCGGCGAAGATCTGTATGACCAGCCAGGCTTTCGGCTGATGCACAAATACGTGGCGCATGCGATGTTGCCGGACGGCGACAACGTCTTTGATTTCGGCGACGTCTATGCCGGCCCACAGACGCGCGCGCAGAAAGGGGAGGACTACGAGCGCACACATCCGGACGGACACTACAGCAGCAATTACAATTTGCTCTACCGAATCGCGGCGCGATTTCAAAATGGCGAGGCGCAGGGCGTAGCGCAGTGGCTCAAAAGTCTGGGTCAGGCTAATGCCGAAGAGTTCTGGTCACTGCTGTGGTACGACCCGAATGTGAAAGCTATCGCGATCGCGAAACAGCAGCGCTGGCATTATTTCCCTGACCACGAAGTCGTTTATTGGCGATCTGACTGGTCAAGCAAGGCCACCGCCTTTGCCTTCAAGTGTGGTCCGCCGGAAGGTCATCATGCGGCAGCTCTCTTGGAGAGATTTCCTGACTGGCGTTTGTCGGCAGGACACTCACACCCCGATGCCAACAGCTTTATCATCTATGCGAACGGCAGATATCTAACCGGAGACTCCGGTTACGCCGGGGTGCCGTTAACAGCGCATCACAACACTGTGCTGGTTGGCGGACGCGGGCAGGGAAATGAAGGCAAAGGACACGATCCCTGGGAAGGGATGCCTTATGGTCGCTTAAATCAAACTAAAATCACTGAAACGCACTTCGGTCCGAATCATGTTCTGTTACGTGGTGACGCCACCGGTATGTACATGCCTGAGCTGGGCCTGAGTAGATTCGAGCGGCAGTTTGAGTATTCTTCCACCGTTGGTTTTACGATCAGTGATTTCTTACAAGCGGAAAAACCGCAAACCTACACCTCCCTCTTTCATGCCGATAACCGCATTACTCAGTCTGACGGACGGCACTTTGTCATCGACGCAGGTAGCGCTAAGATGTCGGTCTCTATCTTCGGGCCAAAGGTTGCGAACATGACTATTGAATCAAACGCGGTGACCGCTCCGGGCCCCCCTGGATCGGTTGATAAGGGCGAGCGAGTCGAGCGTGGCCAGCGTCTTGCGATCTCTGCCGGGCCGGTGAGGTCGGCACATTTTACAGTAAAACTGAAACCTTCATGGCCGCGGAAACCCTCAAGATAAGATCGAAGAATACCTGCCGTTGGGATCTAGTTGCCCTGGGTGAAGTGATGCTCCGGCTCGATCCGGGCGATGGCCGCGTCGCCACGACGCGCACTTTCCAGGTTTGGGAAGGCGGCGGTGAATACAACGTGGCGCGAGGATTGAAACGTTGCTTCGGAATGGAGACGGCGATCGTGACTGCGCTGGCTGATAATCCGGTAGGCCGGCTGGTGCAGGATTTGATTTACCAGGGTGGCGTGGATCAATCACACGCTCGCTGGGTCGAATATGACGGTGTCGGACGGGTGGCGCGCAACGGCTTGAACTTTACCGAGCGCGGCTTTGGCGTGCGCCCGGCGCTGGGATGCTCAGATCGCGGGCACACCGCCATTTCACAAGTAAAGCCTGGCGATATCGATTGGCAAACGATTTTTGGCAGCGAAGGAGCGCGCTGGTTTCATACCGGCGGTATTTTCTGCGCTCTATCGGAAACGACGCCACTGGTCGCCAAAGAAGCGATGCAAGCGGCGAAGCAGCAGGGAACGATCGTTTCTTATGACCTCAACTATCGCGATTCTTTGTGGAAATCGATCGGCGGCAAAGCGCGCGCTCAGGAAGTCAATCGTGAACTGGCTCCGCTGGTCGATGTTATGCTGGGTAATGAAGAAGATTTCACGGCCTGTCTGGGCTTCGAGATCGAAGGATTGGACGAGAATCATTCCAGGCTGGAGGTCGAGAAATTTCATTGCATGATCGAAAACGCGCGACAAGAGTTTCCGAACTTCAAAGTAGTCGCGACCACGCTGAGAAATGCAAAGACCGCGACCATGAATGACTGGGGTGCGGTTTGTTATGCGGGCGGTGAGCTCTACGCGGCGGCCACGCGCGAGAATCTGGAGATCTTCGATCGCATTGGCGGCGGAGACTCGTTTGCTTCAGGATTGATTTACGGCTTTCTGACAGCCAAAGGGCCGCAGTACGCGGTCGAATGCGGCGCCGCCCACGGCGCGCTGGCGATGACGACGCCAGGCGACACGACCATGGTCACGCTGGCTGAAGTGGAAAAATTGATGAAGGGTGGCTCGGCAAGAGTAACAAGATGAACGTATTCGTTTGGAGTCTCGCGTTTGCGCGGCGGCCCAATTCCGCCTAAAGGCGGGACTCCTAAACAAATCGGATCGTACTGAAGGATGAACAAGACCGAAGTTATTCAAACGATCAAAGACATCGGCGTCATACCCGTCGTGCGTGCCTCTTCAGAAAAGGAAGCCATCCTGGCTGTTGAGGCGATCAAAGCGGCCGGGCTGCCAATCCTCGAGATTACGATGACCGTGCCGGGCGCGGTGCAAGTCATTGAATCCTTATCGTCTCGTTATGGCAACGACGCGATTGTCGGCGCGGGAACAGTGCTCGATCCGGAAATCGCGCGTGCATGTATCGGCGTCGGAGCCCGGTTCATCGTCAGTCCTGCGCTCAATCTCGAAACAATTGCCTGCGGTCGCGAACTGGACGTGGCGGTGATTCCGGGCGCGCTCACGCCAACTGAGATCGTCCTGGCATGGAATGCGGGCGCGGATCTGGTCAAAGTGTTTCCGGCGGGCGCGATGGGAGGGGCGAGCTATATCAAATCACTCAAGGCTCCGTTCCCGCAGATCGAATTGGTTCCGACTGGTGGCGTGACGCTCGCCAACGTAGCCGGCTTCATAGAGGCCGGCGCGGTAGCGGTCGGGGTGGGAACGGATCTCGTGGACACCAGAGCGATTCGCTCAGGACACCCGGAGAAAATCACGCAAGCCGCGCGGGCTTTTATTGAAGCAGTGCGTAGAGCCCGTGGCGACGTCAGCGCAGTATCAGTGCCGATAGGCACGTGATGTTTATAGAAAAGATCCGGCCAGGTTTCAGAAAGTTTGGAGTTCTGCCTTCAGGCGGTAGGCGTGCGAGCCTGTCTATAAACATTTGCCGCTACGCGGCTTTCTTTAATAGACGATTATGTCCACAACCCAAACAGATGTAGATCACCTTGCTGACTTGCAGAGAGCGCAACATCTGAATTGGTCCGCCATACCGGTTGAACATCCGGCTGAGGGCATCGAAAGGCAGATGTTTGTCGGTGAACAGATGATGATCTGCCGGTTTCGTTTCGCACCTTTTCTGGTTACGCCTGAGCACTCGCACGCGCACGAACAGATGTCGTTGGTGATGAGTGGCCGGGTCCGTTTCCTGATCGAAGGCAAAGAGCGCATCGCGGGTCCCGGCGATGTCCTGCACTTTCCCTCGAACTGTGTCCATGGCGCCACCATGATGGAAGAGGAAGTTGTGCTGATCGATATTTTCACTCCCTTACGTGAAGATTTTCTCAGCCCCAACCCACGAGGATAACCCAGAGCTACTTGCCGTGATTCTCGATCAGTTCAAGCTCGAAGGAAAAGTTGCGCTGGTGACCGGAGCGTCGGCGGGCCTTGGCCAGGCGATCGCGATAGCTCTCGCTGAAGCGGGCGCAGACATCGTTTGTCATGGAAATACGCGCACGCCTGAGGCAACTGTTCAGGCAATCTCGCGCCTTGGCAGGCAAGCGTTTGCTGTGGCCGGGGATCTGGCGGAAAAAGAAACGGCGAGCTCTCTAATCGAAGCGACCGTCAGTAAATTCGGCCGGATCGATATCCTAATCAATAACGCGGGAACGATCCGGCGTGCCCCCGCCGCCGATTACGCCGAAGAAGATTGGCACACGGTGATCGAGGTAAACCTTTCGGCCGTGTTTCGCCTTTCGCAGTTGGGCGGGCGCAGGATGCTGGAACAGGGCGGTGGAAAGATCGTCAACATCGCTTCGCTGCTGTCATTTCAGGGTGGCATCACCGTGCCGGCATATGCCGCTGCGAAGGGCGGCGTCGCGCAACTGACTAAAGCGCTGGCTAACGAGTGGGCGGGGCGGGGAATCAACGTTAACGCGATCGCGCCGGGCTACATGCGGACGGACAACACGAAGGCTTTACAGCAGGACGAGACGCGTAATCGACAGATACTCGAGCGCATTCCCGCCGGCCGTTGGGGCGAGCCTTCAGACCTTGCGGGCGCGGCCGTCTTTCTTGCGTCATCCGCGAGCGATTACGTAAGCGGACACGTGCTCGTGGTTGACGGAGGCTGGATGGGTAGATGAAGCCCACTAATTGGGCGCAACCAAATAGAGATCCCGCCCGGCGCGTTCAACCACCAGGGTATTTGGATCCTTTTCATAATGTTCCCGTCTAAACTTTCGATAATCCATAAATCCTAAATGCACGCGCCGGCAAGTCTCCTCATCCAGAGCCGAAGCCATGGTGATGCGATAACGAGGGACAACACGCCCCTGAGTATCTCTCTTTCCGGCGTATGAGACGTGGGCCAGGTGCGCAGCCACCGCCAGGTTGTTCTGTAATTCGGTTGAGAGCGCGACCATCTCACGCACGCGATCGAGCGGCGCGTATCCGTACTTTTCGATCAGCCGGCCGTGTGTCTCGGAAATCGATCGGAGATGTGGCGCGTAGATGATCAATTCGCCCCCTTCCTCAATGATCCCGCCGAGCTTGTAACTTGCCTTGCCGCCGACCCACAGTTCATCATAGTGCTCGTCAAGCAAAGCTACGACCCTCTTAAATTTTCGACCGGTGTACTTAATGTGGACCTGGCGGCTGACTTCCACGGCCCGGCGGAAGGCGTCCCGAAAATCACCGGCAAACAACGCGTGGGTGCGAAGACGATTGTCCTCTTCGCGGGTAATAACTGAATTCAGAGTGATGATTTGGGCCGCAACAAAATCAGCCGCGGCTTCGATCATATGCCGAGTCGGAGTCTCGACGCGGCCGATCACGTTTTCG
>WNGF01000664.1_pt1 | contig 50774 bp, 60 predicted proteins | sample 5400641 | NCBI WGS metagenome assembly WNGF01 (sample SAMN13153371, study PRJNA577476) | soil metagenome | isolation source: 80 cm soil or saprolite under grassland replicate 2 | place: USA:California | collected 2016-06-15 | reverse complement strand
TTGCCTCCGCGCAGCCGGGAGACGAGATCTTCAGCGGAGACAAGGTCGTGGGGCGCGTGACGAGCGCCGTCCCCGGCCGCGCGCTCGGCTACGTCCGAACCGAGGTGCCCGACGACGCGACGCTTCGGATCGGCGGCACCGAGGCGCGGCTACTCGTCGGCAGAAGTCCGGCCGCTACGCGGCCATGACGACTTTTCCCGACTTGGCTTCGCCCGACAGCCTTGGTGAGCCGCAGCCGCGCATGTCGGCTGCGGCGGCGGGTGTGGGTAGGTACACGCGTTCTGCAGATCAGATGCCTGAGGCGCGGCTACACTTGGTCACCCCGCGCCCGTAGCTCAGGGGATAGAGCGCTGCCCTGCGGAGGCAGAGGTCGCATGTTCGAATCATGCCGGGCGCACTTCCGGTACCTCGGCGAGCCGCAGCCGCGCATGTCGGCTGCGGCGGCGAGTTGGAGGAACGGCTTCGGGCTCCCCGAATCGGCTCCTCATGGCGGATGTGCCGGACACGATCGTCCTCGAACGCGACCGCGATCTGGAAGGTCGCCGGAACGACATCTGGGTCCGGCGGGGATTGATGGCCCTCGTCGCGGTGGTGCCGATCGTCGCGCTCTTCAACGTCTTCGGCCAGCGGCCGGACTCGCATACCCTCGTCGCCCCGGCGGCCTCGCTGAAGGTCTACGCCCCTTCGCACCTGCGCGGAGGCCTCATCTACCAGGTCCGCTTCCACGTCACGGCCCGGCAGGAGCTGAAGGACGCCACGCTCGTGCTGGGCTCGGGATGGCTGGAGGGGATGAGCGTGAACACGATCGAGCCCTCGCCCGTCAGCGAGGCGAGCGACAACGGCAGGCTCTCGCTCGAGCTCGGACACATCCCGCGGGGTCAGAGCTACATCCTCTTCATGCAGTTCCAGGTGAACCCCACCAACGTCGGGCGCCGAACGCAGACCGTCGAGCTCGACGACGGCGACACCAAGGTCCTGTCCTTCGACCGAACCGTGACGATCTTCCCGTAGCCGATGGATCTCGCAATCCGCGCCGTCGCGCTGTTCTTCTTCGTCTACCTGCTCACCCGCGTCACCGGGCGCCGTGAGCTGTCATCGCTTCAGCCGTTCGACCTGATCCTGCTGATCGTGCTCGGCGACGCGATCCAGCAGGGGCTGACGCAGGACGACTACTCGGTCACGGGAGCGATGATCGTCGTCGGCGCGATCGCCTCGCTCCAGGTCGGGACCTCGTTCCTGAGCTTCAAGTTCCCGCGGGCGCGGCGAGTCCTCGACGGCGACCCGATCTTGATCGTCCAGGACGGACAGGTGATCGAGAGCAACCTCAAGCGCGAGCGGCTCACGGTGGAGGAGGTGGCCGAGGAGGCGCGCGGCCAGCAGATCGCATCGCTCGAGGACGTGCAGTGGGCCGTGTTCGAGCCGAGCGGGAAGATCAGCTTCATCCCGAAGCAGTAGCCTCCCCCGCCGTGCCGCTCTACCTGACCGAGACGGAGGTTGCGGAGCTGATGGCGCCGGCCGACGCGCTCGAGGCAGTCGAGGGGTCGTTCCGCCGGCTCGCCGCGGGGGAGGTCGAGAACCTGCCGCGAAGGAGGGCGCGGCTCGAGGGCGGCGTCTTCGCCGAGATGTCCGCCGTCGACCGCGGGCTCGGCTTCGCCGGGCTGAAGTCGTATGCCTGGCTGGAGGGGGGAACGCCGTTTGTGGTCGTCCTCTTCGACACCAACAAGGCCGAGCTCGCGGCCGTAATCGAGGCCGACAAGCTCGGCCAGCTCCGCACCGGCGCCGCAAGCGGCGTCGCCGCGAAGTACCTGGCGAAGGAAGGCGCGGCCTCGCTCGGGATCATCGGCTGCGGCTGGCAGGCCCGGAGCCAGGTCGCCTGCATCCGCGAGGCGCTTCCCGGCATCGAGCGCGCCGTCGCCTACTGCCGAAGCGAGGAGCGGCTGCGCGAGTTCTGCCGCGAGACCGGTGCGGACGCCGGCGAGAGCCACCGCGACCCGGCGGAGCAGGACGTGGTCGTCACCGCAACGACCGCACGCGATCCCGTCCTGCGGGGCGAGTGGCTTCGGCCCGGGGCCCTCGTCTGCGCGATCGGGGCGAACGACCCGCGCTACCGGGAGCTCGACAACGCCGTTCTCGAGCGCGCGGCGTTCGTGTGCTGCGACTCGCGTGAGCAGGCGCGGCTCGAGTCGGGCGACCTGATCGAGCCGGTCGAGGCGGGCGTGCTCGACTGGCTCGAGGTGCACGAGCTCCAAGAGGTGGTCGCGGGCGAGGTGCCCGGCCGGCAGGCGGACGAGGACGTCGTTCTCTTCAAGTCGAACGGGATCGCAGCCTGGGACGTCGCAGCCGGCGCCGCCGCGATCGAGCTCGCCCGCGAGCGCGGCATGGGCCGAGAGCTCTAGAGCCGTTCCTGCTGCGCCGCGACCGCGCTCTCGCCAAGCGCGCGGACGATCTCCGGTCGCTCGAGCAGCCGCGCCAGCTCATGCTTCGAGCAGCGGTTGCGCACGTAGGGATCCTCGAGGATCTCCGCCAGCGGCCGCCCCCGCTCGTGCTCTCGGATCACGTAGGCGGCGACCCGCTCATCCTTCGCCGACCGGGTGAAGAGGAACGAGAAGGGGTTGCGGAGGAAGTCCGAGAGCCTGGCCACGCCGCGATCCTACCCGGCCCCGCAGTAAAGTCAGGGCGTGAGAAAGCCCTCCACCGCCCGGTTCGCCGAGCGCGAGGTGCGCGGGGTGGACGACCGGGGCGAGCCCGAGCGGATCGTGATCTGGATCGAGCGGCTTCCCGGTGCGCTCTGGGCGGTCGGGCGGGCCGTCAACCCGCAGTACCGGCCGAGCGAGGAACCGCGCCGGGACGATTACATCTTCCAGGGCTACGAGCTGGCCGACGCGCTCGAGTCGGCGAACGGGGCGCTGCGCGACGACGCCCGCGTCTCGCAGCAGGACGGGCGCGCCGAGTCGGTCGAGCCGTTCGGGCGGGAGGAGCTGCTGAAGCCGCTCGAGCGGTGGTTCTTCGGCCGCTGACCTCACGTCCCTGGCCGGACGCCGCTGGACGGAAGGATGACGCACTGTGGCCCTTGTCCGTACTGGAGGTACTGTCCTGCGGGCCACGAGCACGCCCTCCTTTGCCAGCGACGCCCCAGGGAACGTGAGGCACGAGGAGCTCCGACTGGAGCTCTGCGAGACGCTGCGGCGGATGGCGGCCGGCGGGCTCGTGCTCGGCGCGGCCGGGAACGTCAGCACCCGGGCGGGCGAGCTGGTCGTCGTCTCTCCCAGCCGCCGGTGGTACGACACGCTCGGCCCCGCCGACGTCTGTCTGGTCGAGCCGGACGGAAAGCTGGTCGAGGGGCCCGCGCCGAGCGTCGAGCTGCCGATGCACCTCGCGGTGCTCGCCGCGCGGCCCGAGGTCGGCGCGGTCGTGCACACGCACTCGCCCTACGCGACGGCGCTCTCGTGCGTCCTCGACGAGATCCCGGTCGTCGAGCCCGAGCAAGACGAGACCGTCGGCGGGCCGCTGCCCGTCGCCGGCCCTGCTCCTTCGGGAACAGCGGCCCTGGGCGAAGCCGTGCTCGCGGCCGCGGGCGATCTGTCGGCCGCAGTCGTGCGCGGCCACGGGCCCGTGTGTTTCGGCCGAGACCTGGCCGGCGCCCTCGCCTGCGCGTTCGCGGTCGAGGAGAACGCGCGGATCTTCGCGCTGGTGCAGTTGCTCAAGCCTTAGTGGTTCCGTTCGCAAGTTCCGTCACGCGGCGAGCGTGGTGGTGCGGCTCGGGGTATCGAGTCGTTCGAGGAGGCGGTCGAGGTCGTCGCGGCTGAACTTCCATTCGAACGGCTGGTCGACCTGCTCGTAGTGTCGTCCGAAGCCGAGGAGCCGCTCTTCGACGGCGGCGAGGTCGGTGAAGTCGTTGGGCTGCAGCACCTTGCGTTGGACGATCGAGAAGTAGATCTCGACTTGGTTGAGCCAGCTGGCGTGGACGGGCAGGTGGACGAGGACGAGATTCTCGTAGTCGCCCTCGAGGCGGTCGATCGAGCGTTGGCCGCGGTGGGAGGAGCCGTTGTCGACGATCCAGAAGACACGCCGCGCGGAGGCGTAGGGCTCCTGGGTCATCACCTGTGCGACCAGGCGGTCGAACGGTTCGATGCCGCCCGTGTGCTCGCAGCGGTCGAACAGCTTCGCCCGGCGGACGTCCCAGGCGGCCAGGTAGCAGAGCGCGCCCATCCGCTCGTACTCGTGCTCGACCAGCTGGCCGCCGCCGCCGGGAAGCGGCCCGGCCGTCGGGTGCAGGCGGGCGCGCGCCTGGATCGAGGGCTTCTCGTCGGCGCAGAGCACGAACTCGCCTGGGTGGAGCAGCTTGCCCTCGAAGCGGCCGGCGTAGAGGTCGAGCACCTTCGCCGCTTTCTCACGAAAGTCGGGGTCGCGGGGGAAGATCCAGGAGCGGTAGTTCCAGGGACGGATCGCGTCCTCGGCCAACCAGCGCCAGACGGTCGCCCCCGACACCTGCTCGACGATTCCGCGCGCGACCGCCTCGCGGGCGATCTCGGCGCTACTGAAACGGGAGAGCGGGACGCCCCGCTCGGCTGGCAACTGGCAGGCGATCGCCTTCACCTCGGCCACCGCCTCGGGGGGAAAAGCGCCTGGGCCGGCCTGCTCGGGGACGATCCTCCAGCCCCTGCAGCCGCTCCTCGTGGAAGCGCTTGCGCCAACGACTCACCGCCTCCCGCGTCGTATCCAGCCGCCGGGCGATCTCGGCGTTCTCGAGCCCCTCGGCAGCCAGCAGCACGATCTTCGCTCGCAGCACCTCCCGGTAGGCCCGCGTCTGCTGCCGCGCCCGCCGGCGCAACTCCCGCTGCTCGCCCTCGCTCAGCTCGATCCGGTACGGAGTCCTCGCCATGCCGCCGTCTTCGACGCCGATGGAGAGGACCCTTCAACGATCGTGACGAAACTTATGGGCGGAACCACTTAGAACTCGTCTCGAAATGAAGCCTTGTGCCCCCGAGCCGCGCTGGACGCCGCGATCCCGCGTCCTCGGCAGCGCCCGTATCCTCCGGATACGCGCGCTCCGCTGCGTCCTTGCCTCGCACCGCCCAGCGCACCTCGGCGGCGAAGCGTCATTCCGAAACTAGTTCTTAGGCCACTCGAGGTCCGCGCTGGGGATCGGGTCGCCGTGCGGATCGTGAGTGGGGAAGCCGAGCGCGCTGTCGATCCGGGCCTCGAGCTCCTCGGAGAGGACGTGCTCGAGCCGGTCGGCCTCGTCGTGGACGTCGTCCACGTGCAGGCCGAGCGTGCGGGCCAGGTAGAGCTCGATCAGGCGGTGGTGGCGGATCACCTCGACGGCGACCTTCTCGCCGGACTTCGTCAGCTGGACGCCGCGATAGGGGGCGTGCTCGACGAGCTCGAGCGCGGCGAGCTTCTTGACCATCGCGCTCGCCGAGGCAGGGGAGACCTTCTGCTCACGCGCGAGCTCGGTCACCGAGACGCGACCGGCGCCGGCCTCGAGGTGGTAGAGCGCCTTCAGGTAGTCCTGGATCGCGTCGGTCAGCGCCGCCTTCCGCACGCGGCTCAGTGTACGGCGGTGAGACGGGCGCCCCGGCAAAGCCGGCGCGCCCTCTTCTGGTCGGCGTCGCAAGCGACCGCCTTGCCGCTCGCCGCCCACGCACCCTTGTTAGCCTGCGGCGCTCGTGCTGATCCGTCTGGGCCACAGCCCCGATCCCGACGACGCCTTCATGTTCTGGGGGCTCGCTTCCGGCGAGGTCGACCCGCGGCGGTTCGAGTTCGAGCACGTCCTCCGCGACATCCAGACGCTGAACGAGTGGGCGCTCGACGGGAAGCTCGAGGTGACCGCGCTCTCTCTTGCGGCCTACCCGCTCGTCCAGGAGCGCTACGTCCTGCTGCCGCACGGGGCCTCGATGGGATCGGGCTACGGCCCGATCGTGGTCGCGGGGGAGGAGATGGCGACCGCCTCGCTGCGCGACCTCGAGATCGCCGTGCCGGGGACGATGACGACCGCCTTCCTCGTCCTGCGGATGTGCCTCGGCGACACCTTCCGCTATCGCGAGGTGCCGTTCGACCGGATCATCGACGAGGTCGCCTCCGGGCGCGTGCCGGCGGGCCTGCTGATCCACGAGGGACAGCTCACCTACCAGGCGGAGGGCCTGAAGAAGGTCGTCGACCTCGGCGAGTGGTGGCTGCTCGAGACCGGCTTGCCGCTGCCGCTGGGTGCGAACGTGGCGCGGCGCGATCTCGGGGCGGGCACGCTGTTCGAGCTCTCCGACGTCTTGCGCGACTCGATCCAGGCCGGGCTCGACAACCGCGAGGAGGCGATGGAGCACGCGCTCCGGTTCGGCCGCGGCCTCGACACGGAGCTGGCCGACCGCTTCGTCGGAATGTACGTGAACGAGCTCACCTGCGACTACGGCGAGGAGGGTCGCCAGGCTGTGCGGGAGCTGCTGGGGCGGGCCGAGGCGCTGGGCGCGTACGAGCAGCCCGTCAAGGTCGAGTTCGTCGGCTAGCGTTGGCGGCGTGAGCCGCGCTGTCGTCTTGTCCGCCGTGCGAACGCCTGTCGGGCGCTACGGCGGCGCGCTCTCGGAGGTGCGGCCCGACGACCTCGCGGCAACGGTGATCTCGGCCGCGGTCGAGCGGGCAGCGGTTCCCGCGGAGGCGGTCGAGGACGTCTACTTCGGCGCCGCGAACCAGGCCGGCGAGGACAACCGAAACGTCGCGCGGATGGCCGCGCTGCTCGCCGGGCTGCCGGAGCCGGTCGCGGGCGTGACCCTGAACAGATTGTGTGCATCAGGCCTCTCGGCGGTGGTCTCCGCCTGCCACGCGGTCGCCGCGGGGGACGGCGACTTGTTCGTCGCGGGCGGAGTCGAGTCGATGAGCCGCGCGCCGCTCGTGATGGCGAAGCCGGACGCGGCCTTCCCGCGTGGGAACCAGACGGCCTGGGATACGACGCTCGGCTGGCGCTTCCCGAACCCGCGCATGGAGGCGATGTTCCCGCTCGAGTCGATGGGCGAGACCGGCGAGAACGTGGCGGAGCGCTACGGCGTCTCGCGGGAGGAACAGGACGCGTTCGCCCTGCGGTCTCAGCGCCGCTGGGCCGCAGCGAACGAGGGCGGGCGCTTTGCCGAGGAGCTCGTGCCGGTCGGCGAGGCCGAACGAGACGAGCACCCGCGGCCTGACACGAACGAGGAGAAGCTCGCGGCCCTGAAGCCGGCCTTCCGTGAGGGCGGCACGGTCACCGCCGGCAACTCGAGCGGGATCAGCGACGGCGCGGCGGCGCTCGTGATCGCAAGCGAGGAGCGGGCGCGGGAGCTCGGCGTGAAGCCGCTCGGCGCTTTCGTCGGGTCAGCCGTCGCCGGGGTCGATCCTCGGGTGATGGGCATCGGCCCGATCCCGGCCGTTCGCAAGCTTCTAGGCCGCGTCGGGATCGAGGCGGGCGAGATCGACCTCGTCGAGGTGAACGAGGCCTTCGCCTCGCAGAGCCTGGTCGTGATCCGCGAGCTCGGGCTCGACCCCGAGCGCGTGAACGTGAACGGCGGCGCGATCGCGCTCGGCCATCCCCTCGGGATGAGCGGCGCACGCCTGGTGGTGACCCTCCTGCACGAGCTCCGCCGCCGCCGCGGCCGCTACGGCCTCGCCACCCTCTGCGTCGGCGTCGGGCAGGGTCAAGCAGCCCTATTCGAGCGCCGCTAATCTCGCTGCACCACGGCTCGTGTCTGCTTGATCGATCTCGCACTCATGGCGTGTGTTCCGCGCCGGTGCGAAGTCGGGCAGAGAGACGGCCGCGGCTTCTCCGACCGCGCAGCTCCAGGTCTTTCCAACCCAGCCGCGCGCCGGGCAGGAGGCGACGCTCCAGCTTCGGCCGTACCGGCTCGTGTCGGGGCGGGCGGAGCCTGCGGTTGTCGCGCAGAGTCAGCGCTGGCGTGTTACCGGCGCCCGCCAGGGTCATTCGCTGATTGCCTTTCTCCGCTTCTCACGCGACGTGAACGATCCGTACCTCTGGCGCATCGGCTACAACGGGCCCGCGTGGGGAACGGGCCCCGCATACCCGGGTTTCTTTAGCGCGCGGACCGACAAGCCGGTCCTGTGCTACGAAGATCCGATACCCCGGGATAGCGGCTTCTACGGCAGCGGCTGGTTCGGGAACAACGTCCTCTGGGTATTCGACCGGAGCAGCTATCGAGGCCCGATGCTGATTCGCGGCAGGCAGCTGAACGGCATGAACGACGTCCGCTTCGACGAAGCGCTGGTCCCGGCACGCGAGATTGGGTGACTTCTGGGCAGACCGATCGTCCGTCGTTTACACGGGTTCGCGCTCGCGGCTGCTACGCGTACCAGGCCGACGGAACGTCTTTTAGCTCGGTGATCGTCTTCGAGGCGAGGCCTTACCCGACCAGGTAATGGTCTCGTGCGCGACCGCGCCGCCTTCAGGAAAGAGGCGGGCGAATGTAGATCACACCCTCGTGCTTGATCGGCACGAACGGAGCGCCGATGCTCATGATCACGGCCTCGGCGTGGGCGAAGAGCTCGTCGGCGAGCTCCTCCTCCGAGTCCTCGTACGGGACCTCGATCCCCACCTCGTCGACGGCGCGGGCGTCGAGTCCCGCCTCCCGAAGCTCGCCGAGGAGCCGGTCGCGATCCGGAATGCGGGCCGCCTCGACCTGGACGGTTTCGCCTGCCACCGGCCCCATTATTCCCCCGCGGGCTGCGACGGCAAACTCGGTATCGTCCCGCGCATGGCGGTCGCCACCGAGCGCGAGTACGGCCTCTTCATCAACGGCGAGTCGACCGAGGCCGCCTCCGGCGAGCTCCGCGAGCTCGCCGAGCCGGCCACCGGCGAGCCGCTGGCCCGCGCGGCGGTGGCGAACGAGCAGGACGTCGATCGCGCCGTCGAGGCCGCGCGCGCCGCGCTCGAGGGGCCCTGGGGCAAGACGCCGCCGACCGAGCGCTCTCGCCTCCTGCACGCGCTCGCCGATGCGCTTCTCGCCAGCCGGAAGGAGGTCTGCGAGCTCGAGGCGCGCAACGTCGGCAAGGCGATCTCGTCGGTTGTGGCCGAGCACGCACAGGCGGTCGAGAACTTCCGCTTCTACGCCTCCGCGATCGCCTCGATCGCCGGCCGCTCGAACCCGATCGGCGGCTCGCTCCTGTTCTACTCGCTGAAGGAGCCGGTCGGCGTCTGCGGCCAGATCGTTCCCTGGAACTACCCGTTGATGATGACGACCTGGAAGCTGGCGCCCGCGCTCGCCGCGGGCTGCACGGTCGTGCTCAAGCCCGACTCGGCGACGCCGCTCTCGGCGCTGCGGATGGCCGAGCTCGCGGCGGAGGTCGGCTTTCCGCCCGGCACGATCAACGTCGTCCCCGGGCCCGGGCCGGTCGTCGGCGCGCACCTGGTCAAGCACCCGGGTGTCGAGAAGATCGCCTTCACCGGCTCGACTGCGACCGGGTCGGAGATCATGCGGCTGGCCGCCGACGGGATCAAGCGCCTGATCCTCGAGCTGGGCGGTAAGAGCCCGAACCTCGTCTTCGCCGACGCCAACCTCGAGGACGCGATCCCGAGCTCGGTGTGGTCGATCTACTACTCGGCCGGCCAGAGCTGCGAGGCGCGCTCGCGGGTGCTGGTCGAGCAGCCGCTGTACGATGAGTTCGTCGCGCGCTTCTCCGAGGCTGCGTCGACGCTCAAGGTCGGCGATCCGCTCGACCCCGAGACGCAGGTCGGCTCGCTGATCTCGGACGAGCACCGCGACCGCGTGCACGGCTACGTCGAGACCGGCCGCGAAGAGGGCGCCGACGTGGTAGCGGGCGGCGAACCCGCCGATGGGAAGGGCGCCTTCTACCCGCCGACGGTGCTGGCGGGAGTCGACAACGCGATGCGGGTGGCCCAGGACGAGATCTTCGGGCCGGTCGTGACGGTCATCCCCTTCGAGGACGAGAAGGACGCGGCGCGGATCGCCAACGACGTGCGCTACGGGCTGATGGCGACGGTCTGGACGGGCGACCCCGCCCGCGGTCACCGGCTTGCGCGGCGGATCAAGGCCGGCACCGTCGGGATCAACATGCCGTACACGGCCTTCCCCGGGATCCCGTTCGGCGGGTACAAGCAGTCGGGCTTCGGCCGCGAGCTCGGGCTCGACACGCTCGAGTCGTACCTGGAGACGAAGAGCGTGATCGTCTCGACGAGCCCGAAGCCGTTCAACCCGTTCGGCCTGTAGGCGCAGCCCCGCTCAGGCGCTACCGCTGGGCGATCCTCGCCGTCGGCACGGCGGCTCAGACCTCCTTCTCGGCGGTGACGATCGGACTGCCCGTGCTCGCGCCGGTCCTGCGGGACGCGTACGGCCTCAGCCTGGTCGACGTCGGGGTCGTGCTCGACAGCGTCTGGGTCGGGACGATGCTGACGCTGCTCCCGTGGGGACTGCTCGCCGACCGGATCGGGGAGCGGCTCGTCCTCGCCGGCGGGCTGGCCGCGTGCGGGGGTGCGCTCGTGGCTGCGGGCTTCGCGGGGAGCTTCTGGGTCCTGTTCGTCCTCCTCGCGCTGGCCGGAGCCGCCGGGGCGAGCGTGAACTCCGCCAGCGGGCGCGCGGTCATGTACTGGTTCCCGGCCGAGGAGCGCGGATTCGCGCTGGGCGTGCGGCAGACGGCGATCCCGCTCGGCGGGCTCGTCGCGGCGATCGCGCTGCCGCCCCTGGCGGTGGGGGTCAGCCTTCGCGCAGCCTTCCTCTTTCTCGCGGCGACGTGCTTCGCGGGCGCGGTCGCGGGCATGGCCGTCCTGCGCGAGCGGGATGGCGAGCCGGGAGAGGAGGCCCGCGGGCTCGGGCCGACCCTGCGCGACGGGCGGCTCTGGATCCTCTGCGCTGGGAGCACGCTCTACCTCGTCGCCCAGATCGCTATCACCAGCTTCGTCGTCCTGTTCCTCCACGACGAGCGCGGGTTCTCGCCGGGCGAGGCGGCCGCCGTGCTCGCGGGGGTGCAGGTCCTTGCGGCGGCGCTCCGGATCGCAGCCGGCCGCTGGTCGGACGTCGTCGGCTCGCGGCTGATACCGCTCCGGCTCGTCGGTCTGGCGAGCTTCCTCACGCTGGCGGCGACCGCGGCGCTGCTGGGCGCGTCGCTCACCGTGCTCGTGCCGGCGTTCGTCCTCGCCGGGGGGTTCGCCATGGCCTGGAACGGACTCTCCTTCACGGCCGCGGCAGAGCTCGCCGGCCGGCAGAGAAGCGGCGCGGCGATCGGGATGCAGCAGACCTCGCTCGCCGCCGCCGGGGCGGTGGTGCCGCCGGTGTTCGCCGCGCTCGTGGTGGCGACCTCGTGGCGCGCCGGGTTCGCGCTGGCCGCGCTCTTTCCGCTCCTCGGCGCGCAGCTCCTCCGGCAGCTGCGGGCCGCCTGATCGCGTGTCCGCCAAGGCGTTGGCTTGCGACGCCGACCATGAGAGGCGGCGGCGGCTTCGCCGCCGCCGCCGCCAAGGCGTTCGCTTGCGACGCCGACCATGAGAGGCGGCGGCGGCTTCGCCGCCGCCGCCGTTTACGGTTAGCGGGTGCGTGTGCTGGAACGGCTCGACGAGCTCTACGCGATCGGCGGCGGGCCGGGGGCGAACCGGCTCGGGGGCAGCGCGGAGGAGAACGCTGCGCACGAGCGCGTCACAGGCTGGATGCGCGAAGCGGGGCTCGAGGTCTTGGTCGACCCTGCCGGGAACCTGTTCGGGCGGCTGCGCGGGCTGCGGCCGGAGCTGCCGGAGATCTGGACCGGCTCGCATCTCGACACGGTGCCCGGCGGCGGCCGCTTCGACGGCGCGCTCGGAGTCGTCGGGGGGCTGGAGGCGGTCGAGCGCGCCGGGCGATGCGAACGGACGCTCGGGGTGGTCGCCTTCCGGGACGAGGAGGGATGCGGCGGCCGGGGCGTGTTCGGCTCGCGGGCTCTCTGCGGTGCGCTTGGGGAGGACGAGGCTCCGGGGTTGGGCCGGGGCGGCTGGCTCGAGCCGCGGCCGGCCTGCTTCATCGAGGTGCACGTGGAGCAGGGGCCTCGCCTGGAGGAGGTGGGCGTGCCGCTGGCCGTGGTGAGCGGAATCGTGGCCATGGCGCGCGGGGAGGTCGTCTTCGAGGGCCGGCCGGGCCACGCCGGGACGACGCCGATGGCCGCCCGCGAGGACGCGCTCGTGAAGTCGGCCGAGTTCGCGCTGCGCCTGCGGGACGCGGCGGCCGCGGTGGAGGGCGCGGTGGCGACGGTGGGCCGCGTGGCGGTCGAGCCCGGCGCCGCGAACGTGATCCCAGGCCGCGTCTCGGTCAGCGCCGACGTCCGCGCGCCGGATCGGGAGCGGCTCGACGTGGTGCTGGCAGTCGTGCCGGGCGAGCTGATCGTGATCGACCCCGTCGAGATGGCCGAGTGGCCGCGGGCGGCGCTGCGCGCGGAGCTCGAGCGGCTCGGGCTCCCGGTGCTCGAGCTCGTCTCCGGGGCGGGTCACGACGCGGGTGTTCTCGCTTCGGCCGGAGTGCCTGCAGCGATGTTGTTCGTTCGCAGCCTGAACGGCGGCATCAGCCACTCGCCGGACGAGCTCTCGGCGGCGGAGGACATCGACCTGGCGATCGCCGCCCTCTCCGGCGCGCTCGACCGGCTCGCGTCCGTGGACTGATCGCGACACAACCGGCACACCTGCGGCGCAGACATGTGCGCCTTTTAGAGCTAGGCTCACACCGGGTGGCGGGTGGAAATCTCCTTCCCCACCCAAGGGTGGGGAGGTGGGGTTTACTGCTCGGCAAAGCGGATCGGCTTTGCGCCCTCCCACAGGACCTTCGGGCCGAGGTCGGCGAGCTGCTCGACGCCCTCAACGATCGTTGCGAAGTGGTTTCCCGCCAGCTGGCCCGCCTTGCTGGCGAAGCACGTCGGGCCGTAGGGAAAGAGCAGCTCGGTCTCGCTGATCCCGCCGGGGTAGAGCAACAGCTCGCCGAGCGCCGGGTAGCTCGTCGCGTTCTCGGGCCCGATGCCGACGTCGAGCTCGCCGAACGGGATCCAGCACGACTCGCCGCTCCAGCGCGCGTGGATCAGCCGGCTCTCGAGCGGCAGCAGCTTCCGGAACGCCGCCACCGTCTGCGGCGCCGCCTCCTCCTCCAGCCGGGCGGCGAACCGGTACTCGCCAGCGGCGATCTCGAGCACCGGTGGAACCTACTTGATCTTCGCGCCCTGCCGGATCCAGGCGCCGAGCAGATCTCGCTCGGCCTGCGTCATCCCGGTTGCGTTCCCGAGCGGCATGGTCTCCGTGGTCACGGCCACCTGCTCGATCCGAGAAGCCTGCGCCTCGATCTCCTCCGGCGTGTCGAAGGCGATTCCGAGCGGCGCCGAATCCACCTTGGTCGGGTGCGACGAGTGGCACGGAACGCAGCGCTGTTCGACGATCGCACGCGCGCGGGAGAAGGACACGGCGGCCTCGACCGGCCTCCCTTCCGATCCCTGCGGCCGGATCGCCACGGCCACCCCGGCGATCGCGAGCGCCGCGGTGACAGGGATCGCCCAGACCGTCCGCCCCGCGTGCCGGAGGTTGAAGAAGTGCCGGATCCAGGCCCCGATCGCCATCAGCGCGACCAGGATCAGCCACGAGTGGCTGTGCCCGAAGGTCGCCGGGAAGTGGTTGCTGAGCATTGCGAAGACGACCGGCAGCGTCAGGTAGTTGTTGTGAACCGACCGTTGCTTCGCGCGCGCCGCCGGCGCCGGGTCGGGCTCGCGTCCGGCCTGCTTCGCGCGCACGAGGTCCCAATGCGCGGGAATGATCACGAGGAAGACGTTGGCGGCCATGATCGTGCCGAGCATCGCCCCGACCTGGATGTACTCGGCCCTGCCGCTGAAGAGCTCGCTCGCGCCCCAGGCGGCGAGCGTCGTCAGCCCGAGCAGCGCCGCCGCCAGCACGAGCTCGCTCCGCAACAGCCGGCACAACCCGTCGTAGACCAGCCACGCGGCGACGAGCAGCCCGATGCTGATCGCGATCGCCGCCGCCGGGCTGAGGTCGGCGACGCTCCTGTCGATCAGGTACGTGTCGGCGTTGACGTAGTAGAGGAAGACCATCAGCGCAAAGCCCGACAGCCAGGTCGTGTAGGCCTCCCATTTGAACCAGTGCAGGGGCTCGGGCAGGCGCGGCGGCGCCAGACGGTACTTCTGGACCCGGTAGAAGCCGCCGCCGTGGATCTCCCACGCTTCGCCGCCCACCCCGCGCGCGGAATCGCTCGGAACCTCCGGCGGGCGCAGGTGGTTGTCGAGCGCGACGAAGTAGAAGGACGAGCCGATCCAGACGATGCCCGCGACGACGTGGAGCCAGCGGGCGAGGAAGTCGAGCCACTCGTTCGTGTACGGGTCCATCAGCCGCCGGCCCAGCGGTCGCGGGCGATCGCGACGAGCTCGCGCATCGCCGTCTCGAGCTCCTCTTCCCGCGTCCGCTCGAGCCGCTGTTGCATGACCGGGACGAGCTCCGCCTTTGGACGCCGGTCGACGAAGACGACGAAGCGGAAGCCGAACTTCTCCTCGTAGACCTGGTTCAGGTAGGCGAGCTCGGTCAGTGTCGCGGCGTCGGCCTCGCCGCCCTGCTCGGCCGCGGAGCGTGCCGAGAGGTTGCGGGCGCCGATCGCCGGATGCGCGTTGATGGCCTCCAGCTTCTCCTGCTCGCTCAGCTCGGCCGCGACCTCCTCGACGGGGGGGCCGAGGGGATCCTCGCGTGCCGCGAGCAGCTCTGCGAAGCGCGTCCTGCCCTCGAAGAGCTCGGCGAGCTGATCGACTGTCAGCTGCCGCGGTAGGTCACGCACGAGTAGGTGGAGACGAGCAGCGGGACGTGATGATGGCCGTCGTCGAGCTCGAGCTCCAGCTCCACGCGGCGGAAGTACGGCGAGTGGGGGGAGAACACCAGACGGTAGATGCCGGGCTCGACCTCGGCGAGGGCGGCGATCCGCCCCTCGCCGTCGGTCTCCGCGCCGGCGAGCAGCTCGACGCCGCGATAGAGCTCGACGCGAACCCCGGCGGCAGCCTCCCCTCGCTCGGTGTCGAGCACGTGTGTCGAGAGCGTGGCGCTCATTCGGTGAACTTCTCCGCCTGCCGGCGGTGCTCCTGCGCGATCTCGGCTTCGTCGGCCCTGACCAGTTGCCCGTCGCGGACGACCTCCTCGCCGGCGACGAGCAGGCGGTCCACCCGGTGCGGGCCGCTCAGCACCAGGGCCGCGACGGGGTCGTCGGCGCCGGCGAACTCCAGGCCGTCCCTCGGCCAGACCGCGATGTCCGCGCACCGTCCGGGCTCGAGCGAGCCGAGCTTGTGGCGCCCGAGCACGGCGCCGCCGCCGCGCGTCCCGAGCCGCAGGGCTTCCCGCGCCGTCAGCGCCTCGGGCCCGCCGCGGCCCCGTGCCAGGAGGAGCGCCTGCTTCACCTCGAGGGCGAGATCGCCGCGCTCGTTCGAGGCCGAGCCGTCCACGCCGAGCCCCACCTGTATGCCCGCGTCGAGCATCCGCCGCACCGGCGCGATGCCGGCTCCGAGCCGGAGGTTCGAGCTCGGGCAGTGCGCGACGCCGGTCCCGGTCTCCGCGAAGCGAGCGACGTCCCCCTCGTCGAGGTGGACGCAGTGCGCGCACCAGACATCGCCGTCGAGCCAGCCGAGCCGCTCGAGGTACTCGACCGGGCGGCAGCCGTACAGCTCCCGGCAGTAGGCTTCCTCCTCGGCGGTCTCGGCGAGGTGGGTGTGCAGCCTCAGGCCGAGCCGGTGGGCCAGCTCCGCGGACTCCCTCATCAGGCGTTCGCTGACGGAGAAGGGTGAGCACGGCGCGACGACCAGCTCGGGGTGCCGGGACGCGAGCCGTTCGGTGTCCGCGAGGACCTCGTCCGCCTCCTCGACGAGCGAGTCGGGCGGGAGCCCGCCATCGGACTCGCCGAGGTCCATCGAGCCGCGCGACGGGATCAGCCGGACGCCGAGCTCCCGCGCCGCGGTCATCTCCGCCTCGATCAGGTCGCCCGCGCCGCGCGGGAAGACGTAGTGATGGTCGAAGACGGTCGAGCAGCCGGAGAGCGCGAGCTCGGCGAGGCCGGTCCGAGCGGCCGCGTGCTCGGCCTCGGCGTCGATCCGCGCCCAGAGCGGGTAGAGGGTCTTCAGCCAGGTGAAGAGGTCGGCCTGCTGGGCCCGCGTTCGCGTCAGGGTCTGGTACAGGTGGTGGTGGGTGTTGACGAGGCCTGGGGTGACGAGCGCACCGCCGAGGTCCTCGCGCTTGTCCGCCCGGGGCTCGGCGCCGTCGCCCGCCTGTGCGACGACGTCGTCCTCGAGCAGCACCCAGCCCGACTCGTGCTCGGTCCCTGCGTCGTCCATCACGACGACGTACGCGTTGGCGAGCAGCAGCTTCATCGGTGAATCTCCTGACGGATAGCGTGTCGACCGGTCATTGCAGACGGCAACGCGAGCAAAGCCCGCGCTGCCTGAAGGAGACGCCGCAAGCGTCGTCTCACACGCGCAGGGGGACGAGCTGGAAACGGTCGACGTCGACGAGCCCGGCGTCGGTGATCTTCAGGCTCGGGATCACCGAGAGGGCGAGGAAGGCCAGCGTCTGGAACGGCGACTTCAGCGTGCAGCCGAGCTTCGCGGCCGCCTCGATGCAGCCGCGGCTCGCGTCCACCACGGCGTCGAGCGGCGCCTCGGACAGGAGCCCCGCGATCGGGAGCGGCAGCTCGGCGCGGACGCCGCCGTCCTCGACGACGACCACGCCGCCGCCGATCTCGGTCAGGCGCCGGATCGCGCGAGCCATGTCGTGGTCGTCCATGCCGACGACGACGATGTTGTGCGCGTCGTGGGCGACCGTCGAGGCGAGCGCGCCGGTGCGGAGGCCGAAGCCGCGCACGAGCCCGAGCCCGAGCCGGCCGGTCCCGAGATGCCGCTCGACGACGGCGATCTTGGCGAGGTCGCGCTCGGGGTCGGCGACCGCGTGCCCGTCCGCCACCGTCGGCTCGTCGACGAGCGACTCGGTCACGATCTGGCCGGGGACGACTCCGATCACGCGCGCGCGCCCTCCCTCCCAGGGGATCGCGAAGTCGCGGGCGGCGACGTGCCGCACGCGGACGGTGTGCTTCACCCACTCGGGCACCTCCGGTCGCTCGATCTCGCCGACCGGCCGGCCGCGCTTGAGCACCGTCTCGGGCTCGAAGCGCTCCAGATCGGGGAGCAGGAGCAGGTCGGCCTGGTAGCCGGGAGCGACCGCCCCGAACCGCGTCAGGCGGTGCCAGGTCGCGGCATTCAACGTCGCCATGACGAGCGCGTCCTCCGGCGCGACGCCGAGCTCGACCGCCTGTCGCACCATCGAGTTGATGTGGCCCTCCTCGGCGATGTGCTCGGGCTCGCGGTCGTCGGTGCAGAACGCGATCCGCGCTGTCCCGTACTCGCCGACGAGCGGGATCAGCGCCTCCAGGTTGCGCGCCGCCGAGGCTTCCCGGATCAGGAGCCAGGCGCCGGCGCGGAGCCGCTCGCGTCCCTCCTCGATCGTGTACGCCTCGTGGTCGGAGCGGATCCCGGCGGCGAGGTAGGCGTTCAGCGCCTTGCCGAGCACGCCCGGGGCGTGGCCGTCGACGTGCTCGGCGCCCTCGAGAGCGAGCTTCTCGAGCTCGAGCTCGTCTCCGGAGACTACGCCGGGAAAATTCATCATCTCGGCGAGGCCGATCACACGCCGCCGTCTGAGCAGGCCCTGGAGGTCACCGGGCGTGAGCGGCCGCCGCGGGTGCTCGAAGGACGAGGCCGGCACGCACGAGGAGGCCATTACGAAGACGTCCAGCGGCAGCTCGGCGCAGACGTCGAGGAGCCAGTGGACGCCGTCGGTGCCGAGCACGTTTGCGATCTCGTGCGGGTCGACCACCACGGTCGTTGTGCCGAGCGGGAGCACCAGGCGCGCGAACTCGTCCAGCATCAACTTCGAGGACTCGATGTGCACGTGCGCGTCGACGAAGCCCGGCACGACGAAGCGGCCTGATGCGTCCACGGTCTCGGCGCCCTCGTAGTCGCCCAGGCCGGCGACGAAGCCGTCGACCACGGCGACGTCCGCCTCGAGCCACTCGCGCGTGAAGACGGAGAAGACGCGCCCTCCGCGGACGACGAGATCGGCCGGCTCGTCGCCCCGGGCCACCGCCAGTCGTCGCGCGAGGTGAGGCATGCCGCACGTTACCCTGCGCGGTGCAGGCATTTCATCTCCGGGTGCAGCCGAAGTACCCTTGCCGGAGCGTGGACGTCCTCACTCCCCGCTCGCTCGAGGAGGCGCTCCGGTTGAAGTCGGAGCGGCCCGAGGCGCTGCCGATCCAGGGCGGCACGGACGTGATGGTCGATCTGAATTTCGACCGCGTTCGGCCGCCCGTGCTCCTGAACCTGAACGAGGTGCCGGAGCTCCGCGGGTGGTCGCGCGGGAATGGAACCCTCACCCTCGGCGCCGGTCTGACCTACGCCGAGGCGATGGAGCCCCCGCTCTCCGAGGCGTTCCCGGCGCTCGCTGAGGCCTCGCGCACCGTCGGCGGACCGCAGATCCGAAACCGTGGAACGATCGGCGGGAACCTCGGCACCGCCTCTCCGGCGGGAGATGCGCTGCCTCCGTTGCTCGTCTCAGGGACCGAGGTTGTCGTGATGAGTGTCGAAGGGTCTCGGCTCGTGCCACTCCACGAGTTCCTGCTCGGCCCGAAGCGGAACGACCTCCGCGACGACGAGTTGATCGTTGCCGTCGAAATGGGCACCGGTACGCCTGCAAGCCGGCAGACGTTCATGAAGGTCGGCCCACGCAACGCGATGGTGATCGCTGTCGTTTCGCTCGCGCTTCGCGTCGACCAAGACCTGCGCGCCGCCTTCGGCTCGGCCGGACCGGTGCCGCAACTCGTGCGGGCGCGCCTCGACGAGGCCGAGACCTTCCCGGATCGTGTGGCGGACGCCGCCGCGCCGATCGACGACGTTCGCGGGACGGCGACCTATCGCCGCCATGCGCTACGCGTCCTGACGGAGCGCGCGCTGGAGCGCTGCCTGGCATGAAGATCTCGCTCAGCGTCAACGGGGAAAGGCACGAGACCGAGATCTGGGAGGGCGAGAGCCTGCTCTTCGCACTGCGCGAGCGGCTCGGCCTGCCCGGCTCCAAGAACGCCTGCGAGCAGGGCGAGTGCGGTTCCTGCTCCGTGCTGCTCGACGGGACCCTCGTCTGCGCCTGCCTCGTCCTGGCGGCGCAGGCGGACGGTCACGAGCTCGTCACCGTCGAGGGGCTTGCCGAGGACGGACGCCTGCACCCGGTGCAGGAGGCCTTCGCCGAGACCGGCGCCGTTCAGTGCGGCTTCTGCACGCCGGGCCTGATCGTGGCGACCGCCGACCTGCTCGAGCACAACCCCGACCCGAGCGACGACGAGATCCGCGAGGCGCTCTCCGGCAACCTCTGCCGCTGCACGGGCTACGCGAAGATCTTCGACGCCGTCCGCCTCGCAGCCGGGAGAGGCGCGTGAGCGGAAGACCTAGCAACAGACTGTTACAAAGCTCCGGGGCCCGGCAGCTCGAGCTGGGACGCGTGGGGGAGAGCGTCAGACGGGTCGACGCGATCCCGAAGGTGACGGGCGAGTTTGCCTACGCGAGCGACCTCTTCGCAGCGGGGATGCTCTGGGGCCACACCCTCCGCAGCCCGCACGCGCACGCGCGGATCCTCGAGACCGACCTCTCGCAGGCGCTGACGGTGCCGGGCGTCCACGCAGTCCTCACGCACGCCGACGTGCCGGGCGCGAAGACCTACGGTCTCGAGTTCCCCGACCAGCCGGTGCTCGCGATCGACCGCGTCCGCTATTTCGGCGAGCCGGTCGCGCTCGTCGCGGCCGAGCACCCCGAGCAGGCGCGGCGGTCGGCCGAGAAGATCCGTGTGGAGTACGAGCCGCTTGAGCCGGTCGTCGATCCGGAGCGCGCAACCGAGCAGGAGCCGCTCCACGAGGAGAGCCCGACGGCGGGCCACGGCTTCCGCAACGATCCGAGGTCGAATGTTCTCCGCTCGATCGTCGTCCGCCACGGCGACCCCGAAGCGCAGGGCGACGTGTCGGTCAGCGGCGTCTACGAGCTCGGCATCCAGGACCAGGCCTTCCTCGGGCCGGAGTCCGGGCTGGCCGTCCCCGACGGCGAGGGCGGGGTGGACGTCTACGTCGCCACCCAGTGGCTCCACGTCGACCGCGACCAGGTCGCGCCCTGCCTCGGACTGGACAAGGAGCAGGTGCGGATCCATCTCGCCGGGGTCGGGGGCGCGTTCGGCGGGCGCGAGGACCTCTCCATGCAGGTCCACGGCGCGATGCTCGCGGTCCACGCCGACCGGCCGGTGAAGATGGTCTACAACCGCGAGGAGTCGTTCGTCGGCCACGTCCACCGGCATCCCGCGAAGATCTGGGCCGAGGATCGCGCCACGCGCGCGGGAAAGCTCGTCTGCGTCCGGATGCGGATCCTGCTCGACGGCGGCGCCTACGCGTCGAGCTCGACCGCGGTCACCTCGAACGCCGCCGCCTTCGCCTGCGGGCCGTACAAGGTCGAGAACGCGCTCGTCGAGTCGACCTGCGTCTACACGAACAATCCGCCCTGCGGTGCGATGCGTGGCTTCGGCGCGGTGCAGAGCTGCTTCGCTCAGGAGGCCCAGATGGACAAGCTCGCGACCGAGCTCCGGATCGACCCGGTCGAGCTGCGGCTGCTGAACGCGCTCGGCCCGGGCGACACGATGCCGATGGGCCAGCAGGTGACGGGCTCGCTACCCGTGGCCGAGGTGATCCGCCGCGCGGCGGCGCTGCCCGTGCCCGAGCCGGAGGAGCTCCCGCGCGACCCGATCCGCCTGCCCGGAGGCGCGGGCAACACGACGCGCGGCCAAGGGGTCAAGCGCGGGGTCGGGTTCGCGGTCGGGTTCAAGAACGTCTGCTACTCGGAGGGTTTCGACGACGCCTGCGCGGCGCGCGTTCGTCTCTGGGCGGGCGCGGAGGAGGAGCTCGTCGCGGAGGTCCATTGCGCCGCCGCCGAGGTCGGCCAGGGGGTGACGAACGTGATCCTCCAGGTCGCTCGCACCGAGCTCGGGACGGAGAACGTCGTGCTCGCGCAGGGCTCGACGGCGGGCGTCGACTCGGCGGGCTCGGCGTCGGCCTCCCGCCTGACGTGGATGGCCGCCGGCGCTGTGCGGCTGGCCTGTCGCGATGCGCTCGCCGAGTGGCGGCGGACGGGCCGCGAGGTCGACCTCGAGCGCACCTACCACCATCCACGCACGAGCCCGCTCGACCCGGAGACCGGGCAGGTCGTGGGCGAGCGCGTCCATGTCGCGTACATCTGTGCGGCGATGCGCGTCGTCGTCGAGGTGGACGTCGAGCTCGGCCTGACGCGGGTCGTCTGGATCGGCGCCGCCCAGGATGTCGGCAAGGCCCTCAACCCGCAGGCCGTCCACGGCCAGATCGAAGGCGGCACGGCGCAGGGCCTCGGGCTCGCGCTGATGGAGGAGATCCAGACCCGCGACGGCCTGATCACGAACGCGAGCTTCACCGACTACCTGATCCCGACCACGCTCGACATGCCGCCGGTCGACGCCGAGCTCGTCGAGGAGGCGGAGCCCGACGGGCCCTACGGCGTCAAGGGCGTCGGCGAGCCGCCGACGGTCGTCTCGACGGCCGCGGTCGTCTCGGCCCTGCGCGATGCCACCGGCCGCGAGCTGGCGCGGGTACCGGTGGGGCCGGACGAGCTCGTCGGCCTCTAGCCTCCGACTCGCGCCGGATCACGATCGCTACCACTGGATTGAAGTAGGCGTGGTGGCTACCTCTTCAGCGTCAGGGCGGCGCCGAGCGCGAGCAGCAGGAGCCCCGTGACGCGCGGCCACGAGAGCGCCAGCCGGTCGGCTCCGAAGAGGCCGAAGCGGTCGATCGCTGCGCCCATCGCGAGCTGGCCAGCGATCAGGATCGCCACCGTGGCGACGATGCCGATCCGAGAGCCGGCGAAGGTGATCGTGAGGACGATCAGGAGGCTGAGCGCCCCGGCGCTCCAGAGCCAGACCGGCTGGCGTGCGGCCTCGACGAAGCCGTGCAGGCTCTGACGGGCGAGGAGGAGCAGGGCGGCGGCGAGCAGGGCCGTGAGCGCCGTCGCCCATGCGAGTGCCGCGAACACGCCGACCCGATCGCCCAGCCGCGCCATCACCGCCACCTGGATCGAGCCTGCGATCCCCGCCGCGACGGCGAGGGCTGTTGCGAGCGCGCTCACGCCGCGGGCGACGCTACCACGCTTCGCGTTACGCTCCGCCCGTCCTCGACCGAAGGAGGAAAGCCGAGTGATCCGCGTCTTCGTTCTCTATGCCGAGCAGCCCGACCCCGAGCGCTACGAGCAGCACGTCGAGCTCTCGCGGCAGCAGGTTCCGGGCGCGGAGATCCGCCACGGGCACGTCCTCGGCGGCATGCCCGACCCCGACGCGACGTACTACTTCGAGTTCGAGTTCCCGAGTCGGGACGCCTGGAAGGAGGCGCAACCGGGGCTGATGGCCTCGGGGGAGGACGCGCAGGGCCTCGGTGTCCCCTTGCGGGTCTACTTCGCGGAGATCCAGTGAGCCAACCGGACGCGCCCCGGCCGCTGCCGCCGGACGAGCTCGGCTTCGAGCGGATCGTCTACGAGAAGGCGCCGCCGCGGGCGACGATCACGCTCAACCGGCCGGAGATCCTGAACGCGTTCGACTTCCGGATGCTGCGGGAGCTTGCCCGGGCCTGCGAGGACGCATCGTGGGACGACGAGATCCGCGTGGTGGTCCTGACCGGCGCGGGGCGCGCGTTCTGCGTCGGCGCGGATTTGAAGTCCTGGGCGGAGGAGTACCTGGGTAATCCGACCGAGTACTGGAAGTGGTTCGGGGCGTTCAAGGACGCGCACGACAGGCTGCGAGAGATCGGCAAGCCGACGCTGGCGCGGATCAACGGGATCGCGGTCGGGGGCGGGAACGAGCTCCAGATGGCGTGTGACCTCGCGGTGATGGTCGACGACGCCTTCATCCGGCACGTCGGGCCGGAGCACGGCTCGGTCCCGGCCGGCGGCGCGACCCAGTGGCTGCCGATCATGGTCGGCGACCGGCGGGCGCGCGAGATCGTGCTCATGTGCGAGGAGATCCCGGCCGCGCGGGCGGAGGAGTGGGGGCTCGTCAACTGGGCCGTCCCGGCCGGCGAGCTGGACGCGAAGGCCGACGAGGTGGTCGAGTCGCTCGCGCGCAAGCTACCGCAGACGACGCGTTACGCGAAGCAACACCTCAACTTCTGGCGCGACCTCGCCTGGCACCAGACGATCAACCACGCACGCGACTGGCTCGCGCTCTCGATGGCGACCGACGAGCCGCGGAAGGCGATCGAGCGCTTCCTGGAGCGCGAGTGAGCGAGGAGCTCGAGCGGATCGAGGACGAATGGGCGGCTGCGATCGTCGATCGCGACGTCGAGGCGGCTCGGAACATCCTTGCGGAAGACTTCGTCCTTTCGAGCGTGGGCGGGGACAGCGAGCACATGGCGCGGGAGCAGTGGCTGGACGCGTTGCCTCGAATCGAGACGCGCTCGCTGACCTGTACGGATGTGCAGTCGCGGGAGTTCGATGATGTCGCCCTCGTGCGGGCGCGGCTCCGGTGGGAGGCGTCGCTCGGCGAGCACGACCTGACCGGCGACTACGCCGTCGCGGACGTCTTCACCCGGCGCGCGGATCGATGGCGTTTCCTGGCGGATCTCGATCCGGCTGGAGCGGGGATGACGGACCTCGCGCGTCGTCAGCGACGTCTGGCTCCGCGGAGACTGCGACGGCGGCGGCTGGCGGCCGCGCTGGCGCTCGTGGGCACGGCTGAATGCGAAATTCCTCCGCGAGGAGCTCGAGGCTTGATCCGGCGCGTCCGCTTCGGCCGGGTCCGAGGGACAGTCCCTCGGCCATGGCCCAAAGGGACGCCCAGGCGAGCAGACGCGGCTCGTACACGGGCGTTCGCCCGGCGGCCGTCGCCACCCAATCGGCCGGACATGGCCGTTCGTGACGTGTCCACGGGACAGACCCTCGGACCTGGCTGGTACGGACATGGCTGAGCTCGTCCTGGTCGAGCGGGACGGGCCGATCGCCGTCGTGCTCCTCAACCGGCCGGAGCAGCTGAACGCGCTCTCGGACGAGCTGATGGACGAGCTTGTAGGCGCGCTCACGGAGCTCGACCGCGACGAGGGCGTCCGCTGCCTCGTCCTCGGCGGCTCCGAGCGCGTCTTCGCCGCGGGCGCCGACATCGGCGAGCTGGCGCGCTCGTCCGCAATCGACCTCTACTACCAGCGGCGCGTCGAGCGCTGGGACGCGATCCGCTCGCTCTGGACGCCCCTCGTCGCCGCTGTCTCCGGCTACTGCCTCGGCGGCGGCTGCGAGCTGGCGATGTCGTGCGACCTGATCGTCGCGTCCGAGACGGCGCAGTTCGGCCAGCCCGAGACCGGGCTCGGGATCATCCCGGGCGCCGGCGGCACGCAGCGGCTCACCCGCGCGGTGGGCAAGGCGCTGGCGATGGACGTGATTCTCAGCGGCCGCCGCCTCTCCGCCCGCGAGGCACTCCAGGCGGGCCTCGTCTCCCGCGTCGTTGCGAAGGAGGCCTGGCTCGAGGAGGCGAAGCGGGTCGCGCGCGACATCGCCGAGAAGGGCCCCGTCGCGACACGGCTCGCCAAGGAGTCGGTCGACCGCGCGGACGAGACGACCCTCGCCGCGGGGCTCGAGGCCGAGCGGCGCGCGCTCTACCTTGCGTTCGCCTCCGAGAACGCGAAGGAGGGCCTGACCGCCTTCACCGAGAAGCGCAAGCCCGACTTCAAGGGCCGCTGACCGGACTCACGCGTTTCCTGGAGCCGCCGCCGCTGCGCACGCAGGCGGCGGCTCCAGGCCGAGGAGCGGGCGCGCGACCTGGCTCGAGCTCTTCTTCGACCTCGTCTTCGTGGCGGCGATCGCGCAGATCTCGTACGTCCTCACCCGCGACCTGACCTTCGTCGGCTTCCTCCGCTACCTCGGGCTCTTCGTCCCGATCTGGTGGGCCTGGATGGGCTTCACCTTCTACGCGAACCGGTTCGACACCGACGACCTCCCGTACCGGCTCCTGATCCTGCTCGCGATGCTCGCCATCGCCGCCCTCGCCGTGAACGTCCGAGACGCCCTCGCCGGCGGCTCGGCCGGGTTCGCCCTCTCCTACGCGTGCGTCCGGCTCGTGCTGCTCGCCCTCTACGCCCGGGCTCGCCGCCACGTCGAGAGGCGCGCCCGGGCGCGACGCTCTACCTCGGCTTCTTCGGCGCGTCGGTCGTCCTCTGGCTCCTCTCGATCGCGGTGCCGGAGCCCGGGCCGCTACTGGCTCTGGGCCGTCGGCTCACACTCGAGCTGAGCGCCCCGATCTTCGGCTGGCGGCTGATTCCGCAGGCGCCGGTCGACCCGCGCCACCTGCCGGAGCGGTTCGGGCTGCTGACGATCATCGTGCTCGGCGAGTCGGTGCTCGCGGTCGTCGTCGGGACGGCCGACGTCCAGTGGCACGTCTCGACCGCGCTCGCCGCGACCGCCGGCTTCGTCTCGGCTGCCGCTCTCTGGTGGCTCTACTTCGACTTCCTCGACGACACCCTGGTCGGACGCTCGATCGCGCGAGGGCTCGTCTTCACCTATACGAACTTCCTCGTCGTGGTCGGCCTCGCCTCGCTCGGGACGGGCGTGAAGCTGGCCGTCCTCGCAACCGGCCCCGGCACTCGCTACGACAACAGCGGCTGGTACTCGGCGCGGGCACCGCGATCTTCATGCTCGGGCTGGTCGCGATCCAGCTGGCGACTCCGCCGCTGATCTTCGACGTCGACGTCTGGATCCAGCTTGGCACTGTCGCGCTGGCGGGTGCTCTCGCCGTCGTCAGCTCGGCGTTCTCACCGCTGGCGATCGCCTGGCTGGTGGCCGTCGCGCTGGTGCTCCAGGTCGTAGTCGAGCTTGCCCGCCACGAGGAGCACGTGCGCGGGGAGAGTCCGGTCTAACCGTCTAGCTCGGCGGGGACGAGCTCCAGCTCGAGCTCTCTCCCCCCGCGCAGAATCCGCATGGGCACCCGCTCGCCGATCCGCTCCCCGACCATCAGGCGCTGGATGTCGAGGACGCCGTCGACCGGCGTGCCGTCGAGCTCGACGATCAGGTCCTCCGGCAGCAGCCCTGCTGCGGCCGCCGGTGTGCCTTCGAGCACCTGCACCACCTCGACTCCGGCCTCCCGATCGAGGCTGCGGGCCAGCCGGGGCGGCAGCGGGCGTGTCCCGCCCGCAATGCCGAGGTAGGCGCGCCGGAAGCGGCCTTCGGTCATCAGCGCGCCGACGATCTTCCGAGTCGCCGAGTTGACGGGCACCGCGAGGCCGAGCCCGACGCCGGCGACGGCGGTGTTGACGCCGACGACGTGTCCGCTCCCATCGGCGAGCGCGCCGCCGGAGTTGCCGGGGTTGAGCGCGGCGTCGGTCTGGATCACGTTGTCGACGACGCGCCCGCCTTGAGTCGGCAGCGAGCGGCCCAGCGCCGAGACGACGCCTGCGGTGACCGACCCGGCGAAGCCGTTCGGGTTCCCGATCGCGACGACCAGCTGCCCGACGCGCAGCCGCTCGGCGTCGCCGAGCTCCGCCGGGACGAGATCCTGCGCGTCGGCGCGCAGGACGGCGAGGTCGGAGTGCGGGTCGGAGCCGACGATCTCGAAGCCGAGCTCGCGGCCGTCGATGAACGACGCCCGGCCGCCGCGGCCGTCGCTTCGCGCCACGACGTGGGCGGAGGTGAGCATGAACCCGTCGGGGGTGATCACGACAGCGCTACCGCCCCCGTCCAGGCGCCGGCCGCCGCGGACGCGGTGCGAGACGCGCAGGTTCGCAACGGACGGAGCGAGCCGCTCCGCGACGCCGATGACCGCACGCGAGTAGGCGTCGAGCGCCTCGGCCTCGGCTGCATTCGGCTGCTCGGCGCCGTTGTGTTCGGGCCCGCCGAGAGCGTTGATGAAGGTCGGCTGCGCCACGCGGCCAAGCTAGCAACGCGCCGAGGCCCACCGACGGACGATCCCGGGCGCGCGCCTCCTCTGGTTAAGGCACGCCCAACCTCCTCCCCACGGCGAGCGTAACGGGAATGGGCGCACGCGTGTGTAACGGGTCGTGCCGGATCTGTAACAACGGGCCTACTGCGGCGCGGTGGGCGCTGCCGTGCCAGAGTCTCCGTGGAAGCGAGACGAGGAGGCGTCGCATGGCTGAGGTCGAGACGAGCCGGGAGGGAGCGGTCCTGACGATCACGCTGAATCGGCCCGACGTCCTGAACGCCCTGAACGCCGACCTGCACAGGGCGCTCGCCGGCGCCCTGAAAGAGGCCCGGGGCGCAGACGTGCGCGCGGTCGTGATCACCGGCGCGGGGCGCGGCTTCTGCGTCGGCCAGGATCTGAACGAATTCCGCGAGGCGGCGGGCGACATCGCCACCCGGCTTCGCAACGGCTACCACCCGAACGTCCTCGCCATCCGCGCGCTCGAGAAGCCGGTGCTCGCGTCGGTGAACGGCCCGGCGGCCGGCGCCGGACTCTCGCTCGCCTGCGCGTGCGACCTGCGGCTCGCCGCCGCCGGCGCGACCTTCGTCCCCGCGTTCATCAACATCGGCCTCGTGCCCGACTCCGGCGGGACGTACTTCGTCCGGCGGCTGCTGGGTACCGCCAGAGCCTTCGAGTGGATGACCTCCGGCCGGCGGCTGAGCGCGGCCGAGGCGCTCGAGTGGGGGCTCGTCTCGGAGGTGATCGAGGACGAGCGCCTGCCCGCTCGCGCCGCCGAGCGGGCAGCCGAGCTCGCCGCGCTGCCGACGCGCGGGATCGCGCTCAGCAAGCGCCTCTTCGACCACGCCGAGCACACCACGCTCGAGGAGCAGCTCGAGCTCGAGGCGCAGCTTCAGGCCGCCGCGACCCGGACGGACGACTTCCGAGAGGGCGTCGCCGCCTTCCTCGAGAAGCGCGGCCCGCGCTTTCAGGGATCGTGAGCGCTCGTTAGGATCGGCTCATGGAGACCACAGCCGCCTCAGCCATCCCGCAGCACCCGATCCGCCTCATCGTGAGCGACGACCTCCAGCGCAACCGCCTGACCGTCTTCTTCCGCCTGATCCTGGCGATTCCGCACTTCATCTGGGTCACGCTCTGGGGCGTGATCGCGATCCTCGCCTACATCGTCAACTGGTTCGCGACGCTCTTCATGGGCCGCTCTCCCGAAGGGCTGCACAACTTCCTGGCGACGTTCCTTCGCTACTCGACACACGTCCGCGCATACACCCTGCTCGTCGCCGATCCGTTTCCGGCCTTCACGGGGAGGCCGGGGAGCTACCCGATCGACGTCGAGATCGACGGCCCCGAGCGGCAGAACCGGCTGACCGTCTTCTTCCGCTGGATCCTCGCGATCCCGGCGCTCCTGCTCACGTACCTTCTCGGCCAGCTGAACCAACTCCTCGCGATCTTCAGCTGGTTCATCGCGCTCGTGCTCGGCCGGGTACCGGAGGGCCTGCGCAACTTCGCCGCGCTCGCGATCCGGATCGAGACGCAGACCTACGGCTACCTGATGCTGCTGACCGGGCGGTATCCGAGCTTCAACGTCGGCGTCTCGGCCTAGCGCTTACAGACGGCCGCACCGGCAAAGCCGGCACGGCCTCTCTGGTCGGCGTCGCAAGCGAGCGCCTTTAGCCCCCGGAGCTCGAGGCGCAGCGCGACAGCCCGAGCCCCTTCCGGGCGACTCTGTCCTGGTCGGCGTCGCTCGAGCGGAGCTTCTGGAACGCGCTCCGTACCGCCTGCGCGTCGTTGTTCTTCACCGCATCCCGCAGCTGCGCGGCCGCGGCCACCTCGTCGTCGGCGATCTTCAGCCACCGATCGAAGCGCGGCTGGAGCTCCTGCGGCGGCTCGAGCCTCCTGAGCTCGTCGTTTCCTTCCCTGATCACCGGGAGCGCCTTGTCGATCGCCCCGGCCAGCTGCGACTGGTCGCCGGGGTTGATGCCCGCCATCGCCCGGGTCACCTTCTGCTCGTATTTCCTGCAGACCGCGTTCGCGCGATCGACGAACTGCTTGCGTGAGAGCCGCGCCTTGCCGCCGCAGCCCGCGACGACCACGGCGGCGGTGAGGGCAAGTGGAAGAACGATCCGCGCCATCAGATCGTCTTGAACTGCTCGAAGGGCTGGCGGCAGCTTCGGCAGTAGCGCAGCGAGCGGCAGGGAGTCGGCCCGAAGATGTTCTCGAGCGCGGTGGCGCGGGAGCCGCAGTACGGGCAGCGGAAGGCCTTCGACTCGAGCTGGACGAGCTTGGGACCCTCCGGCGCTCGTGGCGGGGGCGGAGAGAAGCCGCTCGCGCGGAGCTTTTCGCGTCCCTCGGGGGTGATCCGGTCGGTCGACCAGGAGTCGTCGAGCACGACCTCGACCTCCGGCACCGCGCCGAGCTCGGCAATCCGGTGGGACATCTGCTCGCGCATCGTCTCCAAGGCCGGACAGCCGAGGAACGTCGGCGTGAACTCGACGCGGACGCGCCCGTCCTCGACCTCGATGCCGCGAATCACGCCGAGGTCGACGACGGAGACGACGGGAATCTCCGGATCCGGGATCTCCGCGAGCGCGGACCAGACCTCGGCCTCGGTCACCATCGCGCCGCCGGGATGCTCCGCCGAACCATCGTCATCTCCTCCCAGAGCGGGGCGAGCTCGGACGTGTGCCCGTCTCGCAGCTGCGAGTCGAGGAGCGCCGCCGAGAGCGGCCGGAGCTCCTCGAGCGCAGCCGTGAAGCGCGGCTCGGCCTCGAGCCGGTCGAACCACATCTGCGCGTGCATCCGGTGGTAGACCTCCTCGCGGTCGATCTTGGCCGCGAGGCCCGCGAGCTCGGCATCGTCGGACTGCTTCAGCCGCCCGAGCCGGATCGCGTCGGCCTCCTCGTAGAGGTGGTGGCGCGCGATCGTGTGCTCCCAGCTCGGGAGCCGGAGCTCCACGAGCTGCGCGCAGCGGTACTCCTCCGGCGCGCGGTCGAACGCGAGCTCGTCGGCAGTCGTCCCGAGATCCCGCGCCGCAAGCTCGTACAGCGCCCGCGCGTGCCCGATCTCGTTCTGGGCGATCGACGAGAAGGCGACGTCCTCCTCGAGGAAGGGCGCGATCCCGGTCCATTCGGAATCGCGCCAGCCCAGAATCAGCTCGTCGTCGGCAATCTGAAGTAGCAGCTCGGCTCGACTCATCTCGTCTCGTTCACCCGAGCGAAGCGACGGGTCAAGCTAGCTCCGCGGAAAATGCGCAGCATTTTTCGCGGTGACGGCCGCTCGCTCACGTGCCTCCTTCAGTTTTTCCTTCAGGGGGTAGCCGTCGACGCGGTGGTAGTTCCGCTTCAGCTCGTCGACGAAGTCGTGGATCTCGTGCACCGCCTCGCGCGGCACGACCCAGAGCGCCGTCGACTCGCCCCGGCGCCCGTACTGCTCGCGCGCGTACCACTCGGCGAAGCGCTCGTCCGGCGCCTCGATCGAGCCCGCGTGCTGGAACGCCTGGCCCTTTCGCTCCTGACGAAAGACCTCCCAGATTCGCGTCACTCTCCGCCTCCAAGTAACACTGTGTTACTAGGGCGCTCAGGCCGCCTCGGCGAGAACGACGTGACGTACCCAGGCACTGTTTTCGCGGGCCATCCGCCTGAGGTCGAGCCGCTCCGCGGTCCGCGGCCCGTGGCCGGTGACGACGTGCTTCAACTCGTCCCAGTCCGGCTCGGTGTAGTGCCAGCGGCCCGTCTCCTCGTCCTTGCGGAGCTCCGGGTCGGGCACCGTCAGCCCGAGCTCCCAGATCTGCGGGACGTAGCCGTCGAGGAACTGCTGGCGCGCGGCGTCGTTGCCCTGGCTCTTGATCCGCCAGACGAACATCGGGTCGTCCTCGGGCGGGATCGGGTTGCCGTGGAACTGCATCAGCGGGCCCCACCAGCGGGTGACGGCCTCCTGCACCAGCTCGCGCTGCTCGTCGGTGCCGTTCATCAGCGTCAGCACGACGTCGCGGCCGTGGAGGATGTGAAACGACTCCTCCCAGCAGATCTTCTTCATGATCCGCGCGTAGGGCGCGTACGAGCACTTGAGCAGCGCCTTCTGGCTGATGATCGCCGCCGCGTCCACGAGCCAGGCGATCACGCCGACGTCGCCCCAGGTCTTCGTCGGGTAGTGGAAGACGTTATGGAACTTCGACTTGCCGGAGATCAGGTCGTCGAGGCACTGCTCACGCGGCTTGCCCAGGTCCTCGACCACCCGGTAGATCAGCTGCGCGTGGCCGACCTCGTCCTGCACCTTGGCGGTCAGGGCGAGCTTCCGCTGGAGGGTCGGCGCGCGCAGGATCCACTCGCGCTCGGGGAGGACGCCCATCAGTTCCGAGTTGCCGTGCATCTCGATGAACTTCCGGAGCCGAGCCCGGTACTCGTCCGGCATCCAGTCGTCGGTCTCGACCTGACCGCCGGACTGGACGTACTCGAGGAATTCCTGCTCGCGCGCTTCCATACCGAACGGTCGTTAGGGTACCAACGTGTCCGCCCGCCGTACGGAGCTGACCCGCCAAGCCGCCCGGCTGTTCGCGGAGAAGGGCTACCACGGCACCTCGATCGGCGAGATCGCCGAGGCGCTCGGCGTCCAGAAGGGCTCGCTCTACGCGCACATCCAGTCGAAGCAGGACCTGCTCTACGAGACGATGCTCGAGGGGGCGCGGGCCTTCCACGCGGGCCTCGACGCGATCCCGGACGAGCTGCCGGCGACGGAGAAGATCCGGCTCGCGCTGCGCTCGCACCTGCGGGTCGTCGCCGACCAGCTCGACGTCGCGACCGTGTTCGTCCAGGAGTGGCGCTACCTCGAGGGCGAGCGCCGCGACGAGATCCTCCGCGAGCGGCGGCGCTACGAGGAGCGGATTCGCGCCTTCTTCCGGGAGGGCCGGGATCTCGGCAAGCTGCGCACCGACCTCGACGATGCGACGGCCGCCCTGCTCGCGCTCTCCGCGGCGAACTGGGCCTACACATGGCTCCAGCCGGGCCGTGACACCGACGAGCTTGCCGACAGCTTCTACGAGCTGCTCGTCGACGGGATGCGCGGATACGCGACGCCCTCCGCGTAGATTCGCCTCCCCAAAACAGCTCGAATCTCCTCGCTCGCTCATTGATTGACTCGTCAATCACGACGCCAAAAGACGCAGAAAGTTTACGAAACGCGTCGGCGCGAAATACCGGATTGCAAAGTGTGAAATTCGATGGCATATTGCTCCCCGCATTTCGCTGGTCTTCGCCCAGAGGGCGATTCGAGAATGAAGAGTCACTGGTCGCGCACGCGTGGGGCAGCTTGAAGACGGCGCTGGTCGCTGCGGTCGCCGGATCCGTCCTGCTCCTTCCGCTGGCCGCGTCGAGCGCGGCCACGCCGGGCTCCGGGACCGTCTCCGCGACGAGCCCGAGCGTGAGCTGGTCCGGCGCGTTCATGACGCCGACGGCCTCGTCCAATTGCGGCGGGGCGAGCAACCCGGCGTGCGACAACTTCAGGCTGTCGATCCAGCCGCCGGCCGGCTCGTTCCGGGTCGACATCAAGCTTCAGCCGACGGGGGACTGGGATCTCCAGGTCTACGCGCCGAACGGGGCGCTGGCGGGCAGCTCGGGCAACGGCCCCAACCAGCTCGAGACCGTCACGCTGACCAACCCCGCGGCCGGTACGTACACCGTCAGCGCAGCGCCCTTCTCGCCTGCGCCGACGGCCCCGAGCTAGACCGCGAGCGCGACGCTCCAGCTGACAGACAGCGGCGGCCAGCCGCCGCCGGGCGCTGAGAACGTCACCTACTCGAACCACGCGGCCCCGAACGGCCTGGGCGAAGACGCCGGCGAGCCCTCGATCGGGGCGAACCTCGAGTCCGGCAACGTCATGTTCCAGGCCGGGCTCGAGGCGCTCCGCGTCAACTTCGACGACTCGACCTCCCCCGCCCGCGCGACCTGGAAGGACGTGAGCTTCCTCTGGTCGTCGATCGTCTCGCTCGACCCGGTCGGACTGATGGACCAGCGGACGAGCCGCTGGTCCAGCTCGCAGCTCTCCGGGACGACGAGCCTGATGTCGCTCACCGACGACGACGAGGACAGCTGGCTGCCGACGGAGGGCGGACCGGGCAACTCCGGCGTCGACCACCAGACGGTCGGCGCGGGCCCCTACCACGCGCCGCTCACGCGCGACCCGAACGGCGCCCTCTATCCCGACGCCGTCTACTACTGCTCGCAGGATCTCGTGACCGCACTCTGCGCCCGCAGCGACGACGGTGGCCTCACCTTCGCCCCGGGCGTTCCGATCTACACCGACGAGTGCGGCGGCCTGCACGGCCACGCGAAGGTTGCGGCGGACGGAACCGTGTACGTCCCGAACAAGAGCTGCGGCGGGCACCAAGCGGTCGTCGTCTCCGAGGACAACGGTCTCACGTGGCACGTCCGGCCGATCCCGTCGAGCACCTCCGGCGCCTGGGATCCGTCAGTGGGCATTGCCTCCGACGGCACCGTGTACTTCGGCTACGACGACGGCGACGGCCACCCGAAGGTCGCGGTGTCGCATGACCGCGGCCTCACCTGGACGAACGTGCGCGACGTCGGCGTCCCGTTCGCGACCGCGGCGAGCGCCTTCCCGGCGGTGGTCGCGGGCGACCCCGACCGCGCCGCGTTCGCCTACCTCGGCACCTCCGAGACCTCGCCCGGCGCGATGGGCGACGACCCGAAGTGGCCCGGGGTCTGGCACCTGTACGTCGCCCACACCTACGACGGCGGCAACACCTGGACGACAGCCGACGCGACGCCGGACGACCCGGTGCAGCGCGGCACGATCTGCGGCGGCGGCTTCGGCGGCTGTGACAACGGCACGCGCAACCTGCTGGACTTCATGGACGCGACCGTCGACAACCAGGGGCGCGTCCTCGTCGGGTACGCCGACGGCTGCGTCGGCTCGTGCGTGACCGGACCGCCCGGGAGCTTCACCGCGATCGCGACGATCGCGCGGCAGGTGAACGGCAAGCGGCTGTTCGCCCAGTTCGATCAGCTCGCCGCGCCTTCCGCGCCGCTCATCGAAGGCAAGTCCTCGGCCGGGCCGCCGCCGGCGAACGTGATCTCGTGGTCGGCGCCCGACGACCACGGCTCGCCGATCACGGCCTACAAGGTGTACCGGCGGACGGCGGCGACCTCGCTGACGCTGCTGGCGACGGTCGGTGCGGATGCGCGCAGCTACACCGATACGGCGCTCACCGCAGGCGAGACCTACACGTACGCGGTCAGCGCGGTCAACACGATCGGCGAAGGGGCGAAGAGCCCGGAGGTGACGCCGGCGCCGCCGCCCGTCCCCGACGACCCGTGCCACGAGCCGGGCGTGAGGATCCTGAGCGACGCTACGGGCGATGCCCTCGACGGCAACCCGGCGCACGACATCCAGTGGCTGTCGATCGCCGAGCCGCGGGAGCTCGGGAGCGGGAAGCTCGAGTTCGAGCTCAAGGTGGCGAGCCTCCAGAGCGTCCCGGCCAACACCAACTGGCCCGTCGTCTTCAAGACGCCGGACGGCGTCGACCGCTGGGTCCGGATGCAGACGGATGCGCTGGGGCAGGTCGGCTTCGCCTTCGGCACCGGCACCAACCCGTCGGTGTCGGGTGCGGCCGCCGACGCGGCGAGCACCTACGGCGCGGACGGGACGATCAAGATCGTCGTCCCGCGCAGCGCCCTCGGCAACGTTCAGCCGGGCCAGAGCCTGACGGACTTCCTGATCCGGATCCGGATCGAGTCGGGCGTCGGCTCGGCGATCACGCCGGACAACGCGCCGGACAGCCTCGCGCGCACGGGTGCCTACCCCGTCAAGGGGAGCGAGAACTGCACGGTGCCGAAGCCCGATCTCGCGATCACGTCGAGCGACCTGACCGCCTCCAGGCAGAAGGGCAGCGTCGTCGTGGTCGCGACGGTGCGCAACATCGGGACGGCCGACGCCTCGAGCGTCCAGGTGCGGGTCACGGCCAACGGCGTCCAGATCGGAAACGTGCAGACGATCCCGAGCATCGCGGCGGGCGCCTCCGGCCGCGCGTCCGCCGTCTGGAAGGCGAAGAAGGGCGACTACACCGTCACCGCGACGGCCGACCCCGCGAACCTGATCGCCGAGCTCGACGAGTCGAACAACAGCGGCAGTCAGGTCGTGCACGTGAAGTGAGCCTGACGCAGGTAGGGCCGGGGTTCCCTCGCGGTCCTACCCCTCCTCCAAAATCCGATTGACTAGTCAGTCAAGAATTACGAAGGCTATTCCTGGTTTGCGAATCAAATCCGCAGGTGATATTTACGCCGCGGATTCGCCCCCAGTCATCCTTCACAAGGAGCTCTCGATGCGGTTGCGACTGCTTGCCCTCTGCGTCCTGGCCGGCGGCCTCCTCCTGCTCGCCGGCTCGGCGGGCGCGACGGCCACGAACACGTTCTCCGGGACGATCACGCCGACCACCTGCGGCCCGATGCACGACGTCCCGGTCGTGCAGGGAGACACGACGATCGACGCGGTGGCCGCCGAGTACGTGTCGTCGAACGACATCATGCTCGACCTCTACGACCCGTCGGGCCACCTGCTCGTCCACGGCGACACGCTCACCAGCCCGGAAAGCGTCCACTACGCGAGCGACAGCCTCGCCTCCGGCACGTATCACCTCCAGGTGTGCCCCTTCGGCGGAACGTACGCGCAGCCGTACGACTACACCGGCGCCTACGCCGTCACCAACGGGCCGGCCGTCGGGATCCCGGGTTCAGGTACGGGCGGCGAGGTCGGCCCGCCGACGATCAAGCGCGTGACGGGGAAGCTGTCCTTCAGCCCGGCGACGGTCGTCGACGCGCAGCGCACGGAGGGCGAGCCGCTCGACACCTTCGACAAGAACGGCAATCTCTGGGAGTCGGGCCCGTGGGGGACGACGACGCAGAACTCGTTCATCCACCGCTCGACCGACAACGGGCTCGAGTTCCACATCGACAGCCCCAACGGGCTCAGGCCCGATCCCGGCCCCGGCGGCGGCGACACAGACATCGTCACCGACGACCAGGGCTACGACTACTTCGTCGACCTCGAGAGCCTGGTGAACCTGGGCACCTCGGTCTCGAACGACAACGGCAACAACTGGCGAAAGAACCCGGCGGCCGTTCAGAACACCGCAGTCGACCGCCAGTGGTACGCGGTCGACAACGGCACGACCGCGTCCGCCGCCGACAACACGGTCTTTCTCGCGTTCCACGAGACGGCCGTCGGGACGTTCATCTACTCGAGCCCGGGCTCTACCGGGCCGAACGACCCGGTCGGGGGCCTCGTCTGGCAGAACTCGTCGGCGAACGCGCCCCTCCCGCTGGCGAGCGACGCGACCTGCGCCCAGCCGCGGTTCGATCCGCTGAAGCGGAACCTCTACTACGCGTGCAACGAGGGCGACCACGTCCGGATGACGATCGGGCACGTCGTGCCCGGCCAGCGCACCGGCATCCAGTACCACAACGTCGCCCTCCCGGTCTCGCCGGGCGGCGGCGGTCCCGGCCACCTCTTCCCGGCGGTGGCGGTCGACAAGGGCGGAAACGTCTACGCCGCCTGGATCGACACCAACGACAACAACGTCTACTACTCCTCCTCCACCGACCAGGGCCAGACGTGGAGCTCCCCAGTCCAGGTCAACTCGTCGCCCGCGGTCACGAACGAGTTCCTGTGGGCACAGGGCGGGGCCGCCGGCACGGTCGCGCTCGCCTGGTACGGAACGGACGCGGCCGGGCAGCCCGACGACTTCCCGAGCTGGTTCAACGACCCGACCGGCGCGACCGCCTACAAGTGGTGGGGCTATCTCGGAGTGATCACGAACGCCACGTCGAGGAGCGCGACGATCGCCCAGCAGCGGTTCACCGAGAAGCCGATGCACTACGGCCAGATCTGCAACCAGGGGATCGGCTGCACCGTCTCCGGCGGCGACCGCACGATGGCCGACTTCTTCGGCTTCGCGACCGACAAGGCGGGCTCGATGCGGATCGTCTACAACGACACGACCAGCCAGCACCACGGCGCGCACCTGTACGAGATCCGCCAGACCGGCGGCAAGTCGATCTTCGGGGGAAGCGCCAAGGCCACCGCTGCGAAGAACCCGGTCGGCGACCCGACCGGCGACGCCCAGTGGCCGCACTACTCGCCGGCGGGCCCCGGCGCGAACCAGCCGCAGCTCGACTTCACCGACCTGGAGGTCGGCCAGCCGACGCCCGGCACGCTGCGGGTACGGATGTCGCTGGCGAGCCTGAGCTCGCTCCTGCCGCCGGCCGGCAAGACGAGCGCCTTCTGGCTGACGCGCTTCCAGGCACTCTCGACCGGCGACTCCGGCGAGGAGGCATACCGCATCTTCTACGTCGGCGCCCAGTCGACCGGCGGCCTCACGCCGTCGTTCTTCGTCGGCTCCACGACCTGCACGGACACCACGCCCGGGAACTGCAAGGTCGTCAACTATCCGGCGCAGCAGCAGATCGCCGGCCGGGTCTGCAACAACACGCTCGTCGCCGACGTCCCGCTGTCGTCGTTCGGCGCGCCGGTGAGCGGGCCGCTGCTCTACAACGTGACCGCCCTCTCCGGCGGGCGCAACGCGGACGCCGACCTGTACGCCGACGTCGACGCGACCCATTCGTTCGACTACGTCCTCGGCAGCGCGACTGGGGGCGCGGCCTGCTAGGGCGTTGAGGCGCTACGAGCCCGGGGCGTACCCGGGCTCGTAGCGCACCTTCGTCTCGCGCTGGAGCCGGGAGACGAACCCGGCCATCCCGCGGTTGCGGCGCGCGCTCAGCTCGGCCTGCGTCGGCGCCTTCACGTCGCGCGTCACCTTCCTGAAGATCCCCTCGTAGAGAAGCTGCGCCTCGACCGAATCTCGGGCGAAGTCGCCCTCGTCCTCACCGTTCTCCTCTTGCCCGCCGTCCCGCGGAAGCCGCCACGAGACCTGCTCTTGGCTGACCCCGACGCCGAGCCGCCGAGCCGCCTGCCTCAGCTCCACGCGGTAGACGAGCAAAGCGAGGAGCCGGTTGCGCGCCCGGCGGAAGGACGGCGTGTCTTCGTGCGGGAACTGCCGGCCTTCATGCTTCGCTTCCTCGCGGAAGTGGTCGACGACCGGTTCGAGCTCTCTCTCCGTGATCGGCTGCCCGCCGACGTGCGCGACGATCTCGTCCTTCTCGCCGCCGCAGCCACCGAGAAGCGCGAGCGCCAGCCCGAGCGCGAAAGGCGGGATGCGTCTCACGGGCTGCGCGGGTCGTCGCCGCTCACGTAGGTGATCGCCTCGAGCTGCCGGCCGTCGGGGTCGTGGAAGAAGACGCCCTTGGCGATCCCGTGGTCGCGCTCCTCCCACTCGACGGTTGCCTCGTCGAGGCGGCGCTTGAGCTGCTCGCGCTCCTCCTCGGAAACGCGCACGGCGACGTGGTCGCCCGGCCCGCCGCGCTCGTGGAAGGCGAAGCCGGTGTTGCCGACGTAGGCCATCACCGGGTGGCCTTCGGCCTTGACGACGCGGGCGCCGAAGACGCGCTCGTAGAAGCCCGCGGTACGGTCCGGATCGCTCGTCTCGAAGGCCGCGTGATCGAGCCGTGGCATGCTCGGGTCGAATTATGGACGTCGCCCTGATCGTCAACCCATTCGCAAGCGCGGTCACCGAGGAGCGGGTGCGGGCGGTGGAGGAAGAGCTCCGCGCGGCGGGCGAGGTCGAGACCCTGCTGACGGAGCGGCCGCTGCACGCGTCCGAGCTGGCGAAGCAGGCATCGGGCGCAGGCGCCCTGGTCGTCTACTCCGGCGACGGCGGCTTCAACGAGGTCCTGAACGGCGTGTCGCGCCCGGTCCCGGTCGGGTTCCTTCCCGGCGGGAGGACGAACGTCCTTCCGCGCGCGCTCGGGCTGTCGCGCGACGCGGTCGAGGCGGCACGGCAGGTGGCGGAGGCGCTTCGGCGGGAGCGAACGCGGGCGATCACGCTCGGCTGGGTGAACGGGCGGCGCTTCGCCTTCTCCGCAGGAGTCGGGCTCGACGCCGAGCTCGTCCGCCGCGTGGACGCGCTGGGACGGCGGCGGGACGGGCGACGCCCGGGGGACCTCGCCTACGTGCTGGCCGCGGCCGCCCTCGTCGCGGGGCGCCGCGCGAGGTTCGAGCCTGTCCTCGAGATCGCCGGCCTGGGCCGGGCCGCCTTCGCTTTCGTCGCCAACTGCGACCCTTACACCTACGCGGGCCGGGTCCCGATCCACGTCGCGCCGGGGGCGCGCTTCGAGCTCGGGCTCGACGTGGTCGCGCCCGCGGCCGTCGGTCCGCTCGGCCTCGCCCGCCTGCTGCGCTACGCGTTCGCCGGCCGCGGCCAGACGGCCGCCGAGGACGTGCGCTACGGCCACGACCTCGACCGGATCGAGATCGCCTGCGACCGGCTGCTTCCGCTTCAGGCCGACGGCGAGGATCTCGGCGACGTCGAGAGCGCCGTCTTCGAGGCCGAGCGTGACGCTGTGCGCGTGCTGGTCTGATGATTGATGCCATGAGATCGCCCGTCTCGGGGCGCGAGCTGGCTGCTCTGGGACTCGTCGACGGGACGCCGGCGATGCTGGCAGCATCGGTGGCGGCCCGGCGACGGGGAGCGGACGCCTAGCGGTAGCCGGCTCCGCCGGCTTCCGATCGGCGGGTGCGGCCCAGACACGCCAGATCGCGCAGCCGAGCGCGCGAGATCGTGGGGTCGATCATCTAGGGTTTCGGCGTGAGCGGCGCTCGGCGGCTCCTCTGGAGCGGGATCGTGCTGATGGCGCTGCTCGCCCTCGTCGCGGTCGCCAGCCGGGCGCACCGCCCGGGCGGCGGCTCGGGAGCGGAGGCAGGGCACGCGCCCACGCTGATCGGCGACTACCTGGCGACCATCGCCTTGATCGTCGTTCCGATCGGCTCCGTCCTGGTCGTGTGGGGGCTGACGCAGCGCCGCCGCTTGGCGGCGATCGAGGGCAAGACGAACTGGCGGCGCACCCTGATCACCTTTGCCGTGCTGAGCCTCCTGCTCGGGGTGGGCGTGTTCGTGAGCGACCGGCACGGAGGCCTCTTTCGCCGCACCTCACAGGAGACGACCCCCGCCTCGACCGTCCCGGCCAAGCCTGTCCCGTCGAAGAGGGGGAAGCAGGCGAAGCCGGCACCCGTTCACCAGGCTCACTTCGAGTGGCTGCCGGTGCTCGTGCTCGGCTCGGTCGTCCTCGGGCTCGTGGTGTCGATCGGTACGGCGGCGGTGCTCAGGCGTCGGAAGGGCGAGGCGGTGGACGAGGAGGCAGCGCTTGCGGCGGCGTTGAAGGACGTGCTCGCCGACTCGCTGGACGACCTGCGGGCCGAGCGCGACCCGCGCCGAGCGGTGATCCGCACCTACGCGCGCATGGAGAAGACGTTCGCCGCGTACGGCGTCCCGCGCGAGGACGCCGAGGCGCCGCTCGAGTACCTCGCCCGCGTTCTCGACAGCCTGCGCGTGAGCGCCTACTCGGTGCGGCGCCTGACGCAGCTGTTCGAGCGCGCGAAGTTCAGCCCGCACGAGGTGGACACGGGCATGAAGGACGAGGCGATTGAGGCGCTCGTGGGCCTACGCACTGAGCTCGAGGACCGGCAGGCGGTGGCGTGAAGTCGCTGCTTCCGGGTCCGGGACTCCTAATGGTGCTGGCGACGATTGCGTACGTCGTCGCGCGCTTCGCCGAACCCGGGCGGCGAGCGTTATGGCTCGACGTCTACCTTCTTGTCCTGGGAGCGATCGCAGTCTTCGCGGCCGTGCTTGCCACCAGGCGGGCATTCCCGCTCGACCGGGGCTCGGCGCTTGCGGCCGCTTTGGAACGGGAGCCGCCCGACCCGCTTCGGCCGCCAGAGCTCGGGCGGCTCGAGCGAGAGGTGACGCTCGGGACCTCGACCGCCTTCGACCTGCACTACCGGCTGCGCCCGAGGCTGCGTGAGGTGGCGGAGCAGCGCCTCGCCGACCGGCGGGGCCTGTGGCTCGACAGGGGCGGGCGTGAGGTCGAGGAGGCGCTCGGCGAGGAGCTCTGGGAGCTCGTCCGGCCGGACCGAAAGCCGCCGGCCAAGCGGTGGACGAGCGGGCTCGAGCCGGCAGGCGTGCGCCGGGCCGTCGAGCGGCTGGAGGCGCTCTGATGACGATCGCGGAGCTGGCCGAGCTGGCCGACCGGATCCTGACCGAGGTCGAGCGCGCGGTCGTGGGCAAGCGCGACGCGCTGGAGCTCGTCCTGATCGGGATGCTCGCGGACGGGCACGTCCTGCTAGAGGACTTCCCGGGGCTCGCGAAGACGCTGATCGCCCGCGCCTTCGCCCAGGTGACGAGCATCGGCTTCACCCGGGTCCAGTTCACCCCGGACCTGATGCCCTCCGACGTGACCGGCTCCTCGATCTACAACCAGCGCGAGGCGGACTTCGAGTTCCGGCCCGGCCCGATCTTCACCAACCTCCTGCTCGCCGACGAGATCAACCGGGCCCCGCCGAAGACGCAGGCGGCGCTGCTCGAGGCGATGCAGGAGCGGCAGGTGACGATCGAGGGCGTCACCCACCCGCTCGCGCCGCCGTTCCTCGTGCTCGCGACCCAGAACCCGATCGAGTACGAGGGCACGTACCCGCTGCCGGAGGCGCAGCTCGACCGGTTCATGCTCCGGATCGGCGTCGGCTACCCGACGCGCGACGCCGAGTGGGAGGTGCTTCAGCGGCGGCTCGAGCGTGCGGTGGACGAGGTCGAGCTCGATCCCGTCGTCGGCCGTGACGAGCTGCTCGAGATGCAGCGGGCGGTCGAGGCGGTGCACGTCGACCGCAGCGTCGGCCTCTACATGGTCGACCTGGTGGCGGCGACTCGGAGCGCCTCGGGCATCCAGGTGGGGGCGAGCCCGCGCGGATCGCTCGCGCTCCTGAAGCTCTCGCGCTGCCGGGCGGCGCTCTCCGGCCGCGACTACGTGATTCCCGAGGACGTGAAGGCGGTCGCGGCGCCTGCGCTCTCGCACCGGCTTACGCTCCGGCCGGAGCTCTGGGTGCAGCGGCTGCGTCCGGACGACATCGTCCTCGACCTGCTCGACCAGGTACCGACGCCGAAGGCCGAGCCGGAACCGGAGCCGGAGCCCGAGCCGGCGGCCGAGTGACGCGCGCGGCGACGGCCAAGCTCGGCGCCTACACGGCGCTGGCCGGGCTCGGTCTCGTCGCGGCGCTCGTGCTGGGGCGGCCGGAGCTGGCTGCGCTCGGGGCGCCGTTCGCGGGCGTGCTCGTGGTCGGCCTCTCGCTGGCGGAGGCGCCGCGCGTGGACGCGTCGCTCGAGCTCGATCGCGAGCGCCAGCTCGAAGGCGAGACCGTAACGGCCGAGCTGGAGCTCCGGAGCGAGCGGCCGGTCGGGCGGCTCGAGCTGCTGCTCGATCTTCCCTTCGGCCTCGTCGCCGAGACGCCGAATCCGCAGGTGCTCCAGCTCGGCCGGCACGAGCGCCGCGAGGTCGAGCACACGGTCCGCTGCGAGCGCTGGGGAGCGCACTTTCTCGGCGACCTCGTGCTCCGCACGCAGGACGCGCTCGGGCTGCTGGTCTTCGAGCAGACCATCGAGCGGCGCCGGCCGCTCAAGGTGTACCCGCGCGGCGAGGCGCTCCGGAAGCTCCTGCGCCCGCTCGAGACGCAGGCGTTCGCCGGCAACCAGGTTCCGCGCACGCGCGGCGAGGGGATTGAGTTCGCCGACCTGCGGCCGTTCGTTCCCGGAGACCGCGTCCGGCGCGTGAACTGGCGAGCGACCGCGCGGCGCGGCGAGCCGTGGGTGAACGAGTCGCACCCGGAGCGGAACTCGGACGTGGTCATCTTCCTCGACACCTTCGCGGAGGCCAGGCGGGGGGACGAGAGCACGCTGGACCAGGCGGTCGAAGCCGCAGGGGCGCTCGCCTCGCACTACCTGCGCGAGAAGGACCGCGTCGGCCTAGTCGCGTTCGGCGGGATCCTGAACTGGCTGACGGTGTCGAGCGGGGTCGTCCAGCTGTATCGCGTGCTGGACTCGCTGCTCGAGACCGAGATCTTCCTCAGCTACGCCTGGAAGGACATCGACATCGTCCCGGTCCGGACGCTGCCGCCCCACGCGCTCGTGCTCGCACTCTCGCCGCTTCTCGACGAGCGCGCCGTACGGGCGCTGCTCGACCTGCGGGCGCGCGGGTTCGACCTCGCGGTCGTCGAGATCTCGCCCGTGCCGTTCGCGCAGGCCGCCGAGAAGGGGCTCGACTCGCTCGCGTACCGGCTCTGGCTGTTGCGGCGCGAGTCGCTGCGGTCGCGCTACCTGCGGCTCGGCGTGCCGGTGGTCGAGTGGCGGGAGGACGTGCCGCTCCAGGCCGCGCTGGAGGAGGTGAGGACATTCAGGCGCCATGCCCGGGTCTTGCGCGTCTAGCGACCGCGGCAGGAGCGCTGCTCGTGGCGGCGGCGCTCGCGCTCGCGCCGCTGGCGAGCGGCTCGCCGCACAGGTGGCTGCTGCTCGGGGTCGGGGGGTCGGGGCTGCTCGCTCTCGGCTTCGGGCTCGCGCTGCGGTGGAGCGCCGGGCTCGCCTTCGGCATCGCTCTGCTCGGCACGGAGCAGGCGGTTCGGCTTGCGACCGGCCCGAGCCGGGTCGACCCGTGGACACCGCTGTATGCGGCTGGCTTCCTGCTCGCGGCCGAGCTCGCCTGGTGGTCGATCGAGCCGCGCGTCCCGGCATGGACGGAGCACGGGACGGCGCTGAGGCGCGTGGCGGCGGTCGCCGGCGCCTGCGCCGGCGGAAGCGCGCTTGCGGCGCTGGTCGTTCTCGCGGCAGGCGCGCCCCTTCACGGGGGCATCGGGCTCGAGCTGGTGGGCGTGACGGCCGCCACCGCCGCCGTCGCCGTCGTCGCGGCCGTCGCGCGTAGCCGCGTCGGGTAGATTCGCGGCGATATGGCGCAGGTGCTTCCGGCCGAGCGCGATCTCCGGCGCGTGATCGGCGACGGCGAGAGCGTCCCCGACGGCGAGGTCGAGGGGCTCTCTGGGGACGACCTGCTCGAGCTGCACCGCTGGTTGGTGCTGCTCCGGACATACGACGAGCGCTCGCTCGTCTACCACCGCCAGGGCCGGATCGGCACCTACGCGATCTTCTGGAACCACGAGGCGATGCAGGCGGGTTCCGTCTACGCGCTCGAGCGCGAGGACTGGATCTTCCCGAGCTACCGCGAGTCGGCGATCGGGTTGCTGCGAGGGATGCCGCCCTCGACGGTGCTGTCATGGTGGCGCGGGCACCCGGCGGGGTGGTGGAACCCGCTCGACTGGAACGTCGCTTCGATCTGCGTCCCGATCGGCACGCACGTCCCGCACGCGGCCGGGCTTGCGTGGGGCAAGAAGCTGCGCGGCGAGACGGCCTGCGCGGTCGTCTATTTCGGCGACGGCGCGACCTCGGAGGGCTCGTTCCACGAGGGCGCCAACTTCGCGGCGGTGATGCGCGCGCCGCTCGTCCTCTTCTGCAACAACAACCAGTGGGCGATCTCGACGCCACTCGAGGCGCAGACCGCGGCCGAGACGCTGGCGGACAAGGCGGTCGGGTACGGGATCCCCGGCGTGAGGGTGGACGGGGCCGACGTGCTCGCGGTCTTCGAGGCGACGCGGGAGGCCGTCGCTCGGGCGCGCGCGGGCGAAGGGCCGACGCTGATCGAGGCGGTCACCTACCGGACCGCGCCGCACGCCACCGCCGACGATCCGAGCGCCTACATCGACCCCGACCGGGTCGAGGAGGAGAAGGAGCGCGAGTGCCTCGGTCGCTACGAGGCGTACCTGCGGCGCGTCAGGCTGCTCTCGGACGAGGCCGCCGAGGCCGTGCGCGCCAAAGCGGCGCAGCTGATGCGGGAGGCCATCGCCCAGGCCGAGGCGGAGCCGCCGCCGGATCCAGGGCTCGTGTTCTCGCACGCGTACGTAGAGCCGCCGGCGTCGCTCGAGCACGACCTCGCCGAGCTGCGGAGGATCCTCGGTGGCTGAGCTCACCCTCGTCGAAGCGATCAACGACGCCTTTCACGTCGAGCTCGAGCGCGACCCAGACGTGATGGTGCTCGGCGAGGACGTCGGCCGCGCCGGCGGGGTCTTTCGCGCCACAGCCGGGCTGCGCGACCGCTTCGGCGCGGACCGGTGCGTGGACACGCCGCTCGCGGAGGCCGGCATCCTCGGGTCGGCGGTCGGGCTCTGCATGGCCGGCTGGCGCCCGGTCTGCGAGATGCAGTACGACGCGTTTTCCTACCCGTGCCTCGACCAGCTGATCACCCACGTCGGGCGCTACCGCTGGCGGACGGGCGGGGCGATGGAGTTCCCGCTCGTCGTCCGGATGCCCTACGGCGGCGGCGTGCGCGCGCCCGAGCTGCACGACGACTCGCCGGAGGCCTACTACGCGCACACGCCGGGAGTGAAGGTGGCAATCCCGTCGACCCCGGCGGACGCGAAGGGGCTGTTGGCGGCGGCGATCCGCGACCCGGATCCGGTCGTGGTGCTCGAGCCCAAGCTGCACTACCGGACGATGCGCGGAGACGTTCCGGACGGCGAGCACGTCGTCCCGCTCGGGCAGGCGCGGGTGGTGCGCGAGGGCGACGACCTGACGCTCGTCGCCTACGGGGCGATGGTGCCCGTGGCCGAGGCCGCGGCCGAGGAGTTGGCGGGCGAGGCGTCGGTCGAGATCCTCGACCTGCGGACGCTGAAGCCGCTCGACGAGGAAGCCCTGCTCGCGGCGGCGGCGAAGACGGGGCGCGTCGTGATCGTGCAGGAGGCGCCGCGTACGGCCGGGTACGGTGCGGAGCTGGCGGCGATCCTCGCGGAGAAGGCGATGCTCGACCTGCGAGCGCCGGTCGTGCGGGTGACCGGATATGACGTGCCGTACCCGTACTGGCAGATCGAGGACGCGTACATGCCGTCGACCGAGCGGGTGGTCGATGCGGCCCGAAAGGTCCTGGAATTTTGATCCCGGCGTCGCTTCGTTCACGACCCACGTTTCGGCGCGAATCCGGTCGTCCGCGGACGCGCAGCGTTTAGTGGCCTACGAGCTCAAGCTTCCCGACCTCGGGGAGGGCCTGACCGAGGGGGAGATCGCGCGCTGGCTCGTGGCGGAGGGCCAGGAGATCGCCGAGGACGACCCGCTCGTAGAGATCCAGACCGACAAGACGACGGTCGAGATCCCGTCGCCGGCGGCGGGGAAGGTGGCGCGCATCCTCGTCGCCGAGGGCGAGGTGGTGCCGGTCGGGACGGTCCTCGTCGTGATCGGCGAAGACGACGCGGTACCGCAGGACCAGCCTCGCGCCGCGCCGGCCGAAACGGCCACGTCAGGGGGTCAGACCCCCGGCCGTGGCCAAATTGGACGTGTCCGGGCGACGCCGCTCGTCCGGCGCATGGCGGGGGAGCTCGGCGTCGATCTCCAGGGGCTCGAGGGAACCGGCCCGCAGGGGCGGGTGACGGAAGAGGACGTGCGCGAAGCAGCCGCGACCGGGGGTCAGACCCCGGGACCTGACCTGGAGGGACGGCGGGAGCCGCTTCGAGGCGTTCGCCGCCTCGTCGCCGAGCACATGGCGCGGGCCCACCGCGAGGTGCCGCCGGTCACCTGGGTCGAGGAGTGCGACTTCGGCAACGTCGAGCTGAAGCGGCTCGTGCCCACCGTCCTGAAGGCCGCCGCCGCCGCGCTGAAGGAGTTCCCGGAGCTGAATGCGCGCCTCGAGGACGACGAGATCGCCTACCTCGACCGCTACGACCTCGGCCTCGCCGTGCAGACCGACCAGGGCCTCGTGGTTCCCGTCGTCCGCAACTGCGACCAGGCCTCGCTCGACGAGCTCGCCGCGGAAGTCGAGCGCCTCGCCGACGCCGCCCGGGCCGGCACGCTCAAGCCCGAGGAGCTGCGCGGCTCGACCTTCACCGTGACGAGCGCGGGCAAGCTCGGCGGCCTCCTGACGACGCCGATCGTGAACCACCCCGAGGTAGCGATCCTGAGCATCGGTCGGATCGCAGAGCGCCCCGCCGTCCGCGACGGCGAGGTCGTGGCGCGGCCGATTGGCTACGTGTCGGTCACCTTCGACCACCGCGTGGTCGACGGCGCCCGGGCAGCGGAGTTCGGCCTCGCCGTGATCCGCCGGCTCGAGGCCGGCTAAGCCGCCGCCAGCTCGTCCGGCAGGTGAGGGGCCAGCATGCGCTCGATCCGTGGCGCGCTGACGCGTCCCTCGAGCCGGCCGACCACGCGCTTGTCCTTGACGAGCGCAAGCGTGGGCACGGTCGTGACGCGAAACCGCTCCGCCACTTGGGGCTGCTCGTCCACGTCGACCTGCGCCACGCGCAGACGCATGCGCTCCTTGCGGGCGAGGTGGGCGACGAGGCTCTCCATCCGTCGCGCCGGGCCGGAGTGGGCAGCGCCGAAGAACACGAGCAACGGACGGGAATCGCGGGCCACGAGCCCATGTTTTCCCTGCAAAAGGGCCGTTCAAACCCACCACCAGGAGCGCGTCTACACTCTCCGCGAGATGTGGGAGTGGTACCGGATCGGCCTCTCGTTGGGCCTCGGCGTCGGCCTGGGCGCGTTGCTCGCAGCCGTCGTCGCGCCTCGCCGCGCGGGCGTGACCGTGGTGCTCGGCGCGGCGGCGATCGCCGGCGGCGCGGGGGCCGGCTACGCGATCGGCGGCTGGCAGGAAGCGCTCGCGGGGGGTCTCGGGGGCGGGCTCGGCGCCCTCGTCGCCGCCCGGCTCGTGCTCGGGACGCTGGAGCGCGGAGGAACGCGCGGAGGAACCGCAGTGCTGGTCGGCCTCGGCGCCCTGATCCTGGCGGCTCTGGCGCTCGTGCCGGCGGTCGGATACCTGGAGGCGGTGACGCTCCCCGCGCTCGCGGCGAGGGCGCGAGGAAGGCGGGTGGAGCGCGTCGCGGGTCTCCGCAGCCTGGCGCGCGACTAGGAAGCCGTGTCCGAGCGCCGGAAGCTGATCCTCGTCGTCGTCGACGGCCTCACGCCGGCCGTGTTCGAGGACGCGGTCGAGAGCGGCTCGGCGCCGGCCCTCTCCTTCCTCGCAGCCAACGGCGCGTATCGCCGCGGCGTCTCGACGTTCCCGTCGCTGACGCCGGTCTGCCTCTCCTCGATCGCTACCGGGGCACACCCCGACGTCCACCGGATTCCCCACCTCGTCTGGTACCACCGCGAGGAACGCCGGCTGGTCGAGTACGGCTCTTCCTTCGCCGCCGTCCGCGCGGCCGGCACGCGGCGCTCGATCCTCGACGCGATCTTCAACATGAACGAGCAGCACCTCGGGCCGGAGGCAGTCACGGTCTACGAGACGCTCGAGGACGCCGGCCTGACCGCAGCCGCAGTGAACGTGACCTGCTACCGCGGGCGGACCCGCCACCTGCCGCTCCTGCCCGGGCTCGTGCGCCCGGCTCACGGGCCGAAGCGCTTCTTCTTCTACAACCTGTTCGAGTCCGACGTCACGGGCGCGCCCGTCGCCGTTTTCGGCCGCGCCGCGGGATCGATCGACGCGTACGCGGCGGCCGTCGGCCGCTGGCTGGTCACGCGTGACGGCTTCGACTTCCTCCTCTACTACCTGCCCGATTACGACTTCGCCTCGCACGCGTTCGGCCCGGGGGCGACGCACGAGGCGCTCTCGCGCAGCGACGACGCGATCGGCGCGCTGATCGAAGCGGCCGGCGGCCCGGACGAGTTCCTCGAGCGCTATGCGGTCATCGTCTGTTCCGACCACGGTCAGACCGGAGTCGAGCGGGCGGTCTCGCTCCAGGCGAGCTTCGCCGACGTGGACGACGTCCTCGTCGCGGCCTCGAACCGGGCCGGGATGGTCTACCGGCTGCGCGGGTGCCGCCAGGACGCTGCTGCTCTCGCCCGGAGGATCGACGCTGAGCCCGGCGCCGGAGTGGTGCTCTACCGTGAAGGGGAGGACGCGGTGGCTCGGCGCGAGGGCGAGGAGCTGCGTTTCGCGCCGTCCGACGGTGTCTGGCGGACGAGCGGCGACCCGGGCCTGCTCGACCAGCCGGACGCGCTCGAGCGAGCATGGGCGGCGCTGGCGAACCCGAATGCGGGCGAGCTGATCGTCTCTCCTCCAGCCGGTGTCGAGTTCGTCGACCTGGCGGGTCGCAGTCATCTCGGCGGCGGGAGCCACGGCTCGCTCGACACCGGCGATTCGGAGGTTCCCATCCTGACCGTCGGCGTCGCGGGCGAGCCGCGCCGGATCGTCGACCTCGCGCCGCTGGCCCTCGCCCACTTCGGCTTGGAAGCGCCCGCGTACACGCACGCATTCGCTCATGCAGCCTGAGCGGTATCTCGACGCGCGACGCGGGATGGTCGACCTTCAGCTGCGCGGGCGCGACATCGTCGACGAGGCGGTGCTCGGCGCGATGGAGCGCGTGCCGCGCGAGCTGTTCGTGCCGAAGTCGGAGCGCCCTCGCGCCTACGACGATGCCGCCCTTTCGATCGGGTACGGGCAGACGATCTCGCAGCCGTACATGGTCGCCCGGATCTCCGAGGCGCTCTCGGTCCGGCCGGGCGAGCGCGTCCTCGACGTCGGTTCCGGATCCGGCTACCAGGCGGCCGTGCTCGCGGAGCTGGGTGCGGAGGTGCTGACGATCGAGCGGATCCCGGAGCTCGCAGAGCAGGCGCGCGAGAACCTGGCGGCCGCGGGCTACGAGCGCGTCGAGGTGCTCGTCGGCGACGGAACCCTCGGGTTGCCGGACCGCGCCCCCTTCGACGCGATCGCCGTCGCGGCGGCCGCGCCGAGCTTCCCGCAGACGCTGTACGAGCAGCTTCGGCCGCGCGGCCGCCTGGTCGTCCCGGTCGGCGGCTGGCGGGGGCAGCGGCTCGAGCTGATCGTCCGGAGTCCCGAGGGCCCGGCCGTCGTGCACTCCGTGCCGTGCCGCTTCGTTCCGCTCGTCGGGGAGGAGGGCTTCGCCGATTGAGCCGCGCGCGTATGCGGGTCTGGGTGCGCGGGCGCGTGCAGGGCGTCTTCTTCCGGGCCGAGGCGCAGGCGCGTGCCCGGTCGCTCGATCTCGCCGGGTGGGTGCGTAACGCGGCCGACGGCAGCGTCGAGGCGGTCTTCGAAGGTGAGCCCGACCGGGTGGAATCGATGGTCGAGTGGTGCCGGCATGGGCCCACCGGGGCGATCGTCGACGAGGTCGAGGCCGTTCCCGAGCAGCCCGCGGGCGAATCCGGCTTTCGCGTCCACTAGGCCGCCCGGAGGCCTCGCCGGCTCGGTCGGTTGCTACGCTCGCGCGCCGATGGCCTTCTCGCCCGGCACGGTGCTCGCGCGCTCTCGCGCGGGGCAGGCGCTGCGGCGCCCCCACAACTGGGTGCAGCTTGCAAAGTTCTCGGCCGTCGGCGCCAGTGGCTACCTGATCAACCTCGCCGTCTACGCGGCCCTCCTGAAAGGCGCCGACTTCCACTACGCCGCCGCCGCGACCTGCTCGTTTCTGGTTGCCGTGACGAACAACTACACCTGGAACCGGCTCTGGACGTTCCACGCACAGCGCGGCCACTACGGCCGGCAGGGCCTTCGCTTCCTCGTCGTTGCCCTGATCGCCTACGTTGCGAACCTCGCCCTCCTGACGGCCCTGATCGCGCTCGGCCTCGACAAGATTCTGTCCCAGGCGATCGCGGTCGTGCTCGTCACGCCCCTGAACTTCGTCGGCAACAAGCTCTGGTCGTTCCGCTCACGCCCCTGACCGAACGGCAAAGAGAAGCGACCGGGCGCGGGAGCTACGCTGAGCGCGATGGGCCGCGTTTTCGCCACGGTCGTCGCCGCCCTCGCGCTGGCCGCACCCGCACTTGCCGCGCCCACGATCGCCACGCCCAACAAGGTCCTGCCGGGCGGGTTGAATGCGGCTT